>Ga0209798_10000394_pt1 | contig 25911 bp, 26 predicted proteins | sample DOMMetBare3Fresh_FD_187475 | JGI IMG/M metagenome (GOLD analysis project Ga0209798, IMG submission 187475) | Wetland sediment microbial communities from St. Louis River estuary, USA, under dissolved organic matter induced mercury methylation -... | ecosystem: Environmental > Aquatic >... | reverse complement strand
CCTCACGTCGGCCACTTCGCCTTGGCCTGCAACGCCAGCGCCGCCTCGCGTGCCTCGCGCACCACCCTGGCGTGGTCGAGCGCCGCGAACTTGCCCGACTGACGCAGAATGCGGCCGTCCACGATCACGGTGTCGATATTCCCCGGCTGCGCCAGCGACACCAGCGCCTCATAAGGGTCGCCGACCGGAGTCATGTTGATGTCGGTGGTGCGTATGAGGATGATGTCGGCGCGCTTGCCGGGCGTGAGCGAGCCGGTCTTGTCGGCGATGCCGAGGTCGACCGCGCCGTCGAGCGTCGCGAGCTGCACCAGCCGCTTCAGCGTCAGCGGGATCTTGTTGCCGATCCGGTGCTGATGCAGCGCGAACAGGACCCGCATGCCGACGAACGGATCGCAGTTGTAGTTCGTCGTGTGGTCGGTCGAGAGGCTGACCTTGACGCCCGCCTCCAGCAGCTCACCGAGCTGGATGACGCCGACGGCTGCGGGCCGGCGCGCCTCGCCGGTCGGCGCGGTCGAGTAGCTGACGCCCCGCGTTTTCAGGATCGCGCGCTCCTCGGGCGTGGTGAGCAGCGGATGCACCAGCTGGAGATCGGGACCAAGGAGGCCCGCCTCCTCCAGCTGCATGATCGGGCTGGGGCCGGAGGTGTGCACCGTGATCGGCAGCCCGAGCGCGCGCGCGCCGCCCCAGTCGCGCTTCACCATCTCGATGGTGAGCACACCGCGCGCGGCGCCGCCGATGCTCATCGCGCCGACATTGCGCGAGCAGATGCCGAGCGTGAGCATGCCGTCGCCCGGCATCCAATCGCGCTTCACGCGCGCAAGACCGGCGTGGTCCATCACCTGATCGTCCGGCATCCCTTGCGCGGGACCGTAGGCGAAGCGGCCGCGAATCCCTAAGTCGCGCATGGCGGAGAGCTCGGCGTCGGCGTGCTCGGGGCTGCGCACGTTGTGCGCCCAGTTGTGCACCGTGGTCACGCCCGCGCTCAGCGCTTCGGCGACGCCGAGCCGGACGCTGCGATAGCTGTCCTCGGGCGTCATCAGCTGGCCCAGGCGGTTGCTGACCGGGAAATAGCCGACCGCATCGACGTCGGCGCGCACGAACGGCCGGAACAGGCTGGTCCACAGATGCCAGTGCGTGTCGACGAAGCCCGGCATGGCGATCATGCCGCGGCCTTCGATCGCGCGCACGTTGCGCAGGTTGAGCCGCGGGGCGACCGCGACGATCGCCCCGTCACGCACATGCACGTCGCCGGTCGCCAGATCCGCGATGTTGGGATCCATGGTCAGCACGGTGGCGCCACGGATGACAAACTCACGTCGCGGCGGCAGCGGCGCGGCACGGCGCGGACCTTGCGCGAGGAGATCGCCCGAAGTGGCCGCGAGCGCGCCGAGCGCAGTTGCGCCCTTCAGCATCGCGCGCCGGCTCATGCCATTGATCGTCATCGGCAACCTCCCCTCCCCGCGGCGATCCAGCCGTGCGTTACGGCGCCGGCGTGGCGAGCGGCTTGCCCTTCTCGACCACGTAGGTGACAAGCACCTTCGCGCCGGCAGGTCCGGCCTTGGCATCGTGCACGGCGGCGGGCGCAAACTGCCAGCTGTCGCCCGCCTTGACGGTCTTGGGTGGCTGGCCTTCGACCATGAGGACCAACTCACCCTCGAGCAGGTAGCCGCCTTCGATGCCGGGATGAGTGTGGCGCCCGATATTCACGTTCGGCACGATCTCAGCCAGCCCGATCACCGTCTCATAGTTCGAGCCCGGCACGTCGAACTTCTGCAGCAGCGTCCGCTTGATGGTCTGCGGCGGCGTCGGCTGCTGGCTAGCTGCAATCCCCGTCATCGTAAGTGTGGCAACGGCAACGCAGCACAAGATCCTGGCAATCATCGGTGGCCTCCTCCCTGATCAACACGCGACGCCGAACTGTATCGGGTCCGATCGCCAGCGTCATCCGAGGCGACGACGCCTCGCGCGCCGGGCGTGGGCGCCGGCCCCAAAGCAAAGACCAGAACAAACAATCCGCGCGCGGCCCACCGCAACTCCAGAGCAAATAAGAACAAACAACGAACATAGACTATGGGTAGCAGATCGCACGGAATGGTTGCTTACGCGTTTCGGTTGTCGGATGATACCGGCGCGGCTTGGGGGAGTATTATAGTCATGCGTCAATTAGTGGCGTTGGTAGTGCTCGCCGCGTTAGCGGTCGGCGGTTGCGCGACTTCATCGGATAAGGTCACGGCGTCCTACGTGTCACCGATGCAATATGAAAGCTGGAATTGCCGTCAGCTCAGCGAAGAAGCGCAGCGCATATCGCACCACGCGGCGGCGGCGGCCGGTGCCCAGGACAGCCAGGTAACCAAGGACGCCGTTGCCACCACAGTCGGAGTCATCATCTTCTGGCCGGCGCTGTTTCTGATCGGCGGCGATAAGCAGACTGCCGCCGAGCTTGCGCGCCTGAAGGGCGAGATGGAGGCGATCGAGCAAACGTCGATCCGCAAGAACTGCCGCATTCAGTTTCAACGGGCAACGCCCGTCGCCTCTGCGCAATGAAGGCCGGGCTGTGGCTTGGCTGTGTTTCTGATCGCCCAAGGAGTTGAGCACGCGTGAGTGTGCCCATTGGCGTCAGCGTGCATCGGCATCTCACCGACACCGAGCGGCTCGACTGGTTGCGGCTCATTCGCAGCCAGAATGTCGGGCCGCGCACCTTCCGAGCGCTGATCCATCACTATGGCGATGCGCGCGCCGCGCTCGCAGCGCTGCCGGCTCTCGCGCGCCGCGGCGGCGCGTCCGCGCCCGGGCGCATCTGCACGCGCGAGGAGGCGCTGCGCGAGATCGCTGCCGCCAAGTCACTGGGCGTCGCGTTCACCGCGCTCGGCGAGCCTGACTATCCGCAGCGGCTCATGATGATCGACGACGCGCCGCCGCTGATCGCGGTGCGCGGCAAGCTCGCCGTCCTGGCGCGGCCGACGGTGGCGATTGTCGGCGCGCGCAACGCATCAGCCGCGGGCATCAAGTTCGCCGAGCGGCTGGCGCGCGAGCTCGGCGAAGCCGGTCTCATCGTCGCCTCGGGCCTTGCCCGCGGCATCGATGCGGCCGCCCACCGCGGCAGCCTCGCAACCGGCACGGTGGCGGCGATCGCGGGCGGCCACGCCAGCATCTATCCGCCCGAGCACGCTGGCCTCGCGGACGCGATCGCGGCCGACGGCGTCGTGCTTTCCGAGATGCCGCTTGCCCACGAGCCACGCGCGCGCGACTTTCCGCGCCGCAATCGCCTGATCTCCGGGCTCGCCGCCGGCGTGGTGGTGATCGAGGCGGCGCAGCGCTCGGGCTCGCTCATCACCGCGCGCATGGCACTGGAGCAGGGCCGCGAAGTGTTCGCGGTGCCGGGCTCGCCGCTCGATCCGCGCTGCGAGGGCTCGAACAATCTCCTCAAGCAGGGCGCCACCCCGGTCACCGAGGCCGCCGACGTGGTGGCCGTGCTGCGCCCGATCTTCGAGGAACCGCCGCACCTGTCGGCCCGGGAGCCAGAGCGGCCGATGGCACCGAGTGACGCGAGTGAGCCGCCGAGCCACGACGCGCGCTCCCGCATCACCGCGCTGCTTGGGCCGACCCCGGTCGGCATCGACGATCTGATCCGGCTTTCGGGCTCGCCGCCCGCAATCGTGCGCGGCGTTCTGTTGGAGCTTGAGCTCGCCGGCCGGCTGGAGCGCCATGGCGGCGGCCTGGTGTCGCTCATCTAATCAACAGCCGATCCCAAATTCGTCATCATCTGGACGCCAAATCGACCCAGCCCAAATCAGGGCATCCCAAATCTGGGCACTCAAGGCTGTTGGCGTCATGATCCCCCGCCCCGTCGCGCTCGCGCTCCTGGTCGCGCTCTTGGCCGCCCTGGTGGTGCCGGCCGCGGCGCAGCAGTCGCAAGGCACGCCCGGACCGAAGGCCACGCAGGCCGCACCACGGCCACCGGCGCAGGTCGCGCCAGGCTCGGCCACGCCAGCCGCAAGCCGGCCCAGCACCCCAGCCGCCAGTACCCCCAGCGCCCCGGCTACGCCGGCCGCCCCGGTCGAGGTTCCACCCGCCTTCGCGGCGTTCCTGCAGGAGCTGTGGCCGGACGCCCGCGCCAAGGGCGTCACCCGGCAGACCTTCGACATGGCCTTTGCGGGCGTCGTCCCCGATCCGCGGATCATGCCGATCACCCAGCGGCAGCCGGAATTCGGCCAGTCGGTCGGCGCCTATATCGCCTCGTTTGCGTCGAAGTCGCGCATCGAGACCGGGCTGCGCAAGGCGGCGGAGCACGCCGCGACGCTCGACGCCGTCGAGAAGCGCTATGGCGTCGACCGCTGGCTCCTTCTGGCGATCTGGGGGGTCGAGACCAATTACGGCGGCATGCGCGACCGCTGGGACGTGATCCGCTCGCTCGCCACGCTGGCGCAGGCGCGCTGGCGCCATCCGTTCTTCCGTGACGAGTTGCTCACCGCGCTGCTCATCCTGCAGCAAGGCCATATCGGGCGCGAGGCCATGCTGGGATCATGGGCCGGCGCCATGGGCCAGCCGCAGTTCATGCCGTCGAGCTTCATGGCGCACGCGGTCGATTTCTCGGGCGACGGCCGGCGCGACATCTGGACCACCATTCCCGACGTGCTCGGCTCGATCGCCAACTACTTCGTGAACCACGGCTGGAAGGCGGGGCTGAGCCAAAGCTTCGAAGTCGTGGTGCCGCCCGGCTTCGACCTTCGCCAGAGCCGCGGCTCCTTCGACGATTGGCGGCTGTTGGGCGTGCGCCGCGTCGACGGTATCTCATTGCCGAAGGCGGGCGAAGCGATCCTGTTCTTCCCGAGCGGCGCGCGCGGACCCGCCTTCCTGGTCACCGACAACTTCATGGTCATCAAGCGCTACAACAATTCCGACGTCTATGCGCTCGCGGCGACCCACCTGGCCGACCGCATGCGCGGCCGCGGACCGATCCAGGGCCAATGGCCGACGGACGACCGCCAGCTCTCCATGGCCGAGCGCATCGCGCTGCAGAAGAAGCTCTCAGAGCTCGGCTACCCGGTGCGCAACTTCACCGGCCACTTCGACTTCGACCTGCGGGATGCGGTGCGCGACGTCCAGCTCAAGGCGGGGCTGGTTCCGGACGGACACCCGACCCCGGCGCTGCTCACTCAAGCCGGCGTTGTGGTGCGCTAGCACCATTAATATATCCTGAAAGGTGTATTTTAGACAATTCGTTCATCTAGGGGTTGTCGTCTTGAAATAGCCTGGGGGCCGGTCTTAACCAGTTGCTGTCACCCTCCTATGTGGTCGGGGCGAGGCGCACCGATTTGACACGGGGGGCCGATCTCCCCATGTTGACGGCGGCAGGCTTGGCCGAATCGATCCATTTGAATCGAGGATCGGCCGTTAACCCCATGGAATTGCATGAATATTGTCGTCGTTGAATCGCCCGCCAAGGCCAAGACCATCAACAAGTACCTTGGCGCTGGCTATGAAGTGCTGGCCTCGTTCGGCCATGTCCGGGACCTTCCGGCCAAGGATGGCTCGGTCGATCCGGAGGCCAATTTCCGCATGATCTGGGAGGTCGACGACAAGTCCCAGAAGCGCCTCAACGACATCGCCCGCGCCATGAAGGGCGCGAGCAAGCTCATCCTGGCCACCGACCCCGACCGCGAGGGCGAAGCCATCTCCTGGCATGTGCTGGAGGTGCTCAAGGAGAAGAACGCGATCAACAAGCAGACGGTCGAGCGCGTCGTCTTCAATGCCATCACCAAGCAGGCGGTGCTCGATGCCATGAAGCATCCGCGCGCCATCGATGGCGCGCTGGTCGATGCTTACCTCGCCCGCCGCGCACTCGATTACCTCGTCGGCTTCACCCTCTCGCCGGTGCTCTGGCGCAAGCTGCCGGGCGCACGCTCGGCCGGGCGCGTGCAGTCGGTGGCGCTGCGGCTGGTCTGCGACCGCGAGCTTGAGATCGAGAAGTTCGTTGCGCGCGAATACTGGTCGCTGATCGCGACGCTGGCCACCCCGCGCGGGGATACCTTCGAAGCCCGGCTGGTCGGCGCCGACGGCCGCAAGATCCAAAGGCTCGACATCGGAACCGGCGCCGAGGCGGAAGCTTTCAAGCAGGCGCTGGAGACCGCCGCCTTCGCGGTCGCGGCGATCGAGGCCAAGCCTGGCCGGCGCAATCCGCCGCCGCCGTTCACCACCTCGACCTTGCAGCAGGAGGCGAGCCGCAAGCTCGGCTTCGCGCCCGCCCACACCATGCGCGTCGCGCAACGGCTCTACGAGGGCATCGAGGCCGACGGCGAGACCATCGGTCTCATTACATATATGCGTACCGACGGCGTGCAGATCGCCGAGGAAGCGATCACGGCGGCGCGCCGCATGATCGGAACCGACTACGGCGACCGCTACGTGCCCAGCGCCCCCCGCCAGTATCAGACCAAGGCCAAGAATGCCCAGGAAGCGCACGAGGCGATCCGCCCGACCGACGTCGCGCGCCGCCCGCGCGACGTCCGCTCCTACCTCGATTCCGATCAGGCCAGGCTCTACGAGCTGATCTGGCTGCGCACGGTGGCGAGCCAGATGGAATCCGCCGAGCTCGAGCGCACCACCGCCGACATCACCGCGAAGGTCGCGGCGCGGACCATCGAGCTGCGCGCCACCGGCACCGTCATCAAGTTCGACGGCTTCCTCACCCTCTATCACGAGGACATGGACGATCCGGCCGAGGACGAGGAATCGCGGCGCCTGCCGGAAATGAGCGCGGGCGAGACCCTCGACAAGCGCGCGATCGCGGCTGACCAGCACTTCACCGAGCCGCCGCCGCGCTATTCGGAAGCCTCGCTGGTCAAGCGCATGGAGGAGCTCGGCATCGGGCGGCCGTCCACCTACGCCTCGATCCTGCAGGTGCTGAAAGATCGCGGCTATGTGCGCATCGACAAGAAGCGCCTCATCCCGGAAGACAAGGGCCGCGTGCTGACCGCGTTCCTGGAAAGCTTCTTTGCCCGCTATGTCGAATATGACTTCACCGCGGGACTCGAAGAGCAGCTCGATCGCATCTCCAACAACGAGCTCGCGTGGCGCGATCTCCTGCGCGACTTCTGGAAGGAGTTCACCAGCGCGGTCGGCGACATCAAGGAATTGCGCGTCGCCCAGGTAATCGATGCGCTCGACGAGATGCTGGCGCCGCATCTGTTTCCGCCGCGCGCCGACGGCACCGATCCGCGCCAGTGTCCGAACTGCGCGGGCGGGCGGCTCTCGCTCAAGCTCGGCAAGTTCGGCGGCTTCATCGGCTGCACCAACTATCCCGAATGCCGCTACACGCGCCAGTTCTCCGCCGGTGGCGACGGCTCGCCCGACGGCGGCATGAAGAAGCTCGGCGCCGATCCCGCGACCGGCCTCGAAGTCACGCTGCGCTCCGGCCGCTTCGGTCCCTATGTGCAACTCGGCGAAGCCGTCAACGGCGAGAAGCCGAAGCGCTCAGGGCTGCCGAAAGGGCTCTCCTCCGACGACATCGATCTTGACCGCGCGCTCGGGCTTCTCTCACTGCCGCGCGAAGTCGGCAAGCATCCGGAGGATGGCGAGCCGATCATGGCCGGCGTCGGCCGCTTCGGTCCCTATGTGCAGCACGTCAAGACCTACGCGAACCTGGAGACCGGCGATGACGTGCTCACTGTCGGCCTCAACCGCGCGGTGACGCTGATCGAGGAAAAGAAGGCGAAGGGTCCGAGCAAGGGCCGCTTCGGCGCCGACCCTGGCCGCCCGCTCGGCGACCATCCCGACAAGGGTGGCCCGGTGGTGGTGAAGAAGGGACGCTACGGGCCTTATGTGAGCCACGATGGCGTCAACGCCACGCTGCCGTCCGACTTGACGCCGGAGACGATCACGCTCGAGCAGGCGCTGCCGCTGCTCGACGCCCGCGCCGCACGCGGACCGGGCAAGAAAGTCAAGCGCGGCGCCGCCGCGAAAAAAGAAGCGAAGACCGCCGAGCTATCGACCGACAAGACGCCGGCGAAAGCAAAATCGAAAAAAGCCGCCGCAGCCAAGACGCCCGCGGCGGCAGCAACGGCACCTGTTGCGGCCAGGGCGCCCGTCGTCTCCAACTCTCCTGCCGCCGCCAAGATTACCGCCAACACGACTGCCAAGACTTCTGTCGCGGCTCCCGCTGTGGTCAAGTTTCCTGCTGCGGCAAAGGCTCCTGTTGCCGCGAAGGCAAAAGCGTCTGCCGCAAAGGCTCCTGCTGCGAAGGCTTCCGCCGCCAAGGCCGCGGTCGCGACCAAGTCCGCGCCGCAGGCGGCGCGAGCCAAGTCAGGAGTAAAGTCAGGAGCGAAGAGCGCCAAAGGTGCCAAATAGCGCCCAAGGAGCGCGCTACAGGCTGGCAGAACGGCCAGCCGGTGCTTAATTCTGGGGAGTAGCGAGCACCGCACACCGTGAACCGACCTCGACCTCAGCCGCGCGTCGCAGCTCTGCCCACCAGGGACGAGATCCTGGCCTTCATCGCCAGCCAGCCGGGCGAGGTCGACCGCCGCAAGATCATGCGCTTCTTCGGCCTCAAGCATGGCGCCGACCGCAACGCCATCAGGCCGCTGTTGAAGCAGCTCGGCAAGGAAGGTCACATTCGGGCAAGCGGCAAGAAGAAGCATGCCCCCGGAACCCTGCCCAAGCTCGTGCTCGTCGATGTTCACGAGCGCGACAGCGACGGCGAGCTGATCGCGACCCCAACCGAATGGGACGAGGAGGAGCACGGCCCGCCGCCGAAGATCCGGCTTGAGTCCATGCGCCGCACCAAGCCGAGAGAGATCGCCGGCGTCGGCGACCGGGCGATGGTGCGGGTGGAGCCGAGCGAGGATCCCGACGACCCTGTCCAATATACCGGGCGCGTGATCAGGGTGGTCGAGCCCGCCACCGCGCGGGTGTACGGCATCTTTCGCGCGCTGCCCGATGGCAGCGGCCGGCTGTTGCCGGCTGACAAGAAGCAGATGGGCCGCGAGCTCGTGGTGCCGCCGGCTGACCGCGGCGACGCGCAGGACGGCGAATTCGTCGCCGTTGAGGTCCCCGTCAACCAGAGGCCCTATGGGCCCACCCGGGCGCGCGTCAAGAAGCGGTTCGGCTCGGTCAAGGACGAACGCACCGTCAGCCTGATGGCCATTGCGGCCCACGGCATTCGCGACGTGTTTCCTCATCCGGTGGTCAAGGAGTCCGAGGCCTCGCGTCCGGTGGAGCGTGCCGGACGCGAGGACTGGCGCGACGTGCCGCTCATCACCATCGATCCGGCCGACGCCAAGGATCACGACGACGCGGTGCAGGCGGAGGCCGACACCGACCCCGCTAATCCCGGCGGCCATGTGCTGCGCATCGCGATTGCGGACGTCGCCCACTATGTGCATCCGGGTTCCGCGCTCGACCGCGAGGCGCTCCTGCGCGGCAACTCGGTCTATTTTCCCGATCGGGTCGTGCCGATGCTGCCGGAGCGCATCTCCAACGATCTGTGCTCGCTGCGCCCGAGCGAAGCGCGCGCGGCGCTGGCAGTGCGCATCGTGATCGGCGCCGACGGGCGCAAGCGCTCGCATACGTTTCATCGTGTGCTGATGCGCTCGGCCGCGAAGCTTTCCTACCAGCAGGCGCAGCGCGCCATGGACGGCTGGCCCGACGACACCACCGGGCCGCTCCTCGCCTGCGTGCTGGAGCCGCTCTACAGCGCCTATCGCGCCCTCAAGCGCGCGCGCGACGATCGCGGACCGCTCGACCTCGATCTTCCCGAGCGCAAGATCGTGCTGACCGCGCACTACACCGTCGACCGCGTGGTCACGCCCGAGCGGCTCGACGCTCACCGGCTGATCGAGGAGTTCATGATCCTCGCCAATGTGGCGGCGGCCGAGACGCTCGAGCGCGCGCGCGTGCCACTCATATACCGCGTGCACGACGAGCCCGGCATCGAGCGCATCAATGCGCTGCGCGAATTCCTCAAGACCCTCGACATCGCGCTGCCCAAGGGCGGCGTGCTGCGGCCTGAGCAGTTCAACCGCATCCTCGCGCGCGTGAAGGGCCGCGATGTCGAGAAACTGGTCAACGAGCTGGTGCTGCGCACGCAGGCGCAGGCCGAATACACGGCGGAGAACTACGGCCATTTCGGCCTCAACCTGCGGCGCTACGCCCACTTCACCTCGCCGATCCGCCGCTACGCCGACCTGATCGTGCATCGCGGGCTCATTCGCGCGCTCAAGCTCGGCGACGGCGCGCTGCCCGACGGCACCGATATCGCTGCGCTTAGCGAAGTCTCAGCCGCCATCTCGGCGACCGAGCGCCGCGCCATGAAGGCGGAGCGCGAGACCTTCGACCGGCTGCTTGCCAATTTCCTGGCCGATCGCGTCGGCGCGACCTTCGAGGGCCATATCTCGGGCGCCACCCGCTCCGGCCTGTTCGTCAAGCTCGACGACACCGGCGCCGACGGCTTCATCCCGGCGCGCACGATCGGCACTGAATATTTCCAATACCAGGAGGACCGGCACGCGATGGTCGGGCAAGGAAGCGGTGAGACCTATCGGCTGGGCGACCGCGTCACGGTGCGCCTGGTCGAAGCCGCACCGGTCGCCGGCGCGCTGCGCTTCGAGCTTCTCTCCAACGGCCGCGCCGGGCCGCGCCCGCCGCCCGAGCGCCGCGGGCGGACGACGAGCCGTGCGGACAAGCACGTCAGGAAGCGACGACGATGACCGACGCTACCGCCGGCCGCATTGCGCGCATGAACGAGTTCATTCGTCGCTTGAACGAGCTTGATCGCGACCAATCGTCCAAGACGATCCGCCCTAGGGATGCCGCAACACTGATCCTGATCGACCGCTCGGGCCCGGAGCCGAAGGTGCTGCTCGGCAAGCGGCACTACCGCCTCGCCTTCATGCCGGGCAAGTTCGTGTTTCCGGGCGGCGGCGTCGATCCGTCCGACAAGCGCATGCCGGTCGCGCGCGCGCTCGACAGGGAGGCCGAGGCACGCCTGATGCAGCGCTTCCACAAAGGCAGCGCCGTGCGCGCCCGCGCGCTGGCGCTCGCGGCGATCCGGGAAACCTGCGAGGAGACCGGGCTCCTCCTTGGCATCCGCGCAGAGTCGCACGACATTCCGGCCGGCCCCTGGGAGGCGTTCGCGCGGCATGGCGTGCTGCCGGACCTCTCCGCCATCCACTTCGTCGGCCGCGCCATCACGCCGCCAGGGCGCCCGCGCCGTTTCGACGCGCGCTTCTTCACCATGGACGCGAGCGCGATCGCGCACCGCATCGAGGGTATCACCGGTCCCGACGCCGAACTGGTCGAGCTGGTCTGGATGCCGCTCAAGGACGCTGAGCAGCTCGACATGCCGGCCGTCACCAGCGTGATGCTGGAAGAGCTCGACGCACGCATCGCCGACGGACTCAGCCACGATCTGCCGGTGCCGTTCTACTATACGGTGCGTGGGACGGTGATGCGCGAGGTGCTCTGATTCGTAGGGTGGGCAAAGGCGGTGGCACTGCTGTCCCACCTGCAAAACTTTCGTGCGCCGTGCCCACCTGGGACTGCTCGACTCCCACTAATTCCGTTGGTGGGCACGGCGCACGAGAGGCCTTGCACACATGGAAATGCAGTGCCACCGCCTTTGCCCACCCTACAACTTCAGTCCATCCGCCTGACGCAGATCACTTAAACAGGAGAGCGATATTCACTATCGTTATTGCTGTAATGAAGCCGAAAGCGTCCAATACAAAGGTGTCCTTGAGCTTCACCTGCGCAATGAGATCACCCAATGGGTCAAATTCAGCAGTTCGCCCCCACGCCTGCATGAGCTTATAGGCGCGGATGAAGATGCGGAATCCGCACCCTCCCAACAGGAGCCCAGCGAAGAAGATGAAGGGTACGGCATCACCCTTGACCATCCCGCCTGCCACCTCGACTTTCCCAGCCTGTAAATTACCGCGTGCACCTTACCATTTGCCAGTTTGGTAGAGACCTGTTCGCCCCTCCCCGCCCCGCTTTCTTGACATTGCGGCTTAAGCCGCTACGTTCCCGGCCAGCACCGACGCAATTCGAGGTTTAGCCATGGCGAAGGCCACCACCATCAAAGTCAAGCTCGTGTCGAGCGCCGACACCGGCTTCTATTACGTGACCCGCAAGAACTCGCGCACCATGACCGACAAGCTGACCAAAAAGAAATACGACCCGGTCGCCAAGAAGCACGTCGAGTTCCGCGAAGCGAAGATCAAGTAGCGCTTGCGACGACGCGATCAATGACGAGGGCGCCCCCACGGGCGCCCTTTGCGTGTGTTGCGCAATCTGCAATTCGCGTGTTGGCGATTTGGGTGTGTTTTTGAGACTTGCGCGCGCGTCGCGACTTCGCGTGTGCGTCGCAGTCGCCTCAGCGAGCCGAAAGGTGGCCGGCCGGGAGCGGCTTCATGAGGAGGCCACTCGTACCGCTCCCGAACCGGCCGAACCCCACGGACCCAGGAGATGCGGCGGACCTGAGCATACCGCAGGGTTATCAAAGTCGGCGACCAACGGACCTGTCATAACGAGAGTAAATGATCCATCGACCTGGTTCAGGCTAACCTAAAGTCTGGGCGAATCCAACCGTATAAATGGTGGATAACGTGGATAAATCGGTAAACCTAAAAAGTTAGGGTTGACTGTTGCAAAAATACCTCACGCTGCATCCGGAACGACCCGGTTGCGGCCGTCGCGTTTGGCCCGATAGAGCGCCTGATCGGCCCGTTTGAGCAGGGCGGCAGCGCCCTCGTCACGGCCCAGCGTCGCTATTCCGATTGAAATCGTGACCTCGACCCGGCGTGCGGCCTGCTGGATGGGGAAGGGCTCCCCGGCGATCCGGCGGCGCAGCCGCTCGGCCACCATGGTGGCCACCGCCATGTCGGTCTCCGGCATCAGGACCACGAATTCCTCGCCGCCGAAGCGGCAGGCGAGATCGATGCCGCGAACCGACTTCTTGATCCGGATCGCGAACTCGCGCAGCACGTCGTCGCCGGCGTCGTGGCCGTAGCTGTCGTTGATCGACTTGAAGTAGTCGATGTCGATGACGAGCACTGTGAGCGGCTTGCCGCGCGCGGCCGCCTGCTCGACCAGCGTGCCCACATGGCTTTCCATGTAGCGGCGATTGAACAGACCGGTCAGCGGATCGGTGATCGCGAGCTCGATCGAGAGCTGGACGTTGTCGCGCAGCCGCTCGGTGTAGCGCTTCTTGCGGATCTGGGTGCGCGTGCGCGCCATCAGCTCGTTCTTGTCAATCGGCCGGCTCAGATAGTCGTTGACGCCGATTTCGAGCCCGCGCGCCAGCCGCGTGTTGTCCTCGGCGTCGGCGATGGCCAGGATCGGCACGTTGCGGGTACGATCGAGCGAGCGGACCTGGCTGCAAAGCCGCAGGCCATCGAAATTGTCAAGGCTGAGCGACACGATCAGCAGATCGTAGTTGCCTTCGGCGGTCCGGAACAGCGCCTCGCCGGGATCCGCCTCGATCTCGACCGTATGCGCGGACGACAGCATCGTGCTGATGCGCTCCGCCGACGCGGCGCGGTCGTCGACGACCAGGATGCGGCCGCCGAGGCCGGCGTCCGCGATCGCCTCCCGCTCCGGGCTCTCGATGCCGATGTCGCGGGAGGTCACCGCACGCATGCGCAGCTCGTCGGTCATCAGCTTGAGGCGCGACAGCGAGCGCACCCGCGCGATCAATGCGACATCGGATACGGGCTTGGTGAGAAAATCGTCGGCGCCGGCTTCAAGCCCGGTCACCCGGTCGGATGGCTGATCGAGCGCAGTCACTATCACGACCGGGATGTGGTGCGTGGCCGGGTTGGACTTGAGCCGACGGCAGACCTCGAAGCCGTCCATGTCCGGCATCATCACATCCAACAGCACGACGTCGCATTCCGCGCGCTCGCAGATGGCGAGCGCCTCCGGCCCGCTCATGGCGGTCAGTACGTCGAAATACTCGGCCGACAGGCGCGCCTCGAGCAGCTTCACATTGGACGGAATGTCGTCGACGACGAGAATACGGGCGGTCATCCGCGGTCCCCTCAGGCCGGCCCCAGAAAATGACGGACGGTCTCGATGAACTTGCCTACCGAAATCGGCTTGGAGAGATAGGCCTCGCAGCCCCCCTCGCGGATGCGCTCCTCGTCGCCCTTCATCGCAAAGGCGGTGACGGCCACGACCGGAATGGCCTGCAGCTCCGGGTCACCCTTGAGCCACTTGGTGACCTCGAGGCCGGACACTTCCGGAAGCTGGATATCCATGAGGATCAAATCGGGATGATGCCGGCGCGCCAGATCGAGCGCTTCGGTTCCGCTGCGCGTGCCGACGGTTGCGTAGCCGTGCGCCTCCAACAGGTCGTGGAAGAGCTTCATGTTGAGCTCATTGTCCTCCACGATCATCACCGTCTTCGCCATCGCCCCCGAGCCTTCCGCCCCGTTATCCCCACACGACCAGTAGTCCGCATGGAGTTTGTCGATCGCACGGCCGGGGCACGGGCCGGTGCGAAAAACTAGTCCCGATTCGTTACCGAAACGACAACTTGTCTCTCAACTCTCTGATTAATCGCAAGAATTATGAAACATAATGGGGTTCAGGTGGTTACCAGATCGCTACCTTCAACCGGCAGATAGCCAGCCTTGGGCCAATGATTGTATGACATGAGCTTGGTAAACCGGGGTCAACGATCATGACCTTCACCCGCCCAGGCAAACCTGACCCGAAACAACGGCAAGAGGCCGCCGCCGCGCTTGCAGTTGCGGCGCTGAGCTTCATTGCGGGCGAGCCCGAACGGCTCGGCCGGTTCCTGGCCGTCACCGGCATCGGACCTGAATCGATCCGGTCGGCGGCGCGCGAGCCGGATTTCCTGCTCGGCGTCCTCGACTACCTCGCAAGCGACGAGCCGCTGCTCATCGCCTTCGCCAACGAGAACGGGTTCGATCCCGAGCATGTGGCGCGCGCCCGCGACGTGCTGGCGGGACCGCCAGCTAGAGATTGATCATCTGCACCAGCGGGCGCATGTCGCCGGCGTCGCGCACGCGCCACCAGCGTGCGAGCGCCTCGGCGCTGCGCTGCTCTCCGATCACTGGCGCGGCGAGGAGCGCAAACTTCTCGCCGATGTGCTCGTCTTGCATCGGGTTGTTGGGGTGCCCCAACGGATTGCCGACCTCGACCGTATGACGGGCGCCCTCATGGGTCTTCGCCACCACGCACAGCGCCATGTCGGGCAGCAGCGCCTCGATCGCCTCGTCGACCGTCACCTTGATCTTCGCCATCAGGGGCCGCAGCGAAGGCTCGAGCACCGCCTCTGCCCGGAACGAAGCGACCGTCAGCGTTCCGTCGAGGAGCGTGCGCGCGAACATGTAGGGCAGGCTGTGGTCGGCGGTCTCGCGCGTGCGCGGGTCCCATTTCTCCGGCTCGCTGCCAATCTCGAACCAGGTGAACTTCGAGGTGAACACCTCGATCTCCGTGAGATCGCGCGGATCGAGCTTCCGACGAAGCTCGAGCGCCGCGAAGACCACCGGCTGGCCGTTGGTCTCGACCGGCCAGTATTTGATCTGCACCTTCGGGGTGAGCGGCTCGCCGCCCTTGCTGGGAAAGGCAGCGATCTCGAACGGGCCGGTGACGTTCTCGAACAGGCCGTTGCGGCCCTCGAAGGCGTTGCCGGGACCGACCATGCCTTCGCGCGCGAGCAGCGCGGCGAACACGCCGTTACGCACCGCATAGGCGGTCGCCGCATTCTTCCATGGCGTGAGCTCGCCCGAGCGGGTGACGCGCAGCGGCAGGCTCGATGTCGCCGCGATGCCGACCGCGTGCGCGGTCGCTTCAAGCGGCAGACGAAGCAGGTTGCAGACGCCCGCCGTGGTCGCGATCGCGACACCAAAGCCCTGGTCCCAGCCACGGCGGCTGAGCTTGGCTGCATCGGCCAGGCGGGCAAAGATCTCGTAGACGACAGCCATGGCGGCAAGCAGGCGCGGCCCATCGACCGGCATGGCGCCGGCGATTGCCAGCAACGCGCCCAGGCAGTCGCTCGGATGCCCGCCCGGATAGCGGTCGTTGAAATCGAGATTGCGGATCATCGCGGTGTTGATGAATGACGCGATCTCCAGCGGCGCCTTGCCGCCGTGGCAGAGCACAGAACCGGGGTTCAGGCCGGGCGTCTGCCCGGCCGCAAGCCTGCGGCCGATCTGCGCCGGCTCGCAATCCGCGGCGCCGAGCGCGCAGCCGAGCGCGTCGATCAGCCGTTGCGTCGCGGCATGCACAGTAGCTGTGTCCAAGTCCTTGAAGGCAGCCGAGGAGGCGTATTCGGCAATCTGTCTCGTGATAGTGTCCATGCTGTCGCTTTCATTTGGGATCAGACGGCCTCTAGCATGTCCAGCGCGCCGCTTGCACCCACAGGCTTCTGCCGCGACTGCCGCCGCGACGTGGCGGGCAACGCCGCGCGCTGCCCGGGGTGCGGCTCGCCGCGGCTGGTGCGTCACCCTGAGCTCAATTCGCTATCGATCGCGCACGTCGATTGCGACGCCTTCTATGCCACGATCGAGAAGCGCGACGACCCTTCGCTCGCTGATAAGCCGGTGATCGTCGGCGGCGGCCAGCGCGGCGTGGTGCTGACCTGCTGCTATGTGGCACGCACCTATGGGGTGCGCTCCGCGATGCCGATGTTCGAGGCGCGGCGGCTGTGCCCGCACGCGACGGTGGTTCGCCCCCGCATGGACACATATGCCGAGGTCGGCCGCGCCGTGCGCACGCACATGCGCGCGCTCACACCCCTGGTCGAGCCGGTGTCGATCGACGAGGCCTTCATGGACTTGTCCGGGACCGAGCGGCTGCACGGCATGCCGCCCGGCAAGGCGCTCGCCACCTTCGCCGACCGGATCGAGAAAGAGCTCAAGATCACGATATCGATCGGGCTCGCCGCCAACAAATTCCTGGCCAAGATCGCGTCCGATCTCGACAAGCCGCGCGGATTTGCCGTGCTGGGCGCGGGCGAGGCCGCGGCCTTTCTTGCGCCCAAGCCGGTCTCTTTGATCTTCGGCGTCGGCAAGGTCGCGCAGGCGAAGCTCGCCAAGGATGGGCTACGCACCATCGGCGACCTTCAGCGCGCCGGCGAGAGTGAGCTCTTGCGCCGCTATGGCGCGGAGGGCGCGCGGCTCTTCCGCCTCGCCCACGGCCGCGACGATCGACGGGTCGTCGCCGAGCGCGAGGCAAAGAGCATCTCGGCCGAGACGACTTTCGACCATGACATCGCCGAGCTGCGGCCGTTGGCGCAGCGGCTGTTGCACCTCGCCGAAAAAGTCTCGGCACGCCTCAAGGCCGCCGAGCTTGCCGGCACGACCGTAACGCTCAAGCTCAAGACCAGGGATTTCCGCCTTCGCACGCGCGCTCAATCGTTCGAGCGCCCGACCCAGCTCGCCGCGAGGATCTTTGCAACCGGGCGCGAATTGCTGGCGCGGGAGATCGACGGCACGGCGTTCCGCCTGATCGGCATCGGAGTGTCAGGATTGTGCGCGGCCGACGACGGCGATCGCTCCGACCTCCTCGATCGTCGCGCCGCTGACGCCGAATATGCGATCGACCGGCTGCGCCAGAAATTCGGCGACGCAGCCGTCGTGAAGGGGCTCTCGCTCGACGACGAGGAAGAGGACCGGGCGACGGAATGACCGCCTCGGTCTTGCTACGCGTTCAGCAAGCGCGGCGCGCATTACTGCGCGCAGAGTTTTTTGCGCTCTACGGACAGGCCTTCGTATCCCTGATCTCCAGCGTCTTGAGCTCGCCACTGATCGAGAAATTGTTGTAGTCGAGCATCAGCGCGCGTGAGATGCCGTTCTCGTAAAGCTCGAACGAGATCGCGTAGACCGGCAACTGCTCGCCGCCCTTGCCCGACTTTTCGAAATAGCTCACGGTGACCGGCCAGCGCTTCATGCCGACGAGCGCCTGTTGGTCGCGCGCGGCGTCGTTCGGGGCGCGTTCGGGACCGATCTCGCGGCCGATGACGGTGAGCGTGTTGTAGACCTTCTCGCCGCTTTCCGATCCGTCATAGACCGGCACTTCCAGAATGCTCTTGTTCTCGCGCGCCGCATCGAGAATCCGCCGCACATGCTCGGTCGGAAAGATGACCGACGCTTCGAGGTCGAGCTTCTTGTCCTTCGGCTTGGACAGCGTGACCGCGACGACGCTCTGCCGGCGTTCGGCCCGGCCGTCGACCGCGTCGAGGAGCTGCTGATTGAGATAGTTCTGCGAGACGAACTGGTAGGCCTTGGCGGCGCCATCCTCCCAGGTGGTCGATCGCAGGTCGCTCAGCGTGACCTTGCCTTCGCCATTGTCGAGCTCGGAGACCTGGCGGAATTCGAGCTTGTAGCCATCACACATGTTGCCCGAGAAGTCATAGAGAATGCGGCCGCGCGCCGCCACCGCGCCGCCCTTGCCACTGGTCTTGGCAAGCTTGAGCTCATAGACCGCACGGTGCGCCGCAAGCTCGCCGGCAGGCGTCAGCGCCGCCGCCGTCCAGGGCCCACCGAGCAGGGCGGCCGCCGCAATCGTTATGGACGCAAGGCGAAGAGTGTTGAGGATCGTCATTGGAAAAGGTCTCCTGAAAACGTGTCCGGCCGCCGTGCCTCGAACATAAGGACGTGGCCTGGCCCCCGCAACGGCTGATGCGTCCCAACTTGAATATAGCGAGCCGATCGGCCAAGAGTCGACCAAGACAGGGCCGCTGACGGCTCGTTTGGCAACGGATAGGGGAAAACAGCATGGCCCAGGTTGAACAGAAGCTCGCGGCGCTTGGTATCGTTCTCCCGACGCCGGCGGCGCCGATCGCCAACTATGTCGGATTTGTGCGCACCGGGTCGCTGCTGGTCGTTTCCGGCCAGATCTGTCTCGGCTCGACGGGCACGCTGGTCGCCAAGGGCAAGCTCGGCGAAACCGTGTCGATCGAACAAGGCCAGAGCGCGGCGCGCGCGTGCGCGATCAACCTTCTGGCCCAGGTCAAGATGGCGCTCGGCGACCTCGACAAGATGGTGCGGGTGGTGCGGCTCGGCGGCTTCATCAATGCCCACCCGACGTTCCTCGACGGGCCGAAGGTCATGAATGGCGCCTCCGACCTGATGGTCGAGGTGTTCGGCGACAAGGGCCGGCATGCCCGCACCACCGTCGGGGTTGCGGCGCTGCCGCTCGATGCCGCGGTCGAGGTCGAAGGGCTGTTCGAAGTCGCCTGACCGGACAAGTGAGCAGCCATGGCCAGCCTCGACTGGCTGATTGCGCGTCCGGTGGCCCACCGCGGCCTGCACGACGCCGCGGCCGGCGTGATCGAGAACACGCCCTCGGCCTTTGCGGCCGCGGTCGCCGGCAACTACGCGATCGAATGCGACCTGCAGCTTGCAGCCGACGGCGAGGCCATGGTGTTTCATGACGACGCGCTCGGCCGCCTGACCGAAGGCAGCGAGCGGCTCACGGCCATGCAATCGAGCGAGCTCAAGCGTGTTCCCTTTCGGGCCACCTCCGATCGCATGATCACGATCGGCGAGCTGTGCGACCTGGTGGCCGGCCGGGTCACCTTGGTGATCGAGATCAAGAGCCGCTTCGACGGCGACCGCCGCCTGATCAAGCGCGCCGCCGACGTGCTCTCGGGCTATCGCGGACCCGCGGCGCTGATGTCGTTCGACCCAGGTCCGATGGCCGCCCTGCGCGCGCTCGCGCCCAAGCTGACGCGCGGCATCGTCGCCGAACGCCACTACCGGCACCACGAGTGGGACCACCTCTCCGTTCGCGCCAAGCGCGCGCTCGGCTATTTCGGACATGCACTGCAGACCCGTCCGCAGTTCATCGCCTATGCGGTGCACGATCTGCCGGCGACGCTGCCGCTCACGGCGCGCAGGCTTCTGGGACTGCCGCTCTTGACCTGGACGGTGCGCACACCAGAGGATCGCGAGCGGGCGGCCAGCTATGCGGACCAGATGATTTTCGAGGGGTTTCGGCCGTAGTGTGGCGGATTTGACGTTCCTGTTCTGGTCGCGGCAAACCTTGTATGGCAACTTCAAATCCAAAATCTGTAAGGCGCGACTGAGGACATGATGAGAGCCGTCGAAAGGCTTCCCCTCGAATTCGAGCGATTCAGGCAGATTGGTGGAGCCCTTGGCTTCGCTATCTATGAAGACGCCGGAGAAGACCAAGCGGAAGCACTGGCGGCTATTGCTTCGGCCATCCCTAGTGTGGATAGAGACATCATAACGTCGCTGGGATGCCGGCGTATTGATAAGCTCACTTTCTTCGGTGACTGGTATGACGCGAGAACAGAGTCGGTCCTGAAGGTCGGCGAGTTCATAGCGAGCGATGGAAAGAAACTCGTCAACCCAAAGCTCAAGGACCTCGATGGCATCCACATCCGGTCAGGAGGCAGCCCACTTCCAGAGGCTGGCGCTGGCGGACAGTTTGCATACGCTTTTTCGTGGACGCCTTATGGACTCAAAGCGAGCCCGGGGGAAGTACAGCAACTGTTCACTGCGATCACGACTTTTATTCTTCCCCCTAATCTCGAGCACCACATCCTGGATTGGAGCAGCCCGCGTTTGCCAGAAGCTTCCAAGCTTTTCGCCGCCGGGATGGAGTGGTGGGGAGTGTTCCTATTTACAATCCACGTGCCTCTGATCAGACGGCTCACGGTGATTGCAGGTTCTACGTCAGACTGAGTGCGCGCTCGCCGGGCCAGCCTTTCAAGCTGGCCGGAAAAGTGCCAAATCTTTCTGAGTTCGAGAGTTAGGCATCCCGGTTCGAGCCGGTCGCCGAACGCTTGGATCGTTCGGAGAGGCGTGCGATGCATCTGAAGCACCTTCTGATGGGAGCGGCCCTGTGTCTTGCCTATCCGGCACACGCGCAGCCCCGCGGCATCGATGGCGTGCCGTTCACCAAAGTTCCCAGGGTGCTGATCTCGGTTGGGCAGAGCGGCGACGCCCGCGTGCCGTTGGTGCATGCGGCGGTGGCGCATTGGAACCAGCTCCTGGCCGGCATCGGCAGCGGTTTCCGGCTGGAGTCGGTTTCGCTGGGTGGCGGCGCGTCAGCGCAGCCCGGCACGATCGTGGTCGTGCTGTCGGACGGCGAGTTCATTTCGCACGTCAATCGCCTGCCCGGCGGGCAAGGCGCGGTGGCGATGATCCGCAACACCAAGACCCCGCCGATGTCGTTGCCAAATGTCGCCCGCAACGTGATCGCGCATGAGCTGGGGCATGCGATCGGTCTCGGCCACAACGCCGATCCGGCGATGCTGATGTGCGGACGCCCGGCGCCTTGCCGCCCAGGACTGTTCGCCTCGCAGACGCCGCGGTACTTTCCGTTGAGCGCGGCGGACCGGAGCAAGCTGCTGGCGATGTATCCAGCCAGCTGGAAGGGTCAATGAGCGGCAATCCCAAACGCCCCTTCGCCATGTTATTCTCGCTCGCGCAGGACCCTGTCGCCCTCCCATGACATCGACCGACATCACGCTCCGCGTTGCCAACGCCATCGGCGACGTCGCGCCCGCGGCCTGGGACGCCTGCGCCAATCCGGCGCCCGAAGAGGGCGCCAAGGCTTACTACAACCCATTCATCTCGCACGATTTTCTGGCCTCGCTCGAGCTCTCGGGCTCGGTCCGCAACCGCACCGGCTGGCAACCCATGCACCTGTTGGCGGAAGCCGCCAGCGGCGAGCTCGTCGGCGCCGTTCCCTGCTACGCCAAGTCCCATTCGCAGGGCGAATACGTCTTCGACCATGGCTGGGCGGACGCCTATGAGCGCGCCGGCGGCAACTACTATCCCAAGCTCCAGGTCGCGGTTCCGTTCACGCCGGCGACGGGGCGGCGCCTGCTGGCGCGGCCCGGCGCGCAGGAAAACGACGTCCGCGTCCTGCTCGCGGAAGGTCTCGCCGAAGTCTGCCGTCGCAGCCACGCATCGTCGGTGCATGTGACGTTTCCGACCGAGGCCGAGTGGCAGCTTCTGGGCGAGCACGGCTATCTGTTGCGCACCCACCGCCAGTTCCACTGGGAGAATGCTGGCTACAACAGCTTTGAGGAGTTCCTCACCTCGCTCGCTTCGCGCAAGCGCAAGGCGATCAGGCGCGAGCGGGCGGACGCGCTGGCAAGCGGCATCACGGTGCATCAGCTCACCGGCGCGGAGCTGACCGAAAGCGTGTGGGACGCCTTCTTCGCGTTCTACATGGAGACCGGCTCGCGCAAATGGGGCAGGCCCTATCTCAACCGCTCGTTCTATTCGATCGTCGGCGAGAAGATGGCGGACAAGATCCTGCTGGTCATGGCCAGGCGCAACGGCCGCTGGATCGCCGGCGCCATCAACTTCATCGGCTCGGACGTTCTGTTCGGCCGCCACTGGGGCTGCGTCGAGCAGCATCCGTTCCTGCATTTCGAGATCTGCTACTACCAGGCGATCGACTATGCGATCGCGCACCAGCTCGGCCGCGTCGAGGCCGGCGCCGGCGGCCAGCACAAGATCTCGCGCGGCTATCTGCCGGTGACGACCCACTCGGCGCATTACATCGCCGACCCAGCGCTGCGCCGCGCCATCGCCGACTTTCTCAAGCACGAGCGCGCCCACGTCGCCGCAGAGGTGGACGAGCTGGCGGAAGCCGCGCCGTTCCGCAAAGGTGACGACGCATGACGTCCCGCCCGGAGCAATTCCCCCGCACCGGCCACGTCGTGGTCGCGCTGATCGTCAGCTTCGCGCTGTGGGGCGTGATGGTGTTCGTGACGCTTGCCTACTTGCGGCGGATCGCCGGCGGGCTCGCGCCGTTCGACCTGCGCCCGTTCGGCTACACGGTCGAAGAGGCGCGAGCGCTGCTGCAAGCGCTCAGCGAGATCGGCCGCGCCTATTACGCCGACGTGCAACTACAGCTCGACACCGCCTACCCGGCGCTCCATGCGCTCTCGCGCGGGCTCTTGCTGTTGTGGCTCACGGCGCCGGGACGCACGGCCGAGCGGCCGTTTCCCCTCCCCTTGCGCATAGCGCTCATGGCATTGCCCCTCGCCACCGCCTGGTTCGACTATTTCGAAAACGAACGCATCGCCCAGATGCTCGCCGCCGGACCGCAGGTCGCCGCCGACGTTGTTGAAAGAGCAAGCTTCTGGACGCAAGCGAAGGCACTCGCCGGCGCGACCACGGAGACGATCTGCGTGGTCATGGCCGCCATCGCGTTCGTGCGCTGGCGGCACCGCCGGCGAGCCCAGCCACCACAATAGAGGACCGCGCGCTGATGCGAGCGGGCCCCCTCGCTCAGCCGATATATTCAACCCGCTTCTGCGCCTCGGCTTCAGCCTCGGTGCGCGGCTGCGCCGGAAGCTGCAGCACGACCGCCGACTGGCCTTCGCACAGCTCCGTCAAGAGCACCATTCGGCCGTCCGGAAACTCCAGGGCATCGTGGTGCAGCCGCGGACTATGTTGGTTGATCTGGCGAAAGACCGCGGTCTTGAAAGGTGCTTTGTGCACCTGCGAACGAAGCCCGATCGCAGGCGTGAGGGCGATCTCCTCGGCAAAAGCAAGTTCAGTGCCGGGGAGGACGCAGACCGCGATGGTCTTATCTTCGGGCGCCGCGAAGCCGCGTGTGCCGGTCCCGAAATCTCGCGTCGTCAGCTTATCTCCGACGTGTGCGGCACGCGACCGCACGTGATGCAGGCTGTAGTCGCACATTTGAAGAGCTCCTTTTTCGGCCCCCCAACCCGTCAAGCTTCTCACGTCAAAGTGGTTCCAGTGTGGTCATTTTGCGGTCACCAACTTGGCTGTCACAATCCGGGCTTGACCAGAAGCGAGCCGCCTGCAATCGAGGAAATGCCCCTGGAGGACGCCATGCCCGCCTATGACCCGAGCAACATCTTCGCCAAGATCCTGCGCGGTGAGATCCCGTGCCACAAGGTCTATGAGGACGCCAAGGCGCTGGCCTTCCTCGACATCATGCCGCGGGCGCCCGGCCATGCGCTGGTGATCCCGAAGACGCCGGCGCGCAACATCCTCGATGTGGCGCCCAACGATTTCGCTCATGTGATGACGATCGCGCAGCGCATCGCCAAGGTCAGCGTCGATGTCTTTGGCGCCGATGGCGTGACGCTCCAGCAGTTCAGCGAGCCCGCCGGCGGACAAGTGGTGTTTCACCTCCACGTCCATGTGATCCCGCGCAAGGACGGCATCGCGCTCAAGCCGCCGGCGAGCGTCAAAGAGGCGCCCGAGGTGCTCAAGGATCAGGCGGCGAAGCTCGCGGCGGCATTGGCCTCCCCGTGAACCGCAAGGATCGGCGGGCGGCAGGCAAGCGCGGCGGGGCCGCCGGCCCGCTCACGTCGCCGTCCGGTCCAGCTGCGCTCGCCGGCAACCTGTTTGCCGCCGCGGTGACGCATTTTCGCGCCGGGCGGCTCGACCAGGCCGACCGGGCCTGCCGCGACGTGCTGACGTTCGACCGCAATCATGCGCATGCGCTCCATCTCCTCGGCCTGATCGCTTTCCAGTCCGGCCGGCACGACGCCGCGCTCGACCTCATCGGCCGGGCCATCGCGCTCGACCGGCGCAACGCCGACTGTGAGTTCAACATCGCGCAGGTGCTGCGCGCGCTTGGCCGCCTCGACGAGGCCGCCGCGCACCTGACGCAGGCGACCGAGCTGCGCCGCGACTACGCGGCCGCCCACCTGGCGCTCGGCGATCTCCATCTGCAGCATGGCCGTTTTGCCGACGCGGTGCCGCACTATCGGCGCGCGCTGGCGCAGCAGAGCGCGCCGGCGGAGGCCTACAGCAATTTCGGTGTCGCGCTCGCCGCCCTCGGCCAGTGGGACGAGGCGGCGGCGCAGTATCGGCGCGCGCTGGCGCTAAAGCCGGACTTGATCGACACCTACCGCAATCTCGGACGCATCGTGCTGGCACAAGGCGATGCCGCGCAAGCGCTTGCGCTCACGCGGCGCGCGCTGGCGCAGCGCGAGACGCTCGAGGTGCGCGCCCTGTTCGTGCAATGCGTGAGAGAGCTTGCCCCTTCTGACATCGACGACGAGCTGCGCGCGCTGCTGACACGTGCACTCGCGGAAGGCTGGAGCCGCCCGAGCGAGCTCTCCGCGCTTGCGGGCGAGCTGTGTGGCGGTCTCCGCGATCTGTCGGCGCTGGCTTCAGATCGGCTGCTCGTGGCGCTCTTGCGGTCGGCGCCGGTGCGCCATGTCGCGCTCGAAGCCGTGCTGACCGACGCCAGGCGGCAATTGCTCGCGCGCGCCATGATGCCTGGCCCGTTCGATGCGCTTGATGAGGGGCTTCTCGACTTCGCCTGTGCGCTCGCGCAGCAGTGCTTCATCAACGAATACGTGTTCGCATGCCGCGACGAGGAAGCCGCGCAGGCGCGCGAGCTGCGGGACAAGCTCACGGCTGCGCTAGCGTCCGGCGCCGATATAGCACCGCAATCGCTTGCCGCCGTTGCGGCCTATGGGCGGCTGCATACACTCACACACGCCGATACTCTGCTGCAACGATCCTGGCCGGCGGCGGCCGAGGCGCTCATCGTCCAGGTGCGCGAACCGCTTGAGGAGCGCGAGATCCGGCAGTCGATGCCGGCGCTGACCGCGATCGAGGACGAGGTGTCGCGCAAGGTTCAACGCCAATACGAGGACATGCCCTACCCGCGCTGGATCAAGGCGGGGGCGGTCGGCCAGCCGGTAACGATCGACTGGTATCTGCGCAGCCAGTTTCCATCAGCGCCATTGCGCGCGTCACCGCCGCGCAGCGGCCTCGACGTTCTCATCGCCGGCTGCGGCACCGGCCAGCACGCGATCGAGACCGCGCAGCGCTTCACCGGTGCGCGCGTGCTCGCCATCGATCTCATACCAAACCTCAAATTGATTGACCGACGAGCGCCCAATCGCGCAGTCCGATGGACATGATTTTCCATGGCTGATCGATGAGGGTGTTCCAAGCGTAG
>Ga0209798_10000393_pt1 | contig 25916 bp, 21 predicted proteins | sample DOMMetBare3Fresh_FD_187475 | JGI IMG/M metagenome (GOLD analysis project Ga0209798, IMG submission 187475) | Wetland sediment microbial communities from St. Louis River estuary, USA, under dissolved organic matter induced mercury methylation -... | ecosystem: Environmental > Aquatic >... | reverse complement strand
GCGAAAGGCGCCCGGCCCGCGATGCCGTGGCCTGGGCTTGCGCCGCGGCGGCCTACAAGTGTGCTCATGGGTTGGGCAACGCCGGCGCGCCGACGCGTGCCCAGCTCGACGCCTGGCTCACGCGGTCAGCTCCGTAGCGTGAGCGGGCCCTAGCCGCGTCGCGATCGTGCGCCTCCCGTCGGCGGGCCCGAAGACTCGCGCACCACCAGCGCGACGTCGATCTCTGTCTCGCGCGGCAGATCCTCGCCCTGCAGTGCGGCGAGCACGCGGTCGGCCGCGCAGCGCCACATCTCCTCGGCCGGCACGCGCACCGTGGTCAGCGCGGGCTGCAGATGGGCGGCGAGCTCGAGGTCGTCGAAGCCGACGATCGACAACTGCCCGGGTACGGCGAGGCCCAGGCGCTTGCCGCGGCTGACCAGGCATCAGGATCGCGCTGACGCGCACACCGCGCAATGCGGCTGCCGCGCCAGGCGGATCTCGTTCCACTCCATCGTGCGCGCATCGAGCATCTGCAGTCGCCCGGCCAGCGAAGTGCCGATGCCGGCCAGCAGCTTCAAGGCCTCGGCCGCCTGCATCGTGCCGATGATGCCCACCAGCGGCGCGAACACGCCCATCGTCGCGCACTGCACTTCCTCGAACGTCGCCTCGGCCGGGAACAGGCAGGCGTAGCAGGGCGCGTCGGGCTGCCTGGTGTCGTAGACCGAGATCTGGCCGTCGAAGCCGATCGCCGCGCCGGACACCAGCGGCTTTTTGTGCTTCACGCAGGCGGCGTTGACCGCGTGGCGCGTCTTGAAGTTGTCCGAGCAGTCGAGCACCACGTCGGCCTCGGCCACCAGGGTGTCCAGGCGCGCGGCGTCGGCGCGCTCGATCAGCGGCTGCACCTGGACGTCGGGGTTTATTGCGGCGATCGAAGCCTGTGCCGACGTGGCCTTGGGCGTGCCCACGCGCGCCAGGCTGTGCGCAATCTGGCGCTGCAGGTTGGTGAGGTCGACGTTGTCGTGGTCGACGATCGTGATGCGTCCCACGCCCGCGGTGCCCAGGTACAGCGCCACCGGCGAGCCCAGGCCGCCGGCACCGATCACCAGCGCGTGCGATGCGAGCAGGCGCTGCTGGCCCTCGATGCCGATCTCGTCGAGCAGGATGTGGCGCGAGTAGCGCAGCAGCTGGGTGTCGTCCAACGGGGCCTCACTCCAAGCCCGCGGACAAGGCCCGCGCTGCGGGCCTTGTGTCGTGCTGATTATTCCGTCTTCGCTTCGGCCTTGCGCTCGACCGCAGTCTTGGAGGCGACCACCGTCTTGCCCTGAAGCTGGTTCAGCGCCTGGCGCAGCGGCCAGTCCTCCGCACTGCCGAACTCAGGCAGCGGCTTCACGGGCTCTTTGCTCTTGGCCTGCTGCTCCTCGAACTTCTTGCGCGCTTCGTCGCGAGCCTTGACGCGGGCATCGTCCTTCTTCTCGTCCTTGCCGACCAGGTGCTTGTCGAGGTCGGCCTCACGCAGGCGCAGCGCGGCGAATACGTTGCCCTCGGCCGTCTCGTCGAGCCACACGTCGGGCACGATGCCCGTGCCCTGGATCGAGCGTCCGGTCGGCGTGAAGTAGCGCGCCGTCGTGATCTTCAACGCGGTCTCGGCCGTCAGCGGTCGCCAGGTCTGCACCGAGCCCTTGCCGAAGGTCTGCGAGCCCATCACGATCGCCCGCTTGTGGTCTTGCAGTGCACCGGCAACGATCTCGCTGGCGGAGGCCGAGCCCTCGTTGACCAGCACCACCAGCGGCACCTTTTTGACCGCCTCGGGCAGGCGGCGCAACGGGTCGGCGCTGCGGCGGGCGTAGAACTCGGGCGCCGTCGTGAAGGTGGCCTTCGAGTCGGCGACCTGGCCGTTGGTCGTGACGACCACGGTGTTGGCCGGCAGGAACGCCGCAGAGATGCCCACCGCACCGTCGAGCAAGCCGCCCGGATCGTTGCGCAGGTCGAGCACGATGCCCTTGAGATTCGGATCGGCCTTGTACAGCTCCTCGATCTTCTTCGAGAAGTCGTCGACCGTGCGTTCCTGGAACACCGAGATCCGCATCCACGCGAACCCGGGCTCGACCAACTTGGCGCGCACGCTTTGCTGGCGGATTTCCTCGCGCACCAGGGTCACCGGGAAGGTTCGCGCCTCGTCCTTGCGGAACACCGTCAGCGAAACCTTGGTCGCCGGCTCGCCACGCATGCGCTTGACGGCCTGGTCGATCGACAAACCCTTGACCGGCGTGTCGTCGATGCGCGTGATCAGGTCACCGCTCTTCAAGCCGGCGCGGAAGGCCGGGGAGCCCTCGATCGGCGAGACGATCTTCACCAGGCCGTCTTCCATCGCGATCTCGATGCCGATGCCCACGAACTTGCCGGTCGTGCCTTCGCGGAATTCGCGGAAGCTCTTCTTGTCGAAATACTGGCTGTGCGGGTCCAGCCCCGCCACCATGCCGGAGATCGCGTCAGTGATGAGCTTCTTCTCGTCGACGGGCTCGACGTAGTCGCTCTTGATCATGCCGAACACGGACGCGAGTTGCTGCATCTCTTCGAGCGGCAGCGGCGAGAAACTCGCACGCGCCACGGCCTGCAGCTGCATCGTGGTCAACGCACCGGCCACCGCACCCAGGGCGACGAAACCGGCGATCTTCAATTTGGCGCCCATGGCGGTGCCTCCGGAACAGACTTCACGGGAATATACGCCCGCACCCGCGATCGGATGCGTGAAGAAGCGCAAAGTTCACCCCTCGGCCGGGGCATCGGCCTCGCGGCGCTCGAAGGTCACGACATGGTCGACCACCGGGCGGATGCCGATCCACTCACCGACATGGTGGTCATGATGGCTGGGCACATGGGCCAGCACCTGCTCGCCCGAGGCGAGACGCAGGGTGTACAGGAACTCCGAGCCGCGGAAGGCCTTGCGCTCGATGCGCGCGCGCACCGGGGCCTCGTCGTCGTGCACGATGTCGTCGGCTCTGAGCAGTACGTCGCACTCGTCGTTCGGGTAGGCGCCCGGCAGGGGGCACTCGGCCGCGTCGGCCAAGGCGCCCAGAGGGGTCATCACGCGCGGGCCCTCCGCGGTGGTGACCACCCGGCCGGGTGCGAACACGCCGTGACCGATGAAATCGGCGACGAAGCGCGTGGCCGGCCGGTGGTACAGGCTGTACGCGTCGTCCCACTGCTCCAGCCGGCCGCGGTTCATCACGCCGATGAGGTCCCCGATGGCGAAGGCCTCGAACTGATCGTGGGTCACGAACAGTGCGGTGATGCCGGTGCGCTGCAGGATGGTCCGGATGTCGTGGGCCAGACGGTCGCGCAGGTCGGCATCGAGGTTGGAGAAGGGCTCGTCGAGGAGCAGCAACTGCGGCCGCGGCGCCAGCGCACGCGCCAGCGCCACCCGCTGCTGCTGGCCGCCGGACAGCTGGTGCGGCGCGCGCCGTGCCGCATGCGCCAGGCCCACCAGGTCCAGCACCTCGGCCACGCGCGCCTGGCGCTCGACGCGCGGCAGCTCGCGCAGGCCGAAGGCCACGTTGTCGCGCACGTTCAGGTGCGGGAACAGGGCGTAGTCCTGGAACACCATGCCGATGCGTCGCTCCTCAGGGGCAAGGTGGATCTTCTCGTCCGCCATCACCCGGCCGTCCATGCGAACGCGGCCACCGGCCAGGTGCTCCAGTCCGGCCACCGCGCGCAGCAGTGAGGTCTTGCCGCAGCCCGAGGGGCCGATCAGCACGCCGATCTGCCCTGCGCCCAGCGCCAGGCTGACGCGGTCGACCGCATCGTGGCCTGCGCGCCGCGCGGGATACCGCACGCTGACGTCTCGCAGTTCCAGGAACATGGCCCTATGATACCTGTTACATATGAATGAGGATTGTTCGCATTCACAGCCCTTCGGTCGGGCTGAGCGGGGCCACCGATGCGTCTGCTGCTGACTTTCGTGTGCCTGCTGCTTGCGCTGCCTGTGCTGGGCGTCTTCGGCGCATGGTTCGCTTTCGATGAAGCCGCCTGGGCCGTGCTCGTGCACCAGGCGCACACGGTGCTGCCGGGCTATGCGCTGCAGTCGCTGGTGCTGGCGCTGGGCGTCGGCCTGGGGGTGGCGGCGATGGGTGCCGGCGCCGCGGCGGCGGTCGCGCTGTTCGAATTTCCCGGGCGGCGCTGGTTCGAGTGGGCGCTGCTGCTGCCTCTGGCCACGCCGGCCTACGTGCTGGCCTACGTCTACACCGACTTCCTCCAGTACAGCGGCCCCTTGCAGAGCACGCTGCGCGAGGCCACTGGTGCGCAGGGGGCGCTGTGGCCCGACGTGCGCAGCCTGCCAGGCGCGATCGTGTTGTTCGTGCTCGCGCTATACCCGTATGTCTACCTGCTGGTGCGCACCTCGCTGGCCGAGCGCGGAATGCACCTGATGGAGGCGGCTCGCCTGCTGGGTGCTGGATTCTGGCGCCGTGTGCGTGAAGTGGCCTTGCCGCTGTCGCGTCCTGCGCTGGTGGCCGGGGTCGCGCTGGCACTGATGGAGACGCTCGCCGACTACGGCGTCGGTGCGTACTTCGGTCTGACCACGCTGTCCACCGGCATCTACAAGGCCTGGCTCGTGATGAACGATCGCACCGCGGCGGCGCAGCTCGCCGCGGCGCTGCTGCTGGTGGTGGCCTTCGTGCTGATCGCCGAGCGCCACGCGCGCTCGCGCATGCGCTTTGCCGAGGCGCGCGCGCAGGGTGCGGGTGGGCAGGAGGCGCGGCCGGTCGTGCTGCAGGGCGGGCTGGCGCTGCTGGCCTGGTCGCTGTGCGCGATCCCGGTGACCTTCGGTTTCGTGCTGCCGCTGGTGCTGCTGGTGCGGCTGGTGTGGCGCGAGGCACGCCATGGTGCATTCGGGCTGCCGCTCGAGCGCTTCGCCGACTGGGCACTGACCAGCTTCTGGCTCGCCGCGTCGGCGGCCCTGGCGGCCGCGGCGCTCGCTCTCGCACTGGCCTTCGTGCTGCGCTGGGCGGCGCTGGGTGCCGGCGCGGGTTGGCGCACGCGGGCACTGCGCGTGGGCGTCGGCGCGGTCTCGCTCGGATACGCGGTGCCCGGCGCCGTGATCGCGGTGGGTATCCTGCTGCCGCTGGGCGCCGTGCAGGCGCAATGGCCGGGTTCGCCGGCCAGCGCCATCGTCACCGGCACGGCGCTGGGCCTGGTATATGCGTACCTCGTGCGTTTCTCGGCCGTCGCGCTGCAGACCGTCGAGGCCGGCTACACACGCCTGCCGACGAGCCTGGACGACAGCGCGCGCATGCTCGGCGCCTCGCGCACGCGGCTGCTCGCCGCGGTGCACGCGCCGCTGCTGAGACGCTCGATGTTCGCGGCCATGCTGCTGGTGTTCGTCGACGTGATGAAGGAGCTGCCCGCGACGCTGGTGCTGCGGCCGTTCGACAGCGACACGCTGGCGGTGGTGGCGTACAACCTGGCGCGCGACGAGCGTCTGGCCGAGGCCGCACTGCCGTCGCTGGCCATCGTCGCGGTGGGTCTGCTGCCGGTGCTGATGCTCGTGCGTGCGATGAGACGCTGAGCGTCGCGGCTACAGTGCGCCGATGTGCGCGAACTACCACCCGGTCACGGCCCAGGACCGCTTGCTGCAGTTCTTCGGCGTCGACCGTCCGGTCGGCGCGCTGCCGCCGGAGCTGTATCCGGTGCAGCTCGGGCCGTTCATCCTGCGCCGCGAGGACCGCGCCGAGGTCGAGCGCCAGATCGAACTCGGCCTGTTCGGCCTGGTGCCGCACTGGGCCAAGGACATCGCCTTCGGCCGCCGCACCTACAACGCGCGCAGCGAGACCGCCGACCGCCTGCCGAGCTTTCGCGACTCGTGGCGGCGCGGACGGCGCTGCATCGTCCCCGCCGAAGCGATCTTCGAGCCGAGCTACGAGACGGGCCGCGCGGTGCGCTGGCGCATCGGTCTGGCCGACGGCAGGCCGATGGGCTTGGCGGGCCTGTGGGGCTGGTGGCGCGGGCCGGACGGCCGCGAGGTGCTGTCGTTCGCGATGCTGACGATCAACGCCGACGATCACGCACTGATGCGGCGCTTCCACAAGCCCGGCGAGGAGAAGCGCATGGTCGTGATCCTCGAGCCCGCCGACTACGACGCGTGGCTCGAATGCCCGGTGGACAAGGCGCGGGACTTCCTCAAGCCCTATCCCGCGGAACGGATGGTCGCGGAAGCGGCGCCGCGGCGGTAGCGCGACGCGACGCGCGACTGTGGCGCCCCGGCGGCAAGCACGGTCCGCCGGGAAAGTCGCGCAGATGCCCTTTTCCTGAAGCCTCGGGGGGAATGTGCCCGCAACGCTTCTGCCCGAGGCTGTACCGCTGGCGGCGAAAGACGCGGAAGGCGGTGCAGACTCTGTGCCCCGCGAAGAGGCGCATTGGCTGCGCGGTGGGGACGACCTCGACGCCTCGTCGCCGCCCGCGGGAGCGCGGCCGCGGCCTGAGGCGCCTGCATTGCCCGCACCGCCGCGCCTGCAGCCGCGCAAGGTCACTGCCAACCGTAGCGGCGAATGTAGAAGCGCTTCATCAACGTGGTCAGCACGCTGTACCCGAGCAGGATGGCCGCCAGCCAAAGGAAATACGCCGCCGGCAGCGGTTGCAGCTTGAAGTAGCCGGCCAGCGGCCCCATCGGCAGCCAGAGCCCGGCGAGCATGATCGCACCCGTCATCGCCAGCAGCGGTGTCGCGGCGCGGCTGTCGATGAACGGCAGCTTGGGCGTGCGGATCATGTGCACGATCAGTGTCTGCGTCAGCAGGCCGACGACGAACCAGCCCGACTGGAACAGGGTCTGCTGCGCGACAGTATTGGCTTTGAACACCCACCACATCACGGCAAAGGTCGTGAGGTCGAACAAGGAACTGATCGGGCCGAAGAAGACCATGAAGCGGCCGATGTCGGCGGGATTCCACTTCAGCGGCCTGCGCACCAGTTCCTCGTCGACGTTGTCGAACGGGATGCCGGTCTGCGAGATGTCGTAGAGCAGGTTCTGCACCAGCAACTGCAGCGGCAGCATCGGCAGGAAAGGCAGGAAGGCGCTGGCCACCAGCACCGAGAACACGTTGCCGAAGTTCGAGCTGGCCGTCATGCGGATGTACTTCAGCATGTTGCTGAAGGTGGCGCGGCCCTCGACCACGCCTTCGTCGAGCACCAGCAGGCTCTTCTCGAGCAGGATGATGTCGGCCGCCTCCTTGGCGATGTCGACCGCCGAGTCGACCGAGATGCCGATGTCGGCCGCACGCAGCGCCGGCGCGTCGTTGATGCCGTCGCCCATGAATCCCACCACATGGCCGGCGGCACGCAGCGCGCGCACGATGCGTTCCTTGTGCAGCGGCGTCAGCTTGGCGAAGACCTGGTACTTCTCCGTGGCCTGCGCCAGCGCCTCGTCGCCCATGCCTTCGACCTGCGAGCCGAGCAGGACCTCGCCGGCCGACAAGCCGACCTGGCTGCACACGTTCGCGGTGACCATCTCGTTGTCGCCGGTCAGCACCTTGACGCGGATGCCGTGCGCGGCCAGCGCCTTCAGCGCCGGCGCGGCGGATTCCTTCGGCGGGTCGAGGAAGGCGATGTAGCCGATCAGCGTCAGGTCCGCCTCGTCGGCGACGGTGTACTTCGACTGCTCGGGCGGCAGTTCCTTCATCGCCACGGCGACCACGCGCATTCCGTCCTGATTGAGCTTGCGCGCGAAGCGCTGCACGCGATCGAGCATGGCAGGATCCATCGGCACGTCGCGCGGCGTCGCGCCGCCCTCGACACGAACGCGGGTGCTCACGGCCAGCACCTCTTCGAGCGCGCCCTTGCAGATCAGCTCGTGGTGGTGATCGCGCTCCGACACCACCACCGACATGCGCCGGCGCTCGAAATCGAACGGGATCTCGTCGATCTTGCTGTAGTCCTGCTCGAGCTTGAGCTCAGCTTTCAGCTCGACGTGGTCGAGCACGGCGTGGTCGAGCAGGTTCTTCAGGCCGGTCTGGTAGTGGCTGTTGAGAAAGGCGAAGTTCAGCACCTCGTCCGACGCGTTGCCGAACGCATCCGTGTGGTGGGCAAGCGCGATCCTGTCCTGGGTCAGCGTGCCGGTCTTGTCGGTGCACAGCACGTCCATCGCGCCGAAGTTCTGGATCGCGTCGAGCCGCTTGACCACGACCTTCTTGCGCGACAACAGCACCGCCCCCTTGGCCAGTGTCGTGGTCACGATCATCGGCAGCATTTCGGGCGTCAGTCCCACCGCCACCGAGAGCGCGAACAGCAAGGCTTCGAGCCAGTTGCCCTTGGTCAAGCCGTTGACCAGCAGCACGATCGGCACCATCACCGCCGCGAAGCGGATCAGCAGCCAGCTCACGCTGTTGACGCCGGCCTGGAACGCGTTCGGAGCGATGTCGGTGGCCGTCGCCCGCATGGCCAGCGTGCCGAAGTAGGTGCGGTGGCCGGTGGCGACCACCAATGCCGTGGCCGAGCCCGAGACAACGCTGGTGCCCATGAAGACCAGGTTGGGCTGCTCGATCGGCCCGGCGTCGTCACCGCCGCGCTCGACGGTCTTCTGCACCGGCATCGACTCGCCGGTCATGGCCGACTGGGCCACGAACAGGTTGCGGGCCGCGAGCAGCCGGCAGTCGGCAGGGACCATGTCGCCTGCCGACAGCGCCACCAGGTCACCCGGCACCACCCCGCGCAGCGCGATGTCCAGGTGCTGCGACGTTGCCCCGGCTGCGGCCCCGCCACGTGCACGCCGGATCACCGTGACCCGGTTGCCCACCAGCGTCTTCAGGCTCTCGGCCGCCCGGTGCGAGCGGCCCTCCTGCACGAAGCGGATCAACGTGCTCAACAGCACCATCGCGCCGATGACGACCGTGGCCTTGGCGTCCTGTGTCACATAGGACACGGCCGCCAGCGCGGTGAGCAGCAGGTTGAACGGGTTCAGGTAGCAATGCCACAAATGCAGCCACCAGTGCAGAGGCTTATCGTGCTCGACCTCGTTGGGACCGTCGCGACGCAGGCGGGCTGCGGCTTCGGCGCTGCTCAGGCCCTCGGCGTGCGACTTCAGGCGGGCGATCGCGGCTTCAGGCTCGTCGCGCGCGATCTGCAACAGGGCCGACGCGGTCTGCTGCGGAACGGCTTGTGCCGGGCCGCGGGCGGCGAGCAACCGCAGCAGGGGGCGACGACCGAAGTGCCTGAGCCTGCGGCGGCGGCGCAGCAAGCCGCTGAACCAATGCGTCAGGACATCGAGCATGCGCCGTCAGGCCGTCAGCCCGATGCTGTCGATCCATTCGGCCGACTCGAGTTCGATCAGCCGTTCGCCTGCCGTCACGGCCTGGCCTTCGGCCACGGGTGTGCGCGACACGGTGCCGGTGGTCTGTGCGCCCAGATCGACGCGATTCGGTGCCTCCACGCGGCCGCTTGTGACGGCGCTCTGCACGAAGTCGCGCGGTGCGGCCGTTTCGACGACGACATCGGGCCCGAGCCACCCGCGCAGTGCCAGGCAGCCGGCCGCGGCCGCCACGAGCAACGCCAGCAGAAAGCGCCAACGGCAACGGCACATGACCGACGTGTCAGTCATGCACGATCGGCTCGGCGTTGATTCTTCCGGCAAGCTCGGTCGCACCACATCGAACACAGTGTGGTCGATCGTGCGCTGAGCGGGCGAGCGACCCCGATCGCCGCATTGACGGCAGTCAACTGGATCGCGCGCAATGCCGATGGCACGGCTGGTTGCCCGACCCTGATCGCCGATGCTGGAGCAGCGCTTGCCGGAAGTCTCACTGCGCCGGCTGCCGCACACATGCTGTCTCTCGGGCGCCCGACCATACCCATACCGGTTGTTCGCAGCGGACCGAGCTGCCGAGGAGCAGCGCTCTGCCCGTGGCGCCCCCGGCGGGAATCGAACCCACATCTAGCGCTTAGGAGGCGCTCGTTCTATCCATTGAACTACGGCGGCGTTGCGTCCGCATTGTAGGAGCCGAGCCTCAGTTCCAGCGCCAGGTCCAGATCGCATCGAACGAGTTGTCCAGCCCCGACTGCGCGCGCAGCGTGACGCGCTGCGCGACGCGATACACGAGCTGCCACGTGCCGGTGGTGCTGTTGACCCCGCGTTCGTAGCCGACGTACCAGCGGCGCGAGAGCTGCTTGCCCAGCGTGACCACGGTCTCGCGCACCTCGCCGCTGTCGGTTTGTCGCACCGACAGCTCGTCCAGGCCGAGATTGGCCAGCAGCGCGGCGTCGGGGCTCTCCCCGGTGCCCGACAGCAGCGCCAGCGCGGCGCGTTGCAGCAGCGCGGTGTCGGCACGCGCGAGGCCATCGGGGGCGCGGCCCAGCACGAGCCACGAGAGCTTGTAGTACTCGCTCATGTCGGGCTCGCTGTACAGGCGCACGCGCGGGATCTGCGCCGTGCCGGCGACCAGCACGCCGACCTTGACGTCGAGGTTGGGCCGCACCGCGAAGATGTCCAGCCGCGGGTTCGCTGCATCGCCGGTGAACGAGAGCGCCCCGCGTTCGATCTCGAGCTTCTGGCCATAGGCGGCATACGTGCCGTCACGCGCGAGCACCTGGCCGTTCAACGCGAGCCGTCCGCCCGGCGCGCTGATCGCCAGGCGCCCCGCGAGTTTCGTGTCCAGCCCGCGGCCCCGCAGCCTGAGCTGCGAACCCAGGTCCACCTGCAAGGCCACCCGCACGTCGCCCGCGCGCGCGACCGCACGCGCGGGCGCGGCGGGCTCGCCGTTGTCGCTTGCCTGGCCGGCCGGCGCGGCGTCGACCGGGCGATGGCGACCGCCGCGCACCTGCACGTCCGAGTCGAGCGCAGGTGCATCGCCGCGCGACACGTCGATCAGCCCTTCGTCGATCGCGAGCTTGCCTTCCAGTGCGAGCGCGCGCGCTGACAGCGCGAGCTCGGTTTCGCCGCTGACGACCACGCGCCGGTCGATGCGCCCGAGCAGCCGGAATCGATCGGCGACGAGGCGAAGGCGCGCAGTCGGATCGGCACCCAGGCTCGCACCGCCGGTCAGGCGCAGTTCGCCGTCGCCGCCCCTGAACACGAAACGCTCGACGCGTGCGTCGGGGCCGCGCAGCGACACCGCCAAGTCACCGTCGCGCAGATCGACACCTTGCAGCAGGTTACGGATCGCCAGGCCGCTGCCGTCCATGCGGCCCTCGACCTCGGGTGCGCCGAAACGCCCGCCAATCGCCGCGCTGGTGCGCAGCGCGCCGGCGACGCGCCAGCCCGGAGGCGTGAAGCGCGCCCACACGCCGATGTCGGGCACGCGCCACTCGAGCACGCCCTGCATCGGCGTGTCCGGCGTCGGCCACGTGGCCTGCGGCGAGATGCGCAGGCTCTGCGCACCGGCGAGCACGCCCAGGTTGGCGCCGGCCATCGCCTGCGTGAAGTGCCAGGTGCCATCCTCGGCCGCGAGCGCCAGGCGCAGGTCGGTCAGGCCGAGCGCCTGCGTGTCGCCTTCGTCGGTGATCGCGAGGTCGCCGCCCGCGCGCTCGAGCACGATGTCGGCGCTGAACTTCTCGGTCTGCCGCACGACGATGCGGCCCGTGAAAGCGAGGTCGCCGCCGAACCCCGCATCGGGCTGCCAGCGCTGCAGCCACGGGACGACCGGGGTCGGCGCGAGCACGGCGTCCAGCGCGATCTGAGCCGGGCGGGTCCCGCTCGGCGCCTGCCAACGCGCCTGTCGCCAGGCCAATGGCGCGCCCAGGACCTGCGCGCGGCCCGGCTCGGCCTCGGCCTGCGCCACGCGGCCGTCGGCTTCGAAGACCAGGCGCAGCTCGGCATCTCGTGCCGCGAGCCAGGGCTGCAGCGCCTGCAAGCCGCGCGCGTCCAGTTCGCTGACCCGGGCGCGCCAAGTGCCTGCAAGACCCGGATTCGCCTGCGGCTCGGACTGCCAGCGGCCTTCGCCGCGCAGTTGCACGCGGCTGCCGCGACCGGTGCTGCCGCGCTGGCCGAGCAAGATGTCGGTCCAGGCCGGCGGCCTTGCCGCACTGGTGGCTTCCAGCGTGATGCGGTGCACCGCGAGGCTGCCGTCCGCGCGCAGCTTGAGCGCATCGAGCGTGTGGGCATCACGCACGATCTGCTCGCCCTCGATGCCCAGCGCGAGCGGCGCGTCGCGATCGGGCCCGGCCTGCCACTGCGCATCGAGCTTGCGCGCCGACAGGGTGCCGCCGCGCAAGGCGGTCGCGCGCAGCGTGCCGCTGCTGGCGAGCGCGGGCCAGCGTCCGGCGGCCTGCACGTCGCCCGCGAGCGCGCCGTCGAGGCCGTCGAACCACGTCGCGAGCGTGGGCGACAGCGCGCGCCACGGACGCAGCGACGCCAGCGCGGGCGCGTCCAGCGTCGCTTGCCAACGATCGTCCTGCGCACGCGGCGCGACGCGGCCCTTCAGCGCGACACGGTTGTTCGCGGCGCGTGCGTCGGCCTCGAGGGCCCAGCCCGGCGTGCGGCCATCGAACTTGGCTTGACCGGCGAGCGCGACGCCCGCCAGCACGCTGTCGCGCAGTTCGAGCTGTGCCGAGCCGCGCAGCGCGAGCCAGTTCGCCGCGGTACCCGTTCGAGGGGTCCAGCCCGGAGGGCCCGTGAGTTCGGCCTGCCAGCGACCGTTGAGGCGCGTCGCCGGCATCTCCGACCACCACAGTGCCGGCTCGAAGTCATCCGCCTGGCCCTCGGTCGCGAGCTGCCAGTCCCCGCGGGCCGCGCGCTCGAGCCGTGCGCTGCCTTTGAGCCTGGCGCCGCCGGCCGCCGCCTCGGCGCCGCGCAGCTCGATTCGCACTCGCTCGGGCGTGCGCACGGCCGACCAGTCGCCGCGCAACGCCACCGGCGCGCCGCGCTTCGCGTCGAGCCGGCCCTCGAGCGCCATGCGCGCCTGGCCTTGCTGCGCGCCAGCGGCGGACCGTGACCCATCGGGCGCCGGCAGGCCCGTCCACTGCGTGGCGAGCGTGCCCGACAACGACAGCGCCGGTGCGCGCGCGTCCAACAGCGAGGGCCGCACGCCGTGCAGGATCAGGTCGACCTGCGCCGCGTCGCCCCGCCATTGCCCGCTGCCCGAGACGCGGCCGGCGTCGCCGGCCAGGCGGATGTCGAAGCGCTCGACCGTCAACCGAGAGCGCTGGTCGGCGCGCGCGGCCAGTTCGACGTCGACCGCCGCGACGGGCAGGCGATGCAGGTCCACGCGCCCGCTCAGTGCGTTCGCCAGGGAAACGCGCACGGCGACCGGCTGGTCGAGCCCGCGCGTGTCGATCTGGGCCCGTCCAGAGATGCGTGTCTGCGGCGCGCCCTGCCAGAGCGCGGCGAGGTCCAGGTCCTGCGTGCTTGCCTGCAAGGCCGCGAGCGGCCAGGCGGCGAAGGGCGCAAGGCCGGCCTGAGCGTCGAGCGCGGCGCCGCCCGCGTCGGGGCTGGACAGCCGTGCATGCAGCGTGATGTTCGCCATCTGCCCGTCGGCCTTCGCCTCGGCGTTCCAGCGCGGTGTCACGCCGTCGGCCGAACGCGCCTGCAACCGCGCGGCCAGCGCGAAAGGCGCATCGGTGGCAACGCGCAGCTCGCCCGTCAGGCTCGCGCGATCACCGCGCAACGACAACGACTGCACCCGGTGTTCGCGCCCCTGGTCATGGCCCAGCTCCACCTGGGCCACCAGGTCGCGAAGCGTGGGCGCGGACTCGACCTGAAGCTGCATCACGCGCAGCGGTGCCATCGTGAGCGCCAGCGGCAGCCGCAAGCTGGCGGGCTCGACCGGGGCCGCGGCGCTCGTGCTCGCACCCACTTCGACGCGCTCGGCCCGCATCTCGGTGATGACGAGGCCGACCCACGCGCCCTCGTGCGGGCGCCAGCGCCATTGCGCGTCACGCCAGGACAAGCCGTGCACGACGAACGATCGTGCGCCGGTCTGTCCCTCGATGCGCTCGGCAGAGAACGGTCCACCGAACAGCCGGCCTTGCGGTGCGACGACGCGCAGTCCTTGCGCGCGCTCGAGCAGCCACGCGCTGCCGCGCGCGCTCTGCACGAGCGGGACGATCACGGCGCCCAGCGCCACCACGAGCAGGAGCACGACCAGGGCCAGGACGCGCAGCGAGCGCTTTCGCGACGGGCTGCGCCGGCTCGGGCTTGGGGTCGCGGGCTCGGCCATCGCGCCTCAGAAGGCAATGCCCACCGACAGGTGCAGGCGCCAGTTGCGGGCCTCGTCGCCATAGGCCACGTCGGCGCGCAGCGGGCCGACCGGGCTGCGCCAGCGCAGGCCCAGCCCCGCGCCCCAGGCCGGCTTGAAGCCGCTCCAGCGCTCGGTGGCACGGCCCGCGTCGACGAAGGCAGCCCACCACAGGTTCGGCAGCGTCCGGCTCAAAGGGCGCGCCACCTCCACGCTGGCCGTGCCGACCACGCGCCCGCCGACGTCGACGCCTGCGAGCTGCGGCGTGAGCGAACGCCACGCATAGCCGCGCACCGAATCGTCGCCCCCGGCGCGGAAACGCTGCGTTTCGGGCACCTCGACATTGTCGCGCGCGAGAACCTGGCCGACCTCCAGGCGGGCCTGTGCGTACCAGCGGTCTCCGAGCGGCTGCCACCACTGTGCGCGCAGATGCAGGCGTGCGAACGGGCCGCTGCCCTGCGTCGTGTTGCCGTCCGAGTCGGTGCTGTACACGCGGCCGATTCCCGATTGCAGCGCATAGCTGGCGCCTCGCGTGGGCAGCACGATGCTGTCGACGTCGCGCCAGATGCCGTGGAAGTTGAGGGTCGTCGAGAGCGTGTCGCTGCGTGTGGTGTCGGTCAGCACGCCACCCACCACCGGCCACGTGCGCACGCGTTCGGCCTCGACGAAAACGAGCCGCTCGATGCGCTGCGTGTCGTAGCTGCGACCGACGCGCGCGCGCACCGAGGAGACACGGTCGGTGTCGGAGTCGAGTTGCTCGGCGCCGCCGCCGACCAGGTTGCGGTACAGGCCGGGCAGCGCGTGCGAAGCGAGCTCGCCTTCCCAGGCCTTGCGCAGCTTGCCCCACTCGATCCTGTTGCGAAGCGTGGCGCGCCAGTCGAACAGGTTGCGGTGCACGTGCTCCAGCGAGATGCGAGCGCCAGTGTTCGCGCTGATGCCCACGCCGATCGTGGCTTGCTGCAACGGCGCCTCCTTTACACGCACGGTGACTGTTGCAGCCTCGGCGTGCGCCGGATCGGGGTCGAGGCTCACCGTGCTGCGCTCGAACAGCCCCGAGCGCTGCAGGCGTTCCTGGTAGTCGAGCAGCAGCGAATCGGTGGCCACGCTGCCGGGGCCGAAGTCGGCGAGGTTGCGCACGCTCTTGTCGTCCTGGCGTTCGAGTCCTTCGATCACGAGTTCCCCGGTGCGAAACAACGGACCGGAGACCACCTCGATGGCCAGCGTGGCGCCGGCGCGGTCGGCATCGATCTCGGCCGCCGAGGACTGTTGAACTGCCGCGGCGTAGCCCGCGCTGCGCAGGCGCGCGACCGCGCTGTTCTTTGCGTCGCGCCATGCCGTGTTGGAGAACGCGGCGCCTGCTGGCAGCGTCCATGCGGCATGCCATTGCTCGAGCACCCGCTTGGACGGTGCATCGCCGCGCGCTGCCGCATCCGCCAGTTCGCCGACGATGCGCAGATCGGTCGAAGTGACCTGCGTGCGCGGCCCAGGCGTCACGCGAATGCGGACGAGCGGGCGTGCTGGCGTCGAGAGTGCCGGAACCTCGCGCTCGGCGAGCACCTCGGCATCCATGTAGCCTTCGGTGGCCAGCAGCGCACGCGCCTCGGCGGGCGTCGCATTGACCAGACGGCGCAGTTCGCTGTCGGTGAGTGACTCGCCGGCGGCGTCGCGCGCCAGGCGCGCGAGATCCAGATGGCGTGCGAGCAGGGCCTGAAGATCCTCGGGCGCTTCGATCACCACGTCCAGCGGCATTGCGCCCGGGGGCGGCGAAGCGGCGGCATCGGGCCGCAGATTGGCGCAGCCGCCCAGCGCCAGCGCCAGCAGCACCCACCCGACGACGGCCGCGCGCAAGGTCCGTAGCGCGGCCACGCGGCAGCGCATCGTCATTTCGACAGCAGCCGCATCGCTCCTTCGAGGCCGGCCAGCGTGAGCGGGAACATGCGCTGGTTCATCAGCTGGCCGATGATCGCGATGCTCTGGCGGTACTGCCACACGCCCTGCGGCTCGGGGTTGATCCAGGCGAACCGGGGAAATGCATGGGTCAGCCGCTGCAGCCACTCGGCGCCGGCCTCCTCGTTGTTGTACTCGACGCTGCCACCGGGCTGCAGGACCTCGTACGGGCTCATCGTCGCGTCGCCGATGAAGATCAGCTTGTAGTCCTTGTTGTACTTGCGGATCACGTCCCAGGTGGCGAACTTCTCGGAGAACCGGCGCCGGTTGTTCTTCCACATGAAGTCGTAGACGCAGTTGTGGAAGTAATAGAACTCGAGGTGCTTGAATTCGGTCTTTGCCGCGCTAAAGAGTTCCTCGACGCGATGGATGTGTTCGTCCATCGTGCCGCCCACGTCCATCAGCAGCAGCACCTTCACCTTGTTGTGCCGCTCGGGGACCATCTTGATGTCGAGAAGGCCGGCGTTGGCGGCGGTGGCGTGGATCGTGTCGTCGAGGTCGAGCTCCAGCTCGGCGCCCTCGCGTGCGAAACGGCGCAGCCGGCGCAGCGCGACCTTGATGTTGCGCGTGCCGAGTTCCTTGGTGTCGTCGTAGTCCTTGTAGGCGCGCTGGTCCCAGACCTTGACGGCGCTCTTGTTGCCGCCGCCTTTGCCGATGCGGATGCCCTGTGGGTTGAAGCCGCCGGTGCCGAACGGCGAGGTGCCGCCGGTGCCGATCCACTTGCTGCCGCCCTCATGGCGCTCCTTCTGTTCCTCGAGGCGCTTCTTCAGCGTTTCCATCAGCTCGTCCCAGCCCATCTTCTCGATCGCGGCCTTCTGCTCGGCAGAGAGTTCGAGCTCGAGCGTCTTCCTCAGCCAATCGAGCGGCACCTCCTTGGTGAAGTCGGTCAGCAGTTCGACGCCCTTGAAGTAGGCCGCGAAGGCGCGGTCGAACTTGTCGAACTGGGTCTCGTCCTTGACCAGCGAGGTGCGCGCGAGGTAGTAGAACTCGTCGACCGAGGGGCCGATCACGCCGGCCTGCAGCGCCTCGAGCAGGGTCAGATACTCCTTGACCGAGACCTTGAGCTTGGCCGCGCGCAGCGTGTAGAAGAAGTCGATCAGCATGGGCGTCGCCCGGGCCGGGCGAGCCGATTGTCGGCCAAACCGCGTCGGTGCGGCGCGCGCAACCGTGTCAGGGCGTGCGGCGCACGATCGAGCGCGGCGCGACCGCGGCCTCGAAGTCGGCGCCGCCCGCGCCATCGGCCGCAAAGGCGATGTCTACCGGCACCTCGCGCCCGCAGCCCGAGAAGGTCCAGCGTTCCTGCCAGCGTCCGCTGATCAGATAGGCGCCCGCCAGCGGACCGAGCCTGACCGGCAGGTAGGCCGCCTCGGCCTCGGGGGCGCGCGGCTCGGTCCGGTCCAGGTTCAGGCTGTCGCAGCCGCTGCCGCCGTCGCGCCACAGCCCGAGCGTGGCCGCCGACAGCGCCGCGCGCTGCACCCGGGGGATCACTTGCGGCGAGGCGTGCGTGCCGCCCAGCGCCTGGAACTGGCGCGCGAGCGCGACCGCTTCGGCGAAGCGTCGTGCCGCGGCCGGTGTGCGCTCGGCGATGTCGACCACACGCTGCAGGTTGCCCGGCGCTGCGGTGGTGGCCAGTGCGGCGAGCGCGAATTCGGCGGCCATCGCGCTGCCCTGGTCGAGCGCGAGGCTCAGGCCCGTCCACGCCTCGGCCTGCACGCTGCGAAGCGGCGCCGGCGGCGCGCTGGCCTTGTCGGAGTCCTGCATCGCGAAGCGCGGGTCGGCGACGTAGGCGGTGAACAGCGCCACACCGCCTTGTGCCGAGCCAAGCGCGATCGCGCGCCGGGCGCTCGCGCGCGCGGCCTCCAGGCGATCGGCAGCCGGCAGCGTGCCGACGAGCTGGCACGACGCGAGCAGCGCCCAGCCGTCGCCGCGTCCGCCGTCGGCCAGGCGTTGGGCGATCGCACAGGCGCGCGCGCGGTTGGTGCGCGGCGGCGGTGCGAAGAACAAGGTGTTGGCCAGCACCGCCGAGGCCTCGGCATCGCCGGCCTCGTCGGCCTGCTGCAGGATCGCCAGCGCGGCGAGCGGGTCGCTGTCGCCCAACTGCGAGGCCTGGTCGACCGCGGCCGAGGCGGCGAGTGCCGAGGCCGGCGCCAGCGCGGCGACGACGCAGCCAAGCAGCGCGGCAAGCAGGCAGTCGAGCTTTCGCATGACCGGGATTGTCGTGCGCGCCTTGCGTACCCTGCCGCCGGATGGGCACGCCACCGCGTGCCGGCGCGACCTAATGCACGCGTCGCACGCGCTGCTGCCGGGCGCGCTATCGTTGCGCCGACGGTGGGCGCCACCGGACGGAGGCCAAGCGGCTATGGCACTGGGCAAGACGACACCGGTCCTGCGCATCTTCGACGAGGCGAAGGCGCGCGAGTTCTACCTCGGCTGGCTCGGCTTCGAGGTCGTGTTCGAGCACCGCTTCGAGCCCGGCATGCCGCTGTACATGGGCGTGCGGCGTGACGGCTGCATGCTGCACCTGTCGGAGCACCACGGCGACGCCAGCCCCGGGGCGGCGATGCGCATCGAGGTCGACGACATCGACGCCTTGCAGCGCGAGCTCGCGACCCGGCCCTACCGTCATGCGCGGCCGACGGCCGAGTCGATGCCCTGGGGCACGCGCGACATGAGCCTCACCGACCCGTTCGGCAACCGGCTGACCTTCACCGACGCGATCAGCGTCTGACTCAGCGCGGCCGGGCCAGCTGCCAGTCCAGGTGCGCGCGCACCGCCGGCCACTCGGCAGCGGTGATGCTGTAGACCGCGGTGTCGCGCAACGAGCCGTCGGCCGCGCGCTGGTGCGAGCGCAGGATGCCGTCGAGCTGCGCGCCCAGGCGCTCGATCGCGCGCCGGCTCTGGCTGTTCAGGCGGTGGGTGCGGAACTCGACCGCGATGCAGTCCAGCACCTCGAACGCGTGGGCCAGCAGCAGGCGCTTGCACTGGGTGTTCAACGCGGTGCGCTGGGCGCTCGCGGCATACCAGGTGCTGCCGATCTCGACGCGGCGGTGGGCCTCGTCGGTGTTCATGTAGGTGGTCATGCCGACGACGCGGCCGGCGGCATCGAAGACGGTGAACGGGCACATCGTCGGCAGCGCCAGGCGCCGTTCGATCTCGGCGGCCATGCGCTCGGGCGAGGGCACGCTGGTGTACCAGAGCTTCCAGAGTTCGCCGTCGCGCGCAGCCTCGCACAGGGCGTCGTGATGATCGTGGGCCAGCGGGCGCAGTGCCGCGTGCGGGCCGGCAAGCGTGACGGGCGCCGGCCAACTCACCGGTTGTGTCTTTGCATGAAGACCAGCTTCTCGAACAGCGTCACGTCCTGCTCGTTCTTCAGCAGCGCACCCACCAGCGGCGGGATCGCCACCTTGTCGTCGCCGCTGTGCAGCGCCTCGGCCGGGATGTCCTCGGCCACCAGCAGCTTGAGCCAGTCGAGCAGCTCGGAGGTCGAGGGCTTCTTCTTCAGGCCGGGCAGGCCGCGGATGTCGTAGAAGCTCTTCAGCGCCGCGGCCAGCAGCTCCCGCTTGAGCCTGGGGAAGTGCACGCCGACGATCGCGCGCATCGTGTCGGCGTCGGGGAACTTGATGTAGTGGAAGAAGCAGCGACGCAGGAACGCGTCGGGCAGCTCCTTCTCGTTGTTGCTGGTGATGAAGACCACCGGCCGGTGCCGCGCCTGGATCAGCTCGCGCGTCTCATAGACGTAGAACTCCATGCGGTCGAGCTCGCGCAGCAGGTCGTTGGGGAACTCGATGTCGGCCTTGTCGACCTCGTCGATCAGCAGCGCCACCGGCTGCTCGGCCGTGAAGGCCTGCCACAACACGCCCTTGACGATGTAGTTGCGGATGTCTCGCACCTTGTCGGAGTCCTGCACGTCGGCGAGCTGCGAGTCGCGCAGGCGGCTCACCGCGTCGTATTCGTACAGGCCCTGCTGGGCCTTGGTCGTGCTCTTGATGTGCCACTGCAGCAGCGGCATGTTCAAGGCCTGCGCCACCTGTTCGGCCAGCATCGTCTTGCCGGTGCCGGGCTCGCCCTTGACGAGCAACGGGCGCTTGAGCGTGATCGCCGCGTTGACTGCGAGCATCAGGTCGGGGGTGGCGACGTAGGCGTCGGAGCCTTGGAACTTCATCGGCCCAGTATAAGGACGATGAGGCGGCCCCCTATAATCCGCGACTGCTTTGAACGCCCACCCCGACAAGATGAAGCGCGCGCTGATCCTCTCCCTTGTGCTGTCCGTGTTCTCGATCGCCCAGGCACAGGACGCCAAGCCGGCCAGTGCGGCTGCCGGCGAGAAGAAGGCCGCGACGTGCATCGGCTGCCATGGCATCAAGGGCTACCAGGCCACCTTCCCCGAGGTGCACAAGGTGCCGATGATCTCGGGCCAGAACGCCAAGTTCATCGCCGCCGCGCTCACCGCCTATCGCAAGGGCGAGCGCAAGCACCCGACGATGCGCGCCATCGCCGGCTCGCTGACCGACCAGGACATCGCCGACCTCGCGGCCTTCTACGAGCAGCACGGCACGTCCGCCGCCGCTGTCGTGCCCGAGCAGGCTTCCCCGGCGCCCGTGCCGGTGGCCGAGCTGGTGACCAAGGGCGCGTGTGCGTCGTGCCACGGTGCCAACTTCAACAAGCCGATCGACCCGTCCTACCCCAAGATCGCAGGCCAGCACGCCGACTATCTGTACGTCGCGCTGAAGGCCTACAAGACCGAGGGCAACCCGCACGTCGGACGTGGCAACGCGATCATGGGCGGTCAGGTCAAGCAGTTCACGCTTCCCGAGTTGCGTGCGCTCGCCGAGTACGTTGCCTCGCTGCCGGGCGAACTTCGCACGGTCAAGGAAAGCTACTTCCGCTGAGCGCCGCGGCGCCCGACGCGCTGGCGGACAGCGATTCAATCGGCCTCGGCGCGCGACGCCGGGTGCACGTGCAGGTAGCGCAGCTCGGGCGGCATCGTGCCGCGCAACAGCTTGACGATGCATTCGCGGCCGATGCGGCTGGCGTCCAGGCACTGGTGCAGCCGGTCCACCGACGGCACGGGCTGGCCGTCGATGCCCACCACGATGTCGCCCTCCCTGAGTCCGGCCTGCGCGGCGGGGCTGCCCGCTTCGACCGACTCGACGCGCACGCCGCTCGCATCGGGCAGCCCGAAGGCGAGCGCAACGCGGCGCGGCAGCGTGACCGTGCTGCCGCCGACGCCGAGCCAGGCACGGCGCACGCGCCCGTGCTGCAGCAGTTGCGGAATGACCCAGCTCGCGAGGTCGATCGCCACCGCCAGGCTGAGGGCCTGCGCGCCGCGGATGATCGCGGTGTTCACGCCGATGACCTCGCCGCGTGAGTTGAGCAGCGGCCCGCCCGAGTTGCCCGGGTTGAGCGCAGCGTCGGTCTGCACCACGTCGGGAATCAGCCGCCCCGTGCTGGCGCGCATGCTGCGGCCCAGTGCGCTGACGATGCCGGCGGTGACGGTGTGCTCGAACCCCAGCGGATTGCCGATGGCGATCGCGATCTCGCCGCGCCGCAGCGTCGCGGAGCGTCCCAGCGTGAGATGCGGCAGCGCCCCGTTGGACAGCGCGTCGATGTGCAGCAGCGCGAGGTCGGTGTCGGGGTCGTCGCCGACGCAGCGCGCGGCGAATTCGCGACCGTCGGCCAGCGACACGCGGTGCGCGAGCGTGGTCTTGGGTCGCCGGCCGCCGGCGCGCACGACGTGCGAGTTGGTCAGCAGGTAGCCGTCGGGCGTGAAGAGGAATCCGGAGCCCGAGCCGACCCCGCTGCCGGCCGAGCCGACCGTGACCGCACCGACCGCCGGCACGGCGCGATCGACAACCTCACTGACCGTGCGGGAATAGGCGTCGAGCAGGAAGGCGTCTGGGGCACCCATTGAATTGTCCTGGCAAGCGCGGCAGGTGAGGGGGCGAGGTCGATTTGCAAGGGTGCGCGTCGGCTCCGGGCGGTGGCGCGCGACTTGCAGGCACGGCCCCGAGTTAACCCCAGCGGCGACCCCGGCGCCCCTGCCTAAACTGCGCGCCTTGCTCTTCCTTCCGTACGGAGTGATCGCTTGATGAAACATGCCTTCTACGTCGCCGCGGTGGCCGCCGCACTCGCCGTCGGGTCGATGGCCCAGGCGCAGACCCTGCGCTTCGCGAGCCAGGGCGACCCGCAGACGATGGACCCGTACTCGCAGAACGAGTCGTTCACCAACTCGGTGAACTCGCAGGTCTACGAGTACCTGGTCAATCGCGACAAGCAGCTCAATCTCGTGCCCGGCCTGGCCACGTCGTGGGAACAGGTCTCGCCGTTGAAGTGGCGTTTCAAGCTGCGCCAGGGTGTCAAGTTTCACGACGGCACGCCCTTCAGCGCCGACGACGTGGTGTTCTCGGTCGTGCGCGCGCAGCAGCCGACATCGCAGATCGCGGTGTATGCCAACGCGGTGGGCACGCCGAAGAAGGTCGACGACTACACGGTCGAGTTCGAGCTCGCGAAGGTCAACCCGATCTTCCTCGAGCACATGAACGCGCTCTTCATGATGAGCAAGGCCTGGTGCGAGAAGAACAAGGCCACCAAACCGCAGGACTTCAAGAACAAGGAAGAGCACTACGCGGCGCTCAACGCCAACGGCACCGGCCCCTTCATGCTGGTCAAGCGCGAACCGGGCATCAAGACGACATGGAAGCGCAACCCGAACTACTGGGGCAAGGTCGAAGGCAACGTGCAGGACGTGGTGTTCACGCCGATCGCCAACGACGCCACGCGCACCGCGGCGCTGATTTCGGGCGAACTCGACTTCATTCTCGACCCGCCGCCGCGCGACGTGGCCAAGCTGCGCAACACGCCAGGCGTGAAGATCATCGATGGCCCGGAAAACCGCATCGTCTTCATCGGCATGGACCAGTTCCGCGACGAACTCCTCTACAGCAACGTCAAGGGCAAGAACCCGTTCAAGGACGTGCGCGTGAGAAAGGCGCTGTACCACGCGGTCGACATCGAGACCATGAAGACCAAGCTCATGAGTGGCCAGAGCTTTCCCTCGGGCGGCATGACGCCCTCGCCCAAGGCCTACTTCAATGACCCGACGATCGAGGCGCGTCTGCCGTTCGACAACAACCTCGCCAAGAAGCTGATGGCCGAGGCGGGTTACCCCAACGGCTTCGAGGTGCAGCTCGACTGTCCGAACAACCGCTACATCCAGGACGAGGAGATCTGCGTCGCGCTGGCGGGCATGTGGGACAAGATTGGCGTCAAGGTCAAGGTGGTGGCACAGCCGCGCGTCACCTACTTTCCCAAGCTCGAGAAGTTCGACGCCAGCATGTACATGCTCGGCTGGGGCGGTTCGGTCACCGACGCCGAGACGACGCTGACGCCGGTGATGCGCAATCTGGGGCAGGGCGGCGTCGGTTCGTACAACTATGGCCGCTCGACGAACGCCAAGTTCGACGACCTGGCGGCGCGCTCCTCGGTGGAGGCCGATCCGGCCAAGCGCAAGGAGCTGATCCTCGCCGCGCTCACCGAGTGGAAGGAGCAGGTCCACACGATCCCGCTGCACCGCCAGGTGATCCCGTGGGCCGCGCGGTCCAACGTCAGCGCGTCGCACCGGGCCGACAACTTCCTGATCTGGGAGTGGGTGACGATCGGCAAGTAGGCGGCCGGCTCGCTCGTCGTCACGGAACGGCAGCCCGCGGGCTGCCGTTTTCTTTACTGAAAGCGCGACAGCATCTGCTCCAGCGCCATCGTGAACGGCACCTGCATCATCGGCAGCGTGAGCAGCACACCGACCAGGCCCACGCCGAGCGTGACGGGAAAGCCGATCGCGAAGATGTTCATCTGCGCCGCGACGCGCGAGATGATGCCCAGCACTAGGTTGACGAACAGCAGCATGCCCACGAGCGGCAGCGCGATCCACAGACCCAGTGCGAACACCTCGGCGCCCCAGGCCTGCGGCTGCAGCGCGCGCAGGAAGGCGAACGGTTCGGGTCCGACCGGGAACGCGTGGAAGCTCTGCACCACGGCCATCACGACCAGCAGGTGGCCGTTGATGACGATGAACAGCCAGCCCACCGTGGTGCCGAAGAAGCGGCTCGTGGCCGTGCCCTGGCTGCCGCTGGCGGGGTCGAAGAAGCCGGCGTAGTTCAGGCCCATCTGCAGGCCGATCAGCTCGCCCGCGAACTCGACCGCGGCGAACACGATCTGCACGGCGAAGCCGATCGTCAGGCCGATCAGGACGTTCTGCACGATCAGCATGAATGCCAGCGGCGAGTCGAGTGCCACCACGGGCATCTCGGGCAGGCTGGCTTGCGCGGCCACGACGACGAAGAAGGCCAGCGCGATGCGCACGCGCATCGGCACCATGCGCTGGCGCAGCACCGGAAGTGCCGAGAACAACGCCAGCACGCGGACGAACGGCCAGACGATGGGGCTCAGCCAGGCGAGCAGCTGCGCCTCGGTGAACGTCACCATCGCCGGTCGCGTGCGTTCAGCCGACGGCGCCGGGGATGGCCTGCAGCGTGCGCTGCAGGTACTCCACCAGCGTGGTCATCATCCAGGGGCCGGCGAACGCGAGCACGAGCACGGCGGCGACGATCTTGGGCACGAACGACAACGTTGCCTCGTTGATCTGCGTCGCCGCCTGGAAGATGCTGACCACCAGGCCGACGAGCAGCACGACGATCAGCACGGGTGCGGACACCATCAGCAGGATCAGAAGGCCCTGCTGGCCGGCGGTGAAGACTTGCGAGGCGTCCATCGAGGGGGTCCGACTACGTGGCGAAAGAGGCGGCGAGCGAGCCCAGCAGCAGGTTCCAGCCGTCGGCCAGCACGAACAGCATCAACTTGAACGGCAGCGCCACCAGCACCGGGCTCAGCATCATCATGCCCAGCGACATCAGCACGCTGGCCACCACCATGTCGATGATCAGGAAGGGGATGAAGATCATGAAGCCGATCTGGAACGCGCTCTTCAATTCGCTGGTCACGAAGGCGGGCACGAGCACCTTGAACGGCACGGCCTCGCCCTTCACGTCCTCGGGCAGCTTGGCCAGCCTGGCGAAAAGCATCACGTCGGCCTGGCGCGTCTGCTTGAGCATGAACTCGCGCATCGGCTTCTCGCCCCGCTTGAGCGCCTCGTCGAACGCGATGCGGTTCTCCGAGAAGGGCTTGTAGGCCTCGTCGTAGACCTTGTCGACGGTCGGCGCCATCACGAAGAAGGTCAGGAACAGCGACAGGCCGATGATCACCTGGTTCGGCGGCGCGGCCTGCGTGCCCAGCGCCTGGCGCAGCAGCGACAGCACGATCACGATGCGCGTGAAGCCGGTCATCAGCAGCAGCAGCGCCGGCAGGAACGACAGCGCGGTGAAGAACAGCAGCGTCTGGATCGGCACCGAGTAGCTCGTGCCCGCGGCCCCTTGCGCCACCACCAGCGGCAGGCTCGGTGCGGATTGCGCTTGTGCTAAAGCCAGTGCAGGAAGCGCCGATAGTGCCGACACGGCCAGGGCACGCCAGAACGGGCTAGCGCGCATCGTCGCCGTCCTTCGCGCCGCTGCCTTGCAGGCGCGACAGCAGCTGGGAGAACGGTGTGGCCGCCTGGGCGGGCAGCGTCACGCCGACGTCTTGCGCGGCCATCTCGTGCAGCGTGTGGATCTGCTGACCGGTGACGCCCAGCACGAGCCAGCGCCGCGCCTCGCCGCGACCGACCTCGATGGTCACGACACGCTGGCTCGGCGACAGCGGCAGCACGGCCACCGTGCGCATCAGGCCCTGCGCGGTCGAACCGCCGGCGGGGGTGCGCTTGAGCAGCCACAGCGCGGCCGGGATCAG
>Ga0209798_10000391_pt1 | contig 25925 bp, 26 predicted proteins | sample DOMMetBare3Fresh_FD_187475 | JGI IMG/M metagenome (GOLD analysis project Ga0209798, IMG submission 187475) | Wetland sediment microbial communities from St. Louis River estuary, USA, under dissolved organic matter induced mercury methylation -... | ecosystem: Environmental > Aquatic >... | reverse complement strand
CTTCATCTTTTTGATCAATTCCGTCAGCTTTTTCCTGCTCAGAGGTTCAATGTAGTAGTTCACTTTGCTAAAGTCCACACCACTCTCACGCAGGAAGCGATCCATCTCGCGACATTTTGAACAGGTGGGTCGTTCGTAGACAGTAATCTGATCTTTCATTTTTTGGTCACCGGCTTTTGGACTTCGGAATCCGGGCTGGCCCTACAAATCTAGAGCCGTACAGATCTCTTGCATTTCAAAACCGCGGACCCGAAACCAGAATTAGATCTTTCTAAGGGAATATTCCGCGCATACTCGTGGCGTCTGCGACGCGCTCGACTGCCAGAATGTAGGCGCCAGTCCGCATGTCGGTATGGTGCCGTTGGGCCATCGCGTGCACGGACTTGAAGGCCGCGCGCATCGTCTGCTCGAGCGTTTCGTTGATCTGATTTTCCGGCCAGAAAAACGAGTTTTGGTCCTGCACCCATTCGTAGTAACTAACGGTCACGCCGCCGGCGTTTGCCAGAATATCAGGAATCAGAAATACCCCGTTCTTAAACAGGACTTCATCGGCTCCGGGCGTCGTTGGTCCATTCGCCAGTTCGGCAATGATTTTCGCTTTCACTCGCCCAACATTAGCCAGGGTGATCGTGTTCTCGAGCGCCGAAGGCAACAGGATGTCGCAATCCACGCCAACCACATCTTCGGGCGCCATGGCCGTGGTTCCCGGCAGACCCGCCAGCGAACCGGTTTCCTTCTTGTGATTGAGCGCGGCCTGAATGTCGATCCCTTTTGGCGAATAGATGCCCGCTTTGGAATCGGCTGCCGCGATTACGCGCGCCCCGTCTGCTTTGACCAGGCGCGCTATGTTTGCACCAGCGTTGCCAAAGCCGTGGACAGCGACGCGCGCTCCCTTTAAGTCGAGTCCTGTTACCTCGCAGGCTTCACGCAAGGCATACAAACACCCGCGCGCCGTGGCTTCGCCGCGTCCCTGCGAGCCACCCAATGAAATCGGTTTCCCGGTAACCACTCCCAGTTCCGTGTGCCCGCGAATCATCGAGATGGTGTCCATGATCCAGGCCATCGTTTGTTCGTCGGTGTAAACATCGGGTGCCGGAATATCGCGATCTGGTCCAATGATCGGGGCGATCTCGAAAGCGTAGCGCCGCGTCAGTCGTTCCAACTCGCCCTTCGACATCCGCTTCGGATCGCAAATCACGCCGCCCTTGCCACCGCCGTAGGGGATGCCGACGGTTGCGCATTTCCAGGTCATCCAGGAGGCCAGCGCTTTGACCTCGTCAAGCGACACATTTGGATGATAGCGGATGCCGCCCTTGGCCGGACCGCGCGCGATGTTGTGCTGTACCCGGTAACCCTCGAATACCTGCACGTCGCCGCCATCCATTTTGACGGGAATCGAGACTATCAATTGACGCTTGGGACTACTGAGCACATTGCGCATTGACGAGTCCAGATTCAGGTAATCAGCCGCCTTGTTGAATTGTTGCTTAGCAATTGTGAATGGATTGAGTTCTTCCTGAAAGGCCTCTTTCGTTGCCATGCTTCTACTCCTTTCGGGGGATTTATATTAGGAGAGCGCGTGCCATCCTAAAATGTCCGCTGAGTAAAGTCCACTTTTTCTCTTCACAGCGTTTGAGCGTGTGGGGTTCCGGATCCTCCACGAAGATGAAAGGGCCTGAGACTTGACAGCTTGACTCCTCCCATCCGGGAACAAGCGCCAACGGCTGGAGTCTAATGCCCTGAGTAATCTCCTGCGACCCGCATGGCACCGGCAATGGAGGAAACGGATGTTTAATAACCTGATTGAATCAAGCTCGCACACGCGCGAGTTCAAAAGACGCGGGTCGTTTTTCCTTTACACGGTCGCCGCCTATTTGCTGCTGTTCACGGCCGCGGGAGTGGCCAGCATCTATGCTTACGATGCCAGGCTCGATGAACAAACCGAGCAAATTATTACCATCCTCTCGCCGGACAACCTGCCGGCTCAGGTAGAGCCCGCAGCCTCTGAACCAATACGCAATTCAAGATCTACGAGAGGCGATAATACTCTGACAGAACGTCAGGCCCCCCTCGCCAGAACCGACATGCCCCAGGTTATGCCGACGGCGATCGCCACCAAAGCCAATACTGAGCTTCCCATTCCCGCTGACGGAAACTTCGTGATCACTGGTCGCGACAGAGACGGGACTGTCAATTCGCCATTAGGGTCTGATAGTGGACCGGCTGGACCGGCCGCTGGCCCGACAATTGTTCATTTGAATGAGGTACCCCCACCGCCGCCGGAGGTCAAAAAGCCTGCACCTCAGATAGTGAGGAGGACAGTGCTGAACGGCCTGGCCGTGGAACTACCGAAACCGCCATATCCACTGCTGGCCAAGGCCAATCGCGTACAGGGATCCGTCAATGTCCAGGTGCTCATCGATGAGAACGGCAAAGTGATCGCCGCACATGCGGTTTCCGGCAGCGTTTTTCTGACAGCAGAAGCCGTGCGGGCTGCCTACCGGGCGCGCTTCTCGCCGACGATGATTGGAGATCAGGCAGTAAAGGTGTCAGGCACGATTACGTACAACTTTGTCCTGCAGTGAGCAAGCTAGTCAGAACTTCCTCAAGGTTTGAGGGATAGTCCCGCCTATACGATGAGGTGCGCGATTGGTTAACCCCGCGCGCACCTCTCCCGCCGTCGCAGTTGCTGGTTTAAGTCGCCGGCGCTGAAGCACCGGGCAGCCAGGCAGGCTCTGAGCGCTGGAACCCGCCTTAGCCCGGTAAAGTCCGGATCACACCGCTGGCTTCTCCACTCATGACTTCTTTCCCCTGCTGATTGCGACACACAAACCGTGATCTGACCTGTTGGAATACTTCGCCTGGGTCCAAACCGACGAGGGTCACGTCGCAGCGGATAGTGTCGCCGGCAAACACCGGACGCAGAAACTCGAATTTCATTTCCCGCGCAATGAAATTGAGGTCGCCGCCAATCTTCGTGGGGAGGGTTGCGGTTAACAAGCCATGGACCAGCAAACGGCCCTGCGGATCAGGCTCGAGATGATGTCCGCCTTCATCGCCGGAGAAGCGGGCGAAGTCGCGAACGTCTTCCTCGCTGAAGGTCCGCTCCCAGGTAAGAGTATCGCCAACTTTCATCAATGTTGCGTGCCGGGTCCGCTCAAATAGCGCGTTTGGAGAATTTGCAGATGGTGAATTACGTGTCCGGCCATGATGCAGGCCAGGGCCCGGACGGTCACCGGTGCGTCATTTGCGACTCCACTGCGCAGCCACTCCTCATCGTTGAGGGGCTTAAACAGGTGAATCGACGCGCGACGGACATACTCAAACTCATCAATCAGGTCCGCGATGTTACGAGCGTCGAAATTGCCGCCGCGCACAAAATCATCCTGATCGAATCCAGTCAGTGGATTCTGGTCATTGCGCGCGAAACGCAACGCGCGATAAGCGAAAATTCTTTCAGAGTCTATGATGTGTCCCAGCAACTGCTTGATACTCCATTTGTCCTCAGCGTAACGATAGCCGGCTCGCGCTTCATCGATACCGCGCAAGACCTGCAGCGCTTCCTGCAATTGCATTGTTAACAGCGAAACGATGTCACCTTCTGGAACCAGGCTCGTGTAACGCTCATAGTAAGGCGCGAACTCGCTGCTCTCGGGCCGCGACTTTGCCGCTGCAGAAATTGTCATTGCCAAACCTCCTTCGATTCATTGACTGGGCATCAAAAATTAATGGCCCATGATACACCGCGAGAGAAGAATTGCGACCAAACTGTGGCTACTTTTTTTGCGTTTCTCCGACGCTCTCTCCCAGAGCCGGCTTAATCCGCCGGTTGTTGCGGAGCATCGGTTTGCCTTCTTCAGGCGGGCATTTTTAGAGTGAGATCCGTATCGCGGCTGTCTGATTCACTCCTCTCCCGGCGCTCTCTGCTTACCTGCCGCACAATTATGCAGACGGGCATAAGAATCATGGCGAAGAAGTTCAGCATGTATGCCTGCTTGAAAAAGGTCAAGGAAAAGAGTTCCGCGCTGGTTATGAGCACGACCATCCGCCTGAGCCAGTCCTTCGCCTCTAACATCAGCGCCAGCGGCAGCAGCATCCCCATGTACCAGGCGTTGAACTTGGAACTGGCCACGCATATCAAAACAAACATCAGCAGCAGGGACTTTTTCAGAAAGACCCGTGCGGAAAAGTTCCTCGGGATGGTCAGCAACTGGACCAGCAGGACAACTACCAGCCCCAGCCTCAGCACGTTCTTGATGAGCCCATCGACCAGCCCGTGGTAGGACTGCAGAGCGGGCAGTAATCGTGCAAAGTTCTCAAAGATATGAATCAGAAAGGAGTGCAGCGAATTGTCAATCAAGGTCGCATTCCCCCTAATGTCGTCCAGCCGAATCTGTTGCCAGTCAACCAGGTAAGGCGCGCTGACGGCAACCGCGATGGCTCCAGCAAACAAGCTGCTGAGCAGGGCCACTCGCCAGCCATAGTTTTTGATCACGAAGATCAGAGCCAGCGGGAGCAGAATGGCCGGGCCGTACTTGAGCAGCGTCGCCATCATCAGCATGGGAATGATCCAAAAGCCCGCCCCAATTACCGCCAGGTACAAACCCAGCGCCACAAAGTATCCGGTGAGAATATCGTTGTGCCCATTGGCGAGATGGTGCATCAGAATCAGTGGATTCCACATGAACAGATAAAGATCGCTTAACGGCTTGGCATGGCCCAAACGCTTCGCGGCCGACCAGACCAGACCTGCGGTAGCTGCATAAGCGGCCAGATTCACACTCTTGAAAAGAAAGAGCGTCAGCCACCAATTCCCTCTGCCAACCCAGGTCAGCGCGCGGGCCAGCAAAGTGAACAGAAAACCATAGGGATTCGGGTTGTAGATCCAATGATCCCGCAACATGGGATCGTGTTGCCAATTGGGAATGTCGGCGGTCCAGAAAACGTACGGGTTCTGCTGATAATGAACCTGCTGCCAACCCCGGTTGATGTAGCCAAAGACGTCCGTCGAATGAAACGGATAAATTAGGTAGGCGAGCAGACAAAGCAGCGCTCCAAAGCCGACCACGAGAGGCACCGAAGACTCTCCTGTCTTGTTCACCAGCCGAGAACCTTTCCAAAATAACCAGCTGAGTGACAGGCAGACGAACCAGGCAAATACTTCCCTGGCCGTGCGGCCATGTGATTGCGGGCCTCTGAAATAGAACAGCCCGGTGCCGGCATAGACACAAGCGGTGAGGCCACCGATTAGGTAAAGGTTGCGGCCGGCGCTCGGTGCGGAATTCCTGTGGTCGCTCATCTGGCTGAACAGTATCGCGAAGCAGTTGGGTAAACCAAATTCACGGTTGGCGCTCTCCTCAGTACCGTCCGAGATCTCTTCCCACCTCAATCGACCCGCTGAATCCGCCACGGCGGATGCCGGCGACCAAATCCTCATTCGTCGAGCCCAGGCGAATGATGTGGGTCAGTAACAGTAAACGGGGCTTGATGCGCGACGCCAGCTCTCCGAGTTCGACATCTGAGGTGTGAAACTCGCGCATGTATTGCGGCCAATATTTCCCGCCAGGCCGATCTTCCGCCGCCAGGTGAAGAGGCGAATAGACTTCATGCACGAGCACATCAACACCCAGCGCCGCCCGGGCCAGCGCTTCGCTCGGTTTAGTGTCTCCCGAGATAACGATCGATCGATCCGGCGTGTCGATACGGTAACCATATGCTTCTTTCCAACTCCCGTGCGGTACCGGAATCGCGGTCACCCGCACGCCTTCTCGCTCGTAGACTACCGGTTGCTCAATCTCCCGAACGTTCACTCGATAGCCGCCGGCCACCTCGCGTTCGAGTCCATGGGTGCGGACAGCAATGTCCTCAGAGTAGGCTGCCAACAAGAGCCGCGTCATTCTCTTCAGCCCGTGTGGGCCATAGATCGCAAAGGGAGTTATCCGTCTCATGATCCATGAGGTCAGGATCAAATCGGCATAGCCGAGCGTATGGTCGCTATGCAAATGAGTAATGAATACCGCCTCGGGTCCACTGATCGGCAAACCCGCCGCGTTCAGCTGCCGCATCACTCCCACACCGGCATCGAACAAAAACACTCGTTTCCCTAACACTACCGCAGTCGCCGGCCCCGCTGCCGCCGGATCAGGATAAGGAGTACCCGTACCGAGCAGGATGACTTCGGTCCGTGGGCTTACTTGTTTGCGTGAATAAGTGGGAACAGCGGAAAGAAAGGTAAGGACAGTGAGCAGGGTGATGCTGAGAGTCTGTTTCATGCCTTCCGCTCAATTCAGGGTAAACTTGATGACCTGTGTGCGCCCCGCCACCAACAGTTCATTCTTCTCATTAAAGACCATGCCGGACGCAACGCCCTCTGGCTTGAAGACCTGTAGGTAGCGGCCGTCGCCATCAAAGACCTGGATGCCCTTGATGTCACTGACAAAGATTCGGCCTTGACCGTCAACCGCTATCGCCTGAGGTGCGCGAAACTGTCCCGGCTGATCACCGGCGCTGCCAAACCGGTTCACGAACTTCCCCTCGGGACTGAACTTAAAAACCGCGTTACTGAAAGTCCCCAACGCATAAATATTGCCCAGACCATCAGCCGCTATCCGCATGTCCAGCTCTGAATCTCCAGTGACGGAACTTATGGCCGAGCGCATGGTGCGGAGCACGCGACCGTCAGCGGCAAAGCGCGTGATATCATCCCGGTTCTTGTACCAGGCGGCCACCAACCCGCCATCTGCGGTCGTAACAACATCATCAAACCCCCAGCCGCCGGCATAGGAGATCGCCCCCAGTGCCTTTCCGCTGGAGCCATCAAAACGCGAGATGATGCCGCTTTGCACCGTGTAGACCGTGCCCCGGCGATCAGCAGCGAGCCCGCGCAAAGGCATCTTCGGATCGACGGTCCACTGCGTCTCAAACTGACCGGACGCGTCGAAGACTTGAATGCGGCCACCCGAATACTCGCCAACATAGATACGGCCGGTGCCATCCACCGCGATACTGCGAGCATCTTTGAACATGCCGGGACCGATGCCTTCGCTGCCAAACCGCAACACTTCAGCAGCAAAGCCGCCGGCTGTCTTCCCGCCCAATGCTCCGGGGCGCGAAGTAGGAGGCGCCGCCACAGGCGACTTACTCGCGGGCGTGGGAGTTATCATGCGAACGACGGGCAGTAAAGCTCCCACCATCGCCAGCACACCAATTAGAATGCCGGCCAAAGGTATCAGGAGAATCAGCCAGAGCCACTTGAGCGACCCAACCCTGGCCACGGGGTTCCCAATGTTGAGCTGGATCTGCGAGATGATCTGGGCCGGCCTGCCGTGCAATGCATCAGGAACCATTAATGAACTGTTGCAGTAACCGCAGCGCACCGTGGCTGCATCACCGCGCTGATCAGTGACACTGGCAAAGCTCACGGGCGCCCCACATTTAGGACAATCGAAAGTCATCGTTTTATGCTCTGCATGGATGCGGCCAGTTGCTTGCCACTAAAGCGCGCACAGCCTGCTCTGGTTAATGCCGCCAACTCCTTAAACAATTTGTCGTCGACAGACTTGAAATTGAAACACGACTTGCCCTGCATGTGCTTTTTCAATCCCGGCGAGATTTTGCTAAGCAAATCAGGGAAAGCATACACCGGCATCAAATGAAAGCTGACGTATGCCTTGCCCGAGCGAACCGCAGCAAAAAACACCCTTTGCTTGTTCTTCATCACGTAGGGTGTGTCGAGATAGTAGTCTTTATCTGTATCGTGAACGACGATCATCTTTGGCGCGTGCGGTTCCAGGATCGCCTTCAGCCTCTGAAAAGTCGCTGCGAAATCGGCCTTGTCAGGCATAAATAATCTACCTATATAAGCGAGGTCGCAATCTCAGGGCACAAAGGCTATCAAGCCACTTCGTAGGGCGCAACAGGTAAAGTTGACCGGGCTCGATTACAATTGGCTGCCGGCGTTTCTTTGCACTCTGCGGCAGATATTTGTGTTTACCAATTCCACCATTCAGCTTACTTTACCCTTATGACTGAAACAGCTGACGTCGTGATCATCGGCAGCGGTATCGTGGGCTCGAGCGTGGCCTACCATCTGGCCCAGCAAGGCTGCACCAATGTGCTGGTGCTGGAACGCGAAGCGCACCAGGGCAAAGGCTCGACGGGAAAAAGCATGGGCGGCGTGCGGGCCCAGTTCGCAACTCCCGTAAATATCCAGATGTCGCGCTACTCCATCGATTTCTTTTCACACTTTGACGAAGTCGTGGGCCATCCGGCCGACTATCGCGCGCACGGCTACCTGTTTTGCGCTACTGCGGAGCGGCATCTTGAATACCTGAAAACGAACCGGCAGAAACAAATTGCCCTGGGGGTCGACAATGTTGAACTGATTTCCCGAGCAGAAATTGCAGCCATAGTTCCACCACTGCGGGTCGACGATGTTATCGGCGGGACCTATTGCGCGACAGACGGATTTGTCGATCCGCACAGCGTCATGATGGGATTCATGCTCAAGGCCCGCGAGTCAGGAGTCCGCCTCTGGCTAGACACCGAGGTTACGGGCATCGAAGTTCGCGGCCCGCAAGCCGCAGTCGGCAATTTTGTGCCACCGGCCCTTTCTGGTCGCCACATCGCCGGCGTCCTGACTACTCGCGGTTTTATCTCAACGCCGATCATCGTCAACGCGGCTGGACCGTGGGCCGCGAAGGTGGCGAGCCTTGCAGGCGCGGACTTACCTGTCTCACCATTGCGCCGCCAACTGGTACCCACTGAACCCTTCGACGGGCTGCCGCAACGATTTCCGATGGTTATCGATATGTCCACCGGCTTTCACTTTCGACGTGAGGGCAAAGGAATTCTGCTGGCCTGGAATGATCCAGAGGAGACCCCGGGCTTCAAGAACGACTTTGACAACTCATTTATCGAGAAAATCCTGACGCGGGCGGCCGGCCGTGTTCCCTGTCTAGTCGATGCGGAAGTAAACCCTCGGCGCGCCTGGGCGGGATTATACGAAATGACTCCCGACCACCATGCGATCATTGGTCCAGCACCTGAAGTCGCCGGCTTCTATTTCGTCAACGGCTTCAGCGGCCATGGCGTTATGCACTCCCCTGCTTCGGGTCGTATTACCGCCGATCTGATTCTGCACGGCCAAACCGAGCTTATCGACGCCTCGCAACTCAGCGTCACGCGCTTTGCCGAGGGCCGAACACTGGAAGAGACGGCTGTGCTGTAGAGAGTAGTGATTCTTAATCGCGTGGTGCTCGCTTGTTTTCTCGGTAAGGGCTCTAAAGCCCAAACTGGCGCAGGTGATGATCGACATGCAGGTAGCCCCAGCGCAACCAGGCGCCGGTAGACATCCCGCCGAATAGTGGATGCGGCTGCCATAGAAAATCGCGCGGCTCGCGGGAGAAACGATCGATTATCAGACGCAGATCAGATAGATCTTTTTCCCATTCCGCCGGCGCCGTCCCGCCCACTTGCTGGTCCATCTCCGGGCGAGTGGGAACTCCCCTGGGCCACGACAGAGGGGCGTACAAAGCGATCCACTTGATGATTGTGCGATAGAAGACACTGCCTGCGGGGCTGACTGCCTTTTCGCCAGTAGCTGCTTTGAAAGAATCGTGCAGGTGGCAGATCATCTGGTGGGCGCTCATCTTGCCCCAATGCCGAGTAGAACTGGAGTTCAACTGCAGCAAGCGCTGCGACAATTCCGTCCGGTCATTTTCATTGGCCAGTGATCTCATTCCGGTAAGTAGATGCGCGGCACCCGGTCATTGATGCCACAGGTGAGTTCATAAGAGATTGTGCCCGCCACCCTGGCCAAATCTTCGGCGGGCAGTAAGCGTGAATGCGCGCCTGGGCCGCGTCCCATCAAAGTGACCACGTCCCCATTCGCAACACCGGAAATATTGGTGACGTCGATCAAAGTCATATCCATCGAGACTCTGCCGACGACGGATGCGTACTGCCCGCGCACGATCACCCGGCCACGGTTGGACAGCCCGCGCATATAACCATCGTGATAACCAACAGGGAGCGTCGCCACGAGGGTTCGCCGTGATGCTTCGAACGTGCAACCATAGCCAATGGTCTCGCCCGCCGGTACCCATTTCAACAGGCTGATCCGCGAACGAAGTGACATGACCGGCTGAAAATCCTGCTTGTGTTCAAGGGTCGGATCTAAAACATCCCGCCACAAGCCGTACAGCACTCCGCCAGGCCGTACGAGGTTTCCCCGCGCTCCCGGCTGGTCAAAAATGCCCGCTGAGTTTGCCAGGTGTCTGAGTTCAGGCGTAATCCCATAGCTGCGAAAGACCTCGACAGCGGCTTCAAAGCGAGTTATCTGGTTGGTGGTCAGGGAACCACAGGCCTGATCGTCGGCAGCGGCCAGGTGCGTCATCAGCCCGGTGACGCGAATGCTCTGGAAGCCGCTTAGCGCCCGGGCAAAATCGTCAACCTCGCCAAAGCGCACCCCCAAACGTCCCATTCCGGTATCGATCTTGACGTGCACATCGGCGCTTAGGCCCGCGTTCGCGGCGGCCTGATCCAGGGCGGCGATCATATCCAGCCGATAGACTACGGGCACCAGACGATGACGGATACACGCATCTTCCTGTCCATCCCAAAATCCACCCAGGCACAGGATTGGTTGCGCGATACCCGCCTGTCTCAATTCCAGCCCCTCTTCCGGAGTGGCCACCCCAAACCAATCGGCACCTTCGGTGGCCAGCCGGCGGGCGCACCCAACCGCACCATGGCCGTAGGCATTCGCCTTTACCACCGCCATGATCGCGATCTCCGGTCCAACACTATTGCGCACAAGCTGGAAGTTAGCGGCTAAGGCATCGAGATCTATCTCGGCCCAGGTGGGCCGGTGTCCTGTATCGCTTACTGCTGCTTGGTTGTGCTCTGCAGGCATCTGAGAGTGGCGGGAATGAAAATAGGATTTATTCGCCGCGATACAGATTATCGAAGCGCATGCTCGAGGGCACGAAGCGCAGTTCAACGGTGCCGGTGGGGCCGTTGCGTTGTTTGGCCAGGATGAGTTCCGCGATGTTCTTTCGGTCTTCGGGCATCGCCTGGCGTTCTTCCAGAGTCTTGTAAGCTTCTTCGCGATAGAGAAAAGCTACCAAATCAGCGTCCTGCTCGAGGGCTCCTGACTCGCGCAAGTCCGACAGCTGGGGACGGTGATCCGCACGGGCTTCAGGGGCGCGCGACAACTGTGAGAGCGCTACCAGGGGCACATTCATTTCCTTGGCCAGGGCCTTTAATTCACGCGAGATCTGAGATACTTCCTGTTGTCTCGATTCGGTCCGCTTGCCTCCGGACATCAACTGCAGGTAATCGACAATGATCAAATCCAGACGCTTCTGTTCCGCGGCCAACCGCCGGCATTTGGCCCGCATTTCCAGCACGCCTATAGCGGGAGTGTCATCCAGAAATATTTTGGTGTCCGCGAGCGTGCCCAAAGACTTGGCGATCTGCGCCCATTCCGTCCGCGACAGAAAGCCGTTACGAAAACGTTGCGCGTCGATGTTGCCCTGCGAGCACAGCATGCGCATGACCAGCGACTCCTTGGACATTTCCAGGGAGAAAATACCAACCACGGCGCCGGTCTCAATGGCCGCGTTTTCCGCCAGCATTAACGCAAAGCTGGTCTTGCCCATCGAGGGCCGGGCCGCGACGATAATCAAATCCGAACGCTGCAACCCGGATGTCTTTTCATCAAGTTCTACAAATCCAGTGGTCAGCCCGGTCAGCACTACCTGCCGGCCTTCCATCTCCTGAATCTTGTCCAGCAGGGCACGGGCGACAGGTTCGACGTGCGTGAAGCCCTGGCGAATTCGATCGTCGGCCAGTTCAAAAATCGCGTGCTCCGCGTGATCGAGAATGACGCCCGGCTCATCCTCTTCTTCAAGGGCTTCATTCGTGATCTTGCTCGCTGTCTTGATAAGTCGCCGCAACAGGGATTTGCCACGCACTACTTTGGCGTAGTGAATGATATTGGTTGAATGCGGCAGCCCATAAGTGAGATTGGTGATAAAGCTGATGCCGCCAACGGTTTCGAGCGCGTTCTCTTTCTTGAGTTCTTCGCCGATCAGGATGGGATTGATCTCCGCGCCACGCTCGAACAAGCCAATCATGGCTGTGAAAATTCGCCTGTGGGAAGGCACGTAAAAGTCATCGGGCTTGAGCAGTTCGATTGCCTGGCTGATCAGACCGTTGTCGAGCACGATCGCGCCCAGGATGGCGCGTTCAGCCTCAGAGCTGTTGGGTAATGACCGTTCGAAAGTGTGTTCGCGGATGGGGTCAGGAGCAGCCATGAAAGTCTCAGAAAGTTTAAGATGTCCTAAATGAAAATGCGATCAGCTCAACCGCTCGAAATATACTACGAGCTTGTCGTGAGCCCAAAATCTTGCGTGTATTATCTCGAAGGCTCTGGTCCCCTGTTACCAACAACCCCACGCAACCATGACGGCTACGTGGGGCTGCAGAAGTTTCGCGCAATTCAGGGGTTTATTACCTGTACTGATCGAGTGACTACTCGGCAGCAGCGGACTTGTCCTCAGCCGCCTCGCCTTTGGCTTGCTGGGCGAGTTCGGCTTCCTGCTCGGGCGTCATGTGGCCGGCAATTACTTCGCCTTCGGGCACCACCTTGACCTGCAAGTCGATCGACACGGCCCGGTGCAGGCGCAGCGGCACCTGATAATCACCCAATCGCTTAATTGGTTCGCGGAGGGTGATGCGGTGGCGATCAATCTCGTAGCCCTTTTCCTGCAGTGCCTCGGTGACATCCATGGAAGTGACCGAGCCGTAAAGGGCGCCCTGTTCCCCGGCCTTACGCTTGAACGTGAGCACCAGCTTACTTAACTGTTCAGCCTGACCTTCAGCGCTCGCGCGTTCTGTGGCTTCGCGCTTCAAGAGCGCAGAGCGCTCCTGCTCGATTGCCTTAACGTTGCTGGCAGTTGCTTCGACGGCCAGCTTGCGCGGCAGTAGATAGTTGCGCGCATAACCTGCGCGCACGCGGACGATCTCACCGCGCGCGCCCAAATCATCAATATCCTCACGTAGGAGAATGCGTGTATGTGCCATGACTCTCGTTCCTTCCCTTAATCAGTTGTGTAAGGCAGCAGCGCGATGTTGCGCGCGCGCTTGATGGCCTCGGCCAGCATTCGCTGGTGGATGGCACAGTTACCCGAGATGCGCCGCGGCAAAATCTTGCCCCGCTCTGGAACATAGTTCGACAGAAGCCTCAGGTCCTTAAAGTCGATAATGTCGACCTTCTCGATGCAGAAGCGACAAATGCGGCGCCGGTGAATGCGGCGTCCCCCGCGTCCGCCGCGTCCGCGGTCGCTATCGTCATCGTTATCATAATTGCGGTTGCGATCTTCGTAATTGCGGTTGCGATCTTCGTAATTGCGGTTGCGATCTTCGTAATTAGCTGACATGGTTTCCTCGTAAGTCTCTTAACGGTGAATGGTCAGCCACAGCCGGGCATCTGGACCCGGCCCGCGGTTCCACCATTCATCTCCTGCTAGGCTTCAAGCGCCTCATCGCTGGCGACGGGTGTAAAGTCAGAGGTGACGCGGCGCGCAGCCTGACCGGCGCCGAAGGGTCTCTTTTCCGCTTTCAGCGCGCGCTTGGTCCTGAACTTTTCGGCCCGCTGGCGATCCTCGTCCATGCGCACTGTGAGATAGCGCAGGACGCGATCGTTAACTCGCATGCGGCGCTCCAGCTCGGCTATTTCCTTACCCGAACCTTCAAGTTCAATGTCGACGAAGGTGCCTTCCTTCTTGCGCAGAATTTCGTAGGCCAGTTGGCGGCGACCGAGTGTTTCGGCCCTGGTGATCGTACCGCCCTGGTCGGTAATGATCTGCTTGAAAGTTTCAGTGATCTTTGCCACTTCATCATCGTCCGCTCCCGGATCGACTATGAAAAGCACTTCGTATTGTCTTAGTCCTGCCAAAATTTCATCCTCCTTATGGATGTCCAGCCTCACTCTCAGTGAAGCAAGAAGGTTGTTTCCAATTCGTAATCTGCACCTGACTGTTGAATTTCGTAATATGGATTCTGAGTCCTTTCACACTGCTCGGGTCATCCAGTGATTCAAAGCGCACAGTGCAACAGTCGAAGCTCAGTTGTATTTAGCCATTGCCTTCAAAACGCCATCATTCAAAATTGCGCGAACCGCCTCGGCGCTGCGCTCGATAATCTTCGCTGCCTCAACCCGCAGCGAACGCGGCAACGGATCAAGTACAAACCTTTTCGCATCCGCGATCGGATGGTCGGGTTGAATGCCTATGCGCAGCCGGGGGAACTCGTTGCTGCCCAGGTTTGCAATGATTGACTTCAAACCGTTGTGACCACCCGCCGAACCTCGCTCTCGGATGCGGATGGAGCCAAAAGGCAAAGCCAGATCATCGCTGATCACCAGCAGGTCCGCAGCCGAGGCACTGTGTTTCTTTAACAGGCAGCCGACCGCTGTTCCGCTCAGATTCATGAAGGTTTGCGGTTTGATCAGCTCAACCCGCCGGCCCTCAATCTCGGCGCGCCCCACCAGCGACGAGCATTCACGCCGCTTTACTTCGCAGCCTGCGTCCTGCGCTAACTTGTCAATCAGCATGAAACCCAGATTGTGGCGCGTCCACTCATATTCCAGGCCGGGGTTGCCGAGCCCCACAATCAAGAACATTGTCAATTCCAGATCAAGTGACAACAGGTGCGAGACGAAAGGCGCTGACCTGTGGTCCAGCGCCACTCGCCCGGCCAATTATTTTTCGGTTTCACCAGCTTCATCTTCCTTCTTGCCTTTGCCAATGACTTCCGGCTCGGCCGGAATTTCAGCCTCGACTGCGGGCGCCGCAACTTCTTCCTGGACGATACCAACGGTTGCGATGACCGTGTCGGGTGATGCAAGAATCTCGATGCGTTCGTCGGTGGCAATATCAGATACGTGCAGCACGTCATGAACGCCGAGGTTGGAAACATCAACATTGATAGTTTCCGGAATGTCGCGTGGATCGCAACGGATATCAATCTCGCGCACGATTTGTTCCAGAAAGCCCTGCTCTTCACGCACGCCGATTGGCTCACCCACGAGGTGGATCGAGACGGTAACTTCGATCTTCTCGCCTTCCACCAGACGCCGAAAATCAGCGTGAATCAAGCGTCCGCGAATGGGATCGACCTGCCGATCGTGGAACATGACTTCATTGGCGCCGACATTTTCTATGTCGAGGCTGAAAATCGTATTGCGACCCGAGTCCGAACGCAGGATTGCGGCCAGATCCCGCAACGGCGCGAGCGCCGATACCGAGCCGCCTTCGCCGCCATAAACTGTCACCGGAACGAGACCTTCGCGCCGCGCCCGGCGCGCGTCGTTCTTGCCGCGACCCTCGCGTTGTTTGGCGCGAACGGTAATTTCTTTCTTTTCTGACATAATTGCTCCCTTTACAAACGCTCAGCGACCGGCCCTGAATTTCAACCTCAAGATCCGGCTACGACCCCGATTGGTAACGAAGTGTTTCGTTACCACCGGAACCAGCCCGGATCTGAGATTGGAAATCTCAGAACCAATCGCTGATGGTCTTCTCTTTAAGCCATCAGTGTTTGCCCTTCATACGAAGAGCGAGGAAACGCTGGTCTCCTCGTGGATCGACTTGATCGCTTTCGCCAGAAGTGGCGCGATACTCAAAACCTTTATCTTCTTCAACTCGCACGCATGATCGTGCAAGGGAATCGTGTTCGTGACGATTATCTCTTCGATCTCCGAATTTGCCAACTGCTCAACCGCGTGACCGGAAAGCACCGGATGCGTAAAACAGGCGTCGATGCGAGCGGCGCCCGCTTCTCGTAAGGCCCGTGCCACCTTCGTTAACGAGCCGCCCGTGTCGCACATATCGTCAACTATCAGACAACTGCGCCCACGCACGTCGCCCACCACATTCATCACTTCGGCTACGTTAGCCTTTTCCCGCCGCTTGTCGCAGAGCGCCAGCTCGGCGTCCAAACGCTTGGCATAGGCCCGGGCTCGTTCGGCGCCGCCAGTGTCCGGAGCGACCACTGTCAAGTTCTGCAGCGGATTTTCCTGGTAATACCCAATCATCACCGGGGCCGAGTAAAGGTGGTCCACGGGAATATCAAAGAACCCCTGGATCTGCGCCGCGTGCAGGTCCATTGTCAGCAGGCGATCCGCGCCGGCCACGGTAATCAGGTTCGCCACCAGCCGCGCCGAAATCGGCACGCGGGGGCGATCCTTTTTATCTGAGCGACCGTACCCGTAATAAGGAATTACGGCTGTGATTCGTTCTGCCGAGGAACGCCGGAAGGCATCCAGCATCACCAGCAATTCCATCACATGCGCATCAGTAGGCGGACAGGTCGGCTGCACAATAAAGACATCGCCGCCGCGCACGTTCTCATCGATCTGGAAGTTAAACTCGCCATCCGAAAAACGCTCTGCGAAAGCCCGGCCCATATCGCAGCCCAACTGACGACATATCTCTTCCGCCAGTTTCGGATTGGCGTTTCCCGAAAAGACTTTGATCCCGCCCGTTGTGCCCATAGAGTCAGTGACCGGTAACAAGTGATAAGTGACAAGAAAGGAGTGTACCACTCATCACTTGTCACTTCTCACGGCGTTTCTGGCTGGGGCGGAAGGATTCGAACCTACGAATGCCGGATCCAAAGACCGGTGCCTTACCACTTGGCGACGCCCCAGTATTAAGTCTCAAATGTTCAGAGCGAGACCATTATCAGAGCGACAGGGCATCTATGCATGTTCCCAATGCCCGCAAATACTCATCGCGCAACACGGTAACAGCAGGAAAAACGCGCCAGCCAGTTTCCGCCTCCATTTCTATGACCGCGCGCTCCTGCTCTTCTCTGCTTTCAAAGATACCAAATACGCTCGAACCGCTTCCAGCTAACAACGAGCTGCCGGCCCCAACTTTGAGCAGTGCTTTCTTCACCCGCTCAATCTCCGGCTCAGATGCAAAGATCACGTCCTCAAAGTCGTTGTGCGAGACCCACAGATGCGAAAGTTCCAAATCAACCGACGCATGAGAAATAGAGAGAATAGAGACGTCATCGGAGGATGTCAAGGCAGGCGCTTTCAGGGCTTCGTAGGCTTTGGCGGTAGCGACCGTGGCCGCTGGCGTCACTATCAGGAGGTATTGGCGTGCTCGATCAGCGACGGGAGCGATATCTGTGCCCGTGCCGGTGGCCATGGCGCACCCACCGAATAAAAAAAACGGCACGTCAGCTCCTAAAGCTGCCCCCAGCTTTTGCAGCTCGCCGAGACTGACCGGCAGGTTCCAGAGACGGGCCAATCCGAGGAGGGCCACCGCAGCATTAGAAGAAGCTCCCCCCAACCCTCCTCTGGCCGGGATGCGCTTCTCAAGGTGAATTAAGGCCCCGGCCTTTACGTCAAAACGATCACGCAGCGATTTTGCAGCGCGAACGATAAGATTGTCGTCGCCGAGGGGAATTTGCGGATCGCTACATGAAAGCACAATGTCAGCAGTCGGCCCCTCGGCAAAATGCAACTCATCACGTAAGGAAACCGTCTGTAATAGTGTTCTTATCTCGTGGTAGCCGTCCTCGCGCCGGCCGAGAATCCGCAATGACCAATTTATTTTCGCAAACGAAGGCAGGGTGAAAGAGGATGTGGGCACGTCAGATCTTCGACTCCGGAACCGAACGCGAACAGGGTCACCGCTTGATAAATTCCTGTGTCAGATAAACCGTGCCATCGGGCGCCACAAAGCTTCCGATCGCCGATTGCGCAAACTCTTTGCTCAGGATGTTCGCGCGATGACCGGGTGAGATCAACCAGCGCTCAACCGCAAATGCTCCCGGATCATCGTATCCCTGATTATACGCGATGTTTTCGCCCAGCACGCGAAAGTGTGGGATGCCAACCGCATGAGCGCGATCTCTGAGCCGGGTGCCTTCAGGTGTATCGTGGGAAAAATACCCTTGCCGCACCATATTCTCAGAATGAGCGCGCGCCATCCGGCAGAGCGCCGGATCCCATTCGAGTGGAGCCAGGCCATGTTGCACTCTGGCTGTATTGGTATTTTCGAATGCCCGCCTTTCAATCGGGGTCGCCTCGTCTAAAGTGGGTCCGAGAATGTTAGCAATAGCGGGCCCGGACACGCGCCGTGGCCTCGTTGCGGAGATCCCCTCTCCGCCTGGCGAAAGCAGACGAGCGGTGGGAATGATCGTGGGTGTCTGGGCCCGAGTCGGTGCGACACACAACCCCACTGCGATAATTGCAAGGGAAAGAAAGGAACTACATGATTGCCCGGGGCTGAAAATGAGACGCATGGACGGGGGGTACCTTACTCTGCGGTTGCAAAGTAGAAATGCCTTGAGGTTGGCTGATCAAAGGAAAACTCGACCGGGGCCGGTCAAGTCAGTGAAATCATGGAAAGCCTAACAAAAGATTAAACAGAGATCAACGCTTAACCTAAATCGCGCGGGAGACTCGCTATAGAAAAGGGTTTTTCTACAAAGTTGTCTCTTACCCCTGAGCAGGGTCGAAGTGGGCGACCGTCTTTTGCCATGAAGCAAGGGTTGGATAGCAGTTAAGCAGGACAAAAACACCAATCGCGCTGGCTCCGTAGGTATAGAAGGTGTTTCCGGTCATCACGGTCGCAATAAACCCAAACACCGCCACCGCCGCACCCATCACCGCCACCTGGATGGTGGTTTTTTCCAGCGTCGCCAATAGGCCAGAGGCGCCTCTGAGCGCGGTGATGTCCCGCAGGCGCAGCGAAGAGAATCTGGTTCGGCGCAGGATCACCGAGCCGACCCCGAAGACGACGATCGCGATCTTCAGAGCCATCTCAAGCGAAGCTCTGTCCTGCTGTTGCAAGTGATTGCGCCCCAGGAACGCCGCAGCCGACATCGCCAGAGTCAAGGCCAGCAACACTCTGACTGTCAACACAGCGGTGCGATAGCGGCGCCTCAGTTCGGGCTGGTAATTAAATGGCAGGGATTCGGCCACGGCTTATCAGTTCGCGGGAACAGAGAACTCTCCAGACTCGCCGGCAAGTCAAGGCGATGCTCACTTAGGTTTTACCTGGCCGGCCGACACCGAGTCGTTAGGGCTTTTCAGCAGCCGCAGGCGGCGCCTGATTATTTGGCGCCTCAACCGGCCTGGGTTTTGAGTCTCTTCTTTGCACCGGGGCAACTGGCGTGGTGTTGCTCGGCAGTTGGCCATTGTACTTTAGTGCCTGATCGATCAAATCCTGCCCCGCCTTGCGGTCGCGGCTAATCAGGATGCCATCTTTGCCCACGCTTACATCCGCTTTGCCGGCCACTTGTTGCATCAGGTTACCCATAAAGCCGGGATGTTCGGGCGGCGCCACAGCTTTGCGCGAGGGATCGGGTTCAGGTACTGGCGCACCGATAATACCCAATTGCTCTGTGGATTTTTCGATGAAATTACTATTGGGGTAATCGCGGACAATTCTCTGATAATACTTGGCGGCTTCGTCGGGTTCTTCCTCTTGCTGATACGTAGTTGCCAGACGGAAAAGGACTTCGTCCATGTACGAAAAATTCGGGTACTTGTCGACGATCTCTTTAAGTCGCGACTGCGCTCCCTTAAGACCACCCTTTTGATGGGCATAACGCGAGTCGTAATAAAATACCGCCACCTGGAAATTGTGCATCGCCAGATTCTCCTGCACATCGCGGAGATGATCTTCTACTTGCCCTCTCAGGTTTGTCTGTGGATATTGCTGCAAGAGGGCCTTTAATCGCTGTTCTGCCTTGCGCGCGTGTGTCACATCACGATCGGACAATCCCATCTGCCGCATTTCAGCTTCCGCAACCTTCAGCATCGCTGAAGCGGCTAGTGGATCGGTGGGAAAGAAGGTCAGCCAGTCCTGGTAGCTGGCTGCCGCCTGGATCAATGAGCTCGTGCCGCCTTCCAGGTAGAAGGAATCGGCAATGGCCAGCTTAGCGAGGGGCAAAAACGGAGAGTCTGGATAGGTAGTGATGATGGTCGTGAACAACAGGCGACCGGTCTCATGATTTCCCCGACGCACTTCCTTGGCGGCGTCTTCAAACAACACCCGGTCACGACCGGGCGCGACGACGCTGGTCAACTCATCGTACTCGCTGTCTTTTGAACCACCGCCCCCAAAAGGCCACAACCGAAAACCCTTCTTCTGGTTTTTCCTGGGGCCGGAAGCGGCAGTGGCATCGCCGGTCCGGGCGCTCGCGGTTGCCTGGAGAGCGGTCTGCACGCGGCCATCCAACTCGGTAACCGAAGTCTCCAGCGCATCCAGCTTGGAAACTTCCAGTCTTTCTGAGCGCTCCTGCTTTGCATGGAGATCGTTTACGTCTGAAAGAACAGATGCGACCTCTTTAGATAGCCCCAGAAGACGAGTCCGCGGGTCGTCGGGATCCACGGCTTTTTTCGTCTTATCCTGCGGCTTTTCGGGAATGCCCGCGATGGCGCTGTTAAGCGAGCGATGCATGGCTTCGAGCTTTGAACGCATTACGTCCAGGCGCTGAACCGTGGACATAGTATTTTGCGCCGAAGCCAGGCCGGCGAAAGCCAACAAAAGCAGGGCCGCAAGGGGCAAACTGATAGGGCGAAAACGCATGATCAAATCCTCCAAGACACTACATACAACTGACCGAGGAGTAACTCGCAAAGGAACAACGCTTAGGCTACGCATCCCGATACAATCTCGAAGCCCGAACGGCAAAGGTTACGCTATGATGCAACTCTCCGGCTAAAAGGCTGTCGCTGCCGCGAAAATCCACTAAACCCACTGCACGGTGGCTTCGCGAAGCTTGCGTACAGCCTCGCCCGGATTGTCGGAGCCGAAAATCGCCGAGCCCGCCACGATTATGTCTGCTCCTGCCTCCACGACCTGCTGAATGTTGTCCAGATCAATACCACCATCAATCTCTATCCGCACCGGCAGGCCCCGCTGGTCTATTATCTGCCTCAATCGGCGGACTTTGTCGAGCGCGGTCGGGATAAATTTCTGCCCGCCAAACCCAGGATTAACAGACATGATTAAAACATAGTCCACAAATTCGAGAATCTCTTCGAGCGTATCCAAGGAGGTCGCGGGATTGATCACTGCTCCGGCCTGCGCTCCGGCAGTCTTGATGGCCATAACGGTTCGGTGCAGATGAGCATCGGCTTCGACATGCACCGAGACCATCCGCGCTCCCGCTTTAACAAATTCTTCCGCATAACGGCCTGGCTCGCTAATCATAAGATGCGCATCAAGAGGCAGCCGAGTCACTCGCGCCAGCGCCTTCACGACCGGCATGCCGATGGTGATGTTGGGGACAAAGTGACCGTCCATAACATCGACGTGCAGCAGACCTGCCCCCGCTTGCTCAACCCCCTGAATCTCCTGAGCGAGACGGGAAAAGTCGGCCGCTAGTATCGAAGGAGCGATGTCGATTGTTCTGGCGTTCATCTCAGTTTTTTCCAAGGCTCAGCCGGTACCTTAATTCCCGTTGGCGCTTATCGTCGTTCAGGCGGCGTCGGTTTGGGCGTTGCTCGATTCGCGTTCCGGTTTGGCCTCGTCGGATTCGCATTCTCATTTTGCGGCTTACGGCTATTGGTATTCGATCCGGAGCTAACTGCGTTGGCGTTACCGTTTCCATTGACCCTTACGTTTGCATTGGCACCGTTAGCATTCGCGTTCCTGTTCCCGTTTGTGTTCTTGTTGGCGTTCGCATTGCCATTGGCGTTTGCGTTCGCGTTCCGGTTGCGCTTCGGTCTGTTCTCGTTCGCATTCGCTGCGGCTGAAGATTGATTGGCGTTCTTATTCTCATTCCCAGCGTTGGAGTTCTCCTGACCGGCGAAGGCTTCGGACGCTTCGCCTTCCTTCGGATTGCGCGCAATATCGACCGCCACTGTTTGGCCGGCCTTCACGACCTGACCCGCGGACGGAAGTTGAAACATCACCACGTCCGGCTTTATTTGTCTGCTCGGTCTGGTGGCCCGAACCCTGAAGTTCAGTCCGGCTGCCTGGAGATCATTTTCCGCCGCCACACGATCTTTGCCGACCACTTCAGGCACCCTTACTTCCGGACTGCGCAGGGAGAGATAAACCGTAGTTGCCAGGCCGAACAGGAACACAACGGCAATAAGCCCTACGATTCCGATCCTTTTCAGCACTAAGAGCATGGGGTTTATTACGGTCACCGCTTCGCGGGATCATGCGCCTTCTGATTATTACAGTCGCGGTTCAAGTTGCGCAGTCTAACATCCGCTATCACCCCCCGCAAGAAGCGCTCTGGCTTAATTACGACTGAAAGCGGCAATAAAAAAGCCATCTGCGTCGTTCCGATGGGGCCAGATACGAGCAGCGCCCGAGTCGCTAAGCAGCGTAGGATTGACACTTAGAGATGCCGGCACGAAGCGCTCCGTTTGTTCCAAAAACCTGGTTATTACTTCCTCGTTCTCTTCCGGTTCAAGCGAACAGGTGGAATAGATCAGGCGCCCGCCCGGCTTCACAGATTTTGCCGCGTTAAGCAGAATTTGCAGCTGCAGCTCAGCCAGCGCTCCAATATCAGCGCTCTTCAGACGCCAACGGATCTCAGGGTTGCGGCGCAGCGTTCCTGTGCCGGTGCAGGGCGCATCAACCAGAACGCGATCGAAGACCGCCTCGCCAAATGGCAAGCGCGCGCGCGCATCCAGGGCGACACCGCAAATCCTGGTCAGCCGCTGTGTGGCCGCCGCAGCCAACACGGTTCGCAGGCGATGTTCGTAAAGATCTCCGGCTATGACCAGAATCTCATCGCGGTTGAGATCGGCAAGGTGGGTCGTTTTGCTGCCCGGAGCGGCGCAAACATCCAGTACTTTGTCGCCCGCTCGGGCGTCCACGATCTGAGCCACCAGTTGCGACGCTTTGTCCTGAAAGTAAATGCGCCCGCTTCCAGCCAGCTCGTGCAGCACGGCGGCGGCTCCGTTGGTCCGCCAGGCTCCCGGAGTGGTAGCTGACGGAAAGACTTCAGCTCCTGTTGACTCAAGCGAAGCAAAAACCAGGTTCTGATTCAGAGCCGGCTGCACGATGCGAAAGGCCAGCGGTGCAGGTTCATTATTAGCGTGCGCCAATGCTGCGGTCTCAGCAAAACCCCAGATGCCCGCCCAGCGCTCAATCAACCATGGTGGATGCGAGGTCTCAATGGCCAAGCGCTCAATCGGATCAAAAATCTGGTTCGCGGGGTCGAAATCCAACTCGCGCGTCGCGCGGCGCAGGATCGCGTTCACAAAAGGCGCCGCCGAACGGAGACGTGCCCGACGAACGAGGTTGACCGCTTCATTGATGGCCGCCGCCGCGGGAACCCTGGTGAGAAAACGCAGTTGATATAGTCCGAGTCTTAAGGCAAGACGGACAGCCAAATCCATTCGCTCCGGATCACGCTCTGCGTAGTGCGCCAGTGAACGATCCAGCCACAGCCTGCGCCGCAGCACTCCCATGACCAGCTCATGGCAGAGAGCGCGATCATTCGGGCGCAGGGCTTCCGCCTGGGTCGCGAGCAGCACAGTAGCGAAGGCACCCTCCTTCTCTACACGCTGCAGAATCTGGAATGCCGCCAGCCGTGCCGGAGAAATGTTTGGAATTGAACTGGAGGTCTTCGGGCTCGAGGTTTTCTTCGTCACAAAAGTGTTGGGGTGGATCCTTAGCGAGTCTCAACCGAGTCTCTCGCCCACGCGCAGGTGAGCACCGTTCAGAAAATCGCGGGCGCTCATGCGCCGCTTCCCTTCCGGCTGCACTTCAAGCAATCGCAACGCAGTTTCATCACCGCACTGCACAACCAAATCGTCCCCATGAGCGACCAGCACCTCGCCCGGGCCGGCCCCGGGCCCTGCTGCGAAGCTTTGCTCGACGGCCGTACGCCAGAGGATCAGACGATGGTTTCCGTGCCGCGTATTGGCATTGGGCCAGGGTTGAAACCCCCGCACAGCCCGTTCAATCACCGGCGCGCTTTTTGACCAATCAATTAAGCCGTCGCTCTTTTCCAGCAGCGGGGCAAAACTCGCGTCCTTGTCGTGTTGTGGAATCGGCGTCAGCTGGTCCAGTCGAGCCAACGTTTCGCCCAGCAGCTCCGCCCCCAGCGGCGCCAGTCGCGACATCAACTCGGGAGCAGTTTCCTCGTCCCCGATTTGTGTCTCGCGCTGGAGCAGGATTGGTCCGGCGTCCAACTGCTCTTCAATAAACATGGTGGTGACGCCGGTCGTCCTTTCGCCATTGACGATAGCCCAGTTGACGGGCGCTGCGCCACGGTATGCCGGCAACAGAGAGAAGTGTACGTTAATGCAGCCGCGCCGCGGCGCGCGCAGAAACTCTGCCGGAAGAATGCGGCCGTAAGCGACAACCACAGCGAGGTCCGCGACGTGTGCAGCGAACAGCTCGCGGGACTCGGCGGTCCTGATTTTTACCGGTTGATGAACAACTAAGTTGTGAGTGAGGGCGTATTCCTTGACGGCCGATATAGCCATCCTGTTACCACGGCCCGCAGGGCGATCGGGCTGAGTCCAGACGGCGACAACCTGGTGCCCGTCTTTGAGGCAACGCTGCAATGTCGGCACTGCCGCAGCGGGCGTGCCCATGAAAACGATACGCATAGAGTCCTAAACAAAGGCAGGTGACAGTTGCCCGCACACTGTCACCTGTACTGGGGTTCGCAAACCCTGACCGCGAGCCGAAAAAGTTCTCTTTTGAAAAGGCCTTTAACTGCCTGCGCACTGCAAATCCGATTTTAAGTCGTGGTTCCCGCTTCCGCTTTCTTTCCGACTGCGGCGCCAATCTTCGTCGACGAAAGCTTTGCCTGCATGAAGAGCAACAGGTAATCGCGACCACCTGCCTTGGAATCAGTACCCGACATGTTGAATCCCCCAAAGGGATGCACGCCAACAAACGCGCCCGTGCACTTACGGTTCAAATAAAGATTTCCCACGTGGAATTCGCGCCGAGCTCGTTCCAGTTTTTCTTCGTCAGCGCTATAAACCGCGCCTGTCAGACCGAACTGCGTATCGTTCGCGATCCGCAGGGCGTCGTCATAGTCTTCGGCTTTGATCACTGCCAGCACTGGTCCGAAGATTTCTTCCTGCTCAATTGTGTCCCCGGCCTTCACATCAGCGATGACCGTCGGCTCAATAAAGAACCCCTGTTCACCGTCCGACCCGCCGCCGGTCAGGACTCGTCCGCCCTCGGCTTTGCCTTTTTCGATGTAGCTATTAATTGTCCTGAATGCTTTCTCATTGATTACCGCGCTCATGGTGGTGGCCGGATCAGTCGGGTCGCCAACCCTTATCTTTTCGGTTCGGTCGACGATCTTCTCGAGCATAGTGTCATATACCTTAGCGTCGATAATGGCGCGCGAGCAGGCCGAGCATTTTTCGCCCTGGAATCCAAAGGCTGACTGCACGATGCCCATGGCCGCGTCGTCCAGGTTTGCGTCCTCGGCGACGATGATGGCGTCCTTGCCGCCCATTTCGGCGATGACCCGCTTGATCCAAAGCTGTCCTGCCTGAACCTTCGCAGCGCGTTCGTTTATGCGCAAACCTATTTCTTTTGAACCAGTGAAGGAAATAAAACGAGTCCGCGGATGATCGACTATCACGTCGCCAACCTCAGCTCCGGAGCCGGTCGTAAAGTTGACTACTCCCGCCGGCAGGCCGGCTTCTTCAAGCAACTCAAAAAACTTGTAAGCAATCGTCGGGGCATCAGAAGAGGGTTTCAGTACAACTGCATTGCCGGTGACGATGGCCGCCCCGGTCATGCCCGCCATAATCGCGAGAGGAAAATTCCAGGGCGGAATCACGGTGGCCACACCCAGCGGAATATATTCAAGCGCGTTGTCTTCGCCTTCAATTTTTGTGAGTGGTTGCGGGGCCGCATACCGAAGCATTTCGCGCCCATAGAATTCAC
>Ga0209798_10000388_pt1 | contig 25981 bp, 20 predicted proteins | sample DOMMetBare3Fresh_FD_187475 | JGI IMG/M metagenome (GOLD analysis project Ga0209798, IMG submission 187475) | Wetland sediment microbial communities from St. Louis River estuary, USA, under dissolved organic matter induced mercury methylation -... | ecosystem: Environmental > Aquatic >... | reverse complement strand
AAAGTGAAGTGCGTAGAGATTTTGTTTGGTAGCGCTATCTTGTTGCACCCAGGTTTGTCCTCGATCTTCTGAACGCAACACGACACCCCCGCGGCCAACGATCCAACCGTCATCGTCGTTAATAAACTGGACGCTCAAAAGAGTCGACCGCACTCTTCCATCTACCGCCAGCCATGATTCGCCGGCGTCGCTCGTCCTGAGCACGGTGCCACGTTCCCCTATGGCCCAGCCATTCTTGTCATTGCGAAAGTCGATGTGATAGAGCGTCGCTTTACTTCCCGAACGCTGCCGGTTCCAGCTCTGGCCGCCGTCGAAGGTGTACAAAATCGCTCCCTCAGCCCCAACTATCCAGCCATGTTTGTCGTCGACAAAATCCAGATGAATCAATTCGGCGCGACTGGGTGCTCGCTGTCTTTGCCAGGTGTCGCCACCGTCATCAGTAAAGACCAGGATGCTGTCGATTACAAAGTCGTCCTTACTGACCGAGCCAACCACCCAGCCCTTTTTCTTGCTGGAGAAGCGGACGCTATAAAGCTCAACTGCGGCGCCCTGAAATTCGACTGGCAGAAAACGGCGCGTTTCACTCCAGCGATTGCCGCTATCGCTGGTTCTGAAGATCGCATTGCCGGCCAGTAGGAATCCGTCTTCCTTACTCCGGAAATAGATGTCATTGATAGCATCCCGCGTGTCAACCGTTTGTTTGGTCCACGTTCGCCCGCCGTCGTCGGTGCGGCTGAGAAACCCGCTATCACCGGCCACCCAGCCGCGCTTGCTGTCCAGGAAATACACCGTATTGAGGTCCTTGCCTGTCGGGCCAACCCTGGTCGCCACCCAGCCTGACTGTGCCTGTACCGACGCGAAAGCACCGAAAATAAAGACAACCAGCGCGATTGTAATTCGGAGTCGGTGGCCGATTCTGAGCATCATTTAATTTACCTTACTGCATTTTAGTGCCACCTTCAGCAGCCGGGGTACGCTGGAGCTGTGCTTGATGGCTGTTGGGTAACCTGGCCCACCCCCCAACGCAGATGGTACTGATAGGCTTACAGGGGACTATGAAACTTGTACCCTAATTGCGGCAGTTTAGACAAGGGGCCGCACAGCACGCGTAGTGTTGTGCGGCCCCTTGCCAAAACCAGGAGGGCGGCTAAGGCTTGCCGGGAATAACCCGATAGACACGCCCTTCAAGGACCACGACTATCTGCTCACCCAGCGAGAAGAATTGTGCCAGGGCGGGCTTGCGCTTCAGCAAATCAAAGTACTCATTGCTGCCAAAGGTCAGTTTTGTCTCCGGAAGGCTGCCACCAGCCTTGAACTCGGAGTCAGTCCAGACGCCCTCCCGCAAGTAGAAAGTCTTGCCCCCGACGGTCTTTACGGCGGCGGTTGAAGAATCGAGTTCAATCCGTGAGGCTTCCTGCTGTGCGCGAGCTCGCTTGCTTTGTTGTACTGCGACTGCCCCGCTGACAGCCTGGGCATCAGCAGCCTTAGGAGCAGTCGCATATAGCCCCTGTCCGCCCTTGTCGGGCCGACGATTAGCGTTCACACTGGTAACTTCTCTGACCACTGCGCCAGGTTCCAGCGCCAGGTAAGAGGTGTAGGGCGTGACGATCCCGTAGCGCGTCCCAAGATCGACAATCTCATCACGCAACTCCTTCTGCTCGCCATTGGTGCGAACCTGTTCCATCAACCAGCCCACGCGACGCGTTGCCCACAATCGTGGCAGGAAGTCGTTAGCCTCCTCACGAAGTGGAAAGCGCAGCTTGTTGTAAAAAATGCTCCGCGCCTTACCGTTGCTCGACCCGGTCAGAAGCAGCCGGACATTGTCCAGGGTGGCGGCATTGCGATATCTGCCGATCAAGGTCAATTGCGTTCCGCGAAAGAGATCCGGCAGATTACGCGGGTAGATCAAATCAGTTTCCACGTCCGGCATTGCCAGCTTGAGATCAGCCAGGACCGGATAGTTTATTTTGGCAAAGAAGCTTGAGACTTTAACTTCCAGATCTTCTTTTGGCTCGACATAGTCTGCCACGCCGCCATTTTCCGCGGCCAGCTTATCCAATAACGCGGTGTTTACATCATAACCGACGCCGAAGGTAAACAGCCGCATACCCGGTCTGCGGGCCCGGGCTGCGTTTTCGACGATGCGGCCAATATTCGTTTCCCCCACAGTCGGTAACCCATCAGTCAGAAACACCACAATCTTCGGATGGTCGCTTGCCATGAACTGGCTGAATGAAGTCAGTAGCGCCTGGTTGATATTCGTCCCACCGGCCGGTCTCAAGGCCCGGACAAAGTTTTCGCCACGTGTGCGACCAGCGTCGTCGGCAGCCAGTAATCCAGTTTCCATCAGGTGTTCTTCACCTGCAAAAGCAACGACGTTGAAATGGTCCTGCGGACGCAGAATGCGGATTCCATACAGCAGCGCCTGGCGCGCCTTTTCCATCTTGCCCTCTTCCGCCATCGAACCCGACGTGTCCAGCACAAAAACGATGTCCTTGGCGGTATATTCCTGTTCGGACCAATCGTCCTTCGGCGAGATCATGAGCAGAAAGTAACCGTCCTTGCCTGGCTCGCGATTGGTCAACAGTGAAACTCCAAAGTCTTCCTGGCTGATACCATAAAAAAGTTGAAAATCCTGAGGCTCTTTACCGCCCGTCGATTCGAAAGAAACTATAGACCGCCGTTCGCCGTTGCGTTTCACCTCCACAGCATGACTGGGTGAGTAAATATTTCGCAGCGGGTCTTTGCTCTCCAATTCAATCCTGCCGGACACTGATCCAATCTCGGCTAATTGCCGTCCCACGCCCAGCGGATAGCGATAAGCCACCGTTCCGGAATCGGCTGGCAACACCTCGGTATAAGTCAGCTCCAATTTCTTATCGGAGTGGGGTGGAATGGGAAAGATACTCGCTTGAAACAGATTCTTGCCGGCGTATTCGAGCAGTCCCGGATCGCGCTGCCGCCTGACAATCTCGTCATAGATGCGTCGCGCTTCTTCTCGGGACCTGACTTCTCCTACCAGACGCCGGTCGCCGTCCCAGATCGCAAATTCGCTGATCGATGCGGATTCCGGCAGGGGAAAGAAATAGGTGCCTTCAAGCGTTGCGTCAGTATCATTGCGGAAAACTTGTTCGAGGTGTGTCGTAGCGACCTGCGCCGCGATTTTCGTGTCGATCTTGATCGACTTGATTGGCAGGGCACGCGGCAAGCTGATTGGACGCGGCAGCGGCGGGCAGCGATTGCAGGGTCCCGGCACGATCATGCCCTGGGCGTGAACAGTAAGGGCGGTTAGAAACAGGAAGACGAAACTCAAGGCCGGGTTTCTCATGTTCATTTCTCTCTGACTCCTTCAAGCGAACTGAGTTTGCAGGCGGCTTTGCCGCGCTCTCAAACTTAGAACGCGATTCCCCGCCCATCTTGCGGGGTTGGGGTGAATAAGTGCAGTTCCAGAAGCCTGGGACGTTATTTGCACCCGCTCTGGCTAGTGCAGCTCGCGCAGGCGTTCGTTCCTGAGTGCTACAAACACGCTGTAGAGCACGACCAGCAGCCCTCCAAAGGCGAGTGTGCGCGGCGCGCCGAACCGATGTGATGCGACTCCGCCGATCAGGTTGCCAAACGGCATGGTACCGATGAAAGAAAGGATGAACATACTCATCACGCGACCACGCATTTCATCAGTGACCAATTGCTGCAAGAGTGTATTGACCACGCCCACGGAGGAGACAATGGAGAATCCGACGGCGAAGAGAAAAACCAGCGAGGCGGTCAGGTGTTGGGACAAGGCAAAGGCAATCAGGCTGACGCCGAATGCAAATGATCCACCGAGCACAGTCCAGCCTTTGCGTTTAAAGTCTCCCAGATAAGCCAGGACCAAAGCGCCCGTAAAAGCCCCTGCCCCCGCGGTACTCATCATCAAGGCATAACCGGTCTCGCCCAAATGAAAAATATCGCGCGCGAAGATCGGTACGAAGGTTAGATAGGTGGCGCCACAAAAACTATTGACTGCGGAGATTGAAAGGAGGGCCGAAACACGGGGACGGTTTCGCACATAGCGAAACCCATCCAGCAAATCATTCCAGAGGGCCCGTTTATCGCGCACTGAATGGGCGACACCGGCCGCGGCTTTACCCAATCCATCAAACCGAACCAGCGCCAGGGCCACTACGACGGCGATAAAAGAGAAGCCATTGGCATAGAAGCATCCCGCCAGGCCGAAGAACTTGAATCCAATACCCGCAAACGCCGGACCAACGACTCGCGATAGTTGAAACTGCGTCGAGTTAAGGGCGACGGCGTTGGCCACGTCTTCACGCCCGACCAAATCAAAAGTCAATGCCTGGTATGAGGGACCCGCAAGCGACATGCAACAGCCGGTCACAAACGAGAAGGCAAGGATAATCCAGACGCGACTGTCCCAGATGTTGTCGGCGCGGTGAATAACATTGGTGCTGATGCATATGGCCAGGCTAAGCGCTGTCAGCCCGGCCACAGCCTGGGTATAGAGGATGAGCCGGCGACGGTCAATCAGATCCGCAAAGACACCACCCAGAAGAGTCAAAACCAAACCGGGGGAGAGCGCGACAAAACTATCCAGACCCAGCCACAGGGACGAGTGCGTCAAATCATAAACCAGGTAACCCTGCGCCACGGCCTGCATCCAGGTCCCAATGTTGGACAGGAACGCACCACTCCAGAAGAGCCGGTAATTGCGGTGGCTTAGCGCACGGAACATTTGAGTTCGGCGCTTCATAATCCTCCGCGGACGATCTGACTCGGCTTTCTCTACTTTCACGCTTGCTTCGTATCATCGCACGAGGACTTTGGATCGCAAACCAGATGTTCGGACGCCCGCCGCAGAGAAGCTATGCCATCCCTAACGTTCCCGTCGCCAGGCAGAAAGTGGCGTCCCCTTCCCGCCACGTCGCTCGAGAACGATTTCTGCCATGATGGCCAGGGCCACCTCTTCGGGAGTAACGGCTCCGATGTCCAGGCCAATCGGAGCATGAACACGCCGGACACTCGTTTCATCAGCGCTCGCCTGGCGTAAACGCTCTAAAACTATACTGGTGCGCCGCTTACTGCCAATCAGACCGAGATAGTCTACCTGCGTGTCGATGCATGCCCTCATACATTCTTCGTCTTCGTTGTGGCCGCGAGTCACCACCGCTACGGAAACTCTCTGACCGTTGCCGATCACGGCGCGGACCGAGTCGCTCCAGTCAATTGCCAACACCAGCTCAATCTGTTCATCAGGAATGAGTGTTCGAGTAAGAAATTCTGCCCGGTCATCGATTAAGGTCACCCGATACCCTATCATTCCAGCAAGCCGCGCCAGAGACGATCCGACGTGCCCGGCGCCACAAATCACCAGCCGTGGTGCTGCCTCGATCCGTTCAAATAAAACCTTCGCTTCGCTCAGGTGAACAAGTTGCGGCGCAAACTCCGCCACCTTCAGGGTATTCGCTTCCTGCCTTAATTCGAGAAAGCGCGCCGACGCCTGCACTGCAGCGCTATCGAGGGAATGATCACCCAAACTTCCGGCTGCTACGCCCGCCCCGGTTATTAGAAGCTTGGCACCAGTGCCGTGGGGGGCCTGAATCAACGTCGCTAACACGGCCAGGCCGCCTTGCTCGAGCACTTTGTTAATTGCTTCTGTGATCACCAGGGACATAGAGTGTTTGGTGGGCAGAAAGCCGCCCCACCGTCAGCGAACCTGCCATCGGGGTAGTGCCGAATGTCTGGGCCAGGCCCGTCGAGCGGACACTGATGTGTAGCCTCGTAGTTCCTGACTATCGTTGCCCACACTTTGCTCGAATCAGGAGTGCGGTGGCGCGACTGGTTTGACCGTGCCTGATCCTCACTGTTCAGGGAGCCCAGACGTCGATAAAGATATCCATCGTGCCGCCGCAGACCATTCCTTCTTCGCTGGCTTCTTCTGCGGTCAGGGAAAAGTGATGCAAGCCTGGATTCCCGGAGCAATGCGCGGCGCGCGCCTCCGCCCACACCTCAGCTTCGATGCATCCTCCGCCGACGGTCCCCGCGACTCTGCCGTTTTCGAAAAACAGCATCTTGGCGCCGCGCTGCTGAGGCGTTGAGCCGCGCGTGGCTGCGACCGTCGCCACGACCACGCGCTCGCCGCGACCGTTGGCATCGTCGATCAACTTGTATAGTTCACCTGGAGCGATGGTTCCCATGCTATTGCAACGCAGAGTCTCTAGAATTGCGGAGGGCGATCCTCCGGCGGCGGAGGAATTGGCGAGGGCGCTGCCATGGGGCCCTGGCTATTCAATTCGATTTGCCGCTGGAGTTTTTCAATCTCTGCATCCGCGGTTGCGACCGCTGTCTCCAGGCGCATCCGACTCTGCTCAAGCTGACTGTATTGGGCCTGCAAACGGGCCTTCTGACTCTCCAGCTGTTGCCTGCGTTGTTGGCGCGCCGTTTCCGGATGGGTGGTGCCGTAGGTGGCTACCGATCGCTCAATGTTCTCCGGCTGCAATGCAAAATCAAGCTGGTCCAGCTGTGCCTGGATTTCGATCTCTTTTGCCTGAACGTCACGCAACTGGGAGCGAAAAGTTTCGCCGCGTTGCTCGGCACGACTCAAGCGCTCGAGATCGACCAGCGCCCGTTGCTGCTCTTCCATCTGATTCAACTTGTCGGTGAGCTTGTTGAGTTGCCCTGAAAGATCGGTGATTGTCCGGCGCAATTGCTCCTGCTCCGATTCCGGCACCGGAGTCGGTGTGGACCTGGGGCGAGCGCTTCTGGTCGGCAGGTTGACCTGATCGGCGGTGCTGACAATTTTTGGATCGGCAGGATTAGATCCGTCCTCTGGAGTCGGGCTGGGCGACGGCGCCGGCATCGAGACTCTGGCTCGCCGCGTGCGTTTGCGGCGACGCTGGGCCCCGGCATCTACGAAACAGAGTCCGACCATCATCAGAATGGCGATAAAAACTGCCAGGAGGCGCGCTGAAGACATCTGCATTACTAAATTCCTCGTTGCCGTGGACTGAAGTTAATCTAACTCTAAGCCTGAGATGCATTCAAGCCGGGCCTGATTCTTACACGTCAGGAAAAAAGAGGGGTTCCGAAACACATGATGTCATCCACCGCCGGCCAGTTGTATCTGAAAGCTCAAATCCATCGCCCGTGCCGAGTTGGTAAGCGCGCCAATACTGATCAAATCGGCCCCGGCGGCGGCGTAAGTTCTGACACTTTCGACCGCCATGTTGCCCGAACATTCTATAGTCACTCCGGGCGAGAGCTCGCGGGCCAGGGTAATCAGGCGGGCCACCTCTTCAGCAGCCAGATCCGTCAGCAGCAAAACATCCGCTTGCTGCCTCAACGCTTCTTTCAACTCGTGCTCGTTTGCTACCTGGACTTCGATCTTGTGCAACTGACCCAAGCGCTCGCGCGCCTTGCGGACGGCTTCGGCTACTCCTCCGGCCACTGCGATGTGATTTGCTTTGATTACTACGCCATCATCGAGACCGAAACGATGGCTGCGGCCACCGCCCAGTTGCACGGCATATTTCTCCAGCATGCGCAGTCCCGGACTTGTCTTTCTAGTGTCGATAATGTGTGCGCCCGTGCCTTCGATTGCCCTGACGTATTGGTTGGTGAGGGTCGCGATGCCGGACAGTCGCTGGAGCAAATTCAGAGCCACTCGCTCGCCGGCCAGCAGCACATCGGCAAAGCCGGTGGTGCGCGCAATCACCTTGCCGCCTTCGATCTCCTCGCCATCTGAGGCGAAGGCCTCGAGCTGCTGCTCGGAGTCGAGCGTCATAAAGACTTCTTCGGCCGCTTCGAGCCCTGCCACAATCATTTTCTCACCCGCCAGGAACCGGCCCCGGGCCCGCGTGTTACGTTCAATAATTGCCTGCGAAGTGATATCGCCACGACCCAGATCTTCACGCAGAAAACCGCCTATCTGCGAATACAACGCCCCTTCGTCGACCCAGTTCATACGTATTCCCCTGATAACGATTGTATCGGCGCTTAGCCTGAGCACACGAGTCACATGCAACCGTTGGTCTTCAGCCCAGCGCTGCCATCATCTCTGCCAGCGCAGCACTTCGTTGCTCTATATCTACCTGGCGCGCCCGTAATTCCTCGACCTTTTCGACCGGCGCCCGCTCAACGAACTGTGGGTTCGCCAGCTGCGCTTCCAACTTCACTGCTTCGACTCTCAGCTTATCGAGCTCTTTTTTCAGCCGCTGTCTTTCCTGCTCAAAATCAATCAAGCCTTCCAGCGGGACGGCCAGCTCGGCCCCACCCCCCAACGCCGCACGAGCAGATGCGCGCGGAGCGTTGAGCTGTGCCCGGACTGAAACCTCTGCGGCCCGGGCGAGTCGCGTAATCTGATCGGCGCTGGCAGTAAAAACCGCACGCAAAGTCTCGTCGGCAACCCCAATCAGAACGGAAACCCGGTCGGCAGGTTTGATATTTATCTCCGAACGGATATGGCGCACGCGTGAGATTAGATCGATGACCGCCTGCATCTCCGATTCCACTTGTTCGTCGATCAGACCGTCGGCAGCTGTCGGGTAGCCCGTCAACATCACCGTAGGAGTCGCATTCCGGTACGCTGCGTGCAAAAGGTCTCCACTTACTCCTGGCAGCCGCTGCCATAACTCTTCCGTGATATAAGGCATGAAGGGATGCAGCAAACGCAAGGCCTGCTCCAGCACGCTTAGTAACCTGCTGCGCGCAAGTGTCCGCTCCGCGGAAGGCCCTTCCGCAGTAATCGCCGCTTTCGACAACTCGATGTACCAGTCGCAGAAGTCATCCCAGAAAAAGTGATAGAGGGTCTGCACCGCTTCATGAAATTGGTACTCAGCCAGCGCTGCGCGCACATCGCGAGCAGTCCGGTTCAGACGCGAAATAATCCAGCGATCATGCAGGGGGAGCGGTCCAGTTTCCCCACTTATCAGCGTCGGATCAACCTGCGCACCTTCGGAATTCAAGAGACAGAAGCGCGTTGCATTCCAAATCTTGTTGGCAAAGTTGCGATAGGACTCAACCTGTTTTTCATTCCAGCGCGTATCCTTCGTTCCCACCGACGCCAGGGTCAGTCGCGTGGCGTCGACGCCAAACTTGTCGAACACTTCCAGAGGATCGACTCCGTTGCCCTTGGTCTTGGACATCCGCTGGCCGTGTTTATCGAGAATCGTACCGGTGACAAAAACGTCGTCAAAGGGCCGTTCGCCGACAAATTTCAGGCCCATCATCACCATGCGCGATACCCAGAGAAAAATAATGTCACGCGCGGTCACGAGCACCGAGGTTGGGTAAAAAACCTTCAGATCGCTCGTTTCATCGGGCCATCCCAGGGTCGAGAAAGGCCAAAGGCCCGATGAAAACCAAGTGTCGAGGACATCCGGATCCTGGGTTAGTTCGCTGCTGCCGGCCTGGATGCGTGCTTCCTCCTCTGACCGCGCAACGACCACCTCTCCGGTCGCGGTATACCAGGCGGGAATCTGATGGCCCCACCACAACTGGCGCGAAATGGTCCAATCGCGCAGGTTCTCGAGCCAGTCGGTGTAAACTTTCTGGTAAGGAACTTCGGGAAAGAACCGCGGCTTCCCTTCCCGCGTCGTCTGCTCGAGCGCCAGATCGCGCAGCTTGCCCATGCGACAGAACCATTGGGTTGAGATCAGCGGCTCGAGTACTGTCTTACAACGCTCGCATTTCGAAATTGAGAATTCATAGTCCTCGACCTTCTCCAGCAGATCCATTTCCGCGAACCGTTCGATTACCTGCTCGCGCGCTTTGTAGCGATCAAGCCCGGCGAAGGCTGCGCCCGCGGCCGCGGTCATCTTTGCATGCTGATCGATTACGACTATCTGCGCGAGGTTGTGCCGCTCTCCCATTTCATAGTCGTTTGCATCGTGCGCCGGAGTAATTTTGACCGCTCCGGTGCCAAATTCCTGCTCCACGTATTCGTCGGCGATGACTGGAATTTCGCGATCAGTCAGCGGCAAGAGCAAGATGGCGCCGACCAGATCAGCATAACGCTCGTCGCTGGGGCTTACGGCCACTGCCGTATCTCCGAGCATGGTCTCCGGGCGTGTGGTGGCCACAGTTACTACACGACTGCTGTGCTTGACGGGATACTTCAGATAGTAAAGCTTGCCCGCCTGCGGTTCTTTCAGCACTTCGAGATCGGACAACACGGTCTGATCGTTGGGACACCAGTTGACGACGCGATTGCCGCGATAGATCATGCCCTCGTCATACAGACGAACAAAAGCTTCGCGCACCGCGCGCGACAGATCCTGGTCCATCGTGAATTTTTCGCGCGACCAGTCGACCGATGCTCCCTCCCGGCGCATTTGCTTCGTGATCTGGCCACCCGATTCCGCTTTCCATTTCCAAACCCGCTCGACAAATTTTTCGCGACCCAGATCATGCCGCGTCAATCCTTCTTTCTTCAGTTCGCGCGTGACCATCAATTGCGTCGAGATGCCGGCGTGGTCCGTACCGGGTAGCCAGAGCGTGCGATAGCCGCACATCCTTTTGTACCTGGTCAGAACATCCATCATGGTGTGCTGCAGCGCGTGGCCCATATGTAACGAGCCGGTGACATTGGGTGGCGGGATCGCTATTGAGAACGATGGTGCGTTGTGATCCTCATTTATTTCGGGTGCAAAACAACCTTGCTGCTCCCAACGGGCATAGTGATGCTCTTCGGCCTGTTTGGGGTCGTATGTTTTCGGGATATCCATTGGTGTAGGTAATCAGTTATCAGTCTTCGGCAGCTGTCCTCTGGTGGAAACTCCTATGGCAAGGCACAGTGCTGCTGTCTATATTGTGCTCCGCGTCTTTCCCGCTCAAGCGAGATTCATTGTAAAGCAAAGCTGCAGGATTGCCATCCGGGGTCAATTGCGCACGTCTTCGTCGCAAGCTGGATGGTTGGCGGGCGAACCCACGAGGGAACAACTCGCCAGCGAAAAACAACCCGGAGACAAATAAATCGAGCACGCCGTTAACTGTAACGAACGTGCTCGATTAGAATCCGCCGACTGAGTTTACCTGCTTTTTGTTTCCTCTTCTTCGAGCCTGCGCTTAATCATCAGCTCAGAAAGCTGTGGCACGACTTCCCAGGCGATCTCCTGGACAGCCTTCTCTGACATTTGCTCGACAACTCGCCGGGCTATGGCATCGACAACTTCCGGCGCAAGCTGGTCGAGGGTGATCAAACCTGCTGGGCTCATTCCGGGTGCCGGCGCACTGTCGGCTGATAAGAGCGCCGCGGCGCCTGCCGGAAGCGTGGCGCCGACGCCGGAGACAGACTCGTCGACGGGTTCGGCGACACCCAAATCCTCCCTGCTGGCCGTTTCCGGCTCCAGCGCAATGTCTTGCGCGCCAGTCTCAGCAGCGGGAGAAAATGCGGGGCTGGAGGCAGGTGTGTCTAGCTTATTTTCAACTGCTGCGCTTGTCGTCATCTGGGGCGCGTCGGCAACCATGGCGCTTGCGACAGCGGGAGGTGCGGCATCAAAATCGATGTCCAGGACGATCTCGTCGTAATAATCAAAGCCGGCGGAATCGTAGCCCTCAACTTCGAGAAGCCCATCGTCAAAACTATAGGGACCGGCAGTGTTAACTTCAGCATCCAAATTAGTAGGCATCTTTTCTGCTTCCAACAAGGTTTGAACTACAGGAACTTCTACTGCCTGCAAATGCTCCAGTTGACCTTTGGTTTCCATTGAAAGTCTTTGCGTATCGGCAGTGGTTAGCCTTATTTCATCCATCGACATTGGCTCTTCCGGCGGCAGTACCACCTCAGGTGGAGGCAGCTCTTGCGTATCCGCTTCGTCTGCGTCGGCAGGGGACTCTGTGCGCGTCTCAAAGTCCGAAACAGTCTCAGCAAAAGGTGCCGCGTCAACTGCCGCTTCCGGAATAGTGCTCAAAGTTGGTTCTTCAGATGTTGGGGCGGATGGTTCGCGCCCCAGCAACACACCGACTTTGTCCATCAATGTCCGAATAGATTGAAAAGGCTTACTCAAAATATCATCCGCGCCGACTCTGCGCGCCTCCGCTTCGTCAAAGGGTTCAAACGAGCCCACCATCAGCAGCACGGGAATGTGGCTGAAGCGCTCTGTTTGTTTAATATGCTCGCAGACCTGGTAGCCGCTAAGATGCGGCATGAAGACGTCAGCCAGCACAATGTCCGGCGAGGTTTCCTCCAGCTTTTCCAGGGCTTGGGCGCCATCGCTGACTGCGATCACCTCTATCCCTTCCTCTGCAAACGTGAGAGCGACTATCTTCTGAATTGTGATTGAGTCGTCGGCGAGAAGAAGTGTGCGTCCCACTGGCAAATCAAAACCCTTTGACTGAAAAGAGCGCCACTGACGGGGCTAGCGAAGTAGGTACGAATGGCGCTGGGCAAGTGGTTAATTCGGCCCCAAATAGTTCGGAGCCACCTTGAAAACTAACACCCGCGAAAGGTGGGAGTCAAGGGTTTATTCAGGAATGGGGCCTAATTGCCGCCGATCGGGCCGCTTTGCTCACCACAATGTCGTCTCCGGTATTCTCCTTGCCGTCGGGTCCGGCCGAACGGAGGGTGAATTGATCGCGAGTCCCTTCATAGAAATAGGGCCGGTGCCAGGGATCGAGACGAATCACGCGCGAAAGGTAACGCGGGCTCAGAAAGTCAAGCAGTACTCGTTGGCTCCTGGCTTCCACATAAGAACCGCGTCGATTGCGAAAGTCTTCCAGCGCTGAGGCAATCTCCTGGAGCTCAGCTCGCGCCTCTCTGGCCTTTTCACTGTTCAAGGCATTGAGGACCGTCTCCGGATCCAGCCAGGCTCGGGACCCGGTGCGGACACCCGCCACCCGCCACGATTCACCAGGATTCTTGCTGAAGCGAAACTCGGCCCCTATTAAGGAATCGATTACTACCGAGGCCTTTGAACCAAGGGGCAAAACGGGCGACCCGATTTCCTTAATGCGCACCGCATCGGAAGGTAACTGGACACCAAGCAATTCGGCCAGGAGGCAACGCGCCCGGCGATTGCTCGGATCTATTTCCGCTTTCCGCGCCAGCTCGGCCTGATCACAATTGCCAACGCCTGGGGTCACCTTGAGCGAATTCGCCAGCAACTCAATGCTCTGCCACTGATTCGGGGCGGAGCGAAACTCCGCTACGCGCCATTGATTGTTCTGGTTCCTTTCGAACCGAAAGACCATCGCAATCTCCGCCGTCGCTTCCGCGGTAGAAGCATCAACCGAACGCATCGCAGTTACACGTACGGCGCCGACCGGTAGCGCAAATCCGGCCATACCGGCGATTAATCTCCTGGCCTGCTTCCGGCTCAGTTCACCCCTGGCGAACGTGGGCGAGACGAAGCTGGACCCGCCGAGCAGCAACGCGCAAAGTAGTAGAATTTGGGGGGCCGCAGACAGCATATTCGGTTCTTATTCACCGCTCTTGCCAATGAGCATCTGGAGCATTGTCTGAAGTTGGGCGGTCGTGAAGGGCTTTGGCAGGAAAACGACGGCTCCGGCCGCGAAACTGTCCGACGACAGTTTTGGATCCTGCTCAGCGGTCATCATCATCACCGGTATGCGCATCAATCGCTTTTCCGTTTTCATATGCCGAACCAGTTCCGGACCGGAAATTTGCGGCATTATGACGTCGAGCACGGCGGCAATAAAATCCGTATCGCGCTGCAGAATCTTGTAAGCCTCTCGGCCGTCGCGCGCGGTAACCACGCTGTAATTGTCCTTCTCAAGAATGGTTTGCACTAGCCGCAGAATAGCCGGGTCATCATCGGCAACAAGGATCCGCCGCGAGACTTTGGACTCTTTCCCATCCGCATTTTCATTTGTCATAATCACACTTCCACCGCTCGGCTGCTTTCGTCCGCCTGGGCTGATAATTCTGCAGCCAGTTTAATTGCGGCCATCATGCTCGAATGCTCTGCCAACCCCTTGCCCGCAATATCGAATGCCGTTCCATGATCGACAGAGGTGCGAATAAATGGCAAGCCCAAAGTAACATTCACCGCCTCACCAAACGAGAGGCACTTGATCGGAATCATCGCCTGATCATGGTAACAGGCAATCACTCCGTCAAACTCTCCGCGCGAAGCCTTGAGAAACACAGCGTCTGCTGAAATCGGTCCCTGGACATTCAAATCCTCAAGGCCGCGACAGGCCTCAATGGCGGGAATCATCTCGGAGGCTTCTTCGACTCCGAACAATCCGCCCTCTGCGCCATGCGGATTCAGTGCCGCGAGCGCCAGGCGAGGCTTTTCAATGCCCCAGCGCTGCAATTCGCGGTTTGTCAACTTGATTGTTCGTATCAGGCGATCTCGTTCGATGAGGCGGATCGCCTCGGACAAAGGGACATGAGTGGACAACAATACAATGCGCAGGTTCCCGGCTACGAAGGCCATCGCGAATTCTTCAGTGCTGGTCAGATGCGCAAGGAATTCCGTATGACCAGGAAAACTGTAGCCGCCCAAAAACAAGGCCCGCTTGTTTATGGGAGCAGTGCTAATCGCATCGATACTGCCGGCGGCGCACAGCTCGACAGCTGCCTCGATGTAACCGGCCGCGGCCTTACCGGCAGCGCCTGATTCAATTCCGGGCTCGATGAACCCCTCAACATTGTCGAGATGATAGATAATCGGGTCGCGAAGATGTTCCGGGAGATCCTCTCCGCGCCGCACGATGTCATAGCCGCATTGAAGGTTAAGGGTACGCGCCGTGTGCGCCAGCACCTGCGCGTCGCCGATGATCACCGGTACGCAGACGGCGCGAATTTCCGGCTCGGCCACGGCTTTGAGCACAACCTCGGGGCCAATCCCGGCCGGGTCGCCCATGGTGATACCTATGCGCGGCAAAGAGCGTTGCCCGTTGTGAGATGAGCTATTCCCAAACTGTTTCATTCCGGGACCGCGGGGCGAGGGCTAAAGCCGCCGGACGGCGTAAGCCGCCTGGGTCAGCCGGCCTGGGTGGCGTTCTGGACTTTCTCAACGCGTTCGTCAGCTTTGAACATATATTTGATGTTCCGCTTCAGAACGAGCAGATTAGGCGCATCCTGACGGTTAACTTTGAGGGCACCCCGATCGTACCATTCGATTGTGCCTTCAATTTCCTCGCCATCAAGCAGCACGATCACCATGAGTGTGTGAGCGTCGATTTGCTTCTTGTAATAGAAAATTTCCGCGCTCGTTTCCAGCGGCGGTGGCACGCGCTTGCGCACCTGGACCGAGGCCGAGGACGGCTGCGGAGCCCGATGCTCGCGATGCTCACGGTGCCCGCCACCTTCGGATCCTCCGCGTTGCTGATGACCGTTGGCCCGTTCTCTTGGTGGTGGGGTCTCACGCGCCTCGCGCACCTTCCCTTTGACCTCAGCGAGCGTCGTTCTAATAAGCTTCCGATTCACTTTAGTAATCCTCCAAACGAAGACAGATTGGTTTTTAAATTGAAGCTGAACACGTCAAAAACGTTAATGAGCGGGGAACGTGACGCTGATCAGCAGACAAAACTCTCGCAGGCTGCGGCCATTCGAGGAGAGACGTCTAACTTTTTTTACCCGTAATGGAAAACCCTGCAAGGGATTAGCCGACATGCTACACAACCATGAAGGAAAAAGCAAAGGAGAAACGAAGAAAATCCAACGCTCAGACCTCTCCTTCAGGGAGGGCAAATTCGCAAAAAGAATACCCGCCTGGACAGCTCGCCCTGCCCAAAGTCTGAAAGCTTTATCCCCTGGTTTTAGTCGGCCTTCTTGCGAATAAAGGTGGGCACGTCAAGATCGTCGCTTCTATGACTCATCATCGGCGAGCGTGAATCGTCGCCTGGACGTTGAATATATCGTGGAGGAGTCGCCGGCATCACAATATTTGAACTTGCCACAGCCGCAGATGCTCCTTCGCCCGCAAAGCCGGTGGCGATTACTGTGATGCGCATTTCTCCATGCATCTGTTCATCGATGACTGCACCGAAAATGATATTCGCATCTTCGTCGGCAGCTTCGCGGATAATTGTCGAGGCGGTGTTTACTTCATAGAGGGTGAGATCGGGCCCACCCGTGATGTTGATCAGCACACCGCGCGCTCCCTGAATCGTGGCCTCTTCGAGTAACGGGGACGAGATTGCCTGCTGCGTCGCTTCCACGGCGCGATTTTCGCCACTGGCCCGCCCGGCCCCCATGAGGGCCATGCCCATGCCGGACATGATGGTCTTGACGTCCGCAAAATCCAGATTGATGAGGCCAGGTACGGTGATCAGATCGCTGATGCCCTGTACGGCCTGGCGCAACACGTCGTCGGCGACCCGGAAAGAATCTGCCAGAGAGCTACCACGATCGACCGTGTGTAGCAGGCGCTCATTGGGAATCGTAATCACCGTATCGACGCATTCCTGTAACTCCCTAAGGCCCTGTTCGGCCTGCTGCATGCGGCGCCGGCCCTCAAAAAGAAATGGCTTGGTTACTACGGCTACTGTCAGGGCGTTCAACTCCGTCGCCAGAGAGGCAACTATCGGAGCTGCGCCAGTTCCCGTTCCACCCCCGAGGCCAGTGGTTACAAAAACCATATCTGCGCCCTCGAGAACCTCAATAATCTTGTCGGTATCCTCCAGAGCGGCATTGCGCCCCATGCCGGGGTCGGCACCAGCGCCCAGACCCTTGGTCAGACGACTGCCCAATTGAATCTTGATAGGGGCATGTGAACGCTTCAAGGCCTGCAGGTCAGTGTTGGCAACGAGGAATTCGATGCCTTCAATCCCGGCCTCCATCATGCGGTTGACGGCGTTGCCTCCGCCACCACCAATACCGATCACTTTGATACGCGCTCCGGTAATCGGTGGCTCATCATCGATGAACATGTTAATGCCTTTGCCTGGTTCACGAGCTTCTGGTGTCATAGTCATTCCCTTTCTCCCAAAGCGAGATGGCTCCCAAGGACCTTTTCTTCTATGTTGTGCTGCTCGCGCCATAGACCTCGATATATAGCGGACTATATCTTGTGCAACCGGCGCGACAGCATACAACAAGTTGTCACAAAATACTACTGAAACGATTCCTGAATCGAGAAACAAAATGCGTAAGTTTTCCGGACGACGCCCGGCGATTCAAGCCTGAACGCGCTTCCATAGCCTGAGCGCGATGTGCCACCAGCGCCAGACCTGCCGCCGCCGCCCAGGCCGGCGTCTGAATATCCTCAACCAGACCACCAAAGCGGTCGCGTTCCGGAAAGCCGAGACGGACCGGCGCGTCAAATACCTGTTCGGCAATTTCGGTCATACCATGCAACAGCGCGCCGCCTCCGGTGAGCACCACGCCGCTCGATAACTGACGTTCCCAGCCCGCGTCCTTTATTTCATCTGCCAAATGCATCAGCACTTCTTCGGCGCGCGGCTGCAGGATGTCGCACAGGATCTGGCGGGAGAGCTGGCGCGGAGCGCGACCACCGACCGAAGGCACATCAACTAATTCCGCGCGCTCCATATCATTGATGGCAGTGCTGCAGGCGCAGCCCACGGTGCGCTTCATCTTTTCCGCTTCCGGAATTGGTGTGCGCAATCCAAACGCTATGTCATTCGTGAAATGGGAGCCGCCGAGGGGAAAAACCGCTGTGTGTTGGACTGCGCCGCGCTGGTAAATAATTAGCCCGGTTGTTTCAGCCCCGATGTCGACCAACGCCGCGCCGAACTCTTTGTCGTCTTCGGTCAACGAGGCCTCGGCGGCCGCAAGTTGTTCCAGGACCATGTCTGCAACCACCAATCCCGCACGATTCACGGCGTTAATTGCATTTTGGCGTGCAGTTACCGGGCTGGTGACAATGTGAACCTTAACTGCCAGGCGAGCCCCAATCATGCCCACCGGATCGTTTATGCCATCCTGGTCATCAACAATGAACTCCTGCGGCAGACGGTCAACGATCTCGCGTCCGGCCGGCAGTTGAATAGCGCAGGCTGAGTCGATTGCTCGCCGCACGTCCTCGTGGGTAATCTCGCGATCGCGTCCGGACACGGCAACGATCGCCTGGCCATTGAAGCCAACGATGTGCGATCCCGCCAGGTTGATAGTCACCTCTTCGGCTTCAATGCCGCTCATGCGCTCGGCTTCTTCGACCGCTTTCTTGATGGCATCAACCGCGGCGTCGGGGTTTACAATTACTCCCTTGCGCAGGCCGCGCGCTTCAGCTTCACCAATACCCACGATTTCCAGCAGCCCAATTTCGTTGGGTTCGCCCGCGATACACGTCACCCTGCTCGTACCGATGTCGAGGCCGATGGTGTGTTGTGAACGCTTGGCCATTCTGGGTGTGCTCCTCAGTAAACTTGTTGACGACGTTTCATTCAGTGCGCGGTCGACCCTGGTCCTTTACCGGCCTGTCTTTAGTGGCACCCGCGACGCGCGTTGATTTGGCCGGCTCTTTCGCCGCGGATTTGGCGCCCGCGGAGGCGGGCCTGGTCGCCGCAGTTTCAAATTCGTCCGCAACGTTAGCCTGGGCCGAATCGCTGCTCACTTGACGCCCTGACGTAAACCCAACCACGGCGCGCTTGCCCTGGGTCAGGTCAACGTAACTTATGAGTCCTCCACGCGGAGTCCCTCGCTGGCTGTCCAGTACACTCAGGGCCTTCTGCAACCGCGGCCCGGCATCCTTGGATCCCAAGCGCACTTCAATGTCCGAATCATCACCGGCCAACTGGGCCCGAATGTCGCGCACGTCGATCAGGTTGACTTCACTGACGCGCTCGGATAGTCCGGCCGCATCCCAGGCACGCGCCAGCTCCAGATATTTTTGCACTCGCTCCCGGTTATCCTGACGGGCCGTCTCGGAGTTATCTTCGCTCCAGCCGCGCATGAAAAAAGTCGGCATTTGATCCGCCGCAGCCATTTCGCCGAGCATGACCGCATCCTCATCAACCCAGACAAGGCGTCCCGCCGCCGTTCGCACCACGGCGCGCGGCACGCGTTCGGTGACGCGGACACGAATTCCATCAGGCAGCAACCGGGTTACAACTGCCGTGCGCACCCAGGGTAGACGCTCAAGCTGCGCACTCAATCCAGTCAGATCAGCGCGCCAGACGCCTTGCGGAGCGAGTTCGCGCCGCACCACCTGTTGGACCTGCTCAGTTGCGGTGCGGGCAGTGCCCTTTACTTCAATGTGTCGCACCTGAAAAAAAGTGGCTGAAGCAGCCGCACGGTAGCCCGCGAAAATCAACACCCCCAGGACTATCAGCAACCCGACTTTCATCAGCACCGGGAAATAAGCGGCAATTGATCGGAGACGCTCGCCAAACGTTTTTGGGGAGTCGCCACGACTACTGCGTCGCGCCGGACGCTGGGCTACGGCTCCAGCCCGCCTGCCTGCCAGCCCGGCACGACCGCCAACTTTCTGTGGAACTGCGTGTTCTCTCACGATTGCTGCTCCTTCGTCTCTTCCTGGTCATTGTCTGCGGCTGGCCTAGGCTGGGTGGCACGCCACAATTCCACCTCGTACTCAAGCTCGATCCCCTGCTCGCGCTTCACGCGCTCTCTGATCTCCTCGGCCAGGGCGATCGCATCAGCGGCGCTTGCATTTTCCCCTTCCGTCACAATAAAGTTGGCATGAACCGGAGAAACCAAAGCACCCCCGCGCCGCGTCCCCTTCATTCCCAGATCGTCTATGATTTTGCCGGTACCGACTTTTCCCGCCGGTGGATTCTTGAAAAAACATCCTGCCGACCGCGAGCCGTGAGGTTGAGAAGCCAGGCGGCGATCCTTTGCTTCGTCCATTCGCCGTCGAATCTTTTCCGGATCGTCGGGTTTGAGTCTGAGGGTCGCTCCCAAAAGCAACTCGCCTTCTCGAAAAGAAGTATGACGGTAATTCCACTGCACCTCGCTGCCAGAGATCTCAATCACCTCGCCCCGGCGCGCTGTGCGCACTTTTTCAGTGACGGTGCCGATTTCGTGACCGTATGCCCCCGCGTTCATCCACAAGGCACCACCAACTGTTCCGGGAATCCCACCCAGGCCTTCGATTCCCGAGAGTCCCTTGCGAGCCACGTCGATGCAAAGGCGAGGCAGCGAATAACCCGCGCTAATTGAGACCAGGTCACCATCGAACTCTGGCTCGCCTTTCAAATCCTTCACACTCAGGATGACGTAGTGATGTTCACCATCGTCAGCCAGCACATTGCTGCCGGAACCAAGCGGGCGCCAGGGAATACCGGCCAGCTCAAATTGATAGACAAGCGCCGCAGCTTGTTCTTCGGTCTGTGGCGAGACCACCCAATCGACTGCACCGCCGACGCGTAAGCTGGTCAGTTCGGCAAAGCGGCGCCCACGTTCGGCCCGCACGCCGAGGCGCTGGGCGATGAGCGCTACTGCTTCATCGCGTTTGCTGAACTTTGAATCCGGGTTCGCTTCCATCACTAGCGGCATTTTCTCTTTGGTGTCTCGCCCTTCAATTCGTTTGCGCCTCGCTCCTGGCGCGCAGCAATTCCAGAATCTGCTCACCCACTTTATTAACGGTGCCCGCGCCGAGGGTTATGATCATGTCGCCCGGTTGAACGTGTTCGCGAATTGTCTGGGCGGCATTTTCGATACTGCCAATAAAGTGCGCGTCCTTGTGGCCAAAACGGACGATGGCTTCGGTCAGAGATTCGCCGGTGATACCGGCGATAGGCTCTTCGCTGGCCGCATAGATGTCGCTGACGAGCAGCGTGTCAGCGTTATTGAAAGAGCGCGCGAACTCGCCCATCAAGTCGTTGGTGCGCGAATAGCGATGCGGCTGGAACAACACCAGGGTGCGACGGCCGCCGGAACCAATCTTGGCTGCCGCCAGCGTCGCGCGAATTTCGGTTGGGTGGTGGCCGTAATCATCGACAATTAACACGCCTTCGACTTCGCCTTTAACCTGGAAGCGCCGTTGCGCACCGGTAAACGAACCCAGGGCCTCTGCAATCTTTGCAAAAGGAACTTCCAGTTCCAGTCCCACGGCGATAGCAGCCAAAGAGTTGTAGACATTGTGCATACCGGGCACGTGCAAATTGATTTCACCAATGGCTTCATTGCCGCGCCAAACCGTAAAACTCGAGCCAAACTCCTGGTCGTGGCGCACATTGTGCGCGGAAATATCTGCCTGCGCGCTCAAACCGTAAGTAATCCGCCGCCTTTCAATCAGAGGAATAATTGCCTGCACATTGGGATCGTCGAGGCAGAGCACTGAAGTCCCGTAAAAGGGTACTTTGTTGACAAAATTCTTAAAGCAGGCGCGCACGTCCTCCATGTCGTGGTAATAGTCCATGTGCTCGCGATCAATATTAGTCACGACTGCGATAGTCGCAGTCAGCATCAGGAATGAACGATCGCTTTCATCGGCTTCGACAACCATCAGGTCGCTGGTGCCCAGGTGTGCATTTGATCCAAAAGCGCCCACGACCCCGCCGACGACGATAGTAGGATCCAGATCAGCATGACCGAGCACGGTAGCGACCATTGAGGTCGTTGTGGTTTTCCCGTGCGAGCCGGCTACCGCGACCGTATGTGGCTTCAGCCGCATTAACTCTGCCAGCATCTCGGCGCGCGGGATAACTGGAATTGAACGCCGCTGTGCTTCAACCAATTCAGGGTTGTCGTCGCGCACCGCGGTGGAACGAACGACCACATGGGCGCTCCCCACATTGCTCGCCATGTGCCCTTCAGTAAATTCAATTCCCATCTGCTGCAGGCGATCCGTGACTGGCGAGTGTTTGATGTCGGAACCGGAGACATGGAAACCCAGGTTGACCAATACCTCGGCGATGCCCGACATGCCGATGCCACCGATGCCGACGAAGTGTATGTGTTGAATACGACGAAACATTATTTTGGCCCTTGGCCTTTGCTATACCGCCTTGTTTCTTGGGCGTCCGACATCCTTCTCTTACTAAGGAACGTCGCCCAGGAACGAAGTTCAAAGTGCCCTGGGACCGCACGCATCCTGCGTGCAAGTCAATACCGCAAGGAACTATGAATGAATTATCAATTTCTCAAGCACATCAACCGTAGCACCGGCCGCCCCCGGACGCGCCAACGTCCGCACAGCCCGTTCCATTTCTGCCAGCCGCTCCGGGGCGACGGCTATCGCCCCAATCTCCCGCGCCAATCGCTCACCCGTGAGAGCTGACTGCAAAATGAGGCGGGCGCCCCCCGCCGCTTGCAGCACTTCAGCGTTACGCTGCTGTTCGAGTTGTCCCGGCAGCGGAACCATAATGGATGCGCGGCCCGCTGCGGCCAACTCTGCGCAGGTGGTAGCACCGGCGCGAGCGATGATCAAATCGGCATTGGCAAAGGCAGCCACCATATCGTTTATGTACTCCCGAACATCAGCACTGTCCAACCAGCCTGCTCGTTCGTACGCCATCCGCACGCGCTCGAAGTCACCGGGCCCCGTTTGGTGCATGAGGTGCAGCGCGCTGCGGTGCTCAGACAGCAAGGGCAATGCTGCAATCATCGCCTCATTCAACGCCCGTGACCCCTGTGAGCCGCCAAAAAGCAAGAGCGAAAACCGTTCTGGATCGCGACGCTTCTCGGGGATTGCAAAGAATTCCGGCCGCACCGGGTTGCCGGTCACTACCGCCTTGCCGCGAAAGTAGGGCCGAGTCACGTCAAAGGATACGGCTGCCGCTTTCACAAACTTTGCCAGGCGGCGATTGGTAAAACCCGGAATCGCATTGGACTCCATGACCAAAGTCGGAACTCTCATCATCGCTGCTGTCAATAACACCGGACCTGTAACATAGCCGCCGGCGCCCACTACTATCTGCGGTCGAAACTCTCTAATCAGCCGTCGCGCCGCAAGAAAACTCTTTGGCAGAATCGAAAGCCCGCGCATCCGGGCCCCCAGTCCCATGTTGACCAACCCTGCCGATTCAATGAGCGAAAGTTCAAATCCTGCCTCCGGCACCAGCCGAGTCTCCAGTCCGCGCGCGGTGCCCACGAATCGCACCGCAGAAGCAGGGTCGCGGCGTTTAATTTCATTAGCGACGGCGATCGCCGGGTAGATATGTCCACCGGTGCCGCCGGCCGCGATCAGTGCGCGCATGGCCGGCATCAAAATCGCGCCGCGCGAGCTTCGCCTGCCAACTGTCCCCGCTGTCGTTGCTGCCTGGCACCGGCAACCAGCGCCCGCAGCCGTTCCAGATTTCCTGCCCCCCCGGGACTGCCGGAGTACTGCGAAATGTTCAGCAGGATGCCGACTGCCGCGAGAGCAGGAACCATCGAAGATCCGCCGTAAGAAATAAACGGCAGTGGTATTCCCTTTGTCGGCACCAGGGCCAGCACGACGCTGATGTTGAACATCGCCTGAGCAACAATTCCAGTCACCAGCCCCAGTGACAGCAACATGCCAAAGCGATCCGGTGCGCGCAGCGCTGTACGAATCCCACGCCAGAGGAATAAAGCAAACAAGAGCACGACTCCGAGCGCGCCGGCCAAACCAAGTTCTTCGCCAACTACTGCAAAAATGAAGTCGGAATGCGCGAAGGGCAGAAAGAAAAGTTTCTGCTTGCCCTGCGCAAAGCCAAGTCCATGAGCCCCGCCCGATCCGATAGCAATCAGTGACTGAACCACCTGGTAACTGCTGCCCTGTGGGTCTGCCCACGGATCGAGAAAAGCCGTCAGGCGCCGAATCCGCCAGGGCACAAAAAGCAATAGCCCAGCCACTCCCAGGAGGGCCGGCGCCGCTGCCAGCCCCAGATGCCAGAGTCGCGCACCTGCCGTATAAATCACGACAGCAAAGATAACGGCGAGCATCATCGCTGTGCCCAGATCAGGTTCGGCGACCACCAGCACCGCGAGAGCGCCGGTAACAATAGCGCAGGGCAGGAACGTTTTCAGGAAAGCACCCTCCTCGCCCGCTCGCTGCTCGAGGAAGTACGCCAAAAAAATCGTCAGCGCCAGTTTTGAAATCTCTGACGGCTGAATCGAAAACTTACTGAGCTTGATCCAGCGACGGGCGCCATTGATGGGCGAAAACCCAAAGACAGCCAGCAACAGCAAGACCGTGATGATCAGCAATCCATAAACTATGTTCCGATTTCGCAACCAGGTGTAATCCAACTGCATGGCGATGAACATGACTACTAAGCCAATGCCGGTCCACATACCCTGTTTAGCGACGTAATAGAACTGGCTGCCGTTTTCCTTTTGCGCGGTAATCGCCGAAGCGCTGTAAACCATGACCAGTCCGAAGAGGGCCAGGCCCACTGTCGCCAGAAATAACCATTTGTCTGGGTAAAGCTTTCGCGCCATAGTTCGATTTTTGCTATCAGCTCTCGGATCTCAGCTTTGCAGATTTGAGATCCGAAGAATCAAGCGCACGTACTTCTTCCTTAAATACCACACCGCGATGCTCAAAACTGTCGAACATGTCAAAGCTTGCGCAGGCAGGAGCCAACAGGACCGTATCACCTGGCTGCGCGCTGCTGGCTGCGAGTTTGACCGCAGCGCGCATATCACCGGCGCGCTCTTGCGGCGCCAGCGTTCCCAGTTGTTGTGCGATCGTGTCGGCGTCCTCGCCGATCAAGATCAACTTGCGCACCTTCGCCCGCACCAGGGAGCTGAGCGGCTCGTAAGGAGCGTTCTTGCCCCGCCCACCGAGAATCAGAACCACCTTTCCCGGATCGTCACGAAACGCCTCGAGCGCCTTCAACGTTGCATCCACACTGGTAGCCTTCGAATCGTTGTAGAATTTCACACCCTTCACTTCCATCACAAATTCGAGTCGATGCTCGACCGGCTCAAAGCGCCCGACTGCATCACGCAAAGACATCACGTCGGCTCCACAGGCAATTCCAGCTGCCAAAGCCGCCAGTACGTTTTCCACGTTGTGCAAGCCGCGTAACTTCATTTCCTCGCGCCGCATGAGCGTCTGCTCGCCACTGTCCTGGCGCCAAACAATCTCCTGGCCCCGCAAAAAGAGTCCCTCTTTCGGCTCGCTCCTGACGCTGAACCACATCACCCTTGCTCGCAGCCCGCGCGCCCAGGACGAAACTACCTCGTCATCCGCATTCAGCACCGCTACATCAGACGGTGTCTGATTCATGAAGATTCGGTGTTTGGCCGCCGCATAGTCCATAAAGTTCTCGTAACGATCCATGTGATTTGGTGTCACGTTCAGGGCCACTGCAATCTGCGGGTGAAATTCCCTAATTGTCTCCAATTGAAAGCTGGAGACCTCAACTACCGTCCAACCGTCTTCTCGCGAACTTGCAACCAGACCAATCAACGGCTTACCTATGTTGCCGCCCACCTGCACCTGGAGCCCGGCGCCTGTTAACAATTCGCCAATCAGCGAAGTGGTCGTCGTTTTGCCATTCGAGCCGGTGATGGCAACAATGCGACCTTTCAGATAGCGCGAAGCCAGCTCAACTTCTCCGATCACTGCCGCGCCGGCCCGTTCCGCATATCGCAGCGGAATACTCTTTGTCGGCACTCCGGGGCTGACCACCAGCAACTCAAGTTGATCCAGAAGCCACCCGGGAACATCTCCGGCAATCAGGCCGACGCCTTCGCTCTTGAGTCCCAGAGCCCGTTCACTCCATTTTTCAAGCGCCTTCGCATCATTGAGAGCTACAATCGCGCCTTGCCGGGCCAGAAATGATGCGCTCGCGATTCCGCTGCGCGCCGCACCGACTACCAGAACCTTCTTTCCTGCGACGTCCATCAATTCCGCCTGCTGCTCCACCGCACAGCGCTTTTCGTTTTCCGCCTACCCGCCCCGCCGCTGGACGGGTGATGCAATTACAGCCCCGGCTCCTTCATCTCAGCTTCAAGGTCGATAAGCTCAGGAGTGCGAACAAGATTGCCAGAATTAAAAAGCGAAAGACGATCTTGGGCTCCTTCCAACCGCCCATTTCAAAGTGATGGTGCAGCGGCGTCATCCGAAAAAGGCGTCGCCCGGTCCCTGTTGTCCGCTTAGTCATCTTGAAAAAGCTGACCTGCAACATCACCGACAGTGCTTCCAGGACAAATACGCCGCCCACCAGCACCAGCATA
>Ga0209798_10000386_pt1 | contig 26021 bp, 23 predicted proteins | sample DOMMetBare3Fresh_FD_187475 | JGI IMG/M metagenome (GOLD analysis project Ga0209798, IMG submission 187475) | Wetland sediment microbial communities from St. Louis River estuary, USA, under dissolved organic matter induced mercury methylation -... | ecosystem: Environmental > Aquatic >... | reverse complement strand
GATGTCCTCTCGCTCGGCCAGGATGCCGACGGTCAGCAGCAGCACGTCTTCGAAGTCGATGACCCCTCGTGCGGTCTTGACCTCTTCGTAGGTCTGCAGCACGCGGGCCATCGCGGTGGCGTCCAGACCGGCCGGGTCGCGGCCCGCGCGACGGGCGGCGGCGGCATACGACTCGGGCGTGAGCATGCTCACCTTGGCCCATTCGACCTCGGCCGCGAGGTCGCGCACGGCCACGCGGTCAACCTGCAGACGAAGGCGTGAGCAGGCCTCGGCGACCACGGAAGCCTTGTGCGGCAACACTTCTGGGGACGCGCCGCCGATCGCCTGGGGCCAGAAGTAGTGGAGCTGACGCAAGGCCGCGGCGTGGAACGTCCGGGCCTGAACTCCCGGGACGCCGAGCTCGCGCAGTCTCGTGCGCATCTCGCCTGCGGCCCTGGCGGTGAACGTCACGGCGAGCACTCGCTGAGGCTGGTAAGCGCCGCTGTGCACGCCGTACGCGATGCGGTGGGTGATGGCTCGGGTCTTGCCGGTGCCGGCGCCGGCGAGCACGCACATAGGCCCGCTGGGGGACGCGGCCACCTGACGCTGCTCCGGGTCGAGGGCGTCGAGGATGTCGTCGGCGGTCGGGGCGACCCGCGGCTGGCCGTTCGGTTGGCTGGGTGGAGGAGACATCACCGCCGATCCTCTCAGATCGCGCTGACAGATCAGATCGCCCTAACAGATCAGAGTGACAGGTGGTGGTCCTCGCTTGGCCGGCCGGCCCTAGCATGGAGCCTGTGCCGTCCCCCCGGGGAAGGATTGGAGGCCGGCCGCGGTTGATGCGATCAACCATTGACTGAACTTTGAGGAGATCTCGCATGTCCGCGGCCCCCACCCTGCCCCCTGCCGGCTCTGTCACGATGTACAGCACGCCATGGTGTGGCTACTGCCGCGGACTCAAGGGCGGACTGGACCGCGAGGGGATCACGTACAACGAGGTCGACATCGAAGCGCACCCCGCGAGCGCCGACTACGTCATGAGCCTGAACGGTGGCAACCAGACCGTGCCGACCGTGGTGTTCCCGGACGGAACCTCAGCCACCAACCCTTCCCTTGCCCAGGTTCGACTGCGCCTGGCCTGACGGCGGTTCGCGCTACTGAGCTCCGGCGAGTCCGTACGCGCGCTCGATGCGCAACCTGGCCACCAACCTGCGGTCGGCCACCATTGCTGCGCGGTACTCGTCCCAGTCGGGGTGGTCCTCACCGCGGATGGCGCGAAAGACCTCGACCAGCTCTTCGACCGTGTCGTCATCGGTGGCCCGCGCCACCGGTGACAGCTGGACGGTTCCTTCGAGGACGGCATACGCCCAGCCATCCGTACTGGTGACATAGAGCGAGGCGCGGGGGTCGCGGCGCAGGTTGTGCACCTTGGCCTGGCGGTCCACCACGGAGATCCGGACCATCGAAGCGGCCGGGTCGAACGTGAAGGCGACCGTCGAGCTGCCATACATGGCCTGCACCTCGGTGGTGACAGTGAAGGACACCCTGGCGTAGGTCACCCGTCCTGTTGGTCGATCGGTCCGCCATACCAGTTCTCGATGATGCGTCGAGCGATCGAGACCGACGGAGAGAAACCGAAACGACCGGCCGTCACCATCTCGCGCAGCTCCTCGCGCGTGACCCACAGAGCCTCGACGATCTCGTCCATGTCCAGGTGGAGCGTCGGGTCGGCTGCACGCGAGGTGAAGCCCACCATCAACGAAGACGGGAACGGCCACGGCTGGTTGCCGAGATAGCGCACCTGCTCGACGGCCACGCCGACCTCTTCGAGAACCTCCCGCGCGACCGCCGCCTCCAGGGACTCACCAGGTTCGACGAAGCCGGCCAGCACCGAGAGCCGCCCCTCCGGCCAATGAGGGCTGCGGGCGAGCAACAACCGGTCGACATCGTCGGTGACCGCCATGATCACGGCCGGGTCGGTGCGCGGGTAGTGCTCGCTCTCATCCTGCGGGCAACGACGGATCCAGCCGGACTGGTCGGGGTCCGTCCTCGAACCGCAACGGGGGCAATGGGTATGCACCGCGTGCCAGTTGGCCAGCCCCAGCATGGTGGCGAACAGGCCCGCGTCGCGGTCCGAGAGCAGGACACCCACCGAGCGCAGGGTTCGCCACTGCGAGGTCCCCAACGGATCCAGGTCGTCACGGACCACCCCCACGTATGACGTGCCGTCGCCGTCCTGCCCGAGGAAGACTGCCAGCCGGCTCGTGTCCAGCTCAGTGGGGGAACGCAGGAGCAGGGCGAGGTCACGATCGAGCTCGACCACCTCCGCCCGGCCGGCAGCCAGCTCCAGGACCTGGGTGGACGGGTCTTTCAAGAGCGAAGGCAGCAGCTCCGGGTCCTTGCGCCGCACGCCAGCGCGGTCCAGGGTGCCGCGTGCCAGAGCCAAATTGTTCAAAGTTTCCGAAGACCCGCTCACGCCTTCCAGCCTATGGGGCGTACTCGTCATACGGTGTCTTTGTGACCCGCACTCCCCTTGCTCTCGCCGCACTCGCCAGCGTCGCGGTGCCGGGGCTGGACCCCGCGACTGTCGAAGGCACCCCGCATCTTCCCGGCCATCAGTTCGAGGTGGCCTTCATCGAGGACACCCAGCACCGCCGCTGGGTCGTCCGCGCGCCGTTGACTGCCGCCGCCGGGGCACAGATGGATGTCACCGTGTCGTTGCTGGGGCTGCTGTCGCGCCGGTTGCCCTTCTCGGTGCCGATGCCCAAGGGTTTCGTGGATCTCAAGGAGGGCGGCCGGGCTGCGGTCTACCCCTACATGGCTGGACGTCCGCTGTATTTCCCGCACCTGCCGGCCGGACCGGGGATCGCGGCCGAGCTGGGACGCGCAATCGCCGCTCTGCACAACGTTGACCGGGCACTCTTCGACGAGGCCGGCCTCCCGACGTATGACGCCGACACCTATCGCACCCGCCGCCTCTCGGACCTCGACAGGGCCGCCGCGACGGGACACGTTCCGACTGCGTTGCTGGCCCGGTGGGAACGCTCGCTCGAAGACGTGTCGCTGTGGCGCTTCGCTCCGACTCCGACCCACGGCAACGTGACCGGCGATCAGGTGCTCGCCGTTTTCGACGACGACGAGGATGCCGCCACCGGCCGTATCCGCGCTCTGACCGGTTGGGAGGACGCCAAGGTCGCAGACCCGGCAGACGACTTCGCGGCGCTGGTCACCCAGGCACCACCCGCGGCGTTCGACACGGTGCTCGAGGCCTATGCGCATGCCCGGGTCGACCGGCCGGACAAGCACCTCGAACGCCGGGCCCGGCTGGCTGGCGAGCTCAAGCTGGTGTCCGAGCTGCTGACCGCGGTCGGTTCCAAGGACCAGACCAACATTGAGGAATGCGCTGCCACGTTGCGGCGGCTGGACGCCGATACCTTCGACCATGACCTGGACGAGGATCCCGTGGTCCATACAGCTCCGGCTGTCGCGGTGCCGCCGGTCGTCCCCGCCGTGCCCGCCGTGCCGGACGCGCCGGTGGCCACTGAGCACATCGTCGCCGTCAGTGCCGACGGCGACCCTGCAGACAAGGAAACGACGTGAACGTCGCTAGGCGGGCGGTACCGCGAACTCGCAGCGCGTCCCGCTAGCGCGGCTTAATCTGGCGTCCAGAGTTGCCAGTCTCGCGCCGAGTGTCTCGGCCAACGCCACGTACCACGCGTCGTACGCGGTGATGTTCGAGCGCAGCTCCCAGATACGGGGTGCACACGAGCTGTACGGAAAGAGCTCAAGCCTCAGCGAGACGAGGTCCTCATGCGCCAGCGACGCGACATCAGCGGAGATGTCACCGGCCAAGGCCAGGCGTCGCAGGATGTTGGCGGCTTCGACTGGCATGAGGTGCGGAGCGGCGAGTGGGCCTGAGACCAGCATCGCTTCCGCCCACACCCCCACCGGGCCCGTGTCGACGAGAGCGGCAACGACCACGGAAGAGTCGACGACGACCGTCACGTGCGGTCGGCGTCGCGGTCAGCGAGTACCCGGTCCACGATCATGGAGCCACCGGTCGCGCGCTTGCGGGCCCGCACCCTGGCCATCCACACCTCAGCGTCAGGAGTGTTGGCTAGCTCGACCAGCCGCGCCCGCAGGTACTCCTGAAGCGAGCGACCGGTCAGCGCTGCGCGGGCAGCCAGCTCTTCGCTGGTTTCGTCAGGTACATCTCGAATCGTGATGGACTTCGACATAGCAGCAGTATGCAGGCATGGATGTCACACTGCAAGCATCTGCCATCGAGGACAGACCGGGGTGGCTATGCCGGGATCGACCCCAACAAGGTCGCAATCTGCTCCTCGTCGGGCAGATCCGGGAACACCGTCTCGCCCGTGCCTGCGTAGTAGAACGCCGCATCGACCTGGTCCAGCGAGAGCCCGCGAAGCCGGGCAAAGGCCAGGCGATAGGCCCCCAGCTGCAGGGCACGAACCCGTGCCTCGTCGCCAGACGGTTTGGCACCGGTCTTCCAGTCCACCACGGTGAACCCGCCTCCGGGCCGAGAGAAGACGGCATCGATGCGACCACGAATCGTCATCTCTGCGACTGTCGTCTCGATCGCGATCTCGATGGCGGCAGGACTACGTTCGGCCCATTCGCTGGCCAGGAAGAGCTCCTTCATCAGCGGCAGCTGCTCGTCGTCCGCCGGGTCATCGTCGGCGCTGCCCGGAAGGTCAAGAAGGTCAACGAAGGCGGCCCGCGCGAAGTGCTGCTCAACCCAAGCGTGAAAAGCCGTGCCACGACGGGCCGCCAGCGCCGGCGGTGACGGCATGGGCCGCCGCAGGTCACGAGCGAAGGCCTGCGGGTCGCCGGCGAACGACACCACGCCCGATGCCGACAGGTGGCGTGGGACCCTGACCTCGATGTCGCGCGACTGTGCCGCCGAGTCGCGTTCGGCGAGGAGGATCCTGAGCTCACGTTCGCGACCAGTGACACGCGGCTCATCAACATCGTGGGGCGGCTCACCAGGTCCGTCGCTTGGCTCGTCGAGATCGTCGCGCGCCTCCAGGTCCGCCATCGCGTCCAACACCCCCTGCACGGCGTCGCTGAGCTGCGCGCGCCGAGCTGCCATCGGATCCGACGGCCAGATCGCGCTCATCGGCTCGCTCTGGCGTGGGTTGGCGAGCTTGCCGTCGCCTTCCGGCTCAGGCATCGGCTCCCAGGTGTGGGGGTGCAGACCGAGGTCGCCGTGATCGACCAGCTCGGTGAGGAACCGGGAAGTGATGCGCGGAGTGGTGGGGTCTGACCAGACTGCCGCGGTCAGGAGAAGCTCGCGCCGGGCACGGGTGAAGGCGACGTACGCCAGCCGCCGTTCCTCGTCGATGCCGTGCTCGCCGCCAGCGCTGATGAAGTCGCGGATCTCGGCCTCCAGCGAGGTGAGGTCGGGGGCCGACTTCCACCGCAGCGCCGGCAGCCCATCACAGTCCCCGCGCAGGTCGTAGGGGACGCCCGGCAGTCCCCCTATCCAGCCCTTGTCGGTGGGTGGGCTCATCCTCCACGCGCAGTCCTTGAACGACGTCGCCGAGCTCGATCTGGCCGGGAACGAGCCCTCGACCAGTCCGGGGACGGCCACCACGTCCCACTCGAGTCCCTTGGCGGCGTGCACGGTGAGCACCTGGACGGCATCCGTGGACACCTCGATGTAGCCCTTGTCCAGTCCACGCTCCTGCGCCTGAGCGGCGTCCAGCCAGGACAGGAAGCCACCTAATGTGGGCCGATCGGCGGAGCCGGAGAAGCTCGCCGCCACGTCCGCGAACGCGTCCAGGTGGGCGCGGGCGGTCGTTGGCGTGTGTTCCGGACGCGACAGCACCTCGATGTCCAGACCCAGAGCCCGCTCGGCCTCGCCGGCAAGGTCTGCCAGGGGCATGCCGGTGAGCGAGCGCAGGCGCCGGATCACCTCGCGCAACCCATCCAGACGCTGAAGCCCCACCGCCGAGATGCGCGAGCCGCTGGGGCCGACCCAGTCTGCTGACGGCAGCTCGTCCAGGGCTTCCACGATGCTGAGACGGTCTGCGCTATCGGGAGCCTGGTCCTTGACGCGGTCCTTGACGCGGTCCTTGACGCGGTCCTTGACGCGGTCCTCGGCGCGGTCCTTGACCTCGCCCTTGACCTGGGAGCGAGCCGCGTGACGATGCGCCAGGACTCGGGACCAGACCGCGAGCCCGTCGAGGTCTGCGGCACCCAGTCGGCACAACGGCCCGGTCAACAACCTCATCAGCTGGTCGCCGCGAGTGGGGTCCTGAACCACCCAGAGCAGCGCCACGATGTCCGAGACCTCGGGAGTGGTGAGCAACCCGCCAAGCCCCACGACCTCCACCGGCAGGCCGGCCTGCTCGAGGGCGTCGATGAGCGCACCGAACTGAGAACGCTTGCGGCACAACACCGCTGCCGAAACTCCTGTCGGGCGGCCGCGCGCATCCAGCCAGTGGTGGGCGATCCAGCCCGCCACGTGCTCGGCTTCGGCCTCGGTGGTCAGCAGCCGGGCCGCAAGCAGCCGCCCGGTGCCGGCATCGGATCGGGGACGAAGCACCTCCACCTCGACGGTCGACTTGCTCCGCAGCGGGCCCGAGGTGACGTTGGCCGCCGACAGGATGGCGTTGTCGTTGCGCCAGCTCGTCGACAGCGGCAGCACATCCGCCTCGCCGGCGGCATCGGCAAACTCTCGTGGAAAGCGGGTCAGCGTCGTCGCGCTCGCCCCGCGCCAGCCGTAGATGGACTGGTTGGGGTCGCCCACGGCGGTGACCGGCACAGACTCACCGACAGCGACGAAGAGCTGCCGGAGCAGCACCAGCTGAGCCTCACTGGTGTCCTGGAACTCATCGAGCAGAACGGCCCGAAACCGTTGGCGTTCCATCAAACCGATGTCGGGGAACCGCTGCGACAACGTTGCGGCCAGGGCCATCTGGTCGGCAAAGTCGAGCGCATCACGGCTCCGCTTGAGCGCGAGGTAGCCATCGACCAGCGGCAGCACCTGACGGCGAGCCTTGAGCGCGATCATGGCTTCGGCCACCACCTTGGGCAGCCCTCGCGCCCGGCCTGCCCCTTTGGGCAGTCCGGCGACCTTGGCCTCGAAGCGGTCGATCAACGTCAGCAGATCCGCCGGCACCAGCAGGTGCTCGGCCATCTCGCCGGCCAGGTCGACGACAGCGTTGATGACGGTCGACGACGCGAACGGCACGTCATCCATCGGCCCGTCATGATGCTCGACCACCTCGGCGGCGAACTGCCAGGCGGCCGCCTCGGACAGCAGCCGCGACTCGGGCTCCACACCCAGACGCAAGGCGTGCTCACGAACCAGGCGACCGGCATACGAGTGATAGGTCGAGACCGTGGGCGTGCCCCCCAACACCTCGGCACCGTCCTCTTCCTCGGCAGGGGTCCACATGCCCACGTGCCGCAAGCGACGCAGGCGCCGTGCGATGCGCTCGGCGAGCTCGGTCGCCGCCTTGCGGGTGAAGGTCAGGCCCAGGACCTGATCGGGCTCGACGTAGCCGTTGGCCACCAGCCAGACGACTCGCGATGCCATCGTCTCGGTCTTGCCCGAGCCGGCCCCTGCCACGACCAGCAGCGGACGCAGCGGCGCCTCGATGACGGCGAGCTGTTCGGCGGTCGGCGGCGGGCTGCCCAGGGCGACCGCGATCGACTGGGCCGAATGCCTCATGGGATGGCCCAGCATCAGATCACCCGGCCCGCGGGCTGAGCCGGACAGCTGGACCTGACCGCGCAGAAGGTGCACGCCTGGCCGATCGTGGCTACGAAGTGGCGGCCGGCCATGCCCTCTGCAGTGTCAGTCACCAACGTCCGTGCCCACCTCGGATCGTCGTCCCCCGACAAGGGCCCCTGCACCTGCAGCGTTGTCTTGACGCCGGCCGCCTTGCCGACCTGCAGCAGCGCCGCACCGGCCGAGGCACCGCCGTGTTCCGCGAACGCGCCGCGCTCAACCGCGACCTGGTAAGCGCCGAGCTGGGCGTTGCGGAGCAGGTCGCCCTTGGACGGTTTGTTGGAGCCGGTCTTGAGGTCGACGACGCGCAGACCTCCGTTGGTGTCGCGCTCGAGGCGATCGACACGGCCCTTCAACAGTGCCCGCCCGAGCTGCACCTCCATCTCGAGCTCTGCGCCGACGCGCTCCCAACCCCCGGCACCGGACTCGTTGAAGTACCGCGCGAGTCGAGCCACCATCGCCTGGGCCTCAGAGAGCTGACGACGCGAAAGCCAGCCGTCCGGCAGGCCCAGCCTGCCCCACCGGATCTCGACCTCTGCCCGCATAGTGGCCTCGTCGACGTCACCGAGCTCGGCGGCGATGTCGTGGATCAGGGTGCCGATGTTGGCCGCACCGACGCTGGGGCCGTCGCCGCCGCAGGCCGAGAACAGCCAACGCAGACTGCACTCGTTGAAGCTCTCGATCCGTGACGGGGAGACCGAGACGGTCACGCCCTCAGCGCGCAGCGGCCGGTCGTCGCTCAACGGCGTCAGCGCCCACCACGACGACGGATCGGCGCCAACAACCCGCGCGGCCGCCAGCCGCGCCAGCTGCCGCGCGGCCGTATGCCGGTCACTCGCCGTCTGTCCCACGACCACCTCGCGACGTAGCTCGGCGACCAGCCCCGCCAGGGTCATCGGCCGAGGCACCTCACTGAAGGACCTCAGCTCGTCCCCGTCATCGGACTCCTCGGGTGGGTCGACGATGTCGAGATAGACCGAAGGCTGTTCGTCGTCACTGCGCACGGCAGTGACCAGGAGTCGCTCGGAGGCACGGCTGACCGCGACCATGAAGAGCCGTGTCTCGTCATAACGCACTGCAGCCTGGGCCGCACGCAGTGACTGCCCTCTGCCGGTCACGACATCGACCAGTCGCTCTGACCCCAGCAGGGACCCGCGCAGGCGCAGGTCGGGCCAGACGCCTTCCTGGACGCCCGCGACGACAACGAACCGCCACTGCCGTCCAGCCGCGCCGGCGGGAGTGAGCAGCGAGACGCTGTCATCACTGGGGGCGCGGGCCACGAGGGTGTCACCCGCCACGTCCTGCCCACGAACGTGCTCCAGGAATCCGCGTGGTCCCATCTGCGGCAACCTGTCGACATACTTTGCCGCCACGTCGAACAGGGCGACGACAGCATCGAGATTGCGGTCGGCACGGGCCCCGGACAGGCCACCCCCGAGCGCCACCCGACGCCAGCTCTCCCCCAGCCCGGTCGCGTCCCACATGGCCCACAGCACGCCCTCGGCAGTCACCCCCGGCGCCCAACGACGGCCATCGTCGCCATCCGGGCAATCCAATCCATCAGAGCCATCCGAGCCATCCGAGCTGTTGACCGTTCGGGCCGCCCGAACTCCGGCGGCGATCGCCTTGGCAACCCTGCGCGCCGGCGCACCCTCAGAACCCAGCATCCCCAACGTGTTTGACGCGACCAGGCCCAGTGCCAGCAGCTCGTCGCTGGTCCGTCCGCCGCCGCTGTCGAGCTCGTCGCGACGCAGAGCTCTCCGCAGTCGCCGCAGACCGACGGCGTCAGCTCCCCCGATCGGGGACAGCACTGCATCGACGGCGGTCTGGATGTCGATCGGATCCGGCTGGCCCATCGCCACATTCAGAACCACCTCGAGCAGCGCCAGCAACGGACGGACCGCCACCTCGTCGCGGACGGGAACCTCGGCGGATGGCACTGCCACCGGCACACCGGCCGCCACGAGAACCCGACGCAACGTACTGGTGCGGCCCTGTCCCCGAACGATCACGGCCATGTCGGACCACGGCATACGGCCCAGGAGGTGCGCCTGACGCAGCTCGGCGGCGATCAACGCGGCCTCCTGCGAGGTCGCCCGCAGCAGCCGCACCTCCGCGCGCCCACCCTCAGTGACGTGGTCGAGCTCGCGGTGGGTTCCTCCGCCCAGCGCGCCGATGCGTCGGGTCACCCGCTGGGTAACCTCGCGCAGTGCCTGGGGCTGCCGGTATGACGTCGCGAGCGTGATCGTTGGACCGATACCGAACCGGGAGTGGTCGGCGCCCAGGATGCTGGGGTCAGCGCCGCGGAAGGTCTGGACCGCGGCGTCCGGGTCGCCGATGAGGACGAGGTCGATGTGCGGGGCGTGGATCACCTCGAGCAGCCGGGCCGCGGCGGGCGTGAGCTCCTGGGCGTCGTCGACCACGATCAGGCGCAGCGACGACGCCAGGCGCTCCCGCGCCTCGGGATCCTCCTCGAGCAGGTCGGCAGCCGCGCCCAGGATCCACGCCGGGTCATAGGAACCAGGACGCGAGAAGGCCGTGACCTCGTCGTACTCAGCCAGAACCTGTGCGGCCGCAACCCACACGGGTCGATCGTGCTGAACGCCCAGGGTCGCCAGATCGTCGGCCTCCAGACCCCGCTCGACCGCCCGCATGAGCAGATCACGCAGCTCGGTGCGGAACCCTCTGGTGGCCAAGGCTGCTTGCACCTGCTCGGGCCAGCGCGGGGCCTTGCCCTCTCCCGAGGCGTGCCCCGCGAGGAGCTCTCGCAGGATGAGGTCCTGCTCAGGCCCGCTGAGCAACCTGGGGCTGGGATCCCCCCGCAGTGCGGCACTCTGGCGCAAGATACCGAAACCGAGTGCCTGGTGGGTGCGGGCCAGCGGTTCGGTCGTGGTGCCACCGATCCGGGCAGTGATGCGGTCACGCAAATCGGCGGCCGCAGTCCTCGAAGCTGTCAGGACCAGGCACTGTTCTGGCGCGACCTCGTCACGGCGCACCCGGTCAACCACGATCTCGACCGCAGTGGACGTCTTGCCGGTGCCCGGAGCACCGAGGACGCGCAGCACCCTGGCGTCATAACCCTGCGCGGCGGAAGCACGGTTGCCGGCAGCGTCGTTGCCCGCAGCGTGGTGGACGACGGCGTGATGAGCTGCGGCGCGATAGGCGACGGCTGCAGCCTGGGCTGCATCCAGGATCGGGGCCTGGGCTCCCAGACTGGGAGCCCGTCGCAATGTCAGCACCGGCAGAGTCCATCACGGCGCACTGACGGCGAAGCATGTGACGCCGTCATCCCACGCACTCCTCGCCTGCTCGAATCGGCCCCGGACACACGAATGCCCCGACCGTGAGGCCGGGGCATTCACGTTGCAGAACGGGTTCGAGTGTTAGGTCAACTCATTGTTGGCCAACTCAGTTATCAACCAGTTCAGCGAGTTGAGATCAGAGCGGACGGATGTTCTCCGCCTGCGGGCCCTTCGGGCCCTGGGTGATGTCGAACTCAACCTTCTGGTTCTCGTCAAGCGAGCGGTATCCGCTGCTGGCGATGGCCGAGTAGTGCGCGAACACGTCGGCGCTGCCGTCTTCGGGAGCAATGAAGCCGAAGCCCTTTTCAGCGTTGAACCACTTCACGGTGCCAGTTGCCATAATCTTTTTTCCTCCAAGAGCGCTCTGTCGATCCCGAATGCCGGGTCCGATCGTCGCGGTGTTCGTCGTCCGCTCCAGATCAGGAACAAAGCGCACCCCCGGCACAAGGCCGCAAGCGTTCAAGACGTGCGATGCACAGCAACTACGAGCGTGAGACTACCCCAGCCCCGGTGAATACATAGCGTTCTGCGGAAGTCATTCTGAGCAGGGGCCCAGGCACCGTGGCTGAGTCCCAAGACGGTGTGGGGAAGATCACGCCGCTGGAGGTTGAGACCGAGGGCGTCACGCTGTCACACCCGCGCCGTCCCATCGGGCCAGCCTCATATCCACACGGCGTCCATCCAGCGCGCCTCGCACCAGGGCAGTCCCCTCCTCACGCCAGTGCGCCAACGCCTCGTCCCCCAGCTCCTCGGGGACCTCGCCGCTCGCACGGATGACGCGCCACCAGGAGACCGACGCGCCGTATCGGGACATCACCGCCCCGACCTGACGAGGTCCTCCCTGTCCGATCAGCTCGGCGATGTCCCCGTAAGCAAGGACCATGCCCTCCGGGATCTGGTCGACGATACGCAGCACCGCCTCCGCGAAGTCAGGAAGCTCCGGGGTCTCCATGTCGGCTCAGTATCTCGGCTGGGAGGGGTCGACATCTCGAATCCAGGCGAGCACCCCGCCGGCGAGATTGCGAACGTCCGGATGACCAGCCTGGATCAGGATCCGTGAGGCTTCCTCCGATCGGCTGCCGGACTTGCACATGATGACGACCGGCCGGTCGAACGGAATCTGCGACACCGCTGCCCCGGAACGGAACTCGTCAAGATGAATGGCCTGCGCCCCCGGGATGCCAGCGATCGTGCGCTCGTCCCTGCCGCGCACATCGACCAGCAGCACCCCGGGCGAAGCAACACTGTCAGCCAGCAGATCGGCCAGCTCTGGCGCCGAGATCAGGGGTACGGGGGTGCTCGCGGCGGCGCGGACCGTACCACCCGGCATACCGCAGAAGTCCTGGTAGTCAACGAGTTTCGTGACGGTTGGCGATGTTCCGCACACGGCGCAGTCGGGGTCCTTGCGCACAGTGAGGGCATCCCAGCTCTGGCGCAGGGCGTCATGCACCATCAACCGGCCGATCAACGGATCCCCAATGCCGACAATGAGTTTCACGGCCTCAGCGGCCTGGACGGATCCGATGGCAGCGCAGAGGAGCCCGAGCACGCCACCCTCGGCGCACGATGGCACCAGGCCAGGCGGAGGCGGCTCGGGAAACACGCAGCGATAGCAGGGGCCGTGCTGCGCCCACCAGACGCTGGCCTGACCGTCGAACCGAAAGATCGATCCCCAGACGTCCGGCTTGCCCAGCAGCACACAGGCGTCGTTGAGCAGATATCGGGTCGGGAAGTTGTCGGTCCCGTCCAGCACCAGGTCGTAGTCAGCAATGATCTCAAGGGCGTTGGCGGAGTCGATCCGAACGTCGTGCCTGACGACCTGCACCAAGGGGTTGAGCGAGGCCAGCGTCTCCGCGGCGGACTCAGACTTCAGCCGGCCGACGTCAGCGACTCCGTGGACCACCTGCCGCTGCAGGTTCGACATCTCCACCAGGTCGTCGTCGACCACGCCGATGGTTCCGACACCGGCCGCCGCGAGGTACATCAATGCCGGAGACCCGAGCCCCCCTGCTCCGACCACCAGCACCCGTGCGTTCTTGAGGCGGCGCTGACCTTCCATGCCCACGTCGGGGATGAGCACATGCCGCGCATAGCGCTCGACCTCCGCGGCGGACAACGGCACCGATGGCTCGACAAGGGGTGGAATTGCCATGCTGATGAGGTTACCCGCGCGTAGAATTCGTCTCGCCTGTCGCATAAGCCTGGATGTCGCGGCACGGCACACGGACATCGGTCACGTGAACCGACCTCACCCTGCGTCATCGGCCGAACGAGAGGGACCCCACCAGTGTCGACGCGCTCAGACATACGAGGACGCGGCGTACGGCTGCCTCGCTCTGCACGGCGGGCGCAGCTGCTCGATGCCGCGCAAGAAGTGTTCGTCGAGTCGGGCTATCACGCCGCAGCGATGGACGAGATCGCCGACCGCGCCGGAGTCTCCAAACCCGTTCTGTACCAACACTTCCCTGGCAAGCTCGATCTCTATCTGGCATTGCTCGACCATCACGCGGGTGAGCTCCTGGGTCTGATCAGGGCTGCCCTGGCGTCGACCACGGACAACAAACAGCGTGTCGCAGCGGCCGTAGGCGCCTACTTCGAGTTCGTGGATCGTGACGGTGCAGCGTTCCGGTTGGTCTTCGAGTCCGACCTGACCAACGAGGCTGCCGTCCGCGAATGCGTCGACAAGGTTTCGCAGGATTCCGCCGAAGCCATCGCCGAGGTCATCAAGGAGGACACCGACCTGCCTGACGCCGAGGCGCATCTGCTTGGCATGGCGCTGTCCGGGATGGCCCAGGTCTGTGCGCGCTTCTGGCTGTCACAAGGCTCGGCGATCCCCCGAGACGAAGCGGCCCGGCTGGTGGCGGCCCTGTCCTGGCGTGGGTTGCGCGGCTTCCCCAAGATCGAGCGGGAAGGATCTGGCCCCGAGGGGGGTTAGCCTTCGCAGAACGACAACAGCGGGGCGCGATGCCTGGCGTCGCCGCCAGTTGGCCCCGAACATCACCCGTTGCCCGCACATCAACACTGACGAAAGGCTTTCCCGTGGAGGTCAAGATCGGCGTGCAGAACGTCGCGCGCGAGATCGTGCTGGAGTCCGAACAGTCCCCTGATGAGGTCGAAGCTCTGGTCACCGCGGCGCTGACCGACGGTGGCGTGCTCAACCTCGTCGAGGCTTCGGGGCGGCGCGTGATGATCCCGGTGGCCACGATTGGCTACGTCGACGTCGGCGCGTCCAAGAAGGGCTCCGTCGGGTTCGGCACGATCTGAACCCTGTCACCCTTGCTCACTTCAAGCCGGTTTGCTCAGTTCAAACCGGTTTTCGGAGCGGAAAGAGGGCCGAAGAGCGGTTTGAACTGAGCAAAGTCGGTTCAGACGGGACGTGAGCCGTCACGCACTGGCGAGCTCAGGCGTGAAGCCCCAGCAAGCCCATCCGACGCATGTGCTCATCGGTGAGCCGAGCCAACATCCGACCCAGCTCGGCCAGGTCTGCGCCCGGGCGGTTGATGCCGCCCACGAGCAGGCTGGCCAAGGCATCGCGCTCGACGGCCACGCGCTGTGACTGGGAAAGCGCCTCACCGACCAAGCGACGACCCCACAGGGCCAGCCGCCCGCCCACGGTGGGATCGGCCTCGATGGCCTCTCGGACCGCTTTGACGGCGAACTTCGCCTGCCCGACGTCCTCGAGCACGGAGCGCACCAACGTCTGCGTCCAGGGATCCACGTAGGCAGAGATCTCGCGATAGAAGTCGGTCGCGATGCCATCTCCGACGTAGGCCTTGACCAAGCCCTCGAGCCAGCCAGTCGGCCTGGTGCGATTGTGAAACTCGTCGATCGGGGCGATGAAGGGGGCCATGGCCTGCTCGGGGTCGGCGCCCATCTCGCTGAGTCGACGGGTCAACGCCTCGTAGTGATGGAACTCGGCCACCGCGACACGCGCGAGAGCCGCTTTCTCCGGTTGGCTCGGAGCCATCTCGGCATCGGCCGCCAGCCGCGAGAACGCCGTCAGCTCCCCATAGGCCAGTGCGCCAAGCAGGTCGATGACCGCCGCTCGATAGGTGGGGTCATCCGAGAATGGATCACTCGCGGCAGCGGAGTCTTCGCCCCATGTGACACCCGAACCTTCGACGACGGCATCCTCGCCCTCGGGCGTGTCGGGGAGGGATTTCGGCTGCTCATCGGCGTCCATGAACGGAAACAGTAGTGCTCACCGGCTAGACTGGGCCCTGACATCGGTGCCCGGTCGGCACGAATCAGCAGCCAGTGAGACTGGCTTGCACCCACGAAGAACTCCGATCGGCCCGCTTTGCTGCGTGGCCCGCATCTTCCGAGACCTTCGGAAACGCGTGTGGCCCGCGCCCGATCGAGAGAACTTAATGACCACCAAGAAAGCCACGGCGACGCCTGACGCTGCCGAGAAGACCGCACAGACGCCGGTCGAGACCCCAGCCGTGCCAGCGATCGTCGAGAAGACGTTTGCCGACTTCAACGTCCACCCCGACATCGTCGCCTCACTGGCCGACGAGGGCATCATCCACCCCTTCCCGATCCAGGCGATGACGCTCGAGGTTGCCCTCGGTGGCCACGACATCATCGGCCAGGCCAAGACCGGAACCGGCAAGACGCTGGGATTCGGGATACCGATGATCCAGCGCGTGATCAGTCCCAAGGACGAAGCGTTCGCCACGCTGGCGAGCGCCGGCAAGCCGCAGGCCCTCGCGGTCGCACCCACCCGCGAGCTCGCCGTTCAGGTTTCCGGCGACCTCGCAAAGGCCGGCAAGGCCCGCGGCGTGCGGGTCGTCACCATCTACGGCGGACGCGCGTTCGAGCCGCAGATCTCGGCGCTGCAGCGCGGTGTCGAGATCGTCGTCGGCACGCCGGGCAGGCTCCTCGACCTCGCCAAGCAGGGGCACCTCGACCTCTCCTACGTCAAGAACGTCGTGCTCGACGAGGCTGACGAGATGCTCGACCTCGGCTTCCTTCCGGATATCGAGAAGCTGCTCGCGCAGACCCCGGCCAGCCGCCAGACGATGCTCTTCTCGGCCACGATGCCGGGTGCCATCGTGGCGTTGGCACGTCGCTACATGACCCAGCCCACCCACATCAGGGCGATGGGCGGGGAGGAAGACGGTCAGACCGTGAAGGCGGTCGAGCAGTTCGTCTACCGCGCGCACGCCATGGACAAGGTCGAGATGCTGGCCCGCATGCTCCAGGCCAAGGACCGCGGCCTGACCCTCATCTTCAGCCGGACCAAGCGCACCGCTGCCAAGGTGGCGGACGACCTCGCTGAGCGGGGCTTCGCGGCGGCAGCCATCCACGGCGACCTCGGCCAAGGTGCTCGTGAGCAGGCCATGCGCGCGTTCCGCAACGGCAAGGTCGACGTCCTTGTGGCCACCGACGTGGCGGCCCGCGGTATCGACGTCGACAACGTCACGCACGTCATCAACTACCAGTGCCCCGAGGACGACAAGACCTACCTGCACCGCATCGGCCGGACGGCCCGTGCCGGCAACAAGGGTGTCGCCGTCACGTTCGTCGACTGGGACGACCTGCACCGCTGGGGCATGATCAACAAGGCCCTCGACCTGGGCATCCCCAAGGCGGAAGAGACCTACTCCTCGTCCGAGCACTTCTACGCGGAGATGAACATCCCCGCGAACGCGACCGGCCGGCTGCCCAAGTCACGCCGTACCCGCGAGGGCCTCGCTGCCGAGAAGGTCGAGGACCTCGGCGAGACGGGCAAGAACCACAGGGGTGGCCCACCCGATCGTGGCCGTTCCTCCGCTGGTCACGGCGGTGGCGGTCGCTCGGGTGGAGCGTCCAGCCGCGGCTCACGTTCGTCGGAGGGTCGAGAGCGTCCGCCTGCCGACCGCTCGAAGAGCGCCGAGCGCCCCAAGGGTGCCGAGGACTCCAAGCCACGACGTAGCCGTAACCGTCGTCGCACCCACAACGGTCAGGGCGACTCCGCGGGAGCGGGCGCCGGCACCGTCTGACGGCTCAGAGGCGCGGCAGCAGGCTGGCGGCCACGTCGCGATAGGCCTGAGCACCCTTGGAGCTCCGCGACGTCGACAGTATCGAGCGACCCACCGCCGGCGCTTCAGCGAACCGCACCGTCTTCGGGATCGGTGGGCTGAGCACCGGCATGCCGTAACGCTCCCCCACGTCGGCAAGCACGGCACGCGTGTGGTTGCTGCGCCCGTCGTACAGCGTGGGCAGTATGCCGTACACCTCGAGCTCGGGGTTGAGGATCGACTGCACGTCGGCGACCGTGTCGAGCAGCTGTCCGACGCCGCGGTGGCTGAGCATCTCGCAGATCATCGGGATGATCAGCCCCTGCGACGCCGTCAGCGCATTGAGGGTGAGCACTCCCAGCGATGGCGAGCAGTCCACCAGGATCACGTCGTAGTCGGCGCGCACCGGGTCCAACGCAGAACGCAGCACGTACTCGCGGCCGGGCTTCGGTAGCAGGAGTGACTCGGCCCCCGCCAGCTCGATGGTGCTCGGGATCAGATCCACGCCGTCCTCACACGCAACGATCACGTCCCGAGCCGAGACTCCACGCCCGACCAGCACCTCGTTGATGCTCACCTTGACCTCGTCGGGGTCAACGCCGAGGCTGAACGTCAGGCAGGCCTGGGCATCAAGGTCGACGAGCAGCACTCGTTTGCCGAGCTCGGCGAAAGCCGCCCCCAGCGAGGCCACCGACGTCGTCTTGGCCACCCCGCCCTTCTGGTTGGCCAAGGCCACGATCGTGCCCAAGCGCGTCACCGGCCGCTCATCCTGCTCATGGTGGCCTCCTGCTCGCGGTTTCGCGTTGTCTGAGTCCGTTGTCTGAGTCACTGTTGACGCCTCTCCGACAGCCTTGGGTGGGCACAGTCTGTCAGCGGGGCGAAGTTCCTGCGACAGCAAACCCCGTTCACACCGGAAGTGCCCCGACCGTGTCACCCGCAGTGCCGTTGCCCGAGGCGTCGTCGATCTCCAACCCGGCCCAGTCGGACTTCTCCTGACCGATCAGCTGACCCGCCGGACAGTGCGCCCGGAAGTCACACCACGGGCAGATCGGCGATACGTGAGGTTCGAACAGCGGCGACCCGGCCCCCTTCTCCGTGTAGGCGGCGTCGGCCCTGCGAAGGTCCGAGGCGATCGACTCGGCCTCAGCGACCTTGCGCTGCAACGACTCGGGCGTGTGCTCGTGCGAGAGCACCGCTCCCGTCGGCAGGTGGTGCAGCTCGACGCGCACACAGGGGCGACGGAACATGCCAGCCGCCGCGACGGCATACATCGCCAGGGGTAGTGAGGTGCGTGCGTCCTCGTCGGTGAGCCGTGCCCGACCGGTCTTGTAGTCGACCACCACCAGCTCACCGTCGCGGTCATCAAGGCGGTCGATGCGGCCCGTCACGGCGATCGTCTTGGTGCGCAAGGAGACGGTGCGTTCGACGCCCAGCGGTTGTCGGTCGCGGTCGATCCCCCGCAGGTATGCCGTCACTCGCTCCGTCGTGCGAACAAGCCAGTCCGCGCACTGGTCGGGATCGCGGAAGCCGACGTCGATCCATGACTTCCGCACCAGCCGCTCGACAGTGGTCGGGGTGCGCTCGGCCGGAGGGAGGTCCCAGAAGTCACGTAAAGCGTTGTGCGTGGCCACCCCTATCGAGGTGTGCGCCCGTTGCGGCCGGGCAGCCGGCCTGGGTCGGTCGAGATACTGCATGCGGTATCGAAGAGGACAGTCGAGCCAGGCCAACAGCTTGCTCGGGCTCGCTGGGTAGAGACGCTTCGGCATGCCGTCGAAACTCTGCTGAACCGGCGCAGCGGTCACGGCGTCGCCCGCCTCCGAGGTCATGGCCGCAGCACCTTCACGCCGCTCGCCAGCGCCTCGATCTGTTGCAGCACAACGGGATCGGTGGTGTTCTCACCTAACAGGTTTGGCTTGCCGTCGCCGTGGTAGTCCGAGGAGCCAGTGACGAACAGGCCGAGCGAGGCGGCCAGATCGAGCCCGTGCTGCACCTCGGCACCGGTGTGGTCGCGGTGGTACACCTCCAGGCCGGCCATCCCCTCGGCCGCCATGGCTTCGATGACCGCGTCCTTCACGACGAACCCGCGTCCGCTCGCGAACGGGTGCGCCATCACCGCGACGCCACCGGCCTGCCCCACGAGGCGCACCGCAGTCACCGGATCGGGCGCATAGTGCGAGACGTAGTAAGGGGATCCGTCATAGAGATACTTGGCGAACGCCGCACCACGCTCAGCGACGATCCCCTTCGCCACCATCGCATCTGCGATGTGTGGGCGGCCGACCGTGGCTCCCGGCTCGATCTGCTCGAGGACATCGCCCCAGCTCAACGGCACATCTCGCGCCAACCGCTCGACGATGCGTTGCGCTCGGGTCTCCCGGCTCTCCCGCGAGCGCTCCAGCTCCTCGAGCAACCCAGGCGCCGTGGGGTCCTGGAGATAGCCGAGCAGGTGGATGCTGATGCCTTCGTGGTTGCAGGAGACCTCGATCCCGCGGACAAGCGCGATCCCATGCTGCGCTGCGGCCTCAGCGGCCTCGCCCCAACCCGCGGTCGTGTCGTGATCGGTCAGGGCGACCACGTCCAGACCCGCCTCGGCCGCAGAGGACACGACCTCAGCCGGTGACTGCGTGCCGTCACTGGCGTTCGAGTGAGTGTGCAGATCGATGCGCATCCCCAGAGGCTAGCCAAGCCCGGGTCGTATTGTTTGACCCGCGAGGCTGGTCTGACCCGCAAGGCTGGTCTGACCCGCAAGGCAACCTTTCGGCCCGCGCAGGCGTGCTTGTGGGTGTGATCATGAATGGGGGGGCCTCGTGAGGGCTTCAAAAGCGGAGCGCGACGAGTCCTTCGCGGCCTTCATGGCCAGTGCCGGACCGGCACTGCTGCGGACCGCATGGTTCCTCACCGGCGACACCGACCGCGCACAGGAGCTGACACAGGCGGCGTTCGTCAAGACCTACGTCGTCTGGCACAAGATCGACCACGCGACTGCGCTCGCCTATGCGCGGCGCTGCCTGGTCAACCACAAGATCGACGTATGGCGTGCCACTCGCCACGAGGTGGTGGCCGACCTCACCAGCTCCGGGTTCGAGCACGGGGCTGCGTCCCATTCGTGGTCGCAACCGTGGTCGCGGTCGGAGTCACAGTCGCGCGACGGCGCGGTGGCGACCAGTGATCATCGCGACGACCTCGTGCGCCGGTTGTCGCGGCTGCCCGAGCAACAGCGCAAGATCGTCGTCCTGCGGTACTACGCCGACCAGTCCGAGGCGTCCGTGGCCGAGTCGCTCGGCATCTCCGTCGGCACCGTGAAGAGCGCCGCGTCCCGGGGGCTGGCTGCGCTGCGCCAACACGCCGAAGCCCAAACCGAAGATCAAGCTGAGGCCGATCCCCTCATCCTGCCTCTTTCCCCGAACGCCACCGCTTTCACCGAAGGGAGCCTCCGATGAGCACCGACCTTGAGACTGACCTGCGTCGCGAGTTCGATGCCGTCCGTGCGCCCAGCGGTCTGACCTTCAGCCCGGAATCCGTTCTGCGTCAAGGCAGTCGGACCATCCGTCGACACCGGATCATTGCCGCTGGCTCCGCAGCAATGGCTGTCGCGTTGGTGGCAGGAGGAGCAGCCCTGACCCGTCCCCACGACACGGCAATGCACCTGCCCGCCAGCCACACCGCAACGACCGGCATCACCCTGGCGCAGACAGGACACATGTGGGGAGGGCAGTCCGAGGTCCGGTTCAACCGCGACGCCACAGTCCAGTCCAACGTGCGCTACTCCATCGTTGGCAAGGACGGGCACCGGCACGAGCTGGGTGAGTCGTCCACCCACGCGCCGGGGCAGAAACCCACTGCCGCCTGGAAGTCGGGCATGGTCGACGGGCACCCGGTCACCTTGGGTGTGTACCCCGGTCGCATGGGCGAGATGCCCACCATTGTGTTCGCCAATGGCATCTCGTACCCCGTCGGGGCCGAACAGCTCAAAGACACCGGCTACATGATGTTCTACGTCGACTACTCGGTGTTGGCTGTGGAGGGGGAACCAGCCCGGCCTCCCGAGATCGCAAGCATCCGATGGTCCTCGCCCTCAGGGGTCATCGACGGGATCGAGGGTGACCACCAGCTGATCGGTCGGGTCTTCACCCTGAGCGAGACCTTGTCGGTCGACGTGGTGCTACGACCGGCCGAAGGCGGACGAACCACCGTCTACGGGCAGAACCACATGCAAAACGACGGTGCCAGAATCGGTTTCAACCTGACTGCAGCCACCACGGATCCCGCCGGAGTTGCCGTGGCGACAGGTCGCACCCCGGTCATGCGGCAAACCGCCCTGGGCGTGAGCATCGTCGCCACGGCAGGCGCTCCCATGGCGGCAGGAATCCTCCCGCGCGGTTCGTCCAACATCGGAGTGATCCTGACGACGGGCGACGCCGTAGCCGGGCTCCCAACGACTGATCGGCTGCCTGACGGCCGCGTGATCTTCGCGATCAACGGGGATTTCAGCCGGTCATCCGATCCCTCCAAGGACTCGGTCAAGGCCGTCACGTGGACCAAAGCCGACGGCACCCAGGGCTGGATTGCGGTGAACCAGAAGCAAGGCTGAGCACACCCTGCAAGACAACCACTCGCCATACGGGTGAATCGTCTCAGCTCTCGGGCGGGGGCTCCACCAGGGTCGGCCGGCCGGGCTGCTCGCCGCCGCGCGCTTCGAGGTAGCTGTTCTTGGGAACCATGACCTTGCGCTTGAAGATGCAGACCAGCGTGCCGTCCTGCTTGTATCCCTTGGTCTCGACATGGACAACGCCCCGGTCGTCCTTGGACGTCGACTCCCACTTGTCGAGAACCGTGGTCTCGCCATAGATGGTGTCCCCGTGGAAGGTCGGCGCCACGTGACGCAGCGACTCGATCTCGAGATTGGCGATGGCCTTGCCGGACACGTCGGGGACGCTCATACCCAGCAGCAGCGAGTAGACGTAGTTGCCGACGACGACGTTCTGCCCGAACTGGGTCGTCCCGGCGTAGTTCGCGTCTAGGTGAAGCGGGTGGTGGTTCATCGTCAGCAGGCAGAACAGGTGGTCGTCATACTCGGTGACCGTCTTGCCCGGCCAGTGCTTGTAGACCGCGCCGACCTCGAACTCTTCGTAGCTGCGCCCAAATTGCATAGTCGACATCGTGCCACGTCGATCCGGTCGCCCGGCTCTGCAAACCGCCAGCACTTGGCGCAGATCCGTCATTGATCGAGCACCTGCGCTGCTGCGCCATGACTGACGCACCTGCGCTATCTGGCTTATCCACAGGGACGCCGCGAGAGTGAACTCGATCCGGCCATGCTGTTCAGGTCATGAACGACCTCCTGGCCACGCTCAGCGCTGCGCACTTCGGTGCCTTCACGGCACACGACGCCTTCGACTGTGGGTACAACCGCGAGTCGCTGAGCCAGGTGGTGCGCAGAGGCCGAGCCCTGCGAGTCGGGCCCAGCGCGTATGTCGACCGCAACCGCTACGAGGCGGCCTCGCCCGAGCGCCAGCACGAGATGACGACCCGCGCCGTTGTGCGCACGTTCGATTAGGGTCTACGCCAGCCACTATTCGGCGCTCACGTTGATGTCGCTACCCATCTTCGGCGCGCCGCTGGACCACATTCACGTGACGCGCACCGCTGACTCGCTCAGCCGGCGTCGTCCCGGGCTCTCCATCCACACGGCTTACGGCCTGGGTGCAGGTCTGCTGATTGGCCGCACGCCGAGCGTCACCGCTGCGCTCGCAATCCTCGGGGCGTCAATGATCCGAGTCTGTCGGCGAGTCACGAACTCGTTTGCTGCTCAACGCCATTGGCTTCCAGCCAACACCCCAGGTCGAGATCCGAGACCCTCAGGGCAGGCTGGTTGGACGCGTCGACCAGGACGCACCTGTTCCAAGTCGAGGAGCTACTCGCGGGCGTCACCCGCCGCGCGCCGCAGAGCCCGCCTCTGACCGCGATCGAGCTCCGTGCGGATCGGTCGGGCCAGGAACGTGCCCATGCTGACGCCTGCCGCGAGCCCCATCCCGATACCTGCTGCCCCCAGCAGTGTGGTCAGTCCGGTGCTCAGCCCTTCGCCCGGCGAGCGTTGCACGATCTCGAAGAGGCCGCGGTACACGACCAGCCCTGGCAGCAACGGCACGATGGCGGCCATGCTCAGCGCGAGGGCCGGGACCCTCAGTCGGCTGGAGACCACCTGTGACAGGAACCCAGCGGCAAGCGCGGCCAACGAGCTGGCGGCCACCGGCCCCAGGTCGAGGCCGGTTGCGCCCAGGTAGACCAGCCAACCGAGCCCTCCGGTCACCGTGGAGTAGACCACGGTGCGCGTGCCGGCATAGGCCGACACGGCGAACATTCCTGACACCACCATCGCGGCCAGAACCTGGACCACGGTGCTGGCGGCCAGCGGAGTATCAGCGGTGAGCTGCATCGAGACCCCGGACCTCCGAGCGATCGCCAGGACGGCCGCGATGCCGACGACGATGCCAAGAGTCAGCACCAGGACCTCGAAGACCCGAGCGCCTGCGGTGACGTAGTAGCCGTCAATGGCGTCCTGCGCGGCACCGACCACGGACAACCCGGCGAGCAGCACCACGATGCCCGAGGCAACGACCAGGGAGGGCGAGATCCCCTGCAACCCGGGCACCCCAGCCGATGCGGCAGCGAGCAGAGCCACAGCCACGCCGGTCGGGATGGCCCCGCCCACCGCCTGGGTGAAGAACGCGGCGATTCCCCGGTGCGCCAGCCAATGTTGCACCCGGTCCGCCACTGCGGTCGTCATGAAGCTCAGCCCCATGATCAGCCAGGAACCACCGAAGAGTGCTGCCGCGGCGGCCGCCAACCCGGCCAACGAAGCCGTCACCACCCATCGCCGATAGGGATGTGGCGCCCTGATCAGGTCATCGAAGCGCGCCCGCGCCACATCTATCTCGACCGGTTCCTCGGCAATGTCCTGCACCAGTGTCTGGAGTCGCTCCAGCCGGGTCAGGTCAGTGGAGCGCACCTTGACACCGCGCATCACGGTCATCGGGTCGGCGTCCGGGCCACGGTGATACGAGACCGAGATGGACGTGAAGGTCACGTCGACGTGAACCGCGCGAAGGCCATAGGCGTCGAGGAGCCGAAGGGCCGCTGCAACCACGTCGGAAGCCGAGGCGCCGGTGGCCAGCAACGTCTCGCCAACCCGCATGGCCAGGTCGATGACGGCCCGAGCGGTCCGCTGGTCCACCCCGTCGTTGCCCAGCCACAAGGCGACCAGGTCCCCGGGCGCGGCGCTGTCCCGCACAGCGCGCCCAGCCCTGTCACGCAACGACCTGCCCGCGACGCGGGATCGCGGAGGGCGTGGGACGGGGCTGGTCTGGGTCACCGGGCAACTGTGACGTCACCAGACGCCCAGATCAACTCGGCCTGTCGACGCCGACGTGGGACCGGAGCGGTCGGCGAGCGTGTCACCCGGGTCAAGGCCGGATGATCCCATGCCGCCACTCTCGTGGAACCAGTGTGTCGCGGAGCCGCGGCGTCTGACCGAATGACACCGTGGCACGATGTGACGGTGAGCGAAGAACAGCACAAAGCAGAGAACCGTAGCCGCCCCACCACCGACGAGTTCCGCGCCTTCGTGGCCGCCGACTGGGCGCCACGATCCATCGCCAGACCCGCCCAAGCAGAGGCCGCACCGTATGCAGCACTGCGCCGCGCCGCGGTCTCGGCCGCGTTCCCGGGTGAGCGGCTCGTCATACCTGCTGGTGGTCTGAAGGTCCGCAGCAACGACTGCGACTACATCTTCCGACCCCACAGTGCTTTTGCGCACCTGACCGGTTTGGGCAGCGATCGTGAGCCCGACGCAGTCCTGGTGCTCGAGCCGCTCGAGGACGGCTCGCACGAGTCAATCCTGTACTTCCGACCGTTGGCGGGCCGCGACAGCGAGGAGTTCTTCGGTGACTCCCGCTATGGAGAGTTCTGGGTCGGCGCCAGGCCCGGTCTGGCCGAGATCGAGGCCGAGCTGGCCCTGTCCGCCCGTCACATCGGTGAGTTCACCGACGCGGTGGGCAGGGACGTCGGCGTAACCGGGATCCGGATCGTTCGAGATGCCGACCGCGCGCTGACGGCTTCGATTGATGCCATCCGCGCAGGGGCCGCCGAGACCGACGAGCCCAGCGAGTCACAAGCCCTGCGCGAGGCCGACGAAGAGCTCGCCCATTTCCTGTCCACCCTGCGGCTCGTCAAGGACGAGTGGGAGATTCGGCAGATGCGTGACGCCATCCAAGCGACGGCCAACGGCTTTGACGCCGTCATTGCCGATCTGCCCCAGGCGCTCGAACGCGGTCGCGGCGAACGGTGGGTCGAGGGCGTCTTCGGGCTCCACGCGCGCCACCAGGGCAACGGCGTGGGTTACGAGTCCATCTGTGCCTCAGGAAACCACGCCAACACCCTGCACTGGATCAAGAACACCGGTGACATCACCGACGGCGACCTGCTGCTGCTCGATGCGGGCGTCGAGGTCGACTCGCTCTTCACTGCCGACGTCACGCGCACGCTGCCGGTCAACGGTCGGTTCAGTGACGCACAACGCAGGGTCTACGACGCCGTTTATGCAGCACAGGAGGCCGGGCTCGCCGCGGTGAAGCCGGGGGCGAAGTTCTCCGACGTCCACGACGCCGCGATCCGCGTCATTGCCGAGTATCTTCACGCTTGGGGCTTGCTGCCCGACGGCGTCGACGTCGAGGCAACCCTGGACAAGGAGCACGGGCAACACCATCGCCGTTGGATGGTCCACGGCACCAGCCACCACCTGGGCCTGGATGTTCACGACTGTGCGCTCGCCCGTCGCGAGGAGTACCTGGGCGCCGAACTGGTCCCTGGCATGATTCTCACCGTTGAGCCCGGGCTCTACTTCAAGGCCGACGACCTGTTGGTGCCTCAGGAGCTCCGCGGCATCGGGGTGCGGATCGAGGACGACGTCCTGGT
>Ga0209798_10000385_pt1 | contig 26027 bp, 20 predicted proteins | sample DOMMetBare3Fresh_FD_187475 | JGI IMG/M metagenome (GOLD analysis project Ga0209798, IMG submission 187475) | Wetland sediment microbial communities from St. Louis River estuary, USA, under dissolved organic matter induced mercury methylation -... | ecosystem: Environmental > Aquatic >... | reverse complement strand
AGTCTAACTCAAATTGTTTTACATTCAAACCTAGTTCGGCAGCGTATTTTTTGAGCGATGCATCGTCGAGAGCGTCCTGATGGGCATACAAAACCTCGGAGTATTCAAAGAATTTACCCTGTGCATTGGCGGCTCCGGCAGCCAGCGCGGCACGCCAGGCGTTCTCGTGAATACTCTCGAGCGGAAAATCACGAACCACCAGCCGGATCTTGCCAGGAAACTCCTTGATTGCCTTTTTTAGCACCGGATGGACCGCGGAGCACGCCGAGCATTGAAAATCACTAAACATTACGATCGTCCCGGGGGCGTCGACGGGACCGGTCGCCGGGTCATCGTCGACCGAGACGTTCTGAATTATCGGGTCCGGAGCTTTGTAGACTATGTTGACCTTGTATTTTGCGAGCAGTCTGTTGTTTAGAGCGGCCTGGAGGCCGAGCCTCTCTTCGTCCGAATAATCCTTTAATTTATTGGTGATCTCGCGGGCGATGAGTGTTCCGGCATCGATGTCCATCGATTTGGCCTCGTCGGCAACGAGCGTCGAATAAATGGTTTCGTCAAGTCCGTCCAGGATCAGATCGCCGATGCTTGCTCGCAGCTCGTTTAGCTCGATCTTTGCAAATTCCTCATATTCCTTTGCCGTGATCGGCTGAGAATTAACGGTCGCGACAACATCAGTCGGGGAGAGATTTGCCGAATTAACGGCTTTGCCGGCGACGAATTTGTATTTGGTTTTAAACCGGGCGAACAGAATTCCGAGAGCCTTTCGCTCGGGTTCGCGGCGAAGAAAAGCCACGATCTGCTTTCGCGCTTGTTCGAGCGTCATCTCGCCGAGCGCACCGCGATTGGCGTTATAGACGTTCTTGATGCTGGCCTCGGGCGGATCCGCGACCGTTGCCTTTTCATCAGCGAGGAGTTTGCCAGGCGAAATGCCCAGGGCTTTCGCTTCGGCGGCGAGCAGGCGTTGATTTATCATCTGATCGAGAATTGCGGTTCTTGTAGCGAAAATACGGGTCGGTAAAAGGCTAACAGCTTGCTGGGTCTCGGCCGGGAGATCGCGGATCGTAAATGTATGGCCAACGGCAGTTGCAAGCACGTCATCGGGTTTTTGTGCCATCACAGCCATCGCAAGTGCGATAATTAAAAAAAGTGCTTTGATCGATTTCATAACGCTATGATCTGATGTCCGAACAGTAATTTTATCAATTCTGTTATGGTTAAACTATCTGTTATTTGATGTTGCTGCGGCGAAAATGTGTGCCACCGTTTCAATTTTCGGCCGGAAGTTTTTGGAATTCATAGATGGACAATAAACTGTCGCGTGATTTTTACATTCGCGAAGACACGATCCGGATAGCAAGAGACCTGCTCGGCAAGGTGATCGTCGTCCCCGACCTTGAGGGCAGACGCGTCTCAGGAATGATCGTTGAAACCGAGGCATACCTTGGCTTAGATGACCGAGCCGCTCACAGTTACAACGGTCGCCGCACGCCTCGAAACGAAGCGACTTATCTCAAGGGTGGGCACGCATACGTCTTTTTTATTTACGGAATGTACTATCAGCTAAACGTCGTAACCGGCCCAGCCGATCACCCCCACGTCGTTCTCTTACGCGCCGTCGAACCAGTCGAGGGCATAGAAATAATGCGCGACCGTCGCGGACCGATGAATGACCGCAACCTGACATCCGGCCCCGGAAAATTGTGTATTGCCCTAGATATCGACAGGTCCATGAACAGCGAAGACCTGCTCGGAAAAAAGGTATGGATCGAGGATTACCGCACATTCGGCGACAAAGAGATCGCGATCGGCAAGCGCATCGGTATCGATTACGCCGGCAATGATGCGGAAAAACTGTGGCGGTTCTGGGTACGAGGGAATGAATTTGTGAGCAAACCGCGTCCGGCCGCAGGTAAATAAAGGCGAAACGATCAACCGGGACGTGTCACCGCTTTAACGCGAGATTCCACGATCATCCGCATTCCATATTTCGGCCGCAGCGTGATCTGTGGATTTAGACCGATCTTTTGGTCCGATTCGAGCTGAAGACGCCATTTACGAGCAAGCGTTGCGATGAGCAGTATGCCCTCGGTCCAAGCAAAGCTCTCGCCTATGCATCGCCGAACGCCACCGCCAAATGGAATGTAAATGTTCCTTTGCCCCGCTTCCTTGACGCTCTGAGTTTCCCAGCGTTCTGGAACAAAATCGCCGGCGTTCTCCCAGAATCGAGTATCGCGATGCAGTACATACGGGCTGAGCAAAACCAAAGTACCCGGCTTTGCAGTGAATTCGCCGAATTGGTGTTCCTCGATCGAGAGACGCCCGATCGCCCACGCCGGAGGATAAAGCCGCATCGATTCGGCGAGGACGGCTTCGGTGAATTTGAGGTTCGAGATACCGTCCATCGCGGGAGTGCGGGAACCGAGAACGGCATCCAGTTCCGCATGGAGTTTCGCTTCCGCCTCCGGGTGTTGCGAGAGCAGATACCACGTCCAGGTAAGAGCGTTGGCCGTTGTCTCGTGTCCCGCTAGAAAGAGCGTCAGAGCTTCATCGCGGACCTGCTCATCAGTCATTCCGCGGCCATCGTCCTCATCCTGTGCCATCAGCAACATCGATAGCAGGTCGCCCATATCCTCGCCGGACCTTCGCCGCTCGTTGATTATCCCGTATATCACCTTGTCGAGTGTTTTCCTTGCCCGTTTTGACCTTATCGCTTGCGGGATCGGCAACTTCTCCAGATATTCAGAAAACGGTAGGAGGAGGAAATCAAACAGCCCGACAAGAGTCGTCATCGCGGCGCCGATCTCGTCGGCGTCATCAGATATGTCGGCGTTGAAGAGCGTCTTTCCGACAATTTGCAGCGTCAGACGCATCATCTCCTGATCGATGTCGCGCGCGTCGCCGGCCTTCCATTCGTCGGCCATCTTGTCACCGTAGTCGACCATCGAGCGTGAGTATTCGGCTATCCGGTCGCGGTGAAACGCCGGCTGTATCATCCGCCGTTGTCGAAGGTGTACCGCTCCTTCGCTTGTCAACAGGCCTTCGCCGAGCAGCACCTTAGCCCGCTGTAGTGCTCGTCCCTTAACAAATTTGTCGGCGTTGACCACAAGAAGATCGCGGACCAGATCAGGATGATTGATAAAAAAAACGGGCTGATTGCCCATCTTTAAGAAAGAAACGTCGCCAAGAGCCGCCTGCCGAGTCAGAAATCCGGTGCGATCACGCCAAAATTCGCGAAGGTGGCCGCCGAACAAACCGGCGGGTTGCGACGGCGGTCGTTTGTTGGAGGAACCTTGATTTTCGATATCGGCCATTTAGAAACTTTCTGCGAAAACTGATAATTTATAGCTTATGTCAGAACCTGTTATGAAGAAAGTCAAACCGGATATTCGCGCTATCACGCGTCTAGTTCCTGCGAGCGGAAACCTCGTTCAGGGACAGTCGGAATTACCAATCGATCCGCAGTTAGCACGCAATGCGGCCGAGATAATTGCCGCGAGCCAAAATCACTACGGCGGAAGTGAAGGGCACGAGGGTTTGCGAAAAGCCGTTGCTGCTAAGATCGCGAGATTTAATCGTATCGAGGTTGATCCGGATGCGCGGCCGTTTGAGGTAATGATCACTAATGGCGGTACGGGAGCGTTGATCGGCATCGCACAGAGTTATCTACGAGGGAAATCGGCTCTCGTTTTTGAGCCGTATTATCCATATCACCGCCGTATTCTTGAAGAGTTTGGAAGTAAGACCGAAACGTTCGAATTGGACGAGCGTCTTATGTTTGAAAAAGCGGCATTGCGAGCGAAGTGCAAAGAGCTGAAAGACCGCAGCGAATTTCCCTTAAAGATGATCATCGTCTGCACGCCCGCAAACCCGAGCGGTAAGGTGATGTCGCAGATGGAGCTCGAGTCGATCGCCGAAGTTGCGAAAGAACTCGACCTGTTAGTCGTCTCGGACGAGGTTTACGAGCATCATGTGACAGGCGAAAATCCGCACGTTCCCATCGCGAGCTTGCCCGATATGTGGGAGCGCACGATCACGGTTAACTCGTTCTCGAAATCGTGGAACATTTCCGGCTGGCGTTTGGGTTACGCCTACGGCAAAGGCGAATTAATAGCCCCGATAAATAACGCAGCAAATGTTATTTATGTTTGCCCGGCCACACCGCTTCAGGCAGCTTTGTCAAAGGTTCTAATGGCCGACGACACCTATTATCAGCGAATTAAGGACAGGTTTGACGACAAACGGGAGTCTGCGTCCACCGTGCTGACGAATTTGGGCTTTGATATTTACGATTCCGGATCGGCGTTCTATTTGTGGGCTCGAATTCCCGAGCGATATAGCGATGCGATCGAGTTTAACGAAATGCTGATGCGTGATGCGGGTGTCGGCATGACACCCGGGTCGGCTTTTGCCGACAGCGACAGGTGGGACTCGTATGTCCGGATATGCATCGCCCGCGAGGATACGATGCTAGAAGGCGCGATGGACAAACTGCAAAGCGTCCTCGGCTGACGATCGCATCATCGGGGGCCGCTCCATTCGATTACGTCGGAACGATCTTACTGTTTACCAGCGTCAGGATCTGTGCCTCCGCCTCGATAGCTTTTCGTTCGATCTCGGCACCCTGCGCGAGGACATTTTCGGCGTAGCCGCGGTCTTTCAGGCCGGCGGCGTTTGTTTTGACATTCAGGTAGGCACCAATAATCGCTGAGCGCGCGCACAGCGCACCTACTCCGGCGTCCGAGACCGAGTTCGGATTTCCGTGTTCGACCATTGCTTTAATCATTTCGAACGCATCGAAGGTCCGCTGCATCGTGCGAAACGGGACGTCCGTTGCGTACTTAGTCGCTTCCTGGATGGCGGCGGTGCGGGCGGCTTTTTCGTCGCCGGTGGTTTTTGGCAGGCCGAATGCGTCCATCACCTTGTTAAATGCGCTGGTGTCTTCATCGACCAATGATAAGAGATCGTCCTTGATCCGCTGGCCCTTCACCGCCCATTCGGAAAACTCCTGCCATCGGTCGTCCCATCCGGCTTTGTGCGATGAGAGGTTAGCCACCATTGTCGCCAATGCGGCACCGAGCGCACCCATATAAGCTGCGATCGAACCGCCGCCGGGCGCCGGTGATTCGGACGCGGTCTCGTCGGCAAATGCCGTGCACGACATATCAATCAGTCTGTTCATCTTTTCCTCCGCCGCCAGGACGTATTCGATGATCTTATCGGCCGGGTCGAACGGTTTGAGGTCATCCAGGCCCATTGATTTGATCGCGATCTTGACGAGCTCCGCATCGGTGACACCGAGCGAACGCTGCTGTTTGGTGAGATAGTACTTCCCGGCATCGATGATAGCTTTTTTTGGTACAAGGCCGACGATCTCTAGTCCAGTTACCCGCAGGCCGCGTTTCTGCGCCTTTTCGCTCACTTCGTCAAACGCCATATGCAAGGGCGTTTCCGAAAGGTTAGTGATATTCATCGAAACTTGTGCGATGCCGTATTCCTCGATGAACCAGCCGATCGCCTTTGTTCCTTTGAGCGTCCCTGGCTGCGTCACCGGCTCGCCTTTTTCGTCTAAAACGATGGGGCCTGTGATCGGATTGCCTTCACGCAGTGGACGGCCTTTCTCGCGAACGTCAAAGGCGATAGCGTTGGCACGGCGGGTCGAGGTTGAATTCAAATTAAAATTGACCGCGATCAGAAAATCTCTTGCGCCGACGGCCGTCGCACCCGAACGCGCGACGCCGGCGTTGAATTCGGCGGGGCCAAAATCGGGCTTCCAATCTGGATTTGAGAGCTTATCTTTCAAACCCTCGTACTCGCCCTCGCGGCAATTAGCGAGGTTCTTTCGTTTCTCTTCGGCGGCGGCGTTCTCGTAAAGGTAAACCGGAATGCTGAGTTCGTCGCCCAGGCGCCTTCCGAGTTTGCGCGCCATTTCCGCGACTTCTTGCATCGTCACGCCCGAGATCGGAACAAGCGGGCAGACATCCGTCGCTCCAAAACGGGGATGATCGCCCTTATGGCGACGCATATCGATCAATTCCTGAGCCTTTTTGACGGCCTGAAAGGCGGCCTCGACCACCTCATCGGGCGTTCCGACAAATGTCACAACGGTTCGATTAGTCGTGGCTCCGGGATCGACATTCAGAAGTTTGACGCCGTCGACCTTTTCGACTTCGTCGGTTATTTGTTTGATGACGCCCAGGTCGCGACCCTCGCTAAAATTGGGTACACATTCTATTAGTTTCTTCATCCGCTGAATCTACCGGGATAAAATCTCGGCCTTTGTGCCTTTAAGAATACTATAAGCGATTTTATACGGATATTTAGTTGGAATCTAACCCGAGCGAGCCGCGATGAGACACGGTCATGCCGAATTCATCGTGGGAGCGGCAAAGCGAGAAAATCTCGTTACAATGATTAGCCCTACGGGAAAATGCCTCGTACGCGAGTCGCCTCAGCGACGCGTTGTAGTAAAGTCGAATTATGGATGATAAGTACCAAATAATTAAAAGTAAAAAACCGGAAACGAAAACCGAGGTTTTGCAGCAAAAGATCGAGGAATTGGTAAAACGCAGAGATCAGGAGACGAGCCTCGCGGCCAAACAGACGATAAATGCTGAGATCACCAAGCTGTTTGCACAGTACGAGAGGCTTAAGTTGTAGAGTAATTGTTCGTGATGTGATTCGGTTGCGGGCTTCCACGATAAGTGAATTGACCATTTTACCCCTGACCGGGGATCGCCGACTGTTCCGTTTCAAAACACGTCTCAGCGATCGTCACCATTCGGCTCCTTCTGGTAAAGCCATAGTCTTCGCCGTTCCACAGCTCGAGGGCCTTTGACCGCTCGCTTATGGCGGACAGGGTTAAGCCTGGGTAGGCTTGCCGCCATTCCGGGCAGCCATATTTCTTGACCGCACGTCGAACGGACGGGAAAAGGTTAAAGGCGTAGCTCGATGGGTTGAGGGCTTCGTTCATATGATCCGTAAGAAAGGGTTTGAGCAGTCTTTCGTTCAAGCTCGCACCGTCCACGACCCATTTGCCGTCGATCAAAACAACTATCGGAGCACGCTCGACATTTCCGATCTGCATTGTGGCGGTCAGACCGGCGTAAAATTTCATTCCGGCGTAATTTGCATAAAGATCGGCGTTTGAATACACTCCTGAGACCAGCAAGCCATAGTACGTTCGTTCGGTCCGTTGGCCCCATTTCACGGCCTTTCTGGCCGCCTCGTCGGAGCTAAAACCTTTGGCGATGGCTTCCGTCTCGACCGTGTAATACTTGAAACCTTGCTGAAAAAAATGTTCGAGTTTGTCGATCCCAAATTCAGAGCCAAACAGCCTGACCGTTGGGCTGATCGTAAGATAATCGTAAGGCATGAAAATGAATATTGATTCGCGATAGCTGGTTTTATAGCTCGCCGGCTGGGCATTAAACTTGTGCGATTTCATCCATTTGCCGAATTTTGTGAACATCAGGCTGCCATCACCGATCCGCGTGAAAAGCTCGCGGGCGATCGCGTTGTTTGAGCGTAGATATTTAAGTTTCTTGATCTCAGCGTCGGCCGAGCCGCAACCCTCTGCTTTTGGGGCCCCGATACACTTCTGACCTTTGGAAATATCGGAATTAACTTTATCAACCGCGAGTCGAAGATTCTCTTCGACATACTGCGAGACTTCGTTCCCGATATCCGCAAGCGGTACGGGCGGAAGGTTAAACTGATCCGTCTCAAATGCCAGCGAAGTGAACGGATGGAGTGCAAAAATCGTGCTAAGAAGCAGGCAGCAAAGAGTGTGTGGTCGCATAAAATCAAAAAAATCGAATTGGAAGTTTCACCGCGATTAGCCGCTACATTAAACTAAGATGTCTTATGTCGGCGTTAGGTGGCATTGCTGCCTCTTGAAAACGGCCGATCTATTAAAATAAACGATGCATTATCATTTGATAGGAATATGCGGCACAGCAATGGCGAGCCTCGCGGGGATGCTGCAGGCTCGCGGGCACAAAGTTACAGGGTCGGACCACAATGTTTATCCGCCAATGTCGACCCAATTAGAGAGTCTCGGCATCGAGATAATCGAAGGCTTCAAAGCCGAATCAACTGACGTCCCGCGAGATTGTACGGTCGTCGGCAACACGATGATGCGCGGCAACCTTGAGCTCGAAGAGGTACTGAATCGCAAGATGCTCTACCGCTCGCAGGCCGAGACCGTTAGAGAAGAGTTTATTCGCGGCCGCCGTTCGTTGGTCGTTGCCGGCACACACGGTAAAACCACAACGACAAGCATCGCGGCATGGGTCTGCGAGGTTGGCGGGCTCGATCCGACTTTCCTGGTCGGCGGTGTGGTGCAGAATTTTGGTCAGAGCTTCCGGGTCACTGACAGTGATTACTTTGTGATCGAGGGCGATGAATACGATACGGCTTTCTTCGACAAGAAGCCTAAGTTTATGTCCTACCTGCCTGAGATCGCGATCGTAGGTAATATCGAATTTGACCACGCTGATATTTACAAGGATCTGGACGCGATCAAATGGCAATTTTCGCGGCTGATGAATATCGTTCCTGGGAATGGACGCGTCATCTGCGGCGTAGATTCGCCTGCCGTTCGCGAGGTTCTCGCCCAGATGAAAGGCAAGCTTTACACTTCGGTCGAGACATTTGGACTGGCAGACGATGCCAAGTGGCAGGCACGCGACATCGAATTCGCGGGTGACAAAACGCGGTTTAAGGTTTTTTACGAAGGAGTCGAATGGGCCGGATTCGAGACACATTTGATCGGCGAGTTCAACGTCCGCAATTGCCTGGCCGTCGTTATTGCGGCCGATGCGTGGGGCATATCGAGAGAGAAAATGCAGGAGGCATTCAACACTTTCAAATCGGTCAAACGCCGGATGGAGATTCGCGGCGTCGAGCGGGGAGTGACTGTCATCGACGATTTTGCGCACCATCCGACGGCAGTGGACGAGACGCTTAAAGCCCTCCGGCAGCGTTATGCGGCAAACAGGCTGATCGCTATTTTCGAGCCGCGTTCGCGGTCGTCGCGACTGTCGATCTTTGCCGACCGATACAAAGAGGCGTTCGCTCACGCTGATCAGGTCATCATCGCGGGCGTTTACAATATTGCCGACGCCAGCACCTATGGCGAAGTATTAAATGTTGAGACGTTGGTCGCGAGCATTGCAGCGAATGGAGTAACGGCAGCGACATTTCCCGATGCCGACTCGATCGTTGAGCATCTCGGCCCGCAGATGCGCGAAGGCGATGTCGTGGCGATAATGTCCAACGGCGGCTTTGGCGGGATACACGAGAAGATCCTAAACATTCTGAAGAGGAACTAAGTACAGAGAACCGAGAGGTCACGGAGAAAATCAAATAGATTCTCCGTGCTCTCTGTGAACTCTGTGGTGAAAACCCTCTTGCCTAATTCCGCAAAAAATATCATAATTCCAAATGTTTTTTTGCTCTCGACGGTATCTTGGTTGATACATCCGTCCGGTTAATTTGCGACGCTTTTCGGTGCGGTTTTGAGAGTTAGTTTTTTGGTTTGCGAAGCAGTTATTTTTTTGTGTAGGGAGCGCCGCTGTTTTGACGGGAAATCAGATCGAGGTTTCCCAGTTTTACCTGCCTGTCTTGCTTCTCTTGGGTTTAGGAAATAAACGAAAATGAGTAACAAACTATATGTCGGCAACTTGTCATTTCGTGTGACGAGCGAGGATCTGCAGGAGTATTTTGGCGCCGCCGGCGCGGTCGAAGCGGCGAATGTTGTTTACGATCGTGAGACCGGACGCTCGCGTGGGTTCGGATTTGTCGAAATGGCAACTGAGGACGAAGCGACTGCCGCGATCGCGCAGTTTAACGGTCAGGAATACGACGGGCGAAATATGGTCGTTAACGAGGCTCGGCCGCGTGTAGAGCGTCCGCGAGGCGGTCGTGGCCGAGAAAGTTATGCCAGTGAGGAATGGTAGTTTTGTCGGAATCCCGTCGCTGCCGGTCCCGATGCTTACTAATCGATCTTTCCGTTAAAATTTGCCAGGCTCACGACTATGGCGTCGATAAGAGACGTTCGGGTTCGTGTGTCCGCAACGCCATTTACAACGAGCGATAACACGATTTGCTCGCCGCCGGCCGTGGTCAGATAGCCCGAAAGAGCCGAGACTTGGTCGATAGTTCCGGTCTTACCGCGAATATTGCCCTGAGCTGCTGTTCCCTTAAATCGATTGGAAAGCGTGCCGTCGACTCCGCCGATAGTTAATGAGTCCCGCCAGGCCTGTGCATTCCTACTCTGCTTTGCCATAAACGTGTAAAGCGTGACCACGGCGCTCGGCGTGATCAGATCGTGTCGCGATAACCCGCTGCCGTCATATTGCACAATGCCGTCATCCGGTACGCCGATCTGCTTCATAAAGCCTTTCACGACGCCTAACCCGAGAGTGGCACTCTCTGCGCTCGGAGCCGATGCTCGTCCGATCTGTTCCCCAAGCGTCCAGAGGATCGTCTCGGTGTACATATTCTGACTCGGCTTCATTGTTTTCGCGGCGATGACGCTGAACGGCGGCGATTCGAGCCTTGCGATCTCGATCGGCGGCGTCTCAGGTTTGATAAATATGGTGGCCGTTCGCGCACCGCCGGTGACTGTTACGCCCTTTAATTCGAGACGCTGCTTTAACAACGCTACGAAAAGATCAGCGGGACGTGTGAATGTCACAGGGCTGTTAAAACCGCCGTCGCCCGCAGGCATCGTCCCCGAAATCTCCAGAACGTTTCGGTCAAGCCTCTTTACAACTTGTAGATTCCGTTTGGTCGCTCCACCCGTGGTTGTGCAGCGGTTGATGATCTGCATCAAAGCGTTTTGTGGTGATACCGTTACATTGCACGAACCACCGACCGACCGCGGAGAAACACTCACATCTACGGCGTTGTCGTTCAACGGTAGGGCCGAAATCTCGGCACCGTAATACCATTGCAGATCGTCCCATTCCCACGTCGCCGGGACAGCAGAGCCCTTAAAGTAGCTCTCGTCGCCAACGATGCTGCCTTCGATACGCTTAACGCCGGCAGCCACGATCTTATCGACAAGTCGGTCGATCCCTTTGTAGTAGGTTTCGGGATCCGTCGGCACCGTGCCAAAGAATGCTGTCGAGATCGAAATGTCGCCCCGACCGAAAATACGAAGGTCGCCCTTGATCGCGCCCGATTGATCGGGAAGGGAAGCTGCATACGCGCTAGTGACAAATTTAAAATCCGGACCGAGCCTCTCTAACGCCGTTGCGACTGTAAAATTCTTCATATTCGACGCGGGCATAAAATATTTTTCCGCATCGTTTTCGAAGATGACTTTGCCGGTGTTGAGCGACACGATCTTGATACCAACGCGACCGCGGCGAACCTCAGGGGCGAACATTCGCTGTCTAATACTTGACTGCAAACTTTCAAGCGTCTGAAGCGGAATAGGTGTCGGGCTGGGCGTCGGCCCGGGCGTAGGCGAAGTAGTCGGTTTTGGCGACGGCTTGGGTGTTGGTGTCGGCAACGCAACGAGATCAATGCGAGAATCTGCCGACGTTTTGCCGTTGATACAAAGTGAAATTATGCACGAAGCAAGAGCTACCGAAAGTAAGAGTCTGTGCCTAAAGTTTTTCATTTAAATAATCTGTGATCAAGGCGATTGTAATACAGAAAAGCAGCATCAACCGCTGTCCGTGCTGCCTCAGCGATCATCGATCGAAAGCCCTACCAACGGATCGGCCGAAGGTCTGGGCCGACGACGTGTGAACCTGAGATCACCTCAGGCCGCCGGTTTGGATCGAGCAATGCGGCTCCGTCTTCGTGCCGAAAATGAGCTCCGTACCAAACGACAACGTCTTCGTTTAGCAATGATTCATCGTTCACCCATGGCGCCAGATTGATGGCCGGACCGGCATCTGGATCGTCAAGCTCGTCAGGCGAACCGGCCGAGCCCTTGAACCTCAAAAGCCAGAAATCTCCGGCACCAAATTCATCGATCATCGCTCCGGTCGGGTCAGCTACAGAGTTGTCTAACGGGCCGGGAATGATCGAATACGCTTCGTTACCGCTTGAATTTTGTATTACGAATCCACGGTTCAGGCTATATTTTTTGAATATTGCGGCTTCGGTTGTGATGGGCCTAAGAAATTTTCGCCCGCGTTCGATCTGGAACACCTTATTGGTGCTGTTTACAACGTCAAAATCGAAACGCCAATAAATGTGATGGTCGTGCGCGAAGCACACACAACCGTTTTTTGTCGCTCCAAAACCATATCGCGGACGGATCAGCCCGTTTGGTGCAAATCGCCATTCCATAATATAGCGGTACCAGCCGGCATCCATCTCGGTAACCAAAACTATCTCGGTCCCATTGCCGACATCTTGCCGGTAAATTGCCACACCACGAAAATTACCGTTGTCGTCACCGGTCTCGAGAGCGGTGGTTGCGATCTGGCCATCGGCCAAAATACGGATACCGGACGCGGGATTTTGAGCACCGGCCACCGGCGCCATAAAACCGCCCTCTTCGTTTTGCCAATCACGGAAAGGCCCGCAAATATCGCCCTCGTATTTTACGTTCAGTACCGGAGCATGGCCGCGTTTGAGCACCATCTTGCCTTTATACTTGACGTCCCGAATTTCAATTCCCGATCCCTCATCGGGCGCTCCTGACGATGCTGCGGGTCGTATGATCAACATTTCCCACAGCGGGCTCCCGCCATCCAAAACGGTCATTTGATACTGTCCCGCAGTTCCGGGTGTTCCGCCTGAACCGGCAGCGATCCCGCACGTGTCGGGTGCGGCACGCGAGGCCGGCGGTGCGTCGCCCTCGTAGCGAAGAACCGAATTGTCTCTGAGATTAATGCCGCGAACGGTAAATAGGCCTGTTTCCAGATCCCTTATTCCGACGTTGAGGTATCGCTCGCCGTTGATGATCGAATATGGCGGCATTGCTGCCGAGATTTCGATCTTATTGTCGCGGTATCGCGGCCCGATCTCGGGTTCGTCTTTTATGATCTGAAATGCAGATTCGAGTTCCTTGGTGCTCACCCGCGGCTGTCGTCGCTCCACGCGCGCCGAAACTGCTTCCTTGCCGGCAAAATCACCTTCCGCAATAATGCTCTGTCCGTTCGTGTAATCGTAAAACACCGCTTGATAACGCGATGCCGGCTTACTGTTTTTCGTCGGCAGATAGATCTGTTCGAGCGAAATAAAATTGTATTTAACGCCTTTGAGAAGTTCCCTTACCGCCGGGCTCGATTCGGCCCTTGCCCTTGCCCGTTCGACGTCATTCTCGGTTGGCCCCCAGGGAACAACTCTAATCTCAGGGCGGCGTTGAGCCCGTTTCCGTCCGTTTTGCCAGTTATCGCCTGCTGTGGCAACGCTACAAACCGATATCAGAATCAGGTTAATCCAAATAAATCTCCATCTTTCAATATTCATCGGTTAGGCCCCCACGCAAAAAAAAGGAAGTCAGGATCGAAGCAATTTATTATATTCTCGATCTGACTTCCATCCAAACGGATTGTAATTCCTTCAGCGTTTTTGCTATTTACACTTTGAGTAACCGCAGTCGCGGCACGAGTCGCAGCCGGAAACAAATTCTAGATGGCCGCCGCACTCCGGGCATTCGGCAAACGGGCTCGAGGAGAAAGTCTCTTCTGCGGACGTCTTGCCGGTTGCACGAAGCGATTCGGGCAGGCCATTGAGCCGACGGTCGATCAACAGCAGGCATTCGGCGACGGCTTGCTCGGGCGACGTCAGCAGCCGCTCGTTAAACCACACCGCGTGCGTAGCCGTGACTTTATCAAGACTGCGAGCGACATCTTTAGCGTCAAAGCCACCGCGCAGCATCTTCGACGCAAGCAATCCGACGCCCGCGCTTATTGGTCCGGCAACAAATATTTCGAGTATTCGCTCACCGTCGTGATTGACCGTCACATACAAATTATGTCCCTCAAACGGAATTCGCCACGTCGAACCCTGCAACTCGCGTGGTCGGGTGACCCTTTGCGCCGCCGTTACGAGCGAACGAGCCGTTGACTGGCCGTCGACATCAGCCTCGACGTCCGCCTGAACTTCGCTGCCTCGTCGGCTCTCTTCAACTTGCGATTTTGTTTTCATCGAATTCAATACCTGACCCTCGCGGCTGCCGTCGCGGTAATAGCTGACGGCCTTGCAGCCAAGCGTGCGAGCGAGATGATAGAGTTCGTCCACAGATTCGACGGTGTCGTCGGTCGCCCCGTTGCAGGTCTTCGAGATCGAATTATCGACGTGTTTCTGTGCGGCCGCCAGGACCTTAACGTGGTCGATCGACTTGATCTTCATCGCCGAGATGAATTGCTCGGGCAGCTCATGTTCGTGTTCGACTACATATTCGGCCGCGGCCTTGATCGACTCCTCGTCAGTCTGATCGACCTTTAGACCCAGTGCCTCGGCGGCCGGCGTGTGAACGTACGTGCGCGTCCCGATGGTGTCCTGGCGGACGTACGCCCAGGAGAAGTTCGGTTCGATGCCCGAAGACGTTTCGGCAACGAGTGAGATCGTACCGGTTGGGGCGATGGTTGTAACCTCGTAATTGCGCGGAGTTAAAGGTATGTCACGCGGTATGCCGATCTCGTCGTAAATAAAACGCGAATAGGCTTCGCGGTTTGCTTCGAATTCAGGAAACACACCTTTTTCCTTGCCCAAACGTAGAGATGCCAGCCAGGACTCGCGGCGGACAAATGCCATTACCCGCTCCATCAACTCGATCGAATCGTCACTGCCGTATGTAACGCCCATCTTTATGCACAGGTCGGCAAAACCCATTATTCCGAGGCCAACCGGGCGTGTCCGTTTGACGACATCGTCAATTTCTTTAAGCGGGAAATACCCCGCATCGACCAGGTTATCCAGGAACCTGGTGCAAAGTTGGGTCACGCCGGAGAGCCGTTCCCAATCGACAATTGGTGACCCGTCATCGGTTTTCCTAAAAAATTTCGCCACGTCGATCGAACCTAAATTGCACGAGTTGTTTGAGTGCAGCTGCTGTTCGCCGCACGGATTACACGCGTAGATCTTACCCATCGAGGCCATGAGGTGATTGTGGCGGTTGACCTCGTCTATAAAGATTATTCCGGGCTCGGCGTATTTGTGAGCCGAGGCGATTATCCGATTCCAGATGTCGCGGGCGTAGACCATTCCCTGCATCGGCGGATGCTCGATTGTGCAGTCCGAGAGATCAGCCGTCTCAAACGCGAGCTTATCAGCAAAGGTCGCTGCCGAACCGTCTGGTTTGCGGTACACGACATAATCCGCGCCGGTAACCGAGTCGAATACAGGGTGCATCCACGGCTCGCCCTCAAACTCGGTTTGAAACCAGGTGCCGCTGTCCACCGCGTCCATAAATAGATCGGTCACCGTCACCGAAATATTGAAATTTGTCAGGCTCGTCTGGTCGTTCTTAGCGTGAATAAACCGCAAAATATCAGGGTGCGTTACACTCAGGATGCCCATATTCGCACCGCGCCGGACGCCGCCCTGTTTTACAACCTCAGTCGTCTGATTGACGATGTTCATAAAACTAACCGGGCCCGATGCGACGCCGCGAGTCGAGTTGACCATAGATCCCGCGGGACGCAGAAATTCGTATGTCATGCCGGTACCGCCGCCGGTTTGGTGAATTATCGCGACATTTTGGGCATGCTCCATAATGCCCTCGATCGAATCCGGAACGTCGAGCACAAAGCACGCGGCGAGTTGGCCCTTTGGCTTGCCGGCGTTTACCAGACACGGCGTATTTGGTACGAACTCACGGGCGAGCATAACGGCGGCCATCTCGTTATAAAAGAGCTTTTGCGTAAATGGCTCGGTCTCGGCCTTAGAGACATGGCCGACGACGCGCCTTACGATGTCTTCCCACGTTTCGATGGCTTCGCCATTCTCGTCTTTGATCGAGTAACGGAGGCTTACCACTTTTCGAGCGTTTAGCCCCAGTGGTACAAATTCGCGGGCCGTCGCAGTTCCCGCACCCCTTCCAACCCCGTTTTTTTCGAGAAAACTATTAATAGCCGACTCAAAAACTGTGCTCATATCTAATTGTCGCTCCCGTATTTATTGGTAAAGGTGACGAGTCCCGTTTAACGCTATCTTAACATTGAAGATAGCACTTTGGTATGTAAAAACGCGAGATTTTGTCGTGTTGTAAGCCTGACGAAGGTCGTAAAATATTATCCTCAAGCGATGCCAATAGTAAACAAGTTAATACGCAATGTCAACAAAAAACTTCACACAATATCTTGGGCTAATTCATAAATCAGCAACAACCAGATGTGTAAATGTGTGTGTTTGTTTAACTTGCGAGACGGAGAAACGCAAAATTATTCTTTCAATATTCAGTCCGAAACCGCTCCATACTGGCTACGAAAATATATGAGCGGCGCGCCGTCGCCGGCAACCGTATTTTCAACTTCTCCGACAAAGATCGAGTGATCGCCGCCGTCGTATGTATGCTTAAGGCGGCATTCGAGAGTCGCGAGAGCGTTCCTGAACGCGGGAACGCCGTCGATGCCCTCCCGAAATTCCAGATCCTCAAATTTGTCATCCGACGGGGCCGCAAACCGCACCGACAGATGTTCTTGAGATTTATCCAAGATGTTGACTACAAACACATTAGATTCTGTAAAAGCGTAATGGCTGGCGGTTGTCTTTTCGATACATACCAGCACCATCGGCGGACTGAGCGAAACCGAGCAAAATGCGGAAACCGTGATGCCGTAAAATTTTCCCGCCGAATCTTTTGTCGTAACAACACTTACACCGCTTGCAAAGCAGGAAAGCGCGGCACGAAATTGGTCTTCGGAAACAGCCATATTTAATCAGCAATCTACATTATCGATCCGCATTTCGCAAAAACACCGATTTTGATAAATGACGAACAATAATCGATAATTCTCGGCAATGACCGCTTTGAAAGAATTTCTGGCTGAGGTGATATGTGAAATTGACGTAACGCTCAACGACCGTCTTCCACAGGCGAACGTCGAGCCGACACGCCTGCACGAAGCGATCCGCTGGAGCGTTTTTGCGGGCGGCAAGCGCATCCGACCGGCGATCCTGATAGCGGTTGGGCGGACGTTTGGAGCCGCTGAAAATAGTCTCTTAAGCACGGCCGCAGCATTCGAAATGATGCATACGTATTCGCTGATCCACGACGATCTGCCTGCGATGGACGATGGCGATCTGAGACGCGGAAAGGCTACGTGTCACAGGCAATTTGGCGAGGCGACGGCGATACTTGCAGGTGATGTGCTTCAAACTCTTGCCTTCAAAACGATTGCCGACGACGAGAATCTTTCGGCCCAGATTCGACTAAAACTGATCTCTATACTAGCAAATGCGTCCGGGACGCCTGACGGAATGGTCGCCGGCCAGCAGCTCGACCTCGACGCCGAGGGCAAGCCTTTATCGATTGACGCGTTGGAGCAGATCCACCGCCAGAAGACGGGTGCATTGATCACGGCGGCGGCTGAGGCCGGTGCAGCGATCGGTGGTGCTATCGATGAGGAAATTGCGGCCGTTGTCGAATTTGCGGCCAAGCTCGGCCTGCTTTTTCAGATTACGGACGATCTGCTCGATGTCACGCAGAGTTCGGAGACTCTTGGCAAAACGGCCGGCAAAGATGTTTTAGCCGAGAAGGCGACCTATCCTGGCCATTATGGTGTCGAAAAGACACGCGCCCTGGCGGAGGCAATTCGTAAAGAGGCGAATCAGGCCCTCGTTGCGATCCAAAAAGACACATCGCGCTTGCGCGAATTCAGCGATATGATCGCCGACCGAAGCACGTAAAAAGCACAGACAAATTCGCGGGTAAAGACGGAATGCGCTCGACATTCGACCTTTCATTCCACTTGACCCGATGAGCGAAAGGATTCCAAACAACTCACTCGATCTAGCAAAAACGGCTGCGATCACGGCCGCGGTTGTGTTTTTGTACGCGACTGTTTTGGCAAAGCTCGGACTCGATTGGTGGTCGGACGAAAACTATTCGCACGGGCTGCTTGTACCGTTTGTGATCGGGATAATCGTTTGGAAGCAGTGGGACGAGCTGAGGTCGATCGCCCGGCACCAATCAATTTTGGCGGGCAGCTTCGCGGTAGTTGCGGCCATTCTGCTGCTGTTTGCAGGCACACTCGGCGCGGAGCTTTTTACACAGCGCATCTCGTTCTTATTGATGCTCGCCGGTATAGTTTTTTATTTCTTTGGCTTGCGAGTGCTCAGGCTTCTCGGCGTTTCTTTTGCGCTGCTGCTGCTCGCCATACCGATCCCGCAAATTGTTTTCAACCGCATCGCGTTTCCACTGCAGATCTGGGCGTCGCAGATGGCGGTTTGGGGAATCAGGTTCTTTGAGGTGCCAACCGTCCGAAGCGGAAACGTCATCGACATCCTGCCGCGCGGATCGACACAAACTATCTCGCTTGAGGTCGTCGAGGCCTGCAGCGGCATTCGCTCGCTGATGACTCTGGTTACGCTCGCGCTGATCCTGGCGTATTTCACGCGACGTGACGACGACGGCGGCTACATAAATTTCTCGCGCCCCGACCTTTTGCGTGTCGTTGTCCTGATGATCGCCGCAGTCCCGATCGCGGTTCTGACAAATGCCGCCCGCGTCACCGGAACAGGTGTTTTCACATACTATTACGGCAAACAGGCAACCGACGGCACCTGGCACGAGATGTCCGGCTGGCTCGTCTATGTCGTAGCTCTCGCCTTGCTCGTTGCGGCGAATTACCTTCTGCGAAAAGCGTTCAGCACGTCGGATGATCGAATGCCTTCAATCCGCAATCCTCAATCCGCAGTCTTCACTTCTGGAGTGCTGCCGTTGATCGCGGTTCTGGTGTTTAGCGGTTCTTTCATAAACTGGTTTGCGGCTCGCACCGAGAGCGACGCTGCCCGCCGGCCGCTTGCCGAAATGCCTGCTACCATTGGCGATTGGCGGCAAAAGGGAAGCGAGATGAGATTTGCCGACGGCTCGGAAAGCGTGCTCCGAACGACCGATCACACAATGCGCGAATACAAACTGCCTGACGGACGTTCCGCCAATGTTTACGTCGGCTATTACGCCTCTCAGCGGACCGGAGCTACCTATCACAGCCCGCAAAACTGCCTGCCCGGAGCCGGTTGGGTGATGAAAGATCCACAGTTCATCGACATCACGACCTCGACAGGGCGAACATTCCAGGCAAACCGCTATATCATCGAAAACGGCATATATAATGAGGTCATGATCTATTGGTACCAGGGCCGCGGCCGCATCGAGGCCAGCGAATACCGCGACAAGATCAACACCGTGCTCGACAGCGTCACACGCCGCCGAAGCGACGGTGCGATGGTGCGCGTAATGACCAGTGTTGGAGCGGACGAAACCGCCGCCGTTGCCGCCGCCGTCGACCTCTCCGCCCGCCTCGCCGAAACGCTCCCGCCGTTTGTTCCGGAATAACATCTATTGACATCTATTGCCAATATGCTATCTTTATTTGTGAGAGGATTTTACGAGTATGGCAACCGCAACGATCAACATTTCGATTCCCGATTCGCTAAAGGCCGAGGTCGATAAAGCCATCGCATCCGAAGGTTATGGCAATACAAGCGAGTTTTTTCGTGACCTTGTGCGGGACTATTTGAAAAAACGTCAGGAAAAGCGCCTTGAGGCGTTGCTTCTGGAAGCGGTCGAGCGCGATGATTTCAGTCCCTTGACCAAGGCTGATTTTGAGGGAATTAAGGAACGTGGTTTGAAACGACTTAAGGAACGGGCGAAAAAATAATAGTCAATGAGCTACGCGGTCGAGAGGAGCGGTCAGTCGATAAGAGATATCGAAGAAGCTTTTGTCTATATTGCCGAAGGTGATCTGGATAAAGCAGTCCTTTTTTTGGTGGCAGTCGAAGATACGCTCGAAATATTGTCCGTTAATCCTCTTATCGGTAGCAATCGACAATTTGAAAGTAAAAAGCTAAATGATCTGCGGATCTGGCGGGTAAAAGGTTTTGAAAATTACCTGCTCGTTTACTCGACTGTGCCCGAAAAAAAGGTAGTAAGAATATTGCGTCTTTTAAACGCTAACCGCGATTTCGATCTGATCTTCGACTGACCCGGCTCTCCTTATTTACGATTCACAATTTACGAATTACTCATCGTGTCACAGGCGACCGAGAAACCCAGCAACCCGAGAAAGGGACGGAGACTTTTTGGCTATACCTAGCCGACGGCATTCTCGCCCGCAAAGCAAAAGGGGTACTTACGGCCGCCGTCGACCTCTCCGCCCGCCTTGCTGAAACGCTCCCGCCGTTTGTTCCGGAATAAGCTGCGTCCTAACTGAGTTACAGTGGACGCTGATATGCTGCTCCTGCCCGGGCAGTCGAAAAGCTCCAGCGGACAAATACAACCCTGTTAAGTACGAGCCGTCTGACATTCGGCATAATTGTCAAAAATTTCTGAAATCGAAAGCTGATTGGATGTATTTCCCCAATGCCGACAGGACATTGTTATTTGTTGGAATTTAGCTTTGAAATCAGATGACCGGCTGCGTTTTGCGTCGGGGATCGAACGAATCGCCCGAACGAGCCAGTCAAACGGTCATTGCCCGATCCTTTGATAACAAGCCGAATCGATGCGACCAATGAACCGAACGATATGATTAACCGAGAGTGCCATCAGAAGCTAGCCCGTTTTACTTACCTTTTCCTATTACTCTGCCTGAGCCTGTTTATAACGTCGTGCGGCCATTCGACGGCGACGTTTTTGGCAAAGGGCGAAGAATATCTACAAAAACGTAAATTTCACGATGCGATGATGCAGTTTCGGTCGGCGTCGGAATCCGATCCGGATTCTGCAAAGGCCCATTGGGGACTCGCCCGCGCGTACGAGAATTTAGGGCAGTTTAACGAGACTCTTGACGAACTGCGCAAAACGGTTGAGCTGGACGCGACAAATCTTGACGCCAAAGCAAAGCTCGGGAATTACTTTTTATTGGTTCAACCGCCATTGATCGGTGAGGCCGAAAAGATCCGCACCGAGATCCTCGAGGCTGATCCAAAATTTATCGAGGGTCATATTATGACCGCTTCGATAATGGCCGCACAGGGTAAGCCCGACGAAGACGTCGTAGCGGCCGTCAACCGGGCAATTGCGCTCGACCCGCAACGCATTGAGTCGTACATCAGCCTTGAGCGCTTTCATACGACCCGTGAAAAGCCGGCAGACGCCGAAGCAGCGATCCAGAAAGGAATTGCAATGAGCCCGACGTCGATACTCGGTTATACGGAGTATGGCCGATTTTTGACCGATGCCAACCGCGATGCAGAGGCAGAGGTGCAGTTTCAGAAAGGTATCGCGATTGATAACGCCAGCATTGAGGCGCGCGAAGCGATCGCGGACTTTTATGTGACGAGCCGCCAGATGGACAAGGCCGAAACGACGTATCTCGATCTTGTGCAAATTCAGGAAAACAGCCCTGAAAGCCGACTCGTTTTAGCCGAATTTTACGTCAAATCCGATCGTCAGGACATGGCGATAGACGTTCTAAACCAAGTTCTTACAGACGCTCCGGACTATGTGCTTGCCCGGTATCGTCTCGGCGAGATCTATCTCGAGCGACGCGAAATGGCCAAGGTAAACGAACAGCTAGAGGCTCTATTTAAGATAAATGACGACGACATCGAGGCGTTGATGCTGCGCTCGCGGGTGCGAATGCAGGAAAACAAGGCTGACGACGCGATCAAAGATCTCGAAGAGGTTTTGAAGAAAACACCGAGCGGCCGTGAACCGCTCTTCTTGATGTCGCAGGCGAGGCTCTCCGTTGGGCAGATCGATCAGGCGAACGCGTTTATTGCTGATCTCGAAAGGTATCATCCGACGGATCTGAAAGTCGCTTTATTAAAGATCCAGGCCGCCTTCACCGCCGGTGAACCGCAAAACGCGTTTAGGCTTTCGAACGAGTTGTTCGACAAAGCCAGCTCGTCGATACCGAATCCCGAAACTGACGCTGAAACGATACAGAACCTGAAGTTCCGGGCACTTTCGTCCAGAGGCCTGGCCCAACTCGATCTCGGAAAACTGGAGGAAGCAAAGGCGGACTTACAGCAAGTCCTGCAAATGTCACCGCGTTCGTCGCTGGCTATGGTGAATCTTGCGAAGGTTTTTATCGCGGACAGCAACCTCGCCGGGGCGCTCGATCTATACGAGCAGGCACTCGCGGCCGACCCGCAAAATTTCGACGCGGTCAGCGGTATCGTCGGCACGATGATAAGTCTGAATCAAACCGAAAAGGCGCACGCAAAGATCGATGGCCTGATCGCAGCAAATGCCGATAAACCGGACGTTCTGGCAGCTCTGCACTTTCTTAAATCAAATGTATTTTCGGCCGCCGGGGACAATGCCAACGCCGAAACCGAACTGACGACTGCCATCGGTTTTGACGAGAATTACATGCCGGCTTATGCAACATATGCGAGTCTGCTGGTCAAACAAAATCGCGCGGACGAGGCGATTGCCCAATACAAACGATCACTCGAAAAGCGTCCATCGGCCCAGATCTATACGCTTCTCGGTATTTTAGAGGACGCCCGCGGTAACTCTGGCGAAGCCGAAAAGGCATACCGGAGGGCATTGGACATTGTGCCGGACACACCGATCGCCGCCAATAATTTGGCGTGGATGATAGCGGATAACCAGGGAAATCTCGACGAGGCATTGCAACTCGCGACTACCGCCGTGACCAAAAACCAGTCGGCGGCCAGCTTTTACGACACGCTCGGCTGGGTTTATTTCAAAAAAGGCCTCGCATCGCCGGCCGTCGAGCAGTTACGAAAGGCTGTCACGCTTGACGATGCTCTCGCGCGACGAACGGGCTCAGCTCCGAATCTCGGCTACAGAGTGCGGCTCGGTATGGCCCTTGCAAAAACTGGGGACAAAGTATCCGCCCGCCGCGAAGTCGAGACATCGCTGCAAAATATTAACGTCCTTACACAACGAGAAATTAGAGAGGCAAAAAGCGTCCTGGCGAGCCTCTAGACCTGGATATAGAGACATTATGTTTACGATCGTCTTATTTGAAAATGTCCGGATGGCAAGTGTCGTATCCTTTCTGGCGGCGATACCGGAATCGATAGGCCTGCTTGTTTTCGGTATCGGGTTAGTTGTTGTGGCGGTCCTGATTCGCTCCTTCTTAACGCGTAACGAGACCGATAAGACGGATCCCGAGGTCACGAAAAAAGCTTAAGCGGAAGGTAAATGAACAATGAGCGTTGAATTTAGACAAAGAAAACCCGGCGAATTGATTCAGATGGTAAAACGGCATAAATGGCTGATCCTGCTGCCGATGATCGCCCTTACGTCCGCGATCGGCTTTGTTGTTAACAGGCTGCCGAGCATTTACGAGTCAACCTCACTTTTGACGGTTAAGCCGCCGACGATCTCGTCGAGTCTTGTTCAATCGCTTTCAAACGAAAATCTATCGCAGCGACTCTCGACGATCAACCAAGAGGTTTTGAGCCGTTCGTCTCTGGAGCCGATGGTACAGAAATACGATCTCTACAAACAAGAGCGATCGGCCGACGTTCCGATGGAACTGATCATCGAGAAGATGTACAAAAACATCAAGGTCGATCTCGAAGAGACCGGCTACGAAAAGGTGGCGGCGTTTCGGATCAGATATCGCGATCGCGATCCTCAGGCCGCTCGAAATGTAACCGCGGAACTGGCCAGCAAGTATGTTAACGCTCAGGTTCAGAATTCGGTCGAGATCGCTGAATCGACCAATGAATTGTTTGAAAAACAGTTGGCCGAAAAGAAGACCGCACTCGACGATCTCGAAAAGCAGCGTCTAGAGATAATGATGCAAAATGTTACGACCTTGCCCGAGTCGGAACAGGGCCTTGTTGCTCAACTGCAGGGTCTACGCCAGCGAGAGGACACGATCACAAAAGAGAAACAGACGCTTTATAACGAAAAGGGCCGGCTTAGCGACTCAATTTCGTCGAACAACCGCCAAATGCGTCTTATCGAAGATTTTGGCGAAAAGGAAACTCAGGATACCGCCCGGCAGGCTTCGCAGATCGAGGACACGCCCGCCTATGCACAATTGATCCAAAAACGGGCCGATCTCAATGGCCAGCTCGATAATCTGCTTAAAGTTTACAAAGAAAAGCATCCGGCTGTGATCGCTAAAATGAGCGAGATCCAACGCCTTAACGAGGAACTTGAGAACCTTAAGAAGAACACAGACAAGCGCGTTCAGGTAGCCACTCAGGTTAGCGGCCGAAAGGCCGAATTGCAGAAGAAGAGCCTCGAACTTGAGAATCAACGCATTCAGTCTCAGATCGGCCAGATCGAACAACAGCTTGTGGGCAAAGATATTGAGCGTCAGCAAAATTCGGGTCAGATCGTTGTCCTTGAGTCAAAGATCAATACGATCCCAAATGTAAAGGTAGCTCTCGAGGGCGTCAACGCACGTTACGCGTCGGCAAAGCAGACGTACGATGAGATCTTAAAGAAAAAGAACGACGCTGAAACGGTCGTCGGCGTTGAGACGAACGCTCAGGGCGAGACGATCCGCGTTCAGGATCCGGCAAATATTCCGCAATCACCCGTCGCGCCAAAGCGGTTCTTACTAACACTGATGGGCGCAGGCATCGGGCTCGCGATAGGGCTGATCCTGGCTGCATTCTTTGAGGTTCCGCGAATATTCAGGATCCAGAACATTGAGGACGCAAAACACTATACGGGGTTGCCCGTGCTGGCGTCGGTACCTCCGCTGCTGTCCGTGGACGAAAAAGCGTGGATACGGCGTTCGCATTGGTTAAGACTGGCTGCCGGCATCGCTGCCGCGATCGGTGTTATTCCGCTGATCGTTCTGATACTGCAGGCGACAAGAGTTTTCGACAAATTGGTTTCGTAGGAGCAACACCTACGCAGTGAGGTAATTATGTACAAAGAATTTTTCGGATTAGACGATTCACCGTTCACATTGACGCCGGACCCGCGTTTCATCGTGTTCACGCCGAGTTACAACGAGGTGCTTGCGAGTCTATATTACGGGCTTGAGAACGCCAAGGGACTGATTGTGCTCACTGGCGAGGTCGGCACGGGTAAGACGACGGCGCTGCGTTGGATAATGCGGCGGCTCGATTCGACGGTGTTGGCGGCGTATGTGTTTAATCCGCGGCTGTCGATCGATGAATTTTACCAGCACGTGACCCAGATGCTAGGGATCAAGGACTGGACGAACAAATCCGAGCTTCTCAATCTGATGGGCAAGGTCCTGGAGGAACGCCATCGCCGCGGACTTCGCACGGTCATCATTATCGACGAAGCTCACGAGCTGTCGGATTATGTGCTCGAAGAAATTCGCCTTCTGCTCAATTTTGAATCGGACACGGCCAAGCATCTCCAGATCATACTCACTGGGCAGCCTGAGCTTCGCGACCGGCTAAATCAGCCTAACCTCCGTCAGCTGAAACAGCGAGTTGCTCTCAGGTGCACAATGCACCCGTTTCCTAACGTCGAGGAGGTCGATCGGTACATCACAGAGCGTCTCTTGATCGCAGGTTCCACCGAACCGAGTGTCTTCACTACCGGCGCCGTCGAATTCGTGTATCAGTGTTCAGACGGCATTCCGCGGCAGATCAACAACCTTTGCGACAACGCGATGATCGCGGCTTACTCAGCCGGCGACAAGACGATCGGGCGACAGATCATCGAGGCGGTGGCCGATAACCTGGACATGCTGCCGCACAATGAGGGCCTGATAGCATCTGACGCCGCTTTGGATGCGCCGAACGGACGAGTTTTACGCACCGAAGTGAGAGAAGAGATCTGGAACGGACAGGCACGGGTCGAAGCGACAAAACCAAGAGTGTTCAGTCACGACGCGTCGTCGGGAAACGGCTACGCTAATGGCGGCTCGAATGGATTTGCCGACCGAAACGGCTTCATATTCGAGGATCCTGACGATGATGTAAGACTCGAGATCGAAGATTTCAGAGGACCATTT
>Ga0209798_10000384_pt1 | contig 26106 bp, 20 predicted proteins | sample DOMMetBare3Fresh_FD_187475 | JGI IMG/M metagenome (GOLD analysis project Ga0209798, IMG submission 187475) | Wetland sediment microbial communities from St. Louis River estuary, USA, under dissolved organic matter induced mercury methylation -... | ecosystem: Environmental > Aquatic >... | reverse complement strand
CGGTGAAGCGCGCCCCGCTGTGGCCGTCGCTGCTCGCCTCGATGGTCCCGCCGTGCAACAGGACGAACTCGCGAGCGAGCGCGAGCCCGATCCCGGCGCCACCGTACTCGCGCGTTCCCGCCATGTCGACCTGGTAGAAGCGCTCGAAGAGCTTCTCCGCCCGGTCCGGCGGGAATCCGGGTCCGTCGTCCTCGACCACGATCTCGATCGCGTCCGGCCGATCGTGCAGCCACACGGTGACGTGGCCCATGGGCGGCGTGAACTTGATGGCATTGGAGAGCAGATTGACGAACACGCGCTCGAGCCGTTCCGGGTCGCACCAGATGGGCGCGTGCTCCAAGTCGGGGCGGAACTGCAGCGTGATGCTCTTGCGCCCCGCGAGCACCTGGCTCTGATCCGTCAACGCGCGCAGCTGCTCGACCAGGTCGTGCTCGGCGAGGTTCAGCTCGAGGCGGCTCTCCTCGAGCCTCGAGAGATCGAGCAGGTCGTCGATGAGCTTCAGGAGCTTGAGCGCGCTCTTGAACATCGTCTGGAACGAGCTGCGCTGCGCCTCGCTGAAGTCGCCCATCTCGCCCTCGAGCATGAGCTCGAGCGGTGTGAGGACCATCGCGAGTGGCGTGCGTAGCTCGTGCGTGATGTTGGCGAAGAAACGCGACTTGAATTTCTCGAGTTGCTGCAGCTCGGCGTGCGCGCGCTCCAGGTTCAGCGTGGTCTGCTCCAGCCGCACGCGCTGGACCAGTTGCTCGCGCTGGGTGCGGAAGAGCAGCATCTGCCCCACCGAAGCGACCAGCGCCGTCGCCGAGAGGAAGGCGAGGTTCGAGAGGGCGGTGGCGCGTTCGCCCGTCGTTCCCGCGACCGCGTTCGCGAGGAGGAGCGACGCCACGATCGCGGCGTGGGTGGCTGCGACGACCTGGGGCCGCCAGACGAAGAGCAGGCCTGCCGCCAGGACGGTCAAGCTGATCCCGGCGTAGTAGGGAGAGGAGAGCCCTCCCATGTAGGTCGTCATGATGCTGACGCCGGCAGCCGCGAGCCATGCGTAGACGGCCGTGATGAGCTCGCCGTAGCGCTCGAACGCGCGGGAATACAGCAACGGGAAGGCCGCGACGTTCGCCGCCGCGATCAGGCCCCGTGTGATCCACAAGCCCGGCAGGGCCGCGCCTGGCGCGAGTAGCCAGTCGAGCAGACCGAACGCCGGATACAGGACGACGATGATGGTCAGGCCGATCCGCAGCCCGCGCCGGTTACGCTCGATGAGCCAGCGGCGCCAGCGTTCTTCGATCTCGGCCGCCGCCGCTTCCATGTCTACTCGCGCACCATCTCCAGGAATGGATTGACGCCGCTCTCCTCCTCGAAGATCCGGATGCGTGCGTCGGGGACCGCCTGTCGCCCCAGCTCCAGCAGCTGTTCGCGCGTGCGGTAGATGAGCTCCCATTCCATGTGGTGCTCCATCAGCCAGCGCGTGGGGTGGTCCACCATGTTTGCGAGGAGTAGCCGACCACCGGGGGCCGTTGCCAGCGAGAGACGGCGTGCCAGCACGACGGCGGTGCGGTACTGCAGATAGTCGAGTAGTCCGCAGGAGTAGACGAAGTCGAACTTGGGGAACGAGTCGAACAGCGCTGCGTCGCGCAGCAGGCGCTTGATGGAATCGTGCAGGAACGTGAGGCGAACGGCGCCGGAGAAGCGTCCGTCGACGGAGGGCTTGAGCCTACGCCAGGCGTGTGCAAGCGCGTTCTTGTCCTGGTCGAACAGCACGACCTCGACTGGCGCAGGCAGCTCGTCGACCTCGGCGAGCAGCTCGAACCACTCCTGCGCGGGTCCAGCCGCGAGCGAGAGGATGCGAAGGGGCGGCCCCGAGGCTGCGCGCTGGGTGAGGAGCGCCTTGATCTCGCGCTTGAGCAGATCCTTGCGACAGCGTACCGCGACACTGGCACGCGTGTACGCGAACGATAGATGCACGGCACGCGCGAAGAGCGTCTGACCCTCGAAGTGACGTTCGTAGATGAAGTTCATCACCTCGTAGTCGCCTGGGTACCCGAACGGCTTGTTGCGCGCGCGCTGGCAACCGGGTGATTGCATGAAGCACGGGTCCAGGTGCCGCCGCGACCATTCCATGGTGGTCGGGTTCGCGTGCCCGTTCCGCAGCTCGCGCACTGCATCGTCGATCGCTTCCATCAGGCGGACGCTCTCGGTCACGAAACCGGTGCGGAGGTGGGAGATCAGCGCCGTGCGAGCTGGGTTGCTCGATCCTTGCAGCACGTGCCATGGCAGCTGCTTCTCGAGCTCGTCCAGCTCGTGCTCCGCGTCCTCGAAGTAGGCCCGCAGCTCCGCGACCAGCGCCTTGAAGCGCTCGCCTCCGAGCACGTACCAGGGCTTCTCCCGGACGGGTGGGGCGGGGAACTCCGCCTGCCACCTGCGCACGTTGCGGAGCTCGAGCACCTCGTCGATGTCGAGCAGGAAGTCGTCGAAGGAGACGCCGACGAACGTGGAGCCGTCCTGCTCGCGCACGGACCCGATGTGCGTGGCGCCGCGGAAGGCCTCGTGCCCGTCGAACCGGAGCAGCAGCTCCAGGTACTCCCCGGGCCGGGCGGGCATTCCGGGCGGCCACACGAAGGCGACGCCGTTCTGGGACACGTCGAGCAGGGCGCACTCGCGCGACGCGCCGGCGATGGAGACCGTCACGACGCCGCGCAGCGGCGCCAGGTCCGCCGCGCTGTGGCGTTGAGGTCGGAAGAAGACACCTCGCCCCTGGCCGCCGTCCAGCTCCTCGTACTGGCGGACTCGACCCGAGCCGTTCCGTGGCGCCGGCGCGTTCGAGCGTCCGGCGCCGTTCGTCGGCCCACTGATCCCGACCTCGTTCACATAGGCTCGCATCCTCGCTAACCTCCCTCGTTACGATGCCAGGTCCGGCGGCGCGGTCGGTATGACCACCTCGAACCGCGTTCCGCCCTCCGGGCGGTCCAGCGCCGCGATCCTGCCCTGATGGGATTCGACGATGAGGCGGGCGAGGTACAGGCCCATGCCCAATCCCTGGTCGCCCTTGCTCGAAACGAAGGGCTGGAAGAGGTGATCGCGCATCTCGGGCGGGATGCCGGGACCCTCGTCCTCTACGGCGAACTCGACCTCGTTCTGCCCCCGGGCGCGCGCGGAGACCCGCACGGCGCCTTCGCCCTTGGTGGCGTGAAGTGCGTTCCGGATGAGATTGACGAGCACCTGGGTCAGCTTCTGCCGATCGGCTGGGATCCGAGGGAGCCGGGGCGCGACGTCGCGGTGCACCACGCACATCCTCAGGTCCGCGTCCAGGCGCGAGATCGCGAGCGCATCGGACAGCAGCATCGCAGGATCGACGGGCGCGGCCTTCAGCACGAGCGCGCCGGTGCGCGCGTACTCGTTCAGCGTCTGGAGCGTGTGCAGGAGGTTGTCGACGCCGGAGATCCCCAAGGTCAGGATCTCGCGCAGCGGGGGCGACACGGTGGTCTTCGCGATCTCCCATTCGACGGCGCGCAGCGAGACCATCGCATTCCTGAGGTCGTGGGTGACGCCCGACGAGAGCCGGCCGAGCGTGCTCAGCCGCTCGAGGTGGAGCACCGACTGCTGCTGGACCCTCAGCTCCTCGAGCGAGGCGCGGAGCTCGTCGGTTCGCCGGGCGAGCAGCGTCACCAGCTTCTCGATCGTGCGCCGCTGGACGACGTACGCGCTCGCGTGCTCGACGGCCTGGGCGATCTCGGGAGGCTCCCAGGGCTTGCGCAGAAAGCGGAACGCCCTCGCGCGGTTGATCGCGAGCTCGAGAACCTGCTCGTCGGCGTACGCTGTGAGCACGATACCGGCGGCATCGACTCGCCGCTCCCGGAGTTCCTCGAGCAACTCCACCCCCGTCATTCCAGGCATGCGCTGGTCGGCCACGACGACATCGAGCGGCACCTGTGCCCCGATGGCGAGTGCCTCCTCGCCCGACCCCGCGTCGTAGACCTTCCACTGCTCCTCGAGGAAGCTCCGCATCACCGTGAGGTTGAGCGGTTCGTCATCGACGAGAAGTACGCCCCCGGTTCGCTGGCTGCCCACGGCGTAGCGCTCCACGAGGTCGGCGATCTCGCGGTCAGTGATCAAGCCGGCTCCCCTGGGAGGCACTTCAAGACTGCCCATTATAGGGTACTCCCGGCGGGGCTCAAGGAAGGCGGCGAGAATTGCTCGCGAGGCTGGTCGAAGGACACCCTATCGGGGGAAGCCAATCCGGAGACGTGAGGACCGGAGTTGCATGAACCCCACCGGTCTGCCTCGGCGGCGATCCGCTGGATTCCGGCCGGGTAGTAGGTCGTTCAACCCGCAGCCGGTAGAGTGCGTCACGCTAGCGCATGTGGAAGGCTCCTCAACTTCCCGGCCACCGGTACGGCGGCATGGGATGTCGACGGGCTCGGGGAACGTCATGGGGACCATCGTCGAGGACGTGGCAGGTGCCGCGGAGTGGGTGAGCGAGGCGCTCCGCTCCTCCGGCTATGCCGCCGACTGGGGGGCGGCGAGCCTGTGGGAGATCGACAGGTTCTTCGACGAGAACAGCCGCGGCGGAAAGGGCCGCGGGCTCCTCGCGGATCAGGTCGGCAGCCGCGTCTTCGCCATCGGGGCGTACGTGGGCGAGGTCATCCGGCGGGCAAGGGGCGGTGAGTGGGTCGGCGACGACGCGGACCCGCAGGCGGAGATCTCGGTCCAGCTCCGGCTTCACGACGGTACGCAGCTCTGGCCCGTGCAGAGGGCGATGAAGCGGCTCCGGAACGGTGCGGGGGACGGGATCGCGGCCTACGGGATCGCCCTGGGGCTCGACGTCGGTCCACGGCCGGGTCGGAAGAAGAGGCCGTGGTGGAAGGTGTGGTGATCCCGGAGGGCGTCGCGGGTAGGACGACCCGCAGTCTGGGTCTGGTAACGTAGGTTTCGGCAACTGATTCAGCGGCGCTTCGGGAAGCCTGCTTCGCCGACTGCCTTGTTCCCGAAGTACTCCCGGAGATGTTCCTGCAGCAGCGCCTCGTCGTACGTCACCCGGGCGCGCCCCCGCAGATCGAAGCCAAACCCCGGCGGAAGGGCGATGTAGGCCGCAAGGTCGGGGCGAGCCGTGGTGAGGTGGTACGTGTGCTCGTTTACGAGCGCGGTCACGTCCCCGTGGTACTCGTCGGTCACGATGACCCAGCCGGACATGTGAGCCGGCCACGGGTACCTCATTCCCTGGACGGGCTTCCCCTCCCTGACGCCGGCGGAAACGGCGGTCAGCGTGTCGGGGTCTGGGGGCGCGAACAGCGCGTTGTAACGCCTGCAGACGCGGTGCTGTTCTTCCCAGTAGCGGACGGACAGCGAGCCTCCGGGCACGAACGCCGTGGCGTTCGGGTCGAGCTCGACCACGTCGAGCATGCCGCTCTCCCCTTCGGCGGCCGCGAACTTCACCAGCCAGTACCCGTAGCGAAGCGTCTCACCGGCCCGGATGGAGCGCCCCGACTCGCCGAGGCAGCGCACGACGAAGCGCAGGAAGCCCTTCGCTCCAGCCCGGAGGCTCGGATCGTTCACCGCGATCCTCAGTTCCGGATGCGCTCGGCGGAACAGGCCCCGAGTCCGTACCGTCAATCCGTCCGTGATGAACCGCGTGCGCCTCCAGAACATGGATACTCCTCGGGGACCCTCGACGAACGGGTCAGCAACAGACGTCACCGCTGCCGCGCCTGCCGCCTGACCCATGACCGTTGGTGGCCTTCGCACGCACTAAAGCTGAGCTTCGATGGCCGCCTTGTCTATGATTGACCATACCTGCTCAATCTTCTCTCCCCGAAATCTATAGAACACGTTTTCGGTAAAGGAAACCCTCTTCCCGTTTACGTGGAGGCCCAGGAACTTTCCCTTTGGCGTACAATTAAATTCCAGCCGGCACGCAATATGAGGCGGATCGGAAACCAGCAGCTGAATGTCGAAATGAAGGTCGGGAATTTCATTGAAGTCTCTCTCCAGCATCTCTCGATAACCCATTATCCCGATCCGTTGACCGTTGTAGTACACTTCATCATCAACGAATTGTTCCAGCTTCGGCCAGTCCTGATGATTCAGGCAGGCAATGTAATCTCGGTAGACGTCGCAGAGGTTGGCTTTAATCATGGCAAATGGTGGCCCGCGTCTTGCACGTGCCATTGCTGTCCTTGCTGGGTCGGTGTTCGTATGCCCTTGAGCAAGAGCCAAACACTCAGCGCCAATTCGAAGATGGCCATGGGCGAGTCGAACCACCACAGGTTCACTATCTTGGAGAAGTCCGGGAAGATGTAGAAGACGAAAGTGCAGGCGGCGCACCATGCACTGGAGATCACGCCAAAGGCGGCCAGTGCTCTGGGGACGTAGTTCGACTTGAACCACAAGTAGCTGCCAACCGTGGCTCCCAATGCCCAGAACAGCAAGCCAACGTAGTACGCGTCGAAACCGCTGAGGTACAGCCGCGCCAAGGCCGGCAATTGGTCTGGTCCAAACGCAGGCGAGTAATCGGCGTCACTCAAGAGTCGCAGAGCGGTGAAGAGATTGAGCGTCGCCAGGAGCCACGTGAGGCCATGGACCAGCCTGCCGAATGCCGCGAGCAAGGCAAGGTTCTGGCCGACCGGCTTGAGGATCACGTAAAGCGCTGTCGCCAGTACGCCAACGCCAACGCAGTAGACCATGTCGCCTGCGACGCCGATACGGAATAGTGTTTCGTTCGCCAGGATATTCCGAGCGGTTTCTGCCGGATTGCCACGGACGATGAGACGGGCAAAGATGCCGAAATTGACCGCGATCACGGTGACGAACGAGAGCAGACAAGCGATTCCTGCGATCCTTGCAGCCGTGCGTTGTGACTCGTCGATAGGGCTGATTGTCATTTCATGTCCTCCCGAGCCCAACAGAACGTGGGCCTTGGTAGCTTGCGCAAGACGCGGATACCCTAGCACGAATCTGTTTGGCTCCTGATAAGCGCGTCAACCGGAGAATTGAGGACGTGGAGAAACGAGCAAGCAGCGGCCCAGGGCGACGCGCCTGCATTCGGGCACGAGTCCGGGTCGAATCCGAAAGGAGATCTGGCGGCACGAGACGTCGAGCGGGCCGGGGTCCACGTTCATGCGGCCCCCCGACTTCCCCGATGCGGCTCTGGTGCGTGACCCGGTGAAGGACCTCGAGGGACAGGTCTCCTGGAAAGCTGGTTCGCGGGCAGGATCGGGACTAACATCCCTGGCCGCTCATGGCCCGAGCGTGAGCAGGACGGACCCCCGAAGGGCTTTCCACCAGCGGTTTGGCGCGGATCGGTCCCCGGGGGGGCACGCACACCCCTGGAGCCGCGATCAGCGACATGGCTGGAGTGAGCAGGACATTCGGTGTCTTCGCGGCGCTGGGCCTCGCGGCGTGCGCGGCCGCCGGGGCCTTCGCCTACCGGCCGGCGCGGGAGATCGTGTCCGCCGTCCGCTCCTACGGCCCCGCCTACGGCGTCCTCGCGGAGGTCGCCCGCGTGCGCTCCGCCCTGGCCTCGGCTGAGCGCGGCTTCCGGGAGGCGCGGGCGGGCGAGCCCGGGGAGGCCCTCGTGCTCCGGCCCGGGATCGGCCCGGAGCTCGGCCGCCTCGGCCCGCTGCTCTCCGGCCGCCCGGAGCAGCTCGAGCGGCTCGAAAGGCTGGGCGCGCTCGCCCGCGCGACGTTCGAGAAGGCGGGTCCGCCAGGCGGCGGCCGGCAGGCCCTGGAGATGGCCGCGGTGATCGGCGAGATGGAAGCCGAGGAGCGGGATCGGATCCGGCGCACGGATGCGGTGGTGCGCGGGTCGGCGGCGGCGCTGCTCCGCTACGGCGGCGTCGCCGCCTCCGGCGCGGTCCTGCTCGTGCTCCTCGCCTTCACCCTGGCTCGCCGCGAAGGCATGCGACGCCAGCTCGCCGAGGCGAGCCTGGCCGGGCTCCAGCGAACGGCCGACCACGTCGGCGACCTCATCACGATCGCGGACCGGTCCGGCCGGATCGGCTACGTGAACCAGGCTGTGGAGGAGACGACCGGGTACGCACGCGCGGAGCTCGTGGGGAAGCGGAGCAAGTCCTGGCTCCCCTGGTACACGAGCGAGCCGCTCCTCCGCGAGATGCGGGACACGGTGCTCTCGGGCAAGCCGTTCCGGGCCTCGACGACCGGCCGGAAGAAGACCGGGGAAACCTTCCACGCGAACGAGACGGTCACGCCGCTCTTCGACGACGAGGGGCGGGTGACGGGGTTCATCTCCGCGGCCAGGAACGTCACGCGCCAGAAGGAGCTGGAGGGCAGGATCGAGTACCTCGACCGGCACGACCCGCTGACCGGACTCCCCAACCGCCGGCAGCTCGCCGAGCTTCTGGACGGCGCGACCCTCCGGGCGCGGGAGAAGGGCCACTTCCTGTCGGTCCTCATCGCCGACATCGATCAGTTCAAGCAGATCAACAACCTGCTCGGGCCGGAGAAGGGCGACGAGGTCCTGCGTCACGTCGCCCGGCGGCTGCGCGCCGCCGTTGGACAGCGCGACATCGTGGCCCGCGTCGGCTCCGACTCGTTCGCCGTGGTCCACTTCGACGATTCGCAGCCGGTCGGGGTGGACGCCACCGCGGAGGCGATCCGGCGCGCCGTCTCGCAGACCCTACCCGGGGCGGGGCCGGACTTCACTGCCACCGTCGCCATCGGGATCGCGGTGTACCCCCACAACGGCCGCGACGCCCACGCGCTCCTCCAGAACGCCGACCTGGCCCTGGGAGAGGCGAGGTCCCAGGGGAGGAACGCGATCCGGGTGTTCGACGAAAGCATCACATCCGGGGTCCCCGAGACCCTTTCCCTCGAGAAGCGCCTCTTCGGCGCGCTCGAGGGCAGCGAGTACCTCCTGCACTACCAGCCGTACTTCGACCTGGCGACCCTTCGGCCGGCGGGCGCCGAGGCGCTCATCAAGTGGAGGAACGGCGATCTGGGGCTGGTCTCGCCCGCGCAGTTCATCCCCTCCTTGGAGGACACGGGGATGATCGTCGACGTGGGCAGATGGGTACTCGAGACCGCCTGCAAGCAGATCAAGGAGTGGGCCTTCCCGATCTCCGTGAACCTGTCCTCGGTGCAGTTCCACCACGAGTACCTCGTGGGGATGGTGACGGAGGCGGTCTGCGACTCCGGGCTCGATCCGGCGTTCCTGACGCTCGAAGTGACGGAAAGTGTCTTCCTGAACGACCTCGACTTCGCGATACGGATCCTGAAGCGCCTGAAGGACGTGGGCGTCTCACTCTCGGTCGATGACTTCGGCACCGGCTACTCGTCGCTCAGCTATCTCAAGAAGCTGCCGCTCGACACCATCAAGATCGACATGTCCTTCGTGCAGGACGTCGCGCGCGACCCGGACTCGGCCTCGATCGTGATGGCGATCACCACCCTGGCGCGCGGCCTCGGCCTCAAGACCATCGCGGAGGGCGTCGAGACCGAGGAGCAGCGGAACGTGCTCCACCTCCTTCGCTGCGACATGGGCCAGGGCTACCATTTCAGCCGGCCGGTCCCCGCGCCGGAATTCGGGAAGTTCCTCGGCCGGGAGCCACGCCCCCCTCCCGGGCCGCAGTAGCCCGATCTCGGCTTCGGATCCCATTCAGAACTTGAAAGGGAACACCACTTCCTGACCTCTGGTCTGCGAGCGCGGGAAGCGGATGGTCTCCACGACGCCGCCCAGACACTGGCCCATGGGCTGCCCTTCGAACTCGGGGTTCAGGGAGCGGACCCCGGAAACGTCGCCATCCGGGCCGATGACCCAGGTGAGCTTGAGCGTGCCATGGGAGTCGGGGTTCTGCGACTGCTGCTTCTCCAGGCAGCGGCGGAGTTCGTCCATCTTGCCCGCCACGGCCTGCTGGATCTGCTCCGGCGGGACCTCGGACGGGAGATCGTCCCCCGCCGCGGGTGCTACGTGCTCTCCAGCCATCGGGTGCGTCTGTGCCTGCGAGGTCTCGGCCGGCAGGTCGCTTCCCGCCGCGGGCGCGACGTGCTCTCCAGTCGCCGGGCGCTGCCGACTGGGAACTGCTTCGCTGAGGGCGCGCAAGCGGTCTGGCAGGTCAGGACACATCCTTGCAAGCCATACGAGCGCCCCATCGTGCGTCTTCCGAACAAGCTTCTCTCGGCGGGCCGGGGGGATGCTCTTGAACTTGAGGATTGCCTTGCCAGGTTGCGCGAACTGAGGGCTACGCTTCATCATCGAGCGGACGGTGTCGAACGAGGAAAGCGAGGGAAGGGCCTCGAGGCTTTTCGCGTAGTAGACCGTGCGGTCGCAGGCGTTCTCGAGGTACGGCACCCCACCCTGCCCCTCGCACCCCACCTTCACGGCGGCCGCGTTCAGTTCGCAGGTCCGCCGCAGGTAGTCCTTCTCCGCCTTGCCGAGCGAGGACCTGAAGGCTTTCCTGCCCTCCAAGCACGCCTGCTGGACCCGGCCAACGGCAACGAGGCACTCCGACTTGCCTTCGGCAGGCGAGGCAAACAACCCAACGAAACAGGCAAGCGCAGTTCGGAGAAACGTCTGGTTGGGCTTGGCGGTCATGGGGCGACGCCTCCAATCATCCAGGAGCGAAAGCTACCACGATCCCCACGACTTGGATTCTACTCCCGGCAAATGAGGCTTGGTCCAAGCGCTTCGCCGCCACCGTGCGCAGACGTACCGAGCTGTCTACTCGAACCGTACAGCGAGACCCGGCCGCGCCCCTCGGGTTACCATCGAAGCCATGGCCCATCGCATCATGCCCTGGTGGCTTGGCTACCTCCTCGTCTCGCCGCTCCGTCGCCTACGACAGGATCCGCGCGCCATACTGGCGCCGTACGCGAAGGAGGGCATGACCGTGCTCGAGCCTGGTCCGGGCATGGGCTTCTTCACGCTCGAGCTGGCCCGGCGCGTGGGCCCGACCGGCCGGGTGGTGGCCGTCGACGTCCAGCCGAAGATGCTCGCCGCGCTCCGCCGTCGGGCGGCTCGGGCCGGGCTCGGCGAGTGGATCGAGGCGCGACAGGCCACAGGGGCCGACCTCGGTGTCAGCGATCTCGCTGGGAAGGTCGGGTTCACCCTGGCCTTCGCCCTCGTGCACGAACTTCCCGACGCGGACACCTTCTTCGCGCAGGTGGTGAGCGCCCTCGCGCCCGACGGCCGAATCCTCCTCGCCGAGCCGCGGGGACACGTGTCCGCAGCGGCGTTCGAGGGCACTCTGGCCGTCGCCAGGGTGAGAGGGCTGGACGTCGTCGGATCGCCCGCCATCCGCGGCAGCCGGACAGCGGTGCTGGCCAGGAGGGCCATCTCCTAGAAGTGCTTCAGCGCGGCCCTGGTGTGCCGCCCCGGAATTGCAGCTCACCCTCGCCATGATCCGCCGGCTCCACCGGCAGCCCGGGATCCCGGCCGAGGTTCTGCTGGCGTCGTGACCGGGGCGCCAACAGAGCGCTTCCGCGATTGCAGGATGACGAGTCGAAGCGTGCCGAGCCATGCCGCCGGGGCGGGAGGTGCGCGAGCCCCCGGGCGGGGCGTCGACCGCGCCGCGAGGCGGCCCGTACCTTCCGGTGTGCGGGAACCGCCTCGCGAGCCTGGGTGGTCCGTGGGAAGAGGTGCGACAGGACCGGGGCGCCGGGTCTGGAGCGGGATCTGGCGAATCGCCGACCCGAAGATCACGCTGGCCTCGGCCGCCTCGATGTTCCTGGGCGGCGCCGCCGCGGCCCACACCGGGCGGATCGCCTGGGGCTGGCTCGGGCTCGCCGCGGCCGGCGTCTTCCTCCTCGAGGCGGCCAAGAACGCCTCCGGCGAGCTCTTCGACTTCGACTCGGGCGTCGACCAGGCCGTGACGGAGGAGGACCGCAGCCCCTTCTCCGGCGGGAAGCGGGTGCTGGTGGACGGGCTGCTCACCCGCCGGCAGACCGCGGCGGTGGCCGCGGCCTTCTACGCCGGCGGCATCGCCGCCGGCCTCGCCGTGGTGCTGCTGCGCGAGCCCCGGGTCCTGGGGTTCGGCCTCGCCGGCGTGGCGCTGGCGTTCTTCTACCATGCGCCCCCGGTACGTCTCTCGTACCGCGGGCTCGGCGAGCTGGCGGTGGCGGTTGCGTACGGGCCGCTCATCTGCTGCGGCACCTACCTGGTCCAGCGAGGGCAGGTGCCCACCTGGGTGGTCCTGCTCTCGCTGCCGCTGGGGCTCCTGGTGGCTGCCTTCCTGTGGGTGAACGAATTTCCCGACTTCCGGGCCGACGCCGCGGGAGGCAAGCGCACGCTGGTGGTCCGGCTGGGCCGGCGCCAGGCTAGCCGCGTCTTCGGGGCGATGATCCTGGCGGCCTACGCCGGGATGGCTCTCCTACCCGCCGCGGGCCTGCCGGCGGCGGTCTGGCTCGGGGGCGCCGGCCTCCCGCTCGCGCTGGCGGCGGCGGCGCGGCTGCGCGCGTCACCGGAGACCAACGCGCGCGTGGTCCCGGCCCAGGCGTGGACGCTCGCCTCCTTCGTGCTCGCCTCGCTCGGGGCGGGGCTGGGCCTGGTGCTGGCGGGAGGCGGAACCGGGTAGCCCAATGGGATCGATGGGCCTGTGGTTGCCGAGAACCCCGTCTGCCGGTTTCCACCCGCTGGGTCTGCGCAAGGCAGGGACTTCGCGACAACGATAGAGTGGTCCCATCAGCGGGCTCCGGCGGCCTTTGGCGTACGCGTGCCCGAGCAGAAGGCCGTCGGCCCTGTGCACCGCATCACGCTGCGGCGCGCTCGTATCGATGATGCAAGCCCGGGAGCCAACTTCGAGTGAAGAGCGCGTCGTGGGCGGCCGCCTAGCCCCGATGGCTTCCTCAGGAGATCGAGGGACTGGTACGGCATGCCCTCCGCGCGCTCGGCGACTTTCCCGTGAGGTTGCGGCGTGGGCAAGTCCCCGGAGAGGGATTCATGGCATTACGCACGCCGCGAAGCCGCGTTCCAGGAAACCAAGAAGGGCTCCCCCCGTAGCCGGAGCGGCGGTGTGTCTTCCGCGCCGGCGCACATCTCCGGGCTCGGCGCTCGGGGCCGGCCCCTCGAAAGGAGCCGGCCCCCTGCACGCCTCGGGCGGTGTCAGTCCTCCTGGCCGTCGTCGACGTCGCAGCGCCGGGCGATCGGGGTCACCTGGAGAAGGACCTCGAAGGTGCCGTTCCCGGGCGTCCCGACGGCGTAGGCGTTGTAGGCCTTGGCCGGCTTCAGGTCCAGGGTCTGGTCGAAGACAACGGTCGCGCTGCCTGCCGGTGCGATGGCGATGTCGTACGAGCCGGGCTTCAGGTCGGCCATGGCCTGCTTCCCGTTCATGAGCGACGGGAAGGCGACGGCACCGCCTACGAGCACGTCCACCGCGCCGAAGTTGGCGGCATGGCGGGCGACGACCCGCGCCTTGCCGCGCGTGCGGCTCGTGTCGTTCGCGAAGACCGTCGCCGTTGGCGTCGCCGTGGCCGCGTAGGCCAGGTGCGCGACGATCGTCACGTTGGCGCCGGGCTCGAGCTTCACCCCGGGCGCCGCGATGGCGACGGCGCCACTGCAGGCAGGCTGGGCGGCCAGGCGGACGTTGATGTCGTAGGTGCCAGCTTGGAGCTTCACGGGCCCAGCGATGTCGCGGAACTTGAAGCTCGTCAGCGCGCACTTGCCGTTCAGCTCGACGTCCACCGGCAACGCCTCGGGAAGGCTCAGGTCCTTCCCGTTGATCCCATGGACGACGTAGGCAATGGCGGGCTTCTTCCATTCCGGCCAGCGGCTCATCGGCAGCGTCTGCAGCAGCACCTCGAAGGTGCCGTTCGCCGGGGTTCCGACTGCGTAGGCCACATAGACCGTGAAGGGCTTGAAGAAGAGGGTCTTCTCGAACACCGCGGTGGAGCTGCCCGCTGGGGCGATGGAGACCGTGTGCTTGCGGGGCTTGAGCGTCGCGGTGCCCTGGTCCCCGTTGGTGAGGCCGGCGAACGCGACCTTGCCGTCCACCAGCACGTCGACTCCGCCGAAGTTCGCCGCGTGGCGGGCGATGGCCCGGGAGCGTCCCCACTCGATCGTCACGTCGTTCGCGAAGACGGTCGCCGTCGGAGTCGCCTTGGCCGCATCGGCCAGGTGCGCGACGATCGACACGTTGGCGCCGGCGTCGAGCTTCAGCCCCGGGGCCGAGATGGCGACCGCTCCCGAGCAGGCCGGGGTCGCGGCCAGCTTCACCTGGATGTTGTAAGTTCCGGGCGGCAGCGAGAGCGGGCCCGCGATGTCGCGGAACTTGAACTGCGTGAGAGCGCAGGCGTCTCCGACCTGGACGTCCACCGGCAGCGCCTCGTCGAGCCCCAGGTCCTTGCCGTTGATGCCGTGCACCACGTAGGCCGTGGCGACCGACTGGTTCCATGAAGAGCGCATGGCCTCCTGCGTCGCGGCGGCCGCTGTGGCCTCCGTAGAGCCGCCGCAGGCCGTGAGCGAGAGGGAGCCGAGAGCAACTGCAGCGATGGTCAGTCGAGTCATGGTGGGCGCTGTCGCGGCGAGGGAGATGCGGGCGATGCTCATGGTGGAACCTCCGGGCCCCACCCCGCCCGTCTCCGGGCCGGTGGCGGCCGACTTTCGCGATGCGCTCCATGCGCACCGGTCTGTGCCATCGTTCTTCGCCTCTCGCCTTCGGATCAGATGCGCCCGGCGCGGGGCCGACCCAAGAGGAGGCAGGTGCATCCAGACGAACGATGCGAACGAACGCCTCGCTCCGGCAGAAGACCGGTCACGGTAGGGGCCGCCCATTCGGGCGAACCGTTTCACCGTGCCGGCGGCGGGCTTTCGCTTGCTCTACGCGCTGTTGCTGATCCGCCACGCGCACGACGGCGCGACATCGCCCACTGGATCATCACCGAACATCCATCGGCACGGTGGGTCAGGCAGCATCTGCGGGAAGCGTTTCCACACGACAGCGTACTTCGCTGCCTGTTCTTCGACCGCGATGCGATCCCTTCGGCGGAGATGGCCAGGGCGATGCGGTCCATCAACGCCGGCCACGGCTTACTGGACTGCCTGGGGCGTCTTGGGGAACTGAGCCACCGGAGCGACCAAGAACTCTGGAGCGACCAAGAGCTCCTCGCCAGGGAAGACGATAGCGAACGAAGATGCAGGCAGATAGTACCTCGGTGCGTGATGGAGACAATCGGTGCGATGACTCCCCTGGGCAGGCGATGGTCCGGCCATGGTTAAGAAGATCTCTGACGACCTCGACCACTACCGATCCGTCTGCACCCGTTTTCTCGGCGGCCACGGCGTTCTCTCGGCTGGCGAGCAACTGGCGGTCATCCCCGACGACACGGAGAAGGACCAGTACGGCGCGGGCGGGGTGGTGGCCGAGCTCGAGGCCGAGGTCTGCAAGCTCCTGGGCAAGTCGGCGGCGGCTTTCATGCCCAGCGGCACCATGGCGCAGCAGATCGCGCTGCGCATCCACGCCGATCGCAACGGATCGCGCGTCGTGGCCTTCCATCCGACTTGCCACCTCGAGATCCACGAGGACAAGGCGTACCAGCGTCTTCACAACCTCCTGGGCGTCACCGTCGGCGACCCCAAGACCTTGTTCACGCTCGACGACCTTCGAGGAGTGCAGGGCAAGCTCGCCGCCGTGCTCTTCGAGCTGCCGCAACGCGAGATCGGTGGCGTGCTGCCTGCGTGGAAGGAACTTCGAGCGCAGGTCGCCTACGTACGCAGCCGGGGCGCGGCGGTCCACCTGGACGGCGCGCGGCTCTGGGAATCGACGCCGTTCTACAGGAAGACGCCGGCGCAGGTCGCAGCGCTTTTCGACACCGTCTACGTGTCGCTCTACAAGGGGCTCGGTGGACTGGCGGGCGCGTGCCTCGCAGGCCCGAAGGACGTGATCGAAGAGGCGCGAGCCTGGCGCAAGCGCCACGGCGGCACGCTCTTCGGCATGTGGCCCAACGCTGCCGCGGCGCTCGCGGGTTTCAAGCTCCGCCTGCCGCGCATGCCGGAGTACCACGGCCACGCCAAGGCGATCGCGAAGGAGCTTCGCAAAGTGCCGGGCGTCGAGATCCTCCCCGACCCCCCGCACACCAACATGATGCGCGTCTTACTCACGGTCGACGAGAAGCGGCTGCGCAGGAACGCGTGCCGCATCGCACGCGAGCAGGGCGTCTACACCCTCAAGTGGAGTGGGCCGGGCTTCACCCCGTCCACTCGAATGGTGGAGCTCACCGTGGGCGACGCCACGCTCGCGTTCAAGCCGCGCGAGGTCGCGGACCTCGTCGCCGAGCTGGTGAAGTAGCTCAGGGCGGGTGCAGGGTGCAGGTGCGGGTAGGAAGAAGAAACCGCGATTCCGGTCCGATAGCCTGGGCGTGCGCTAAGGCCAGGCTCGCCAAGAGGCTCACGACGCACGGCTTGAGGCACACCTTCGCCTCTCACCTCGTCATGCGAGGCGTCTCTCTCAAGGCCGTGCAGGAGCTCCTCGGCCACGCCACCATCGGCATGACGGTGCGCTACGCGCACCTCTCGCCGGACGTGAAGCGGGACGCGGTGCAGCTGCTCCATGCGTCCGGGCCCCTCACCCCGACCCTCTCCCGGAGGGAGAGGGAGACGGATGCGCCAGGGGCACATGGGAGGTGCGGAATAGAAAAGGCCCCGACGAATCGGGGCCTTGGATGGAGCGGGAAAAGGGATTTGAACTCATACGACGGCTAGAGTTAGGGATGCGCCCGAAGGGAAACCTTGGCCACGCGCGGCTTCTCATGGAAGCCAACACGGGCATTCGTTGCTCGGGTCACGGGCCCGAGCGCCCGGTCACACCTCCCCACAGATCGAGACCTTGATGCCCATCGCATCCAGGGCCGCCGCCTTGGCCCAGAGAGCCGTGCGGGCGCCGGCCTCGTTTGGCGCATAGGCCACCTGAATGTGGTTGGCCTTGTGACGGCCCATGAATTGGTCCCGGGTGATCCCCTTCATGAGCAAGTTCATCATGGGCCACTGCGGCGTGGTGAGGCGCGAGCGCTCCTCGTTTTCCGAGGCCGGCAGCGCCAGCGACCTTCCCAGCCCGATGTCGCATGCCAGGCGGCCCTTCTCCACGAAGACGCGGCTCCAGACCACGTCGCCTGGCCTGGAGACGCCCTTGATGGTCCCGCCGCCCATGGGGAAGTACACGGGCGGCTGCCGCTCGGACCGGGCGCCTCGGTATCCGCCCTCCAGGTGCGCCGGAGGCACCGCGCCCGAGATCTGCAGCACCCAGACGAACTCGTCGATGCCGTCGCCCTGGTACCGGCGACCCCACCGCACGTCGTGCAGGGTGGTCTCGGGCGGGAAGCCGAGCTGCTTCCACAGCCCGTTGGTGACCAGGGCATCGACGCCGGCGCACTCGTCCACCTCGTTGAAGTGCGGCAGGGCAGCGCCGGGGTAGAGCTCATCGAGCGTGCCCTCGGCATGAACGGGGGGACGCTCCACGTTGTTCAGCAGGCCCTCCGCCAGGTCGGACGCGGGCATCAGGTCCTTGAGGCCCTGCTGGTACTGGATACCGATGAGCGCACAACCGAACTCGTCGGCAATGCGCATGGCGGCCACGTACATCCTGCACTGCTCCAACACCTGGCGCTCGGTGAGCTCGGTCTTCTCGTCCTGGCCGAGCTGAAAGGTCATGCCCCGCTCGAGCAGCCATTGGTAGACGGCGCGCGCCGCGGCCTCGGTGACGGCAAGGCTCTTCGCGTACAACGCCGATTGGCTGAGCCGTTCCTTGAAGATGCCGAGCGGAAAGAGGAGCTCGTCCGGGATGATGGCGTTGTACATGCCCATACACCCTTCGTCGAAGATGCCCATGATCGACTTCCGCCGCATGAGCTCCGCAGCGAACTTGGCCCCTATCCCTGCAGCCCTGGCCGGTGCGTCCTTGGCCACGTAGGCATGGACGTGTGAGGCGTCGTGCCGGACGGCTCCGCGTTCCAGCCAGTGCCGCAGCCCCTTGACGAAGAACGGATCAGTGAAGTCCTCGCTCCACAAGGTGCTGTACTTCTTGTCGGCCTTGGTCAGGCAGCCGTTAAGGTTGAGCATGCCCACCAGGCCGGGCCACTCGCCGCTCCAGTTGCACACGGTGAGGATGGGCGCTCCGCGGTCCAGGAGACCGGGGAGCACGTGGTGGCTGTATTGCCAGACCGCTTCCGCCACGACCACCGGCGCGTCGTGCGGGATTTCTCGAAATACCGCCAGCCCCATCTTCTGGCTATCGATGAACCCGTGTCCCTTTTCGGGATCGTAGCGGTGGGCCCGCACCACCTTCACCCCCTCGCGAACGCACGCGGCCACGAACTTCTCCTCCATCGCCGCCTGCGCTGCCTGACAGGTGAGGTTCGCCGAAAGGCGCAGGTCCCCGCTCGCCGCGAGATAGACGGTCTTCATGGTGATTGCTCCTCGCATTCTCTCTTTCGACCCGAACTTGCCGTGCCCGACTCCGTTCAGGAGGCCCGCTTCCTCGATGCCTCGCCCTTCCCCTCCAGACCTCGGGCCGGCGCCGTGACCTGGAACTCGGAGATGCAGTTTCCAATCTTCGAACTTGTCTTCCTTTAGTCCCTCGAGGTGTTGTCGATTTAGTCTATACCAACACGCTCCGGCCGCTTCCGGCGTCGAACAGATAGACCTTGTCCGGCTCGAAGGTGACCTGCAGCTTGTCTCCCACCACTGCATCGAACTCGAGCGGCGTCTTGACTCTCAGCATGTCGCCGTTGACCTTGACGGTGAACACGCGTGATCGGCCCACCTGCTCCACCAAGTAAACCTCACCGAACCAACCTGCGCCGTCTTGAGCACGTGATAGCCGGATCCCAGACGGACGAATGCCCACCCGCAGCGCCTGGCACGATTGCCGCGAGAGGGCCGCCAGGATGCGCGGCGAGATCTTGACGCGTAGCCCGTCGAGCCCGAGCCTCACCTCGCCGCCCTCGGCGACGAGGACACCCGGCGAAGACAGGAAGTTCATGGGGGGATCGCCGACAAAGCGGGCCACAAATTCGTCCGCCGGACGGTTGTAGATTTCCAGCGGCGCGCCAATCTGGTGCAGTACGCCTTCATTGATCACCGCGATGGTGTCCGCCATCGACAGGGCCTCGAGCTGGTCGGGCGTAGTGTAGATGGATGTGGTGCCAAACTGCTTCTGCATCGACTTCAACTCGGCGCGCATGTGATGGCGCAGCTTCGCATCGAGGTGGGCGATGGGCTCATCAAGCAAGAAGACGTCGGGTTCGCGGATCAACGCCCGGCCCAAGGCGACGCGCTGCTTCTGGCCGCCGGACAGTTGGGTCGGCATGCGGTCCAACAGCTCGCCCATGCGCAACAGATCGCCCACTCGCCGTACCCGAGCGCGGACGTCGGCTTCGGAGAACTGTTTGGCCCGGATGGGAGCGCGCAGCGGGAAAGCGATGTTCTCGAACACGGTCAGGTGCGGATACAGGGCGTAGGTCTCGAACGCCATGGCCACGTTGCGCAGGCGCGGCTCCAGGTCGTTGACCAGGCGGTTCCCGATGCGGATCTGGCCGCCGTCGACGGTAGTCAACCCTGCGATCATCTTCAACGTAGAGGTCTTGCCCGCCCCGGAAGGACCGAGGATGAAGAAGAACTCGGAGTCCTTGCAATGCAGGCTCACCTCTTTGACAGCGACGTGGTCGCCGTACTTCTTCGTCGCCTTGTCCAGAAGTACCTCAGCCATGGCGATCTCGATCCCCTTTCTCGCTGGGCCGATTGGCAGCCTACAAAACGAGGTTCGCGCCGGTCACCGAGTCGAATAGGTGCAGCTTGTCGGATTTGAAGCCGATCCATGCCGGCTCGCCCGCTCCGGTGACGAAATCCCCATCAGCCTCGATGCTGAGCAGCTGGCCGTCGATCTCTACGGTGACCTGGCAAGATTCTCCGTGCGGCTCGTAGACGAACGTCTTGGCTGCCACGGACGTCTGCGAACCGGCCGCTTTGGCCACCGTGAGGTCCAAGGGGCGAATGCCAAGCTGCATCTTGCCGCTGGCCTTGGAGCTGAGCAGTCGAGCGCGCGTTGCCTCTGGCAGCAGGATCCGGAAACCGGAACCTTGCGCGAACATCTGGTCGCCCTGGGCGGCCAGCTCGCAGGTCAAGAAGTTCATCGGCGGCGTGCCGACGAAACCGGCCACGAACTGGTTGACGGGTCGATCGAACAATTCCGAAGGAGTGCCCACCTGCTGCAGCTCGCCCAGGTTCATCACTGCGATGCGATCGGCCAGAGCCATCGCCTCGAGCTGGTCGTGCGTCACGTAGATCGTGGTGGCCTCGACTTCGATGTGAAGGCGCTTCAGCTCGACGCGCATCTGGGCGCGGAGCTGAGCCTCGAGGTGAGAGATCGGCTCATCCATGAGAAAGACGGACGGGCTTCGAACAATCGCCCGTCCGATGCCAACGCGCTGCTTCTGACCGCCGCCCAATCGGACCACACGGCGGCCCAACAGGTCGGTGATGTGCAGCACCTCGGCGGCGTGTCGCACCTTCTGGTCAACCTCGCTCTTGCTCATGTTACGCACCCTGAGCGGCATCGCGATGTTGTCATACACGGTGAGATGCGGATAGAGCGCGTAGTTCTCGAAAACCATGGCGATGTCACGGTCCCTGGGTGGCACCGAGGTGACCTTACGGCCGCCGATATACACGTCGCCTCGGGTCACGTTCTCCAGGCCGGCAATCATGCGTAGAGTGGTGCTCTTTCCGCAACCGGATGGGCCGAGCAGGCACAGGAATTCCTTGGTGCGGCATTCCAGGTCCAATTCCCTCACCGCCTCGACGACGCCCCCGTATATCTTCCAGACCTTCTCCAGTCTCACGTCAGCCATGCTGTGTGTCTCCTTGAACGGATGGCCGAGGGCAACCGGCGATGGATCACCTCCTACTTGACCGCGCCGAAGGTGAGGCCGCGCACGAGGTACTTCTGCATCAGGAAGGTGAAGATCAGGATGGGCAGGATGGCGATGAACCCCACCGCCATGAACGGGCCCCAGTGAATGCCCATCGATGACGAGAAACCGGTGATTCCGATCGGAATCGTCTTCGCGTGCTGTTGCGTCAGGATCAGGGCGAAAAGGAACTCATTCCAGGAGAAGATCGAGGCGAAGACCGCGACGGCGGCCAGGCCCGGCTTGACCAGCGGTAGCGCAATCCGCGTAAACACCTGCCACCGCGTGTAGCCGTCGACCAGCGCCGACTCTTCGAGCTCGGGTGGAATGTCCATGAAGAATCCGCGCAGGATCCAGACCGAAAAGGACAGGTTCATGCCTGTGTACATGATCACCAACGCCCACCATGTGTCGAGCAAGCCGATGGACTTGATGAGCACGAACATCGGCACGATGAACGCGATGGGCGGAGCCATGCGGGTGGAGAGGATCCAGAATGCAAGGTCCTTCCGGCCCTTGAATTCGAAACGGGCCAGGCCGTAGGCGGCCATGGACCCGAACGCCACGGCGATGGCCGTGGACAGAACCGTCGCAATCAAACTGTTGGCTATGAAACGCACCTGGCTGAGCGAACTGACCAACAGCACGTCGTGGTAGCTCTTGAACGTCGGCGTGAAGAGAAAGACCGGCGGGCGGGCGAAGATCTGCACGTCGTTCTTGAGCGATGCGGTCAGAATGAGGTAGATGGGGAAGAGGGAGATTCCCAGGAAGAGCAAGGCGACGACGTACAATCCGATCTTGGTGGGAATGCTGTATCGCTGCCGGTGCAGGGCAAGCTGGCTTTCCCTGATCACCCTTGCCGCCTGCTCCATCTTGTCCTGTCTGTACTGCTCGACTGCATCCATGGAAGCTGCTCCTGTCTCTGGGTCCTTGGCGGTCGCCTCACCCATCAGGCCGCAGTGCCTTCCTCTTCCCGGTACATCCATCGGACGAAGATCTGGCTGATGATCGTGATCAGAATCAGCATCAGAATGGCCAGCGCCGCGGCATACCCCAGCTCGAAGAAGTTGAACGCCTGGATATAGATGTAATAGGACATGGTCTCCGTCGCGCCGGCAGGACCGCCCTGCGTCATGGTATAGACGAGGTCGAACATCTTGAACGCATCCATGATGCGGAGCAGCACGACGATCAGCATCACGGGCATCAAGAGCGGAACCGTAACGAGACGGAACTGCTGCCAGCTGGACAATCCGTCGATCTGCGCTGCCTCGTAGACGTATTCAGGCAACGCATTCAGGCCAGCCAAGATGACGAGCATGATGAACGGGGTCCACTGCCAGACGTCGGCCGCGATGATCGACAACGTCGCCAAGGTCGTGTGCGTGAGCCAGCCCTGAGGTTCGACCCCGAAGAAGGAGATGAACCAGTTCACGATCCCATAGCGCTGATTCAGCATGTAGAACCAAATCAGCGCCGACACGATCGGCATGACCGTCACCGGGGCGATGCTTATCTTGCGGATCGTGTCCATTCCCCTCAGCTTCGTGTTCAGCACGAAGGCCAGGCAGAAGCCAATGACGAACTCGATCGCCACGGCCCCGCCGACGATAATCAGGGTGCGCACCACGCAATTGATGAATCGCGGGTCCCGGAACGCAGCACCGTAATTGGCGAACCAGACGAAGCGGGATCCCTGCGCCGCTCTGGTCATGCTGTAGTTCTGAAAGCTCAGGGCAAGAGCGTAAATGAAGGGGTACAGGTTGATGATGGCCAACAGCAAACAGGTCGGGACAATGAGAATCAGCGCAGTCGTGCGCCTGGCCGCCCTGGAGCTTTGCAGTGGTTTGAACATGGCCGTGGACTCACTGGAGCGGTGAGGGGTGCCCCACCGCTCCAGTCAGGAGGATCTACTTGTAGTAGCCGTCCGCCTTCATCTTGGCGTCCATGATGTCCTGCACCTTCTTGGTCGCCTGCTCCGGTGTGATGGAGCCGGCCAGCATCTCGTGGAAGACGGTGCCGAAGGTGTCGGCGAGGAACGGCCATTCCGGAATGGCGGGCCGCATCCAGTCCTGCAGCTGGCCCTTCTGGGCGATGGCGTCCACCGCGGGGAACACCGGATACATCTTGATCAGCTCGGGGTCGCGGATGATCGAATAGCGCGGCATGCCGCTGTTGCCGGCCTTGGCCAGTTCCTTGAGCTGCTCCTTGGCCGTGAACCACTGCACGAAGTCCCAGGCCAACTTCTGGTCCTTCACATTGCTTGGGATGGAGATGGACCACTCGCCGTTGGGAGTTACGGCGGGCTTGCCGGGCGCATGAGGAGCAGCCACGTACCCCACCTTGCCAGAGACGACCGAGTTGGACGGGTCTTCCGCCATGAAGGACCGAGCGGCCCACTCGTAGCACATCGCCGCACCGCCCTGGGCAAATTGCCGGGCGCGCTCGTCCCAGGCCATGTTCAGGATGTCAGGCGGGGCATACTTCTTCAGCTCCATGAAGTACTTTGCGGCGCGGACGGCATCGGGCGTGTTCAGGGTGGGATGCCATTTGTCGTCGAACAGGCGCTGGCCGAAGGCGGCGTAGAAATGGGCCACCTGCTGTCCGAGGGCCTGGCCGCGAGCACCGTTGAAGGCGATGCCGTAGAAGTTGTTCTTGGGGTCGTTGAGTTGAGCAGCGATCTTCAGCAGTTCGTCGGTGGTCTCGGGCGGCTTGATTCCCTTGGCCTGGAAGATATCTTTGCGGTACCAGAGAATCTCAGGGTGCGGCTGCAGGGGAATACCCATTTGCTTGCCCTGGCATTGCGCTTCGTTCCAGGCCGCCTCGAGGAAGTCGGACTTGTCGAACTTCGAAGCGGCAATGAGGCCGTCCAGCGGGAGCAACGCTTTGGCCGCGCAGAACTCGCCTTCCCACACGATGTCGACGGATACCGCCTCGTAAGCCGATTCCTTCTGCTGCGCGTTCAGCAGAATCTTCTGATGCACGGCGTCGTAGGGCACCACTTCCAACTGAATTGTTGCGCCGGTCGCTTCTTGCAGCTTGTCCACGATCTTCTGGGTGGCGAAGGCAAACGGGTCGGTTACGAACAGGATGCGAATCGTCTTGCCGGCGAACGGCTTGTCATCTCGCGCGCCCGCCGGAACGGCCACGACCACCAGTGACAACAGCATGGTCATCAGAACCAACACAAAAGCCGACCGGAAGATTTTGCTCATCGAACTAGCCTCCTTTGGCTAATGACCGAGATCGGATCGTCGTTTCTGCCCGCTGCCCGTTCTCAAGTTCTCCTGCTCATCACCTCCCATCCAAATGCCCGTCGTGCGCCCGGGCGATATTCGCCGAACTGTCGAGTGCCTTCACGGGAAGTCGTCGCGGCTCGCCCTCCGGCGTTCCACTCTAGCGCCCCGGTCGTTCAAAGGCCCGATTCCACCGAGCCAAGAGTCGCCCGCCTGGAAGGTCGTCGCGGCTGGCCCTCCGGCGGCGGCCCGCGGGAATGTCCCGCCGTCTGTTGAAAGTCCGTGGCGGCCGGACACTGTGTAGCACCTGTGTCTGAAATCGGCAACGCGTGCCTGCTCGCGTGCCTGCTCGAGCGCAACAGCAGCAAGGAAGATGGCGGCGCGAACCAGTGTGGTTGCCAGTTCGGCGTGTCCTTGGAGGGAATCGGATCGCCCGACTTTACGGCGACTTGCGAGACCGACCAGGCTGGCCGTCCTTCGTCCTCGCTCACGCCCGGCGCCGGATCGTGCGCTTCAACGTGACGGAGTACCCGACCGCCCAGTGGACCGCCCACCAGATCTCCGAGGCGTTCCCCTGGGAGGCAGCGCCGCGCTACCTGATACGGGATCGCGACCGCGTGTACGGACCATCCTTCCGTACGCGCGTGGAGCGCATGGGCATCGAAGAATGCTCACTGCCCCTCGCAGTCCCTGGCAGAACCCGTTCGTCGAGCGAATGATCGGCAGCGTTCGCCGAGAGTGCCTGGACCAGGTCATTGTCCTCGACGAACGGCACTTGCGGAGGCTCCTCGGCGACTACTTCCAGCATCACCACCGCCGGCGTTGCCACCGCTCGCTCGCCATGGACTGCCGGGAGCCTAGACCCGTGCAAGGGCCCGAGCGCGGGCATGTCCTGGAGGTCGCGGAAGCCGGCGGCCTTTATCGCCACTACGAGCGGCGCGCAGTCTGAGCGGCTGAGGCAGCGCGACGTGCTCAGCCCCACGCGCGGGGCCGTCCCCCCGGCGGCGAGGGTGCGTCCTCATGGGCGTTCGCGCTGGGCTCCGACCCTCCGCCTCCGGCTTCAGCCTCGTCTCGGCGTTCGCCCCGAGGCCTGTGGGGCGCGCGCACGGGGTTCTTGGGACAGACAGGTACCGGACGCACTTCATCCGAAACCTGCTGACCCATGTCCCGAAGGCCGCGCACGGCATCGAGATTCCGGCCAAGTCGCCAGGGTCGAGAACTCAACGATTCGGGCTCGGACGGGGTTTTGGCGAAGCACAGGCGTCACGTCCCGCGCTCCGAGCGTGCTGCCTCGGGTCGCGCCACGCGGCATCACTCCTACGAACGGTGAATTGGCGAGGGACGGGTGACGCCCTCGCCGGAAGCGCCGTCACGCCCGCCGCGGCGCGCGCCCCGCCGCCTCGGCGAGGTACTCGTGCACCGCGCCGATCGCGACCGCGCCCTCCCCCACCGCGGCGGCGACGCGCTTCACCGAGCCGTGGCGCACGTCCCCGGCGGCGAAGACGCCGGGCATGCTCGTCTCGAGCAGCATCGGCGGCCGCCCCAGCGTCCAGCCCTCCGGCGAGACGTCCCGGCCGGTCGAGACGTACCCGGCGGCGTCGCGCTGGAGCGTCCCGCCCAGCCATCCGGTGTGAGGCTCGGCGCCGATGAGCACGAACATCGCGGCGGCCGGGAGATCCTCGCGCCTCCCCGTGCCCGAGTCCTCGACGACGAGACCCTCGAGCCGCTGGTCGCCCCGGCCGTCCACCACCCGCGTCCGGAGCCGGACCTCGATCGTCGGTTTCGTCGCGAGCTCCTGGATCAGGTACTCGGACATGCTCGCCGCGAGCGACTCGCCCCGGGCGAGGATCGTCACGCGGGCGGCGTACCGGGCGAGGTGCAGCGCGGCCTGCCCGGCGGAGTTCCCCGCGCCGACCACCGCGACCTGCTCCCCGGCCATCGCGCGCGCCTCCGCGGCCGCGGCCCCGTAGAACACGCCCATTCCGACGTGGCGATCGAGGGCGGGGATCCCGAGGCGCCGGTAGGTCACGCC
>Ga0209798_10000382_pt1 | contig 26114 bp, 25 predicted proteins | sample DOMMetBare3Fresh_FD_187475 | JGI IMG/M metagenome (GOLD analysis project Ga0209798, IMG submission 187475) | Wetland sediment microbial communities from St. Louis River estuary, USA, under dissolved organic matter induced mercury methylation -... | ecosystem: Environmental > Aquatic >... | reverse complement strand
TCATAGATAGAGCGAACATTTAGAGGGATCCGAAACGAAAATGCCCAGCCCGGAAAACAAACAGAAATTTGCCTCCTTACGCGACATGATCTTGTCGCAGAATGGGAAGGATTATTGGCGCAGCATCGAAGAGCACGCCGACACGCCCGAATTCAGGGAGTTTATTTCCGAAGAGTATCCGCATGAGATCGAGGAATGGGACAACAGTCTAAGTCGCCGAAATTTCGTGAAGGTCATGGGCGCATCGCTTGCCCTCGCGGGTCTCAGTGGCTGCGTAATACAGCCGCCCGAGAAGATCGTGCCATACGTACGACCGGTCGAAGGTATGCTGCCCGGCAAAGCGCTATATCTCGCCACGGCGATGTCTTTGGGCGGCGTCGCTACTGGTTTGCTGGCTAAGGCCTATGACGGTCGCCCTGTTAAGATCGAAGGAAATCCCGATCATCCCGGCAGCCGCGGTGCGACCGACATTCTGGCGCAAGCATCGCTTTTGGGTATGTATGACCCGGACCGCTCGCAAGAGGTTACATACCGCGGCGCGCCAAAAACATGGGAAACATTCGTTGGTGAACTGCGTGCCGTTGTCGAGGAAAACCGAAAGGACGGCGGAGCGGGCGTTCGTTTTTTGACCGAGACCGTAACCTCGCCGACGTTGATCGATCAGTTTGCGAAGGTAAAGGCCGAATTGCCGAATTCAAAGTGGGTTCAATACGAGCCAATTAATCAGGACAATGCGATCGCCGGGGCGAAAATGGCTTTTGGCTCTGCGGTTCAGACGATCTATAAATTCGACAAGGCTGAGAGAATTTTGTCGCTCGACGCTGATATTTTCTCGGGCTTTAATGTCGCGTATATTAAAGATTTTGCTAAGGGCAGAGTGTTCTCAGAAGAACACAAAGAGATCAGCCGTCTCTACTCCGTTGAGACAACTATTAGCCTAACGGGTGCGAAGGCGGATCATCGTATCGCAATTAAACCCAGCCAAATGGTAGAGATTGCAAAGGCGATCGCAAAGGCTGTCGGCGTCGCAGGTGCTACGTCAAACTACAGTGAGAATGCGGCCTGGATAGCGGCGATGGCGAAAGATCTCGTCGAGCACAAGGGTAAGTCGCTCGTCGTTGTCGGCGAAAACCAATCGCCGATAGTTCACGCACTCGCTCATGCAATGAACGCCGCCCTCGGAAATGCCGGTGAAACAGTGGTTTATACCGATCCGATGTCGCCTGGAACGGAGAAGACCCAGATTGAACAACTTCGCGAACTGATCGGCGATATAGATGGCGGACGAGTCAGAATGCTTGTCGTTTTGGGCGGAAATCCGGTCTACAACACGCCGGCTGATCTAAAATTGAACGCAGAGCGAATGGCCAAGATCCCGATGCGGATTCACCTCGGTATGCATGCCGACGAGACGGCGGAACATTGCTTTTGGCACATTCACGAAAAGCATTTTCTCGAAGGCTGGAGTGACGCTCGTGCTTATGACGGCACCGTTTCGATAGTTCAGCCTCTGATCGCGCCGCTCTACGACGGTAAGAATGTTCACGAGGTCGTGCAGCTTTTCCTAAAGGAAAACTTCGATAAGAAAGACCACGACATCATAAAGGAATACTGGCAAAGGACGGATATCAAACCGGCGGCGGCCGTTGCGGCAGAAAGGGAAACGCCGAAAGAGGACAATCCAAAGGCTCCGGCTGCTAACAACGCCGTTATAGAAGCGCCGAAAGCAACTGCAAAGCCGATTGCTACAGCTCCGGCAGCGATCACACCTAAGAATTTCGAAGACAATTGGCGAAAGGCGGTTCACGATGGTGTGATACCGAACACGGCTGCTGCATCGAAAACTGTTGCGCCGACCACCGCATTTTTGGCCCAGCCCGAGACTAAGCCAGCGTCGGCCGGCACCTTAGAGATCTCGATCCTGCCTGATCCGTGCGTGTATGATGGAAGATTTGTAAACAACGGCTGGCTGCAGGAACTGCCAAATCCGCTGAATAAGGTCACGTGGGACAACGTTGCGTTGATCAGTCCGCGAACGGCCGCAAAACTCGGTGTCAATGCCGGGAACGACGCCCGCGAATTTGCCGGCGGCGCGCAAGGTACGAGTTTTATCAACACAAAAGGCGGCAATCAGTTCTCTGACTTAGTAACACTTAAATATCAGGGCGCCGATATCGAAAAACCGGTTCCAATGTGGATCGCACCGGGACAGCCCGACGACGTCATCACGATCTACATGGGTTATGGCCGCACGCGCGCCGGTAAGGTCGGCACGGGCCTTGGTTACAACGTGTTTGATGTCCGGAGGTCGGACGCGATGGATCATGGCTTTGGCGAACTAACCAAGCGAGGCGAGACAACAACGATCGCCTCGACGCAGATCCACTTTAATATGGAGGGCCGTGATCTGCTTCGTATTTGGGACGTTGAGGAATTTGAAAAAAATCCGACTATGGGCCATCAGCACGACGAATACCCACTTTCGATGTATCCGTACGAACAGCACCAGGCCGTCTACAATCAAAATTACAAATGGGGTATGTCGATCGACCTCAATTCCTGCGTTGGCTGCAACGCCTGCGTTCTGGCCTGTCAGTCGGAGAATAACATCCCTGTGGTTGGCAAAGAGCAGGTGAGCCGCAGCCGCGAAATGAATTGGATGCGGGTCGACGCGTATTACGGCGGCGACATCAATAACCCCGATGGACCACATTTCCAGCCAGTACTTTGCCAGCAATGCGAACAGGCTCCGTGCGAAGTAGTTTGCCCCGTTCATGCGACTGTCCATAGTGCCGAAGGTTTGAACGATATGGTTTATAACCGCTGCGTCGGAACGCGATATTGTTCGAATAACTGTCCATACAAAGTTCGTCGTTTCAATTTCCTGCTTTATCAGGATTGGAACACGCCGCAATACAAGCTGATGCGCAATCCGGATGTTACGATTCGCAGCCGCGGTGTGATGGAAAAATGTACATATTGCACGCAACGAATCTCCGCGGCACGAATTGAAGCGGAAAAGGACGGTCGAAAGATTCGAGATGGTGAGGTCGTGACCGCTTGCCAGGCCGCTTGTCCGGCCGACGCTATCACGTTTGGCGATATGGGCGATCCGAACAGTAAAGTCGCGAAATCGAAAAAAGATCATCGTGATTACAAACTGCTTAACGAGCTAAATACACAGCCGAGAACGACTTATCTCGCTGGGCTCAAGAACCAGAACAAAGAGATGCCTGATTACAGGCCGCCGGTCAAAAAAGCTGATGCTGAAGCCAAAACCGAGCCTACGAAAGCGGGGGGCGAGGGGCACTAGTTGAGGTTTTCGCCTGAGTGTTTCGCCTTCGAGACACCGGAAGCCTTAACTTTCTCGAAGATATGAAGGACGACGCAAAAGAACTCGAACTGAAACTTCGCCCCGCAATGGTCGAGGGCGACCATACGTTTGCCAGCGTCACCGACAAGATCAGCGACGTTACGCTTAAACGACGCACGCCGTTTCACTGGTTTATTGGCTTTGGCATTGCGTTCATGGTCGCGCAGGCGCTGCTTTTTACAACGGTCTGGCTGCTCGCAAACGGTATCGGTATTTGGGGGAATAATCAGCCCGTCGGCTGGGCATTCGACATTATTAACTTCGTTTGGTGGATCGGTATCGGTCACGCCGGAACTCTGATCTCGGCGATCCTGCTGCTGATGAATCAAAAATGGCGAACGTCGATCAATCGATTCGCAGAGGCGATGACGCTTTTCGCCGTGGCCTGCGCCGCGATGTTCCCACTGCTCCACACCGGCCGGCCGTGGCTCGCCGCTTATTGGCTTTTCCCTTATCCGAATACTATGGGGATCTGGCCAAATTTCCGCAGCCCGCTTATTTGGGACGTTTTTGCCGTTTCGACTTATGCTACCGTTTCATTGCTGTTTTGGTACGTCGGACTGATTCCCGATCTTGCCACGCTGCGCGATCGTGCAAAAAACAAGTACTTCAAATTTGTTTATGCTGCGCTTTCCTGGGGCTGGCGCGGTTCGGCTCGGCATTGGCACCGTTATGAGATCACATATCTGATCCTCGCCGGTATTTCCACGCCTCTCGTGCTCTCCGTTCACTCGATCGTATCGTTCGACTTCTCGGTGTCACAGGTTCCGGGCTGGCACGCCACCATTTTTCCGCCATATTTCGTCGCGGGTGCTGTTTTTGCGGGATTTGCGATGGTTCTGATACTCTGCATTCCGCTGCGCCGCTGGTATCGGATGCAGGATTTCATCACGCATACCCACCTTGTCTTTATGGCAAAGGTTATGCTCGCGACGGGCTTGATCGTTGTGTATGGATACGCGATGGAAGCGTTCTTTGGCTGGTACAGCGCGTCTCAGTACGAAGTCTTCATGATCAAAAACCGCATTTGGGAAGGGCCGTATTGGTGGTCGTACTGGCTTTTGATCTTTTGCAACGCATTGTCGATCCAACTGCTTTGGTTCAAACGGTTTAGGGAGAGCGAATTTTGGCTGTTTACGATCTCGGTGATCGTCAGTATCGGGATGTGGCTTGAGCGTTTTGTCATTATTGTGACGAGTCTGCATCGCGATTTTCTGCCGTCGTCGTGGGCAATGTACAGCCCGACGATCTTTGATATTTCAATGTTCACGGGCACGATCGGCTTTTTCTTCACGCTTATCTATCTGTTTGTTAGATTCGTGCCGATCATTTCAATGTTTGAGGTAAGGACGCTGTTGCCGGAGGCCAATGTTCACGGACATCAGCAGGATTTTGATGAAAGCGTGCTCGAGGTGGAATATACCTACGACCGCACCGACCCGCCAAATCAGTAGATTTGGTTTCGGTAGTTAGAGCTATGGGAAACAACCTTCACGGAATACTGGCCGAATTTGATACGGCGACCGAATTGGTTGACGCCGCGCGGATCGTACGCGACGCGGGTTACACCAAGACGGATGCCTTTACGCCATTTCCGCTGCACGAGATCGACGAAGCTCTCGGAATCAAGCGGAGCATCTTGCCGTATCTGATCTTTGCCGGCGGCATCACGGGTTTGATGAGTGGGATCGGGCTCCAGTATTTTGTGCACGTTTTTGATTGGCCGATCATAGTTGGTGGCCGGCCTCATTTTAGCCTGCCGTCGTTTATCCCGCCGGCTTATGAATTGACCATACTTTTTTCGGCATTTGTCGCGGTTTTCGGGATGCTCTTTCTCAATGGGCTACCGTCGCCGTATCATCCGGTTTTTAACGTTCCGAGATTTGCCCTTGCGACGCGCGAAAAGTTCTTTTTAATAATTGAGTCTGCCGATCCAAAATACGATTACGAGGAAACCAGACGATTTATGGAGACCTTGCAGGCTCAGGAGGTTTTTGATGTCGAAGAGTAAGTTCCAAGTTCCAATTTCCAAGCTTAGGATCGGCGGAAAAGGAGCGTACAGCTTACTGCTTGCTGCTTATTGCTTGTTGGCAATGGGCTGCGGCGTGCGGTTTGATATGCAGGATCAGCCTCGATATAAAGCCTACAAAAAAAGCGAGTTTTTCAGTGATAAGCGAGCGTCGCGCGATTTACCTGAGGGGACCGTTCCGCGCGGCCAGCTCCACGACAACAAGGCCTTTTACACAGGTAAGATCGACAATCCGGATCCTAATGCAGCCGTCGCCACAACGTTGGACGCCTCTGGAAATACTCTGGTTTCGAGTTTTCCAAACGCTATTGACGAATTTCCGATACCGGTAACGAAGGAGTTGATCGACCGCGGGCAAGAGAGATATAACATTCATTGTATCGTCTGCCACGGGCCGGTAGGAAATGGCGACGGGATGATCGTCCGTCGAGGATTTTCAAAGCCGCCGACTTACCACGATGATCGGCTGCGAAACGCTCCGGTCGGCCATTTCTTTGACGTCATTACCAACGGCTGGGGTAAGATGAACGGTTATGCCTATCCGCTACAGCCGGCCGACCGATGGGCGATAGTCGCCTACATTCGCACATTGCAGGTCAGCCAAAATCCGGAAGAAACATCAAAAATGCGCTCTAACTCAGTGCCTTCGAAGTCAGGTGAGACAACCCACGGAGGCAAACCGTAAATGGCGAAACTTGAAAAATATTACGCACCCGCCGAGATCAACCGCTTTCGACCACTCGCACTCGGCGTTGGCGGCATTGCCCTTATTATTTGGGCCGCTGGTGCTTATTTTAACACCGAACAGGCACTTCGCTCGTGGCTGTTGGGTTTCATTTTCTGGGGTGGTATTGGAATCGGTTCGCTTGGCGTTTTGATGCTTCAATATCTGACGGGCGGGGCCTGGGGAGTCGTCATACGGCGAATCGTAGAGGCAGGTTCGCGGACGTTGCCGGTGATCTTCTTGATGTTCATCCCTCTAGCGATTGGCGTGTATACGCATAACTTCTATGAATGGACGCATTTACCGCCTTCCGACCACGCAATAAAGGAGCGGGGCATTTACCTGCTGCCGTGGTTTTGGATAGTTCGATCGCTGATTTATTTTGCTCTTTGGGGCGTAATGGTTTATTTGCTCAATAAATGGTCGGCTGAGCAGGACACCACCAATACGACCGAAGAATCGCGTCTTGTACTCGAAAGAGCTTCGCGTTTTTCGGGTCCGACACTGGTTATTTATGCGTTAGTTGTTACATTTGCCGCAGTCGATTGGGTTATGACGCTTGACCCGCGTTGGTTTTCGACGATTTGGGGGCTTCTTTTTGTTGCCGGCTGGGCATTGAGCTGTTTTTGCTTCGTTGTTGCACTACTTGCTTATCTTTCGGATAAGTCGCCGATGAACGGAGTATTAGGTAAACGGCATTTCCATGACCTTGGTAAATTGATGCTCGCACTGGTGATGGTTTGGGCGTATTTTAATTTCTCGCAGTTTCTTATCATTTGGTCCGGTAACCTGCCGGAAGAGACGGGTTGGTTTTTGACCCGCATGAAAGGTGGTTGGGGTTACATCGGGGTATTGTTGATCGCTTTTCATTTTGCGTTCCCTTTTCTTGTATTGCTTCAACAGGATTTTAAGAGAAAAGCCAGGTGGCTTGCGACGCTCGCGATCTTTATTCTCGCTATGAGGCTCGTTGATATGTTCTATCTGATCGGACCGAGTTATCGTGTCGCAGCCGGCGGGGCGGAGCAGGGAGCATTTATCGTTAGCTGGATGGATTTTGTTGCTCCGATAGCGATAGGTGGAATTTGGCTGTGGTGGTTTTTTGGCGAATTACTAAAACGGCCGCTGGTCCCGGCAAAGGACCCGTTTTTCGAAAGTGCGATCGAGCATGGCAGAGGGCACTAGGATTCGGTTGAAAAATTGTAGGAACCGATAAAAAGATATGTCGTCAAAGAAACACTCAACAACAGCGGTTGATCTCAACATACCGTATGAGCAGAACGATATTCAGCTCAAAGGTATTCTTGGGTTTGCGATCGGACTATTTCTGCTTATCGTTGTCACCTTCGGATTGATGTGGGCTCTGCTAAACGTGCTCAACGATTACTCGAAGGAGAATGCCGGACCGGAAAATCCGATGGCGATGTCGGATAGAGAGCAACTTCCACCGGAGCCGCGTCTTCAGGCCGCGCCTGGATTTGGTGTTGATTCGGAAAAAGGCAGGATCAATTTGGAACTGACACCGCCGCAGGCGGAGTATCGCGAGCTTACTAAACAATGGGCTCAGATGTGGGAAAACGGCCAAAAGGATGAAAAAACCGGCGTCGTAACGATGATGTCGATCGACGCTGCGAAAGAAGCGTTCCTGAAGCAGAATGTGAAAGCGAGATCGGGCGCTGATGTCGAGAATTTTTCGGCGGGTTCACGTTCGTACATCTCTGATTCAAGTGCAGGCAGAGTTGCCTCGGAAACGAGAAGGTAAGTAAGTGAGAAGTGAAAGACTAAAAATTAAAAGTGATGAGTCGTTTGGTGCCGTTCGCCGGCATTTTGGACGCGCGCTTTGTTTTATCCTCGTCACTTGTCACTTTTCACTTTTCACTCTGAGCATTTGTGCCCAGAAAAGTGAGCATTACAATTCGCCCCTGTATTCGCCGAAGACATACGACCCGGCAATGTCCGAAGGAAGCGGTTTACCGGAGGCACTGAAGAAAGTCGGTATCGAGCAGAAACTGGGCGCCCAGCTTCCGCTTGAAACGGAATTGAAAGACGAGAACGGCAGTATTGTCCGGCTCGGCAGTTTTTTTAACACAGGCCGGCCGGTGATCGTCGCATTTGTTTATTACGAATGCCCGATGCTTTGTAATCAGGTTTTGAACGGCCTGACGGGTTCGCTAAAAGGCCTTTCGTTTGACGCCGGAAAGGAATTTGACGTGGTTGCGATAAGTTTTGACGCTCGTGAATTTGATAAGCCGGATCTCGCAAAAAATAAAAAAGCGAGTTATATGGAGCGGTACGGCCGGCCGGGCACGGAGAATGGCTGGCACTTTCTTACCGGCACGCAAGAATCGATCGATGAGGTTACAACGGCGGCGGGCTTTAGTTACAAATGGGACGAGAAGAGCGGCCAATTTGCCCACGCGGCCGGCGTTATGGTTTCAACCCCAGACGGCAAGCTATCGAGATATTTTTACGGCATCGACTACGCGCCAAAGGATTTGAAATTCGGCATTATGGAGTCAGCTGAAAACAAAGTCGGGAATGCAGCCGAGCAGATGCTCTTGTATTGCTATCATTACGATCCTGCGACCGGGAAATATGGACTAGCGATACTCAACGTTATCCGTTTGGGCGGAATTGCTACATTGATCGGGCTCGGAACAATGGCCTTTGTGTTTTGGCGCAGGAATAAGCAGAGAACCGGTTAGTTAGATTATGCAGAGTGCAAATTGGGTACCATTATTTCCGGAGCAAGCCTCGACATTCGCTTGGCAGGTCGACTTGCTGTATTTCTACCTCATCGCGATTAGCGTGGTTTTCACGATCCCGATCGTAGTTGCGATATTTTTCTTCGCGCTCAAATATCGCGAAACCGAAAAGTACGCGACACCCGAGGAAATGCATGGCTCGATGGTGCTTGAAACAGTGTGGTCGATTATTCCATTTGTCATCTCGATGACCATTTTTCTCGGTGGTGCGATCGTTTATTTTAATCAATTTACGCCGCCCGAAGACGCAATGGAAGTATACGTTGTCGGTAAACAATGGATGTGGAAGCTGCAGCACGAAACCGGACAGCGTGAGATCAACGAACTTCACGTGCCGGTAGGGCGAACCGTCAAGCTGACAATGACGACCGAGGATGTACTCCACGATTTCTTTATTCCGGCGTTTCGGACAAAGGCCGATGTGGTTCCCGGTCGTTATACCTATCTGTGGTTTGAGGCAACAAAGCCCGGAAGATATCATTTGTTTTGCGCCGAGTATTGTGGGCTGAACCACTCTGGTATGGGCGGTTGGGTTTACGTAATGGAGCAGCGCGATTTTGACAACTGGCTTAGCGGCAACGTCTCGGGTCAGACACCTGCCGAGGCAGGCAAGGATCTGTTCACAAACAAACTTGGATGTGCTTCGTGTCACGCCGGCGGCCCGCAACAGCGGGGAGCAAAGCTTGAAAATGTTTACAATTCGGATGTTAAGTTGGTTGGCGGCGCGACTGTAAAGGCGGACGATCAATATATTCGCAATTCGATCCTTAATCCGTCGTCGCAAGTTGTCGAAGGTTATCAACCGATAATGCCGACGTTTAAGGGCCAGGTCACTGAGGAACAGCTCAATTCGCTAGTCGCATATATCAAATCGCTAAGTCCGAATGCATCGAGCAGCTCATCGTCAACGGCAGCTCCTGCGGCAAATATGGCACCAGCGAACAAGTCCGCTGACAAACCGACCGCTAATAGTAATAAGTAGGTTTTAGAATATTATGAACGCGCAAAATGCAATTTCGACAGGTTACGGCGGGCCAAACCTTAATTATTTGACCAACGGCTCGAGCTTGCAGTCATGGCTGCTGACCAAAGATCATAAACGCATTGCAATAATGTATCTGGTCACCGTCTCTATGTTCTTCCTGATGGGCGGACTCTATGCCGCTACTATCAGGCTCGAACTTCTGACTCCTGCGAGCGATCTGGTCGAATCGGCTACTTACAACAAGGTATTTACGCAGCACGGTATTTTGATGATCTTTTTCTTCCTGATACCGTCGATCCCTGCGATTCTGGGCAATTTCCTCCTTCCGATCATGATCGGAGCAAAGGACCTTGCTCTTCCGCGAATAAATCTTTTGAGCCTCTATTTCTATTGGATAGGCGGCGGACTAGCTCTTTGGGCACTAATGCAGGGCGGAGTTGACACCGGATGGACGTTTTACACGCCGTACAGCACGACGTTCTCAAATTCTTATGTAATGGCGGTGGGCCTTGGAATTTTTATCAACGGGTTTTCATCGATCCTTACCGGGCTGAATTTTATCGTTACCATTCACACAATGCGTGCACCCGGCATGACGTGGTTCCGGCTTCCGCTATTCGTGTGGGCTCATTATGCCGTAAGCCTCGTAATGATATTGGGTACCCCGGTGATCGCGATCACGATCCTGTTGCTCGCAATCGAACGACTTGCCCATATCGGCATCTTCGATCCGGCTATAGGCGGTGACCCGATCCTGTTCCAGCATTTGTTCTGGTTTTATTCGCATCCGGCTGTTTACATTATGATTTTGCCCGGCATGGGCGTTATTAGTGAGCTGATCTCTAATTTCTCGAGGAAGAAGATTTTCGGATACGAATTTATTGCTTTTTCCAGCATTGCAATCGCCGTCTTTGGGTTTCTTGTTTGGGGCCACCATATGTTTGTCAGCGGACAATCTATCTATGCCGGAATGGTGTTTTCGTTCCTGACGATGGTTGTGGCCGTTCCGTCTGCCATCAAGATGTTTAACTGGACGGCAACAATGTACAAGGGGTCGATTTCATTTGATACGCCGATGCTTTACGCAATAGGGTTTATGGGGTTGTTCCTAATCGGCGGCCTTACAGGACTGTTTCTCGGATCGATGGGATTAGTCGTGCATCTGACCGATACCTACTTTGTCGTCGCCCATTTTCATTACGTAATGGTGGGCGGACAGGTGATCGCTTATCTAGGCGGACTGCATTATTGGTGGCCAAAAATGACCGGCAAGATGTATTCCGAATTTTGGGGAAAGATTTCCGCCATGCTTGTGTTTGTTGGCTTTAACCTGACCTTTTTCCCTCAGTTTATCCTCGGATATCAGGGCATGCCTAGGCGGTATGCGTCCTATCCAGACGAATTTCAGGTACTCAACATTTTTTCGACTGCTGGGGCGTCCGTTTTGGGTGTCGGGTTGTTGATGCCGGCTGTTTATCTGATCCATTCGCTGTTTTTTGGAAAGCCCGCAGGTGACAATCCGTGGATGCTACCGGGACTTGAATGGAGAACGAGTTCGCCGCCGCCGACCGAAAATTTTGAAACGATGCCTGTTGTTACATGGGAAGCCTACGAATTTGGTGAGGAAAGCGGGCTCGACCTCGAAGCCGCAAAGCAAAGGGAGGCGATGACGGTATAGACGTTTTGTGCTCAGTCGCCCACGCACGTTAGGTACTAAATAGAAAAAATGTCGGCACATTATTCGGACAAATTTGTTTATCACGAGCCCGGTCTTCAGCATCAATTTGAGGATATGGGGCAGCAGGAAGAAAGCGTGGCGATCGGGATGTGGATGTTTCTCGTGCAGGAGATCATGTTCTTCGGCGGGCTATTCACGGCTTATTTGGTATTCAGATCAAAGTACCCCATGGCGTTCGCAGCCGGCAGTAACCACCTCGATGCTTTTTGGGGCGGTCTTAATACGCTTGTGCTGATCGTCAGTAGTTTGACCATGGCTCTGACCGTCTATTATGCGCAGAAAGGGAACCGCAATATGCAGGTGATCCTGATCGTGCTGACGATGTTTTTCGGCTCGGTCTTTTTAGGGGTGAAGGCGATCGAGTACACAGACAAGTATAATCATGGGCTGATTCCGGTCACCGGGTTGAATAAAAAGATCAAAGAAGATAAGTCGGCCAACCATGAGACCGGACACGAGAAACCGTGTTGGGATGTCGACCACAATGCCCCAGTGGTCGAGCATGCTAATCCTCGCGGCGATTTTCAATGGAAAGACTGCTCGCTTGTGAAATTGGCTCAAGATCACAACTATCTTACATCGGCCGAAAAGATCGGATATTTTTCGAATGGTGAGATCGACGCCGATAAATTTAGGGACAAAGTTCGAATTTTCTTCTACCTCTATTTTGTGATGACCGGGCTTCACGCCCTGCATATGATAGTGGGACTTGGACTTATGTCTTGGCTGCTGTGGACCGCGGCGAAAGGCGTCTACAGTGGCGACTATTATATGCCCGTCGAGATGTCAGGGCTCTATTGGCACTTTGTCGACATTGTGTGGATATTCCTGTTTCCGCTGCTATACCTGCTCGGCAGACACTTTTTACATTAGGGAGTTAAGATGTCGGACAATCACACTGACGAACAACACATTGGGATTCCGGGGTATTTGGGTGTTTTTGCGATCCTGATAGTTGGGACGATAGCGACCTACTATGCAGCGACGATCGATATGGACGTCGTGTTCCCCGGTGCAAACACACTCGTCGCATTGCTGATCGCGTTCACCAAAATGACGTGCGTCATGCTCTTTTTTATGCATGTTTACTGGAGCAAGCGACTGATCTGGCTTGCGGCGGTTGCCAGTTTTTTCTGGATGGCGATCATGTTCGCATATACAATGCAGGATTATTTAACTCGCGGCTCAGGAACTTTTACTGGTTAGAGACGGGTAGTCGCCAAAACTGTACGCGGAGCGGGGCATATTGCAACCCTTTTCCGCGTCTTTTCGTTATTGGTATATGACGGCCTGAAATGCTATTATCTTCGACTTGACGAGCTTAGAGACTACTTGAACGTGGTATTTTGCAACGGAATCATAGGGTTGTCACATCAAACACGAATGACCTACTGCACCCGCAACCTCTTTAGATTTAGGACGATTTCGCTTTTGGCGATAGTCCTGTTCTCGATTGGCTGTATCAAAGTTAAACAAGACCGGGCAACTGCTCGCCTACTTAAAACCGAAGTTGCGGCTCAGACCGACTTGATGAAGGAGGTTAACCGATTTGCACGGGTCAATTCAATGCGGGCTAAAATGGATCTCAAGTTCGAGGACAATTCCTTTGCCGAATTCGGCAGCAAAGAGGTCTATCGCCAAGCTGACGGCGAAGTCGTGGTTCAGCGGCCCGGCAAGATTCTGCTGAAGGTGCAGGTGCCGATCATCAAAACGGATGTTGCACAGATGACATCGGATGGAGAGACCTTTCGAGTCGCCATTCTACAGGACGGTGGTTCCGGCAAGTATAAGAAGTTCGTGAAAGGCACGAATAGCGCCGATTACTCTAAACTTCAGAAGAACTTTAGCAGTGGCGAATCGCTTGACGGCAAAACGGCCAAAGAAAATGTTAATGCGTTTGCGAACCTAAGGCCTCAGCATTTTACGGACGCGATGCTAGTGCGTCCGACCGATGACGCCGATGTATATACTCGAAGTTCGATATTTGAGAACGAGGAGGATACGAGCGTTGACAAGAAATCACCTTTGCGAAAGGTGATGCGAGGTTATTATCTGTTGGACGAATTTGCGAAGCAGGCTGACGGTTCGCTCGCTATCGCTCGACGGTTTTGGTTTGACCGCGTTGGCGGCATTCGTCTCGCCCGTCAGCAGATTTTTGACCGTAATGGCGAGATCGAGTCAGATATTGTGTACGGCAAACAAGGCAATTTAACTGAAACAGGAAATTATACTGACCTTCCGCTTGAGATACAGGTGACGCGTCCGAAGGAAAAGTATTCGATGAAATTGACCTATCAGTCGCCCGAGGCTGTTACCATCGGCACGACGTTTCCGGCAGCCGCATTTGTCCTGCAGAATTCCTGGAACCTCGAAGAGATCGATCTGGACAAGAGGCTAAACGAGGCTCGTGACAATCAACCGTCGAGCAGCATCAATAAGGCCGTCACGCGATTTCAATAAACTTGCGAAATGAAACCGATTCTACAAACCGTCGATCTAAAGAAATCATACAAGGTCGGGAAGCTGGATGTGCCCGCTTTGCGCGGCGTCACGCTCGAAGTTAACGAGGGCGAATTTGTCGCGATCATGGGTCCGTCGGGTTGTGGAAAATCGACACTCCTACATTTGCTAGGCGGGCTTCTTAGCCCAACCAGCGGAAGCATCGTTATCGATGGTGACGACCTTTCCAAGGTGTCGGACGCTCGCCGTACAGATATCCGACGCCGCAAGATCGGCTTTGTTTTCCAGCGTTTTAATCTTTTCCCGACGTTGTCGGCGGAGGGAAATCTAAAGCTGGCCGAAAAGATACACACTGGCAACGGAAGCAAAAACTCGGATCGGCGTCGCGAGGTTTTGCGCCTCCTCAAGCTTGAAGATAAAATGCACCATAAACCGCTCGAGCTTTCTGGCGGTGAGCAGCAGCGAGTAGCATTGGCGCGGGCGGTCGTAAACGGTCCGGCGATCATTCTGGCGGACGAACCAACCGGGAATCTTGACACCGAGAATTCGCAGATAGTTTTAGAGATGTTTCGCGAGCTGAATAAGAAATTTAATCAAACTATAATTATGATCACGCATAATCCGGAAGCGGCGGCGGCCTGCTCGCGCACCATTCAGATGCGTGATGGTCATATAGTAAATTGAACGGATCGCAATGAAGAATGTCATCAATTGGAATTACGAACGTGCGTCGTGGCAATGGGATTTACTGTGCGTGGTGATACTTGCATTTATCTTTTTAACGCCAAAGGAGTGGTTCAACAAATCCAAAACCCCTGCAACCCAAAGTCGTGCTGAGGTCGTCCAAGTCGAGGACTACGGCTTCGATATTCGTGAGTAGCACGGGCCCGGTCCGTTTGGAGTTGTTGTTTATATGTGTAAATTGTTTCGTTACAGTTTTTTGGTCATGTTCCTAGGGCTGCTTTTATCGGGATTTTCGGTGACCGAGGCAAAGGGGCAAAACATTCTCGGTGAGATCCTGCGGCGAATGGACCTTTATAACAAGACGCTTCAGTCACTTCAGGCGGACGTCACGATGGTGAAATTCAACCCTCAGTTGAACGTATCTGACGTTTCGCAAGGCAGTACCAGCTATTTGCCTAAGTCCGGAAAGCGGGTAATGTACGTCCGAATCGACTGGACAAAACCCGTCGAAGAGCAGATATCGCTTATCGGTGATGACTACGAATTGTACCGACCGCGATTGGGTCAGGTTATCCAGGGAAAGTCGAGCAAGGCAAAAAATAGCGCGTCGGTTGGCGGAGCTCTGGGTTTTATGAATATGTCTAAGGCTCAACTGAATGCAAATTATGATGTGAGTTATATCGGCCAGGAGCAAATTAGTGGTGGAGTAACTACATGGCATTTGCAGTTAAATCCAAAGACGGCAACGAGCTATAAGACCGCGGAACTTTGGGTCGATGGCGACGGAATGCCGCGTCAGGCGAAAATTGCTGAGCAAAATAACGATACGACGACTGTCTTACTTACTAACATTCGAAAAAACGTAACGTTAAAGGGCGAGATATTTAAGCTAAAATATCCCGGTACGGTCAAGAAGATCAGGGCGTAATTCAGGCAATCGTAAACATTGCGAAAGCTCTGGTCGGAATTGCGCGGCCAGGGCTTTTTCAATGATTTGAATTGGGTTCGTCCAAAATCTATAATTAAAAGTTTGAATTGAGTCACCAGTTTCGAATATGCCAAAGGCAAGCAGTTTTAGCAGATTTACGCGGGGTGTGCGGCACACGGTTCGTGCTTTTGCGTCGACTCGGCACCCGGTTTTGGTGCATATCGTGCCGATGCGGCGATGCAATCTGGCTTGCACATATTGCAACGAATACGACAAGACGAGCGACCCGGTGCCGATCGACGTGATGCTTGAGCGCATTGATAAGCTTGCCGAATTTCGCTCGTCCGTCATTACGATATCCGGCGGCGAGCCTATGATGCACCCTGAGATATTCGAGATCATCGAACGAATACGACATCACGGAATGATCGCCGGGCTGATCTCCAACGGATATTATTTTCAGCCCGAAAAGGTCAAAAAGTTGAATGAGGCAGGTCTCGATTACCTGCAAATATCGATCGACAACGTAACTCCCGACGATGTTTCGAAAAAAAGCCTGAAGGTCTTGGACGGCAAGCTGATCAACCTTCGCGACTTTGCAAAATTTAAGGTTAATATCAATTCCGTGGTGGGCGGCGGAGTTGCAAACCCCGACGAAGCTCTGCAAATCGCGAATCGTGCGCGTGAACTTGGCTTCTCGTCTACTGTGGGCGTTATTCATGACAGCGACGGGTTGCTAAAAGGATTGACGCCGCGTGAAAAGGAGGTTTATAAAGAGATCAAGAGCAAGGGTGCAAGTTCATACGCGCGCTGGAATTGGTTTCAGGACAACCTCGTCGATGGCGGCGAATATGAATGGCGGTGTCGTGCGGGTGCCCGCTATCTCTACGTGGACGAAGCCGGCATAGTCAGTTGGTGTTCGCAGCAGCGCGGTACGCCCGGCATCCCGCTGCTCGAATACACGCACTCTGATATGGACCGCGAATACTACACCGAAAAATGGTGCGCGCCAACCTGTACTATCCAGTGTGTGCACCAGGTTGGGCATCTTGACGCTTGGCGCGACCCGCAGATCTCGGTTGCCGAATACAAGAAGCGCAGCGGTAACGGGTTAAACAAAGACACAGTTGCACAAGTGCTGAGCTCAGATTAATCGTAAGGGCCGAATATGTCTCCTCAATCCAGTCCGATAGCCGAATGGCACCGAATGGTCGAAGCGAGAGATCTGACGAGCCTCGGTTCGCATCTTGCCAACGACGTGGTTTTTTATTCTCCGGTTGTTCACAAGCCGCAAAATGGAAAGGACGCAACACTACAATATTTGACAGCGGCTTTTCATGTTTTTCTGAACGAATCGTTTCGATACGTGCGTGAAATTGTTGGCGACCGTGACGCGGTCCTGGAGTTTGTTCTCGAACTTGACGGTATCACCATAAATGGCGTCGATATGTTCAAATGGAACGACGAGGGTAGAATCTGCGAATTCAGAGTTATGCTCCGTCCGCTGAAAGCAGTAAATCTGATCCACGAAAAAATGGCGGCAATGCTTGCGGCTGCGGGACGCAATAGCTAGTTCGCGAAGCGATGTTTTCCCTGTCGCCGGTTTACCAATAAGTAAAAGGGAATTATACTTTCCGTAAATCGGGAGAAGCGAGACGATAATTTCCGTTTAAGCGAGTACATTGCTGTGAATGAAAGAAACTTGATCCGAGTTTACGATTATGTAAATCATCCGTATGAGGCCGTGAGAAAAAGGCTTGCGGAAGATCCGACAGGAGTATTCAGGAATGCGACCAAGGTCGCGGCCCTGCGAGCCAATACGCTTGCGGCCGAGCTTCACGTAAATATCGCAGGCATCGAGGTCGGTACCGACATTGCGATCACCGTGAAGTCGGTCGAAACGCTTGAAAAGAAAGGGAATTCACCTGTCTCGACGAAGATCGAACTCGAGTGGGAGGCAGCTAAAATGCCGCGGCTGTTTCCGCTGATGAAAGCGGAGTTGCTGATCTATCCGCTCACCTCGACAGAAACCCAATTGGATCTCGCCGGAAAATACGAGCCGCCGCTCGGAATCGTGGGAAGTGTCCTGGATGCCGCCGTCGGTCATCGAATAGCGGAGGCGTCCGTTCACCAACTTATCAGCGATGTAGCGGCCTACCTGCGGTCTGAAAAATAGCGGAATGATTCTGATCGTTTTGGGAATTCAAGAATATGAGCAAGGAACCACTTTTTATTCCCGTTGTCCTAGGCACCAATCGTAAGGATCGCTCGAGCGAGCACGTCGCAAATTGGATTCTCGCCAGAATGCAGGAGCGGGATGATATTGTGCCCCAGCTTTTCGACGTTCGCGACTTCCATTTACCTCACGACCAATACGGTACTGAGATCGGTGGTAGTTTTCCTGAGTGGAGAGACTCAATCATCAAGGCCGACGGCCTCGTCATTGTCACACCAGAGTACAATCACGGCTATCCGGGCAGTCTTAAAAGCGTCCTCGATCTGCTGCTAAAGGAGTATATTCACAAGGCTGTGGCATTCGTTGGCGTATCGGCCGGCCCGTGGGGCGGAACGCGTGTAATCGAATCGATGGTGCCGATGGTTCGTGAGCTAGGGCTTGCAGTGACTTTCAGCGACCTCAATTTTCCGACCATAAAAAGCAAATTCGACGAGAATGGAAAACTGATCGATGAGGCCTACGAAAAACGGGTTACCGGTTTTCTCGACGAACTGGCCTGGATGGCGACGACACTCCGCTGGGGCCGGAACAACGTTTCTTCGAAATACCATCAATAGGTTATCCTATCGTAACTGGGATAACTGCTATGATTCACAACGAGTTACATCGATCACACCGCGTCGGTTGGCTGCGGGCGGCTGTATTAGGTGCAAACGACGGGATCGTGTCGACCTCGTCGCTGGTTATCGGTGTGGCTGCGGCGGCATCGAGCCATGAGGCCATTATGCTGGCGGGCGTCGCTGGTTTGTTTGCCGGAGCATTGTCGATGGCAGCGGGCGAATATGTTTCGGTCTACTCGCAGGCCGATACCGAAAAAGCTGATATCGAATTGGAGCGAAAGCATTTAGAGGCCGAACCGGAATTCGAACTACGCGAGCTTGCCATTATTTACGAGAACCGCGGTCTTGAACCGGAGCTCGCTTTAGAGGTAGCCAAACAGCTTATGGCTCACGATGCCCTTGGCGCTCACACGCGTGATGAGCTGGGCATTTCGGAGATAACGAGCGCCCGGCCGCTGCAGGCGGCGCTATTTTCCGCCGTTGCCTTTTCGGTCGGTGCCATATTACCCTTAACGGTCGCATGGTTTTCGCCAGGATCTCGGATGATATGGCTCGTTGCGGCTAGTTCACTGATCTTTCTTTCGCTACTTGGCGGGATCGCGGCAAAAGCGGGCGGAGCGGGGATTTTTAAGGGAGCCTTACGCGTCCTATTTTGGGGTGCGATAGCGATGGCAGTAACCGCTGGGGTTGGCAAACTGTTCGGGGCTGTTGTTTAGACGTTCAATCGAGGTTATCTCCGCGTCACACTTTCGCCGATCGACCAGACTATAACGGAGCTCGAAAGTCCCAATCCCGACAGCCTTCCGGCCATCATTATCAGAGTTTCACCCGGCTCGACGACACCGGCGTCGATTAACGTTTTCTCACCGATATTGAGCATTTCCCTTGTCGTTCCGCGTTTTTTGTGGACCAGAGGCTGCACGCCCCAGATGAGCGAGAGCTGGTTGTAAGCATCTTTTGAGGTTGTCAGGCCGAAGGTCTGGAGGCCCGAGCGAACAGTCGACAGACGACGAGCCATGAGGCCCGATTCGGTAAACACCGCGACCTTTTCGGTGCACATCTCCTTAGCAGCGTAGGCCGCAGCTATGCATAATGCCTGGCTCGTCCGACGCGAAGGTGCCTGTGAGAATTTTGCCGGTTTTTTTAGCTGATCGGCCTTTATAGTCTCTGCCGAATCAATGATACGGACCATGGTTTTGATCGCCTCGACAGGGTATTTGCCGCTCGCCGTCTCGGCAGAAAGCATAACCGCGTCACTACCATCCCAAACGGCGTTCGCCACGTCCGAGGCCTCGGCCCGTGTCGGAAAGGGATGTTCGATCATCGATTGCAGCATCTGGGTCGCCGTAATGACAAACCGATCCTTCGCGACGGCGAGCTCGATAATTCGTTTTTGGTAAACCGGTACGAGCTCGACACTGGTTTCTACTCCCAAATCGCCGCGGGCGACCATCACTCCATCGGTTTCGGCAATTATCTCGACAAGATTCGTGATAGCCTCAGCCATTTCGATCTTGGCAACCAACAGCGCGCGGCCGAGCTTGCGTTTGTTGAGCTTTTTGATAATGTCCTTAACTTCTTTGCAATCCGCCGCCGTTCTAACAAACGATAGGGCGATGAAATCGACATTTTGTTCCATTGCCCAGATGAGATCTGCATGATCCTTCTCGGTCAACGACGGTATCGGCAGCGGCGTATTAGGCAGATTTATACCTTTGCGCTCGGCGAGTAATCCGCTGATGATCACGCGACACTTAACGTCAGTATCCGTTTTTGATTCAACGACAAGTTCGATCGATCCGTCGTCGACGAGTATTCGAGTGCCAGGTTCGACCGCATCAGGCAAATGCGTGAAATTCGTCGAAACCTCTGTTTCGTTTCCGACGATCTCGCGTGTCGTAATGACAAATTCCTGACCCTCCCGGAGCAGTACGGGATTACCATTTTGCAGTGTGCGAGTGCGGATTTTCGGCCCGGACAGATCGACAAGGACCGACAGCGGTTTATTTAGTTTAATTGCTGCGGCCCGGGCGATCTTTATCGTTTTCGCATGCTCTTCCTGGGTGCCGTGCGACATATTAATACGTACGGCATTAAGGCCTGAGCGGAGCATTGTCTCAATTACCTCAAGCGTATTTGACGCCGGACCTAGTGTGGCAAGGATCTTTGCTTTTCGCATCTCTTCGATATTAACGCACGAAAGTGTCGCCAGGCATCTCTTCAGACGCTCAGCTCTTTGATTTTCAATAAATACCTGTTTACAGTCGCTATGAAAGTGGAATGTGACCATGTGAGTGGTGAAACGGACACGTGTTCACCTGTCAACGGGTTCAACTGTTCCGCCAAAACTCCCGATGGCAAGGCTCGGTGTACCGTCCAATTCAAAATCTCAAGTGCCTTGGCCAAATCTTCCTTGGATGTTGCGAGAGCGACGTAATAGTCCGCCCGCCACAGCGAACATATAAACCAACTATTACCAGTGATTTCATCGGAGACGCGAATGTAGTCGTCGTTTTCGAAGCGAGCAACGCCACCGATATCGGTCCTCAGCGCAAGGTTTTCGTCGATCGATCGCATTGTATTTACAACCAATTCGTCGTCGGGAGCAAAGCAGTCAAAATAAAAAGTCCCAAATAGTGACGCGTCAATTCCCGAGTCGGCCTCAAAGCGACCGTCATCATAAAACCGGAGCGCGCGTAGGAATCGTCCCGTTTCATTACTGTAGAGATGTTCCCGCATTGCTTCTACCATTTCATTCGCTGTCTGTTCATACCGTTCAGCTTGCTCCAATTCGGCAAAAAGCCGTGCGAAATTTGCCGCGGCACGTAATCCAGCGACAACCGTTGCGCATGTAAAAGTGTGAATGCCTCGCTGGTTTTCCCAGAGGTTCCAGCTTGGTTTTGGTAATTTTAGTTTGTCATCGCGAAAACTGACCATAAAATCGGCACACCTGACCACCAAGCGGCGGTATAGTCGATGGGCAAATTCAAGATCACGATATTTGTCGTAATGCTGCCAAAGCGCCCACAGAACGAGCGCGGTTTCGTCCTCCTGGATCGGAACCAGCTTCTTTTTCCCGTGAATATCCCACGCCGCGTGCCAGCCCGAAGCGACGGTGCCGTCGGCGTTGTATTTCTGCAAAAAATAGCCATCTGAGTGAACGATTTTGCTGCACAGGTCGTAAAACGAGCGAGTGACCCCCGGATAGCCCGCAAGGTCGAGCGCATTTGCGACAAACGCTCCATCCCGCGTCCAAAGATAACTGTAATGATCTGTCGCGCGCTCGGTAACGTCCGAGTCGTTGGCCGCGAGAATTGCACCGTGATAATCGATCTGTGTGTGGACGATCAGCAGGCAGCGCTTGTAAAAATCAACAATTTCCGGCGGCAGCAACCCGAAATTCGTTTCGTTTTTATTTACCCACGCGCACCAGTAATTGCCAGTGTAATCGAGATATTGTTGCGGACGCCTTTCCAATACATGCTTGTTGAGATTTGCAACTTCATCATGCGTGGTCCCGGCGGCGATCCAATAAAAAAATTCAGAAACTCCATTTGCCTCTAGTCCCAGATGCACGCCGATCGTCGAATCAACCGAACCCTCAGTTGTCGCACCGCCCTTTAAGGCACCGTCCTCCGCGTCGCGCCAAGTACCTTCCTGATCGCGGAACGCCTTGCGGCCGGTCGCAAATTGATTAAAATGCGGGAGGGTATTTATCAAAAAATACCGGTGTTTTTTGTAATGAACCAGAGCGAGCGTTTCGGGGTCGTAAAACGCGGTGTCGCCGACCTTGTTTTCGTAAATGCGGAAATCTTGGTGCAGAAATACGCGTATCTCACGTTTTGTGTCAAGCAAATTTGTTGCCCGCACCCGGCGCAGAAAGATGTTTTCGTGGCTGGCAACGGTGTCGTTACAGATCAATTTTATACCGAGTGTTTTGTTTGTGAGCGTGACGTCGGTAACGAGTGTCTCCCTCTGGTATTTCAACACTCGCGTCCAACTATCCTCAAAAACCCAGGAAAATTCACCGTCCGCCCAAACGCCAAAACGAAACGGAAAACCCTCTGTGTGATTCTCCTGCCCGACGTGCGGAAAATAGACGTCACGGATTTGATATCTATCGTCGAAATTGACGAGCAGGCTGCCGTTTCCGACCGGAATATCTCTCATAAGAAATGGCGGCTCTATTCGGATCTCACCGCCTGTTCGACGGCGGCGTCCAGCTCTCTTTGGACGGCTGGGTTGAATCCGACGATCTTACTGACCAATTTTCCTTTACGGTCGAACACAGCCGTCTGCGGGATGTCGCTCCGCTCAGCAAAAATGAATTGGGTCAATTCGTCCTCGGGAAATGCGATCGGGTAATCGACCTTGGTGCTCGCGACGAACCCCGGAATCTTTAGCCGATCTTCTTCGCCTCCGACATTAAGGCCCACAATATGCAAATTATCGGCTCCGTGCTTGGCGAGCAACGAATTGAGGTGTGGTATTTCGCGGCGGCATGGCTCACAATATGTCGCCCAGAAATCGAGAATTACGGCTTTGCCGGCCAGATCAGACAATTTCTCAACGCGGTCGTCGGCACTGGTCCAGCTCATTTCCGTCAGCGGCTTAGATGGCGGCATTGGGAGATTTGTCGTACGCTGGCCGTTGATCGAAATTGGCCGGTTTGACACCGAAACCGGTGCTGCCGCGGGCCGACAAGCTATCGAGACCATAAACGCTGAGATCAATAGGCAGAAAAGGATCACTTTCATAGAAAGTTAATGTTAATCCGTATCCGCTCATTTGTAAAAGAAATCGAGTGGCCCGTTTGCACCCGCGAGTTTTCCCATTACCATTGTGAGGTGAGTTTCTATCCTAAAAAGGTGAACGAACGGCTGGAATCACAGCAGAATGTCGGCGTGGTAACCGGCGAAAATGCTAACGGAAAGGACGCGAGTTTTATCTGTGGATCATTTGTGAGGTTCTCATTGAGAATCGATCCTGACTCGAAAACCGTAGTCGATGCGCGATTCCAGACCAACGGCTGCGGGTTTATGATCGCCTCGGCCGATTGTTTGGCGGAAACGATTAAAAGCAAGCATCTCAGCGACTTGCACGGCCTGGATGATAAGGAGTTGAGGAGTTTTGTATTCGAGACGCTCGGTGTTTTCGACGAAAACCGAATTCAATGCCTCGACAGCTGCGTTCGGGCTCTCCATTATTCTTTTTCCAATTACAGGGCGCGGCAGATCGAGGAATTTCTGGGCGAAAAGGCTCTCATCTGTTCGTGTTTTGGTGTTACGGAAGAGACGATCGAGAGTTGTATCGATGCAGGTTCGCTTAAAACCGTAGACGAGGTTACGATGCTCTGTAACGCAGGCGCCGGCTGCGGTTCGTGCCGGATGCTCATTCAAGAAATGCTTGACTCGGTCGCGGCCAGATGAATAACAAACGAATCACGATGTGTGCTATAATTCTGAGTTTCGACCGTGCCGTTTCGTAAAAAGCAGCATTTAATGTAGATCGATAGTCAAATTTTCTAATCCCTCATGGACGACCCTGCTAGTTTATCTTTACTCTTTCTCTTTGCCGAAGCTTCGGACCTGATCGAAACACCGACCTTTCTTTGGTCGAGTTTCAACATTTTTCTCGTTATATTTCTTGTACTTGCGAACGGCTTCTTTGTCGCCAGTGAGTTTGCCTTAGTAGCCGTGCGGAAATCGCGGATCGAGTCTCAGGCAGCAGACGGCGACAAGGCCGCTGTCCGGTTGTTGGGCATGCTCAACAATCTCAATGCGTATATCTCGGCGACCCAACTAGGGATCACGCTTTCTTCGCTTGGATTAGGCTGGGTAGGCGAACCCGCCGTTGCTTCTTTACTTGAGCCGATCCTGGTTTGGATAGGTGAGCTAACTGGCGCAACGTTTCTTGCGGCGGGCCCGATACTTCACGGCATCTCATTCGCAATTGCATTCTCTTTCATTACATTTCTCCATATTGTTTTCGGTGAGTTGGCACCGAAAACGGCCGCTCTGGAGTTGTCGGAACGCGTTTCTTATGTAATCGCGGTACCGCTCCTTATTTTTTACAAAGTATTTAATTACCCGATTCGCTTGCTCGATTGGGCCGGTACAACGACCGTCCGACTTTTTGGACTTCACCCGTCGGGCGAACACGGATCGAGCTACACCGAGGACGAGATCCGTCAACTCATTCGGGTTTCTGAAGAAAGCGGACATTTGAACAAGGAAGAACGGACCCTCATAAACAAGGTCTTCGAGTTTTCGGAAACGACTGTAAAAGAGGCGATGATACCGCGGACCGAGGTTGTGGCAATTCCGGAAAAGAGCAAGCTCGAAGCCATTGTCAAAGCGTTTCAGCAGCACGGTTACTCAAGACTGCCGGTCTATCGCGACTCGCTGGATGACATCGCGGGGTTTGTTCACAGCAAAGACGTTCTGACCTACATATTGGAGCCCAAAACATTTGAGCTCGAGCGAATTATTCAGAAGCCGATGTATGTAGTCGATACTGCCCGGCTAGAAGATGTGTTGCGGCAGATGCAAAAGGAAAAATTCCATTTTGGTTTTGTTGTTGATGAGCACGGCGGTGTCGAGGGAATAATCACTATCGAGGATCTGCTCGAAGAGATCGTCGGCGATATTTCCGACGAGCATGATGTCGAGGTCGACGAACAGATCGCTGAGCAGCCCGACGGTAGCTTTTTGCTGGATGGCAGCCTCGCAGTACGCGATTTGAATCGGAGGCTTGAGATCAATTTACCAATTTCCGAAGGTTACACGACAATAGCCGGTTTCTTAATGTCCGAGACGGGCCAAATTTTGTCCGAGGGGCAAATGGTACCGTTCAATGGCCACGCGTTTAAGATTGAAAAGGTCGAAAAGCACCGCATCTTGCGGGTGCGTATGGAAAGGACACCGGGCCAGATGGACGGTGCGGAAGGCGGTTCACGCCTCGCAGATTGACACAAGGAAAATATGAAGACGGGTAGGAGTGACATTTAATGAGCTTTATTGAGCAGGTTTGGGCACGAGAAATACTTGATTCGCGTGGAAATCCAACGATTGAGGCAGAGGTTGTTCTCGAGGATGGCGCCGAGGGCCGAGCCGCGGTGCCGAGTGGAGCATCGACTGGTGAGAACGAGGCTGTCGAGATGCGGGATGGTGATAATTTACGGTATCTCGGCAAAGGCGTTCTAAATGCTGTCCAGAACGTTAACGAGGTGATCAGCCGGGAGATCGAGGGCCTTGACGCGCTTGATCAGACACTTGTCGACGAGACGATGATCGGGCTCGACGGCACGCAAAATAAGTCTAAGTTGGGTGCGAACGCGATTTTAGCTGTTTCCTTGGCTACTGCGCGAGCCGCGGCTGCGTCGCTCGAAATTCCCCTTTACCGATATATCGGCGGGGCGAACGCCAAGACCTTACCAGTCCCGATGATGAATATTCTCAACGGTGGAGCCCACGCTGATAACAACGTAGATTTTCAGGAATTCATGGTGATGCCGGTTGGCGCCGAGAGTTTTCGCGAGGCATTGCGGATCGGCGCGGAAATCTTCCATAATCTCAAAGGCGTGCTTAAATCCAGAGGCTATTCGACCAGTGTCGGCGACGAAGGCGGTTTTGC
>Ga0209798_10000381_pt1 | contig 26131 bp, 23 predicted proteins | sample DOMMetBare3Fresh_FD_187475 | JGI IMG/M metagenome (GOLD analysis project Ga0209798, IMG submission 187475) | Wetland sediment microbial communities from St. Louis River estuary, USA, under dissolved organic matter induced mercury methylation -... | ecosystem: Environmental > Aquatic >... | reverse complement strand
GATCGGTCTTGGTCTTGCCGAAGACCGCTACCAGTTCGACCTCATCGCTCGTGACCTTGAGCAGCTTCCACCCACGTTTGCGCATATCCTGGCGCCACGTGATCAGCCGGTCCCAGTCCTTCGCGCTCGTGCGGAACACGCGAAGGTCGGCGACCTGTTCCCAGGACTCCGGGTACGGCTTGTTGTGGTCGTGCGGGCCTGGTGGTCGGGACATACCGCTCATCCTGCCTGATCCAAAACGTGGCCGCGTTCCCAATCCGGGAGGCGGGGAGGGGCCGGGGAAGTAAGGGCGGAGCTGTTGCTCCACCCTTACTGCACCGGCCCCAGGCTGGACCGTAAGCCGAGTTCTGTTTGGTTGAGCCCCAAGGCATGCCTTGGGGCGGCAACCAGATGGTCATCTGTCTAGGACGGCCGTCGCCGGTCGCCTCGAGCAGCCTACCCGCGGCTGGGGTCGGCCAAGGCAAGCCTCGGCTTTCCCATGGGCGGTGCGGGTCGCACCTCGCCGCTTATTTGGCCTTGCTCCGACTGGGGGTTACAGTGCCACCGCTGTTACCAGCGGTGCGGTGGGCTCTTACCCCGCCGTTTCACCCTTACCCGCCTTGCGGCGGGCGGTCTGTTTTCTGTTGCCCTGTCCGTCGCCTCTCGGCGCCCAGGCGTTACCTGGCAGTCTACCCTGTGGAGCTCGGACTTTCCTCGAACCGGTTGCCCGGCTCGCGACCATCGCGTCCAGCCTGTAGGGGTAAGATAGCGCTGGGGAGTGGCGGGGGGAGGGGTAGCCCCTATCCCGCCGCCAGCCGGGCGAGCCGGGTCCGGACCCGGTCCACCAGGGGATCGAGGAGGGGGTCGGCATCGTCCCACTGGGCCAGCGCCTGCTGGTACTCCGCCCGCGCGAGGTCCCGCTTCCCCTGATGCTCGTAGATCTCGCCGCGGAGCAGCCGGGCCTGTCCCGCCAGCAGCCAGCGGATATCGACGCTGCTCGCATGGAGCTGGTCGGTCTGAAAGACTTCGAGCGCCTGGAGCGCGCGGCGGTCGTCGCCGAGTTCACGCCAGGCATTGGCGGCGATCATCGACTTGTAGCCCCGCCACTGGGGGCGGCCCTGGTACTTCTCGCCGGTCACGGAATCGGGCAGCAGCAGTTGCCGGCGGGCCTCGGTGGAGTCGCCCCGTTCGAGCGCCTCCAGGGCCAGCAACTCTGGCGGAATGGGGCCGCCATCGAGCGCCTGCAACTCGTTGAGTGGGGTCGGATCAGACCGGTTCTGCAGGTAGAGCCCAACTGCGGCGATCCAGCCGAAATTGACCACGCCGCCACGTGCGGCCTTGGGCGCGCGCCGGGCGCTGTCAGCGACCAGATCCCAGATGGGGCGCAGCTTGGACGCCGGCGCGCCGAGCACGGTGTAGAGATGGCTCTGCCAGAGGTGTCCGAGCAGGGATCGCTGGCCGATGCGCTGGGAGCCCGGGGCCGCCGGATTCCACGCCGCGCTGATCTCCGCGTACAGGTCGAGACTCCTGCTGGCGACGTCCACCTTGCCGAGGTACCCGGCCGCATTCGCGCCGTTGCTGACCGCCGCCAGGGCGTCCAGCGTCGAGAGCCGGCCGCCGTCGAAGGCGCTGGCCCTGGTGGAATCGAGCGTCCGTGCCACCGTCCGCACCGCCTCTTTCAGATCCCGCTGCTCGGTGAGGACCTGCGCGCGGACGAAGGGGAGGTCGGCGCGCCACGAGCCCTGCGGCGCCTGGGTCAGGCGGTCCACCTCGCGGAGCGCGGCATCGAACTGCCTCGCGGTCGCCAGCGCGAAGATGAGCGCGTTCTGCGCGTGCACGTTGTCTGGCTGGTTGGCGAGCCAGGCGCGGGCGCTCGCGATCCCCTCGTCGCGCGCCCGGCGCACCGCCAGCCCGAGCTGGGTCGAGTCCAGAGGTGTCCGGGTCTCGCCACTCCGGGTCACGACCAGCGAATCGCCCGCCAGCAGGGCCATGAAGGGACGGTCCTCGGCCGCCTGACGATAGATGAACGCCAGGTGCTCGAAGGCGAGGTAGTAGTCGGCGTCGAGGGTAATGGCCCGCTTGAAGGCGCGGAGCGATGCGGTCATCAGCGCCGGGTCGGTGCGGGCCTTCGGGTCGTGGAAGTCGACGTCGCCGAGGCCGTACCAGGCATCCGCGTCGGTGGAATCCCGCGCGAGCAGCGCCTGATAGCCGGCGCGGCCTTTGACGAAATCGCCTTCGAGGAAGTTGCGGTAGGCGCCGATCATCGCGCGGTCGTGTTCCGGCAGTCGCCCCGCGAACTGGGTGGCGCGGTGGATCGCGTCGAGGCCGGCCAGGTCGAACTGGCCGGCAATCCAGCCCCGGGTCAGCGACAGCTTGTAGTACGCGAGCCCGAAGGTCGAATCCAGCTGCACCGCCCGGCGGAGCGACCGTTCCGCCGCAGCGAGGTTCCAGCCGTTCAGATCGTCGATGCCCTGCAGATAGGCGCGATAGGCCTCGAGCGACGCCGTGGTCGAATGGACGAGATCGGTGGTGAGGTCGGTCGGCGCCCCGGAGAGATTCAGCAGCTGCGCGGCGAGCTGGTCGAACAGCGGCCGGACGTCCTCCCCCGGCTTCCCCGCTACCTGCGCCACGTCGAGCCGGGTGCCGCTGGCGACGTCGTACAGCCGGGCGACGAGCTGCAGCGAATCACCGGCCCTGGTATAGTCGCCTGACACAACTGTCCACACTCCGGCATCGCGCGCCAGCGTCCGCGCCATGGCCAGCCCGATGGGCTGGCGGACATCCAGGCTGCGCCGCTCCAGCAGGTCGTGCAGGCGTTCGTGGTCCACGACCGCGAGGTCGGTCCACTGCGAGAGATTGAGCGCCAGCATGCTCACGCTGCCGTCGCGCATCCAGTCCACCGCGGGGTCCTGGCGCAGGTTGTCGAACGGCAGGACCAGAATGGAGTGCCGCGGATTGACGCCCGAGGGTGGCCCGGCCGAACGCAGGTTCAGGAAAAGCGCGATCGCCGCGACCACCACCACAGCCGTCGCCAGGGCGAGCCGGCCTCGCCGCCTCGGCGCGGTGGAGGGCGGAATCGGGGACTCGCCCAGAAGTGCGCGGCGCAACTCCGCCCCGGTCTGCCAGCGCGCCGCGGGATCCTTCTCGAGCGCGCGCGCGATCGCATGCGCCAGGGCAGGTGGCGTGTCCGGCCGCAGTCCCTCGACCGGCGCCGCCTGTTCGGAAAGATGCTTCGAGGCTACCGCGGCCGCGGTTTCCGCGCGGAAGGGCGGCCGCCCGGCGGTCATTTCGTAGGCGACGACCCCCAGCGCATACAGGTCGCTCCTCGCATCGACCGCGTCACCGGCGGCCTGCTCCGGGCTCATGTAGGTCGGCGTGCCGACTGCTACGCCCGCCGCGGTGCGGGCACTGTCGGTCTCCCCGGCCATCACCCGCGCAATCCCGAAATCCGCGAGCATCGCCCGGCCGCTCGCCGCATCGAGCAGGATGTTCTCCGGTTTCACGTCGCGGTGGACCAGACCGGCCCGGCCTGCGGCGTCGAGCGCATCGGCGAGATCCGTGACGATCGCTGCGACAGCGTCCACCGGCAGCTTCCCCTCCCGGAGCAGCCGCTGGCGCAGGCTCTCCCCTGCCACGTAATCCATCACGTAGTAGACCAGCCCGGTGGCTTCACCGGCGCTGTGTACCGCCACGATCCCGGGGTGTCGCAACCGGGCGATCATCCGTGCTTCGGCGAGGAATCGCTGAGTGATTGCGCTGTGCACCGCCAGGTCAGGGTGCACGACTTTCACTGCGACCGGCCGGTCGAGCGTGGTGTCGCGCGCGAGGAAGACCACGCCCATCCCCCCGTGCCCGAGCTCCCGCTCGAGACGGTAATGGCTTCCCAGCGCCGCCTGCAGGCGGGCCATGAGATCGGATGGCGCGGTCACAGTGTGCAAGCTAGGTCGGGGATAGAAAGTCGGCCAACGGGCTGCTCACATGGACGTCCTGCATCCTCTTGAGACGCACGGGGGGCCGTGGAGGTTGCAACCTGCGCCCTGCCTCGCTTGACCGGGGGTTGAGGCCTCCGGGTTACCGTGCCTGCAACTCCTCCGACGAGGCCTCCTCTGCACCCCGTTTCCACTGCCCCGCCGGTGATCGCTGCGGTACTCCGCCCCGATGAACGGACCCGGGTGGATGCCGCCGGGACCGGGTGGTTTTCGGTGGTCCATCGGGACAGCATCCCGGACGCGATTCGCGCCGTCCGGGAGCGGCCGGTCGATGCCATTCTCCTCTCGGTGCATCAATGCCCCGAGCCGCAGCTCGATCTGCTGAACAACCTCGTTCGCGGCTTCCCCGGGATTCCGACCGTCGCTCTGGTCAGCCGTCACGACCCCCAGGGATCCGAGGCGCTGCTCCACCTCGGCGCGAGCGGCGTGCGCCAGGTCATCGATGTCACCGGTCCCGAGGGCTGGCACCGGCTGCGCCAGGTGCTCGGCCAGCCCGTGAGCCGCGACGTGGCGCGCCTGCAGGGCCCGGTCCTCGCCGCGCTCGGCGAGGTCCCGCCAGATACTCGCCTCTTCTTCGAGGCCCTGATCCGGCTCGCGCCCGAAGTCCCGACCTCGCGGCAGCTCGCCGATCGGCTGGGCATCCGCGGCACCACGCTCATGTCGCGCTTCGCGCGCGCGGGGCTGCCATCGCCCAAGAGCTATCTCGCGGCGGTGCGCCTGGTCCACGCCACCCTGCTCTTCGAACGACCCGGGTACACCGTGGCCGACGTGGCCTACCGGCTGGACTACTCCTCGCCCCAGAGCTTCGGCCGGCACGTCCGCGCGCTCCTCGGGATCACCAGTTCGGAGCTTCGCCGCCGGTTCACCTTTGCCGTCGCCGTCGAGCGGTTTGTCACGCTGATGGTGGAACCCTATCGCGAGGTCTGGGCTGGTTTCCGCCCCCTGGCACGGCGGGAGATGTAGCGGGAAACAACATGGGCGGCCTCTGGGGCCGCCCATCGCATCGAGCCGGCAGGGACGACCCCGCGGGTCGCCCTCAGGATTTCAGGCCCAGTCTGGTCGCCGTCGTCAGGGCGACCACCTTCCATCCCGCGGCCTCGAGTGTACCGCGGCCTCCCTCTTCCCGATCTACCACCGCGAGGACGCCGAGCACCTCGCCGCCTTCGGCGCGGATCGCCTCGATGGCTTTGAGCGCGGAGCCGCCGGTGGTGATGACGTCCTCCACCACCACGACTCTGTCGCCTGCGCTGAAGTTGCCTTCGACCCGGCGGCCGGTGCCGTGGGCCTTCGCTTCCTTGCGGACGCTGAAGGCATCCACGATCGGTGCGGCGGTCACGCTGGCCCCGGCGATCGCGTAGGCCACGGGGTCGGCGCCCATTGTCAGGCCGCCTACCGAGCGTGGGCTCCAGCCCAGCTCGCGCATCGCCGCGAGCCCCAGCCGGCCGATCAGCGCGATGCCTTCGGCCGACATCGTGGTCAGCCGGCAGTCGATGTAGTAGGTCGAGGTCCGGCCGGAGGCGAGGACGAAGTGGCCGCGCTTGACCGACCGCTCGAGGACGAGGCGGTCCAAGGCGGCGAGGTCCGGCTGATTCATTTCCCGAACAGGCTCTTGAGGAAACCCTTCTTTTCCCCACCATCGCGGAGTGCGGTGCAAAGACGGGCGGTGAACTCGTCCACTGTCTTGCTTCGCTTGGTCAGCTCCCGTTCCAGGCCGGCGCTGATGGCCTCCTCGACCGCCACCGGGAACTTGAGTCCCTTCACAGCCTGATTGAGCGGAATGGGAGCCTGGGTCAGCAGCTGCTGGAAGAGCTCGCGCGGCGACCGGCCGCTGTACGGCAGGGCGCCCGTGAGCAGGTAGTAGGCGATCGTGGCGAGGCTGTAGACGTCGGCCTGCTCGTTCACCAGCTCGCCGGAGAGCGCCTCCGGGGCGACATATTGCAGGGTGCCCACGAAGAACCCGGTCCGGGTCAGCCGCTCCTCCGGCTTGAGGTCGGCGTCCCGGGCGATGCCGAAGTCCAGCAGCACCGCCCGCTGAGTCTCGGGATTGTACTGGATGTTGGCGGGCTTCAGATCGCGGTGGATGATGCCCCCCGCATGGGCGGCCGTGAGGGCCGCGCCGATCTGCTCGATGATGGACGCGACCAGTGTGGGCGCAAGTCGGCCCGACCGAATCGCAAACTTCTCGAGGGCCTCGCCGTCCACCCACTCCATGGCGAGGTAGTACAGGTCGTCGGTCTGCCCGTACTCGTAGGTCTTGACGATGTTGGGATGGCTGATGCGTTCGCCGAATTCGGCCTCACGCAGGAAGCGCTTGATCGCCACCGGATCCTGCGCCAGACGGGCGCGGAGGACCTTCAGGGCGACCGCGCCGCGCTGGGGATGCGTGGCCTTGTAGACAGTGGCCGTGCCGCCCTCGCCGACGTGCTGTTCCAGGTGGTAGCCGGCCACCGTCCGGCCGAGGAGGCTGTCTTGGCTCATGGGGTGTAAGGAAGCTAGTCCGCGCCCGAAGCGCGAGCAAGCAGTCGCGCTTGACGGTGTTCGTTCACGGCCACTAAGCTAGGTCATGATGCTCCGACCCCTGTCTTCCGGCGTACTCGCCGTCGCAGTGCTCCTCACTGGTTGCGGCTCCTGGGGCCGGGCCGGCGGTCAACCATCGCCCCGCCAGAGCGAGACTCTCACTCAGATCCTCGACCTCAACTCCGTCTACAAGCGGCTTGGCCGGCTCACGGCCGGCGACCCGCTCCCCTTCATCGCCGACGTCGGCTTCTTCGGGGGTCCCGTCGATTCGACCATCGCGGTGGTCGGGGTCTCACTCGAGAATCGCCACTTCGGCTTCCAGCGTGAAGGCGATGCCTTCGTGGCACGCTACCGGGTGGACCTCTCGGCGCAGCCGATTGGAGGCGGCCGAACCGTGCAGTCCGGCAAGGAGCAGCTGGTCCGGGTAGGGAGCTTCGCCGAGACCCAGCGGAGCGACGAGAGCATCCTGTACCAGGATGGACTCACGCTCGCTCCCGGCAGCTGGCGCCTGACGCTGCAGATCACCGATCGCACCGGGGCCAAGACCGGCCGGGCGGAGGGGACGTACGTGGTGCCGGCGTTCGGTCCCGGCACCGTCTCCCCTCCCCGCCTCGTCTACCAGGCCAAGGCCCGCGCGGTCCGCGGAGCGCCGGTCGCCGTGATCCTCAATCCCCGTGGCACGCTCGCGTACGGGGGAGACTCGGCGATGGCGTTCGTCGAAGGCTACGCGATGCCCGGGCCGACCGTGGTCCCGGTGACGCTCACCGATGCCCGGGACAGCGTGATCCTGCGGGATTCGCTTCATTTCACCGGCGGCCGCGAAATCGAGACCTCGGTCATCCGTTTCTCCCCTGACTCGGCTCCGCTCGGGGAATTGCACATCGTGGTCGGCCCCCCCGGCCACGCCGACAGCACCATGGCCATCATCTCGTTCTCCCCGGATTGGGTCGTCACCAATTTCGAGGATATGCTGGCGCTGCTGCGCTACTATCCGCCGTCCGGGCAGCTCGACTCGCTCCGCAAGGCCCCGCCCTCGGAGCGTGGCCGCTTGTGGAAGGTCTTCTGGCGGGCCACCGATCCGAATCCCTCGACCCCCAGCCACGAGGACCTCGACCTCTACTTCTCCCGCATCGCGCTGGCAAACCTCCGGTTCCGCGAAGAGGGTATGCCCGGCTGGCGCACCGACCGGGGGGAGACCCTGATCCGGCTCGGCGAGCCGGACGAAATCTTCGATGCGAGCCCCGCCAGCGAAGGTCGGCTCATCCGGTGGGGCTACACCCAGTACCAGCTCGCGCTCTATTTCGTGGACGAGACCGGCTTCGGCCGGTTCCGGCTCACCCCGGCCTCGCGCTCCGAGCTGGAGCGGATCGTGGCGCGGTTGAGCCGACGAGACGGCTGAGCTACCCGGAGCCCGCGGGCGACCCAGGTGGTCGTCCGTGGGCTGGAATGCCGCCCCGCCTTTATCTTGTCCCGCATGCCTCGTCACCAGCCCCCGCAGCTCTTCCTGATCGACGGTTACGCCCTGATCTACCGCGCATTCTTCGCGCTGATCTCGAGGCCTCTGCGAACCTCCAAGGGCGAGAACACCTCCGCGGCGTGGGGGGTCGTCAACTTTCTGCTCCGGCTCCGGGAGAAGTACCAGCCCGAGTACCTCGCCTGGGTGCACGACGCCGGGGATTCCTTCCGGACCGAGCTGTATCCCGAGTACAAGTCCACTCGCGAGAAGCTCGACGAAGAGCTGCAGGCCGACTTCGACCGCTCGGTCGAGCGGATCGAGCAGCTGCTGGCCGCCTTCCGCGTCCCGGTCATCAGCGTTCCAGGCTACGAGGCGGACGACGTGATCGGCTCGCTGGCGAGCCTCGGCCGAGAGAAGGGCTGGCAGGTGGTGCTTGTGTCAGGCGACAAGGACTTCTACCAGCTCATCGGGCCCGGGGTGGCGCTGCTCAATCCGGGCCGTGGCGGGCCGGCGGCGGTGGACGAGCTCTGGGTCGACGAATCCAACGCGGCGGACCGGCTGGGCGTCCCGCCGGCCCAGGTCGTGGACTACCTGGCGCTGGTGGGTGACAGCTCCGACAACGTCCCGGGGGTCAAGGGCATCGGGTCCAAGGGCGCGATCGAGCTGCTGCAGGAGTTCGGCACGCTGGAGGCGATGCTCGCACGGGCCGGCGAGGTGAAGGGAAAGCGCGCCCGCGAGGCGCTGCAGCAGCACGCCGATGACGCGCGGCTGTCCAAGAGGCTGGTCACCATCAAGCGGGATATCCTGGTCGCCCTCGACGAGACGGCGCTGCTCGAGCGGGAACCGGACCGCGCCGCGCTGCTCAGGCTCTGCGGCGAACTCGAGTTCTACTCCCTGGTAAAACGGCTGGAGCAGGATGCCGGCGGGACGCCGGTACAGTCATTCGCGGCACCGCCCGAGGCTGCCTCCGCCGTGGTGGTCATCGATGATCCGGCCCAGTTTCCGGCGCTGATCGCCAGGCTGCGTGCGGCGCGGCTGGTTGCCCTCGATACCGAGACCTCCTCGCTGGAGCCGCACGACGCCGAACTCATCGGCCTTTCCTTCGCCGCCACGCCGGAAGAAGTCTGGTACCTGCCGTTCGGGCACCGGCCGCCCGCGGGAGAACTCGCGGCGCCAGCGCCGGTCAAGTCGCTGCCTCCGATCACCGATCCCGCCTGCGCCCCGATCGCGGAACTCCTCCGTGATCCCGGCGTCCCCAAGGCGGGGCACAACATCAAGTACGACTGGCAGGTACTGCGTCGCGCCGGCGTCGAACTGCAGGGCGTAAGCTACGACTCGATGCTGGCCAGCTTCGTCCTCGATCCGGGCCGCCGTTCTCACGCCATCGATACGCTCAGCCTCGAGCACCTCGGCCGCGGCATGCGGCAGTACAGCGACCTGACCGGCAAGGGGAAGTCGCAGATACCCTTCGCCGAGGTGCCGGTGGCGGACGCGGCGGCGTACTGCGGGGCGGACAGCGCCACGGTCCTCGCGCTGCACGAGTTCTTTGCGCCGTCGCTCAGGGACATGGGGCTCGAAGGCCTGCTCCGCACCATCGAGATGCCGCTGGTCCCGGTGCTGGTGGACATGGAGTGGGATGGCATTGCCATCAACCGGACGATCTTCACCCGGCTCGCCGACGAGCTCACCCGGGACATGGCCCAACTGGAGGTGAAGATCGCCGACGTAGCCGGGGTCTCGATCAACCTCAACTCGCCGAAGCAGCTCGCCACGGTGCTGTTCGAGAAGCTGCAGCTGCCGGTGCTGAAGAAGACCAAGACCGGTCCGTCCACCGACGCGGACGTGCTTGACCAGCTCGCCGCCATGGGGCACGAGATCCCGGCGCTCATCCTGGAGTACCGGGAGGTGCAGAAGCTCAAGTCGACCTACGTCGACGTGCTGCCCACGCGGATCAACCAGGCCACCGGACGGATCCACACCAGCTTCAATCAGACCGGTGCGGCGACTGGCCGGCTCAGCTCGTCCGAGCCGAATCTCCAGAACATCCCGGTACGCTCTCCGCGCGGCGAGGAGATCCGGACCGGTTTCGTTCCCGGACCGGGCTGCCGCTTCATCGTCGCGGACTATTCGCAGATCGAACTCCGCCTGATGGCGCACCTCTCCGAGGATCCGGCGTTCATCCAGGCGTTCCGGTCCGGCGGGGACATCCACCGGCAGACCGCGTCGCTCATCTTCGGTGTGCCGGTGGAGAAGGTGACGGCGGAGATGCGTGCCCGCGCCAAGACGATCAACTTCGGCACCATCTACGGGCAGGGGCCGTTCGCGCTGTCGCGGCAACTGGGGATCACGCAGGAGGAGGCGAAGGCCTTCATCACCCAGTATTTCGAGCGGTTCGCCGGGGTGCGGGCGTACCTCGACCTCCAGGTGAAGCAGGCCCGGGACAACGGCTATGTGGAGACCCTCTTCGGGCGCCGGCGCTACATCCCGGAGATCAACGACAAGAACTTCAACCTGCGTTCGTTCGCGGAGCGCACCGCTGCGAACACGCCACTCCAGGGTTCCGCGGCCGATCTGATCAAGATCGCGATGATCCGCATCCATGCCGCGCTTCGCGCACGGCATCCCGACGCGCGGCTGCTGCTGCAGGTGCACGACGAACTGGTGCTGGAGGCGCCGCTCGCCGACGTGGAACCGGTCGCGGCGCTGGTGAAGGAACACATGGAGGGGGCGGCCACGCTCAAGGTGCCGCTCGTGGTCGACGTGGGGATCGGCGACAACTGGCTCGACGCCAAACATTAGGAGCGTGCGATGCGGGTAACGCGAAGGGGGTTCACGATCATCGAGATGCTCGCCGTCATGGTCGTCATCGGCGTGCTGGCGACGATCGCCTATGCCCGGCTGCAGACCTCGAAGGACAAGGCCACCGTGGCCAGCATGATCTCCGACCTCCATGCGGTGGCCCAGGAGCAGGAGGCCTACTACTTCCAGAACCGTACCTACAGTACGGTCCTGGCCACACTCAACTCCAACCCGTCAGCGGGCAACATCCCGGTCATCGTGACGGGCAACTCGGCGGGGTGGTCGGGCAGCATCAGCAACCCGAAGGTGAGCAAGCAGTGCTACATCTTCGTCGGTGCGGCCGCGCCGATCGGATCGGCGACGAAGGACGGCGTGATCGACTGTTCCTGAGGCCCGTCGGCTAGGCCGGCGGGTGTGGTGCGCCGGTGATTCCATCCTTCTTGCCCGGTCGCACGCCCGGCCACCAGTTCCATTCGCCCGCCAGGTGCATGATCGCGGGGACCAGCACCATCCGGATGATCGTCGCGTCGAGGAGCACCGCCACCGCGAGTCCGAATCCCAGGAACTGCATCGCGAGCACCCGGGCGAAGGCGAACACCCCGAAGACCATGATCATGATGAGGGCGGCCGAGGTGATCACCGACGCGGTGGCCGCCAGACCCTCTTCGGTCGCCCGCTCGTTGTCGCCGTGCTTGTCGAACGCCTCCTTGACGCGCGCCAGCAGGAACACCTCGTAGTCCATGCTGAGGCCGAACACGACTGCGAACACCAGTACCGGTACCACGACGAAGATGGCCGAGGTCGGTCCGTCGAGGCCCAGCACGGAGGCACCCAGCCCATGCTGGAACACCAGCACGATCAGTCCGAAAGTGGCGCTGACCGAGAGCGTGTTCATGATGATGGCCTTGATCGGGACCAGCACCGAGCGGAACACGATCGCCAGCATCACGCCGGTGCAGGTGAGGATCAGGATAACCAGCATCGGGAAGCGGCTGAGCAGGACGTTCTGCAGGTCCAGCGATGCGGCGGTGTAGCCGCCGACCAGAATCGTCGCGCCCTTCAGCTGCTTCGGCGGGGCCGCGCCGAGCTGGCGCGCCTTCTGTGACACCTCCATGCCGGAGGTGAGCGAGGTGGTGTCGCGGAGCACGACGTCGATCAGCGCCACCTTCGCATCTTCGCTCAGATAGGCATCGAGGAATCCGCCGTACTGCTTGCGGGCCTCGGCCAGGTCGCTGTAGAGCAGCGAGTACTGCAGGATGGAGGTCGTCGAGTCGAGGTTCACGATGCTGCGCACCTGCCCGACGCGCGGGTCGGCCCGCAGCGAATCGGCGAGCGCCTTGAGGCCGCGCAGGCTCGCGGCACTGACCATCGTCTGCCCTTCGGGCGCCTGCACCAGCACCCGTACCGGCAGGATGATGTTGGCGACCCCCATCTGCTCGAGCGTCTGCACGCCCTGCCCCGCTTCCGTCGCCGTCGGCCACCAGTTCCTGGACGGCAGCCCGATCTTGATCCAGAATACCGGCGCGGTGAGGATCGCGATGACTGTCCCGCCCATGGCGAGGGCGCGCAGCGGATTGCGGGACAGGCTCCGGGCCCATTTCTCCCACGCCGTCGGCGCGTGATACCAGGTCAGTCGGCGCGCGAGCCAGCGGGGCCGGTCGATGTTCCGGCCCAGTACGGCCAGCAGCGCCGGCAGCAGCGTGGTCGAGAGGGCCACCGCCACGGCCACCACCACCAGCCCGCCGATGCCGACGCTCTGCGTCTCCACCAGGGGCGTCAGCAGCAGGGCCGCGAAGCCTACCACGACCGTCATGCCTGACGTGAGCACCGCCGCGCCGGCGGTACTCAGCGCCCGCGCGGCCGCCTCCTGCCGGCGCAACCCGCGATTGAGCTCCTCCCGGAACCGGGTGACGATGAGCAGCGAATAATCGATGCCCACGCCGAGTCCGAGCATCGTCGTCATGTTGAGGACGAAGACCGACATCGGCGTGTAGGCGGACAGGATGACGACGATGGCGAGCGTCACCCAGATCGCCATGAACCCGACGATGAGCGGCAGGATCGCGGCCACCAGGGCGCCGAAAGCGAGCAGCAGAATGCCGGCGGTGAGCGGCAGCAGCCGGACCTCGCCGCGCTTGCTGTCAGCGGCGACGACGTTGCGGACATCGAGGTCGAGCGGGGAACGGCCGGTCACCCGCAGCCGGTACTTCGTGGTGTCGACGCCGGTCGTCCGAATCGCCTCATGGACCAGCGCGCGCACCGGCGCGACCAGCTTGCTCACGCTGTCGCCCTTGTCGGCGTCCATCGCCAGGATCAGGAAGGTCCGCCGGCCATCGGCGCTGACCAGCGTCGAATCGTTGGTCGACCGGAACGAGGCGATGGTGCTGATGTAGGGAGCCCGGCTGAAGCCCGCGATCAGGCTGTCGATCAGCACGCTGGCGGGCGCACTGTCGATGGGGACTGGCGCCTCCAGCGTCACGGCGAAGAAATCGTTGAGCGGCTTGGCGAACCGGTCGCGGAGCATCTGGTCGGCGCGGGAGCCTTCCGTCGGCTCCCTGCTCCCGCCGCGCACGTTCAGCGCCTGTACCACCTGCGGAGACTTGGCCGCGGCGAGATAGCCGATCACTGCCCAGAAGGCGATGATGGCCCAGCGCCAGCGGATCAGGGTCCGCGAATAGGCAGAAGGCACGTGCGGTGAGGCTCCTGGAAAAGGAAGAGCGGCAGGAGGTGCGCTGCGGCTGCGAAATTCTAGAGGGGCTACTCCACCCGCGCCAGCGGTGGCAGCCACTCCGCGTGTCAGCGATATTCCGGGCCATCATGCTCCGCCGGGTGCTGCTCGCCGTCCTCGTGGTCTTGCTGGGCCTCGTGATCGCCGCGAAGGCCCGGTCGGCCCTCCGCACTCCCGTTGGCCCGGTCGCCGGGACGCTACGGTCCGATCGCACCCTTCCCGACCGGCGGCCTCGCGCTCCGCTCGATCTTCCCGCGGGCCTTGTCCCGATGCTCGATTCCTTCACTCGCGCCGGGGTCCGCGTCCGGCTCGGTGCCGAACCCGAGCGCCAGTACCTCGATTCACTCTTCAGTGAGACCGATTCGATCGTGCGGCACTGGCCCGCGGGGAGCAACGTGATTCTCTATGCCATCGTTCCCGGCGGCCCCGACGGCTTCCGCCCCGAGATGGTGACGGAGGTGCGCTGGGCGCTCGATACCTGGCACCCAGCCGCCGTCGGTCTTCGGTTCAGCGAAGCCGCCGACACCGCCGGAGCGACCTTCGTCGTGCGCTGGGCGGACACGCTCGAGGCCGACCGCGCCGGTGTCACCGACGTCACCTGGGACAAGGCCGGCCGCATCCGCCGGGTGGAGGTCTACCTCGCCACCCGCTCACCGAGCTCCGGCCGGCCCTTCGCGGTGGACGCGCGGCGCGCCGTGGTGCTCCACGAAATCGGCCACGCCCTCGGACTGCCCCATTCCAGCCGTCCCGGCGATGTGATGTTTCCCGTTGCTACCGAGACCGCGCTCTCCGATCGCGATCGCTTCTCGCTCCGGCTGCTCTACGAGTTTCCCACCGGATGGATTGGCACCGTCCGCGCCGCCGCAGATCGATGAGCCGCTTCCTGGCCGCCGTCACGCTGCTCGCGGGCCTTTCGTCAGGCGCCGCCGCCCAGGATTTCCGCGCCGCCGATTCCATCGTGGCCTCCGGAATCCGGCGGGGTATCTATCCCGGCGCGGTGCTGGTCATCGGGCGGAAGGATGGCGTGCTCTATCAGCGGGGCTATGGCCACCTGACCTGGCGCGCGACCTCGCCCCTGCCCTCCCCCGATTCAACCCTCTGGGACCTCGCATCCCTCACCAAGGTGATCGCCACTACCGGCGGGATCATGCGATTGGTGGAGGATCGCCGGATCGACCTCGAGCAGCCGGTCGTCCGCTACCTGCCCCGCTTCGCCGGAGCGGACCGCGCGGCCGTCACCGTCCGCATGCTGCTCAACCATACCAGCGGCCTGCCGAGCTACCGGGAGTTCTTCAAGCTCACCACCACGCGTGACAGCGCGATCACGCTGCTGTACACAACACCGCTGCGACACCGGCCCGGGACCACCGTCGAGTACAGCGACCTGAACTTCCTCCTGCTCGGCCTGCTGATCGAGCAGCTGTCGGGGGAATCACTCGATCGGTTTGTCGATCGCGCGGTGCTTGTCCCGGCCGGCATGCACCATAGCCGCTATCGGCCGACGGGCGCCGCCGCATCGTGGACCGCACCGACCGGCCAGTGGCGCGGTCGACCGGTCTGCTGCGTCGTCAACGATCAGAATGCGGCGCGCTTCGGTGGCGCCGCCGGCCACGCCGGCCTGTTCAGCACCGGAGCCGACCTCGCGCGCTATGCCCGGCTCTGGTTGAGCGGGGGCACGCTCGACGGCCGTCAGGTCTTTCGGCCCGCCACGCTTGGTACTTTCCTCACCCCCGACAGCGCCGATGCCAGCCGGCTGCTCGGCTGGGAGCGTCCTCCGTCGGCGCTCAACAAGGACTCCTGCCCCCATCCCGGCGCGTCTGCTTCCCGATCCCGCACCCCATGCGCCTCGGCGCGACGGGAGGACTCCGCGTATGGCAGCCTGCTCTCCCCCGCGGCCTACGGGCACACCGGATGGACCGGCACGCTCATCTGGATCGACCCCGAGCGCGATCTCTTTCTGATCCTGCTCACGAATCGGAGCTACGCTCCGCGGGTGGGCCACTCGATTCGCGCTCTCCGGGCAGTCCGGGGCGCCCTCGGCGATGCGGTGGTTCGAACCATGGATGCCCACTGACCCCGACCTGCCGGCGTCCTACTGGACACCGGCTCGTGCCTTCAAATCGGATGCTCCCGTTCCCCTTTGCGGGGTTTCGGTGCTACGTTCCCCCAATGGACACTGCGATACCAACCCCCGAAACCGTCCGGAAGGCGCTGCGCGGGGTGAAGGACCCGGAGCTCAACCTCAACATCGTCGATATCGGGCTGGTCTACGATATCTTCGTCGGCGAGAAGGGCGACGTGAAGGTGAACATGACGCTCACCTCTCCCGGCTGCCCTGCAGGTGCCGAGATCGTGGGTGACGTGAAGCGGACCGTCGAGGATCTCGAGGGCGTGACGTCGGCGGAGGTGGAGATCGTCTGGGAGCCCTACTGGACACCGGAGCGGATGGATCCCCGGATCCGGGCGTTCCTCGGCGGGTGAATCGTGGGGCGCAGGGGTAGCCGCGCACGGCCGTGCGCGGCTACCCCTGCGCCGCTTCGACCAGGTCCTTCGCCAGCACCTCGCGCTGCCACTTCCGCATTCCCTCCACGCCTGCCAGATCGTCCACCGTCTTCGGCTCCATCCGCGCGATCGCTTCGAGAATCCCGTTCGCACAGAGTACCCCCGGGGCGAGCGGAATCCGCTCCGCGGCCGCGTTGCGGGCTGCCTTCAGCCGTTCGAGCCGGGCCTCGAAGGCCAGGTCAGGCGGCGGACGACGGGTGCGCTCGAACACGGGAATGCTGTCAGCGGGAGCGCGCACGCCGCGCGTGACGGTCTCGAGGAGTTCGGCACCGCGGCGCCGGAGCTGATCGGGCGACAGCGCCTTCAGTTCCCGGAGCGCCTCTTCCGTCGTCGGCATCGCCTTCGCGATCGTGATCATCGCTTCGTTCATCAACACCCGGAACGGCGCACGGTCGAGTTGACTCGCCATCGACTCCCGCCAGGCAAACAGCTCGCGCAGCACGGCCAGCTGATGTCCGCGGAGCGTCTTCGCTCCCTTGATCCGGAGATAGGCTTCCTCGGGCGGGCCGGACTGGTTCCAGCGCGTCTCTTCCAGCAGAGTGAACTCCTCCTCGGCCCAGTGCCAGCGACCGAGCGTCACCAGTTGCTCCTTCAGGATATCCCGAAGGGTTGCCAGGTCGCTGGTATCGCCCGCCGCGTACTCGAGCATGCCCGGGGCAAGCGGACGCATCGACCAGTCGGCCCGCTGGAACTTCTTGTCGAGCTTGATCGCGAGATACTTCTCGAGGAGCGCGGCGAGCCCGATGCCGGGTTCATTGAGGAGCTGCGCGGCGATGCGAGTGTCGAACAGTGAGGTAGCCGTGAAGCCGTAGTCCCGGCTCAGGATCCGGAGATCGTAGTCGGCATCGTGGAAGATCACTTCCACCGAACGGTCCTGAAGCAGTCGCCCCAGCGAGCCGAGATCCGCGACGGCAAGCGGGTCCACCACGGCGGTCACTTCCCGGGTCGAGAGTTGCACCAGGTAGATCCGGTCCCGGTACCGGTGAAAGCTGGCGGCCTCGGTGTCCACGGCCAGCAGCGGAACCCCCGTCAGCGTCGCCATGAACCGGTCGAAGCTCTCCTGAGACTCGAGATACTGGATGCCTCGCCCCGGAGCCGTAGCGCTATTCACGCGGGCTCACCAGCTCGAGTCCAGCGGCGATTTCCTCGAGCGCCTTGGAGAGCGTCTTGTAGAACTCGGCATCCGGCTCCGGCTTGCCTCCCATTGCGGCGTCCATCTGCAGCTTCCGCGCGAGCCTGGCGGCGTGGCGGATGTAGTCGGTGGCGGGTTTCATGAGTTGCGTTCGGTGATCGAGGTTGAACGGTCGTGCTCAGGATCGGCAGTCGCGACTGCAATCTAGTCGGGTTGCCCCGGCGCCCCTCCGGCACTCCCCTGTTCATCGGGCCCCGTGTGCGGTACGCTCATCTCGTGACGCTACCTCTTCTTGAGCAGTTATCCGCCCCGCCGCCCCGCGCGTCCCTCGGCGATTTCCCCTCGCCGACGGAGGATCACCCGGCACTGGCGGCCTCGCTCGGTCTCGAGCAACTGGTGGTCAAGCGCGATGACCTGAACGGCACGCCGTTCGGCGGCAACAAGCTGCGGGCACTCGAGTGGCTGTTGCCCGCCGCCGGTCCGGTCGTCGTTTCCATGGGAGGGTATGGCTCCACCTGGTGTGCCGCCCTCGCCGCCACCGCCGCCGAGCGGGGCCAGCGGGCCAGCGTCGCGCTGTTTCCACAGCCCTGGTCGGCTCCAGTGGCCGGTGTTCTCTCCTGGACCCTTGCCGCGGGCCATGTCGTACTCGCTTCGTCGCGATGGACGTTTCCGATGGCGGTGGCACACGCCTGGGCGGCCGCCCGCCGGAAGGGCCCGGTCAGTTGGATACCGGCTGGTGGCGCTACCCCCCTCGCAATCCTCGGCAGCGTCAACGCCGCCCTCGAGTTCGCCGGGCAGATGGATGCCGCGGGCTCACGACCCGAGGCGATCGTGGTCCCGCTCGGTTCCGGTGGTACCAGCGCGGGACTCCTCGTCGGCGCCTGGCTCGCGGGATGGGACGTCGAGATCTGCGCGGTGAGGGTCACCGATCCCTGGGTCGCCAACCGCTGGCGCGTACTCACCCTCGCCGAACGCACGCTCCGGCTGCTGCGCAGATACGGCCTCGATGTGCGCCCAGGTTCGGCCAGACTGCGCGTCGTGGGCGAGTATCTCGGTGACGGCTACGGACATCCGACGCCGGATGCGCTACGCTCAGTGGCGCTCGCTGCAGCGGAGGGAATTGCGCTCGAGGTCACCTACGGCGCAAAGGCATTTTCGGCTCTCGCGCGACTCGCTGCTTCCTTCCGGCGTATCTGCTTCTGGCATACCTTTGATCGCAGGCTCGTCTCCGGACCCGGAGGCGAACACCCCCTCCTGCGCGAGGCGCGCGCGTACGCGGAGTCGCTGTGGCCCCACCAGAAATCGACCTGACGGTCTATCCCGATGAATGTGATGCCTACGGTCACCTGAACCAGGCGTCGTTCCTCGCCCTCTTCGAGCGCGCCCGCTGGGAAATGCTCGCCCGCGGACCCGGGATGGACTTCTTCACCCGGCACGGCGCCTGGCCCGCCGTACGCAAGTCCCTGGTCGATTACCACGCCCCCGCCTTCCCCGGCGATGTCCTCCGATTCAGCCAGCTGCTGGTGCATCTCGGCCGCACCAGCTTCACGCTGCGCCAGACCGCACGACGGCTGCGGGATGACTCGCTCGTCGCGACCGCCGAGCTGGTGTTTGTCTGCCTTGATCAGCAGGGTGTGCCCGTCCCGGTGCCCGAGGCACTCCCGCAGGTCATGTCGGACCGGCCCCTCTCCGGCAATCTCCGGCGGATCGCCGTCAACGGCGTCAACCTGGCTGTGGATGTGCGTGGACAGGGCCCCGCGATCCTGTTCATCCATGGCTACCCGCTCGACCACACGATCTGGGAGCACCAGCTCGCGCACCTCGACGGCTGGATGCGCATCGCGCCTGATCTGCGTGGCATGGGGCAGTCGGATGCTCCCGATCTCGGGTACAGCATGGCTACGTACGCCGACGATCTCCTCGCCCTGCTCAATTCGCTCGGGGTGGACCAGGTCGTGTTGTGCGGACTGTCTATGGGCGGGTATGTCGCCTTTGAAATCTTGCGCCGTGCCCGAGGACGTGTGCAGGGGCTGATCCTCATGGACACGCGGGCAGAGGCTGATTCCGCGGAGACTCGGAAGGCGCGCGACGTGTCATCGGCTCAGGCTCGCGAGGGAGGCTCCGCAGCGATCGCCGCGGCCATGCTGCCACGCATGCTGGCTTCCGGCGCCACCACCGAGAATCCCGCGCTCGTCGAGCGGGTGAGTCGAATGATGGAGAACACGCCGGTCGCCGGCATTCTCGGAGCCATCTCCACCCTCCGCGACCGGCCCGACAGCACCTCGCTGTTGCCAGGCCTCAGCGGCCTGCCTTCGCTGATCGTCGTTGGAGCAGAGGATCAGCTGACGCCACCAGCGCTGTCGCAGGCGATGGCGGACAGCATACCGGGTTCCCGGATCCTCGTGGTGCCTGGCGCCGGACACCTGACACCGATGGAACGACCGGAAACCGCGACCGCGGCAGTGGCCGAATTTCTGGCGGGACTCGGGCGACCAAACTAGCCCTGCAACTTCTTGGGGGCTCCCGGCGTCTATCCCTGTGAGCGGTGCACCGCCCACTTCGGTGGCATCACCGTTCGCGACACACCCTCCTCACAGCGCCCCGGAACCGCGGCCAGGCAGTACGGTTCCGGGGCGCCTCTCCCTTTATGCCACCTCGATCCTCCAGATATCACCCAGACCAGCCCCGCGCGACCCGGTCGATCAGCTGGTAGCCCCGCTCGATCACTAGACAACAAACGACCCTCCGCGGCGGCAGCCGGGAGGGTCGTGGCGTGTCGGGTAGCAAGCGACTGGGCGCAGCCTGTTACTTCTTTGGCTTTCCCGGCGGCGTATCGCTGTTGAAGACTTCCTTGTTCTTCTCGATGAACGCCTGCTGATTCGCTGGGACGTCCTCTTCCGGGTAGATGGCGTTGACCGGGCACTCGGGCTCGCACGCGCCGCAGTCGATGCACTCGTCCGGGTGGATGTAGAGCTGATCCTCGCCCTCATAGATGCAGTCCACGGGACAGACATCCACGCAGGCGCGATCTTTGACGCCGATGCAGGCTTCAACGATCACATAGGTCATACCGCAGCTCCTCCAGGAATTCACCGGCACGTGCCGGGTGTGACGACGGATGCAGGAATCGGGGAGCCAAGTATTACGAGACGCCGGGGCCCGGCGCAAGGGGGACGATTATGTTGTGAAGATGCGAGGCCTTCTCTTCATTCTTTTCGTGGTGTCCGGGGTGGCGGGAACCCCGGTTCGCCCAGTCGCCGCCCAATCCTGTCCGAGTGGCCCGCTCGCCCTGGTGCTCTCCGGCGGCGGGGCCAAGGGACTGGCCCACATCGGTGTGCTCCGCGTCCTCGACAGCCTGGGGATCAGGCCGGATCTCATCGTCGGCGCCAGCATGGGTTCGATCCTCGGCGCGATGTACGCCAGCGGCTATACCGGGCGCCAGATCGATTCGTTGACCAGATCACTCACTCTTTCTGATCTCTTCCGCCGATATGAACCTCGTGCCCCGCGCTCCCTCGGCGCGCGCCAGCCCCTTGTCGTGTGGGAAGACGGAGACGGCGGGTTGTCCCTTCAGCGCGCGGCCGTTCGGGAGTCCGAGGTCGACGCCATTCTCAACGCGGCCATGTTGCGCGGTAATCTCCTCGCCAGGGGATCGTTCGATTCCCTGCCCATCCCGCTGCGGGTCGTTGCGGCCGACCTCGCCACCCGCGAGTCGGTGATCCTCGACCGGGGGGATCTCGCTCAGGCGGTGCGCGCCAGCATGTCGATCCCTCTGGTGTTCACCCCCGAACGCATGGACGGGCGCTTTCTCGGTGATGGCTCCCTGGTCGACAACATACCGGTGCGCACGGCGAGGGAGTCGGGCGCCACTCGCGTGATCGTTTCCGACGCCACCGAACATCTCGCCGATACCGTCAATCTGCAGAACCCCATCGTGCTGGCCGATCAGCTCATCGGCTACCTCGTCACCCAGCCCCGCGAGCCACTTGGCGCGCTTGATCGCTACGTTCGCCCCAAGGTGGATGGATACCGAAGCCTGAATTTCTCGCCCGAGCGGGTTGCGACTCTCATCGCGGCCGGCTACCAGGCGGCCCGGGTCGTCCTCGCGGACTATCCCTGCCCCGCTTCCCCGTCGCCGAAGGCGTTCCGGGCCCCCTCCCGGCTGGGCGAGGTGCGCATCACAGGCGGGCGGCCCTCCGAACAAGAGTATGTCCTCCGCCTCCTCGGGCTTTCCAGTGGAGACTCCCTCGATGTCGGAGCGGTCCGCTCCGGGTTCCGGGTCCTTGGTGGCTACGATGAGTTCCGCAGCGTCTGGCTTCATCCCAGCGGAAGCCGCGACACGCTCGCGCTCAACATCCAGGTGAATCCCGGACCGCGTCGCATCGCGGCGCTGGGTCTGGCTTACGACAACGACCTCGGCGGACGCATGTGGGTTGGCGCGGTCGATCGGGCGCTGCTCGGCCGGCGACTGGAGGGATCGACGTCGCTGGGGTTGGGAGAACTGCGGCAGGAGGTGGACATCGGTCTGCGAACGGCCAGCATCGGCAATAACCGTCTCAGGCCTGCACTCACCGGTCATCTGGTCCGGGAGCAGATTCGCCAGTTCGACCAGGAGGGGGTGCAGCTCAAGCCGCTCCGGACTCGCGAGGGCATTGTCTTCACCGGGGTCGAGCAGGGGCTGGGGTCACGCTGGCGGGTCTCCGGTGGGTTCCAGTTCCACGCCTGGCACGATCCCCTCACCAGCACCCGCTCCAGTGCCGGCGGGATGGTTCAGCTCTCCTCCGGCACCAGCCATCCGAACCCTGCACTGGACGCCGAGGCCGCCGTCATGGATCGGTATCGGCGGCTCAGCGTTGTCGCCTCGACTCGGATTCACCTGTCGCGGAGAATCGTGGTGGCCCCCAGCCTGCGCTACGGGTGGGGTCGAAACCTGCCCCTTGCGGTGACCTTCATGCTGGGCGGTTACGAGGGTTTCCCGGGGCTGCACATCGGAGAGTTCCGTGGAGATCGCGAGATCTATTCCGGACTCTCGGCGAGTTACCGGCTCACAGGGCCGCTGCTATTTCGGATCGAGGGGGCTGCGGGCCGGACCGCGCAGGGCGGCCCGGCGATCCCGGATGGCCGATGGGAACTGGGCGCCCGGGCCGGGTTCGCCGCGGAAACACCGATCGGTTCGATGCGGGTCGAATACGGTCGCGCCCGAGGCGGGCGCGACGGCATATTCGTCAGACTCGGAGAGTGGTTCTAGCGTCCCAGCACGCCCTTCTTGAAGCCGTCCCCCGGGCCCGGCTTCGGTCCGATCCAGCAGCGGAGCACCGCATCCGCGAACTCCTTGCCCGCCACCACCCCCCGCTCCGTTCCGCCGATTTCAATCTTGGTTCCGGTTTCCGGCATGTAGGTCAGAACCAGGCTCTCCCCGTTCTTGATATCGACCATCATCCCGCAGAGGTCGGCGAACTGCTGGGTGAGTTCGGCAGATGCTCCCGGGGTGTTGTCCTTGAGCCCGTCGTTCCACGCACCACACATCTTGCCCTTGGTGCCGTGCCCGGAAATAAAGTGCATTACCATCTGCCGGGGCGCATCCGCGGCGAGAATCTCTTCCGGGCTGGATGACTTGCTGGAGAGATACAGTCCGGCAACGTACACCTTGACGATGAACTTCTTGCGGAGGGCCATGCCGTTCAGTTGCAGCGACTGGCCTCCGACTTCGATCGTCTCGGGCAGCGTCACTCCATTGAGTGTACGCCCCGTATCCGCGGCGATGGGCATGGCCGCGGTAGTAAGCAGACTGGCGAGCAGGAGCAACATGGGAAAGACCTCAGCGAACAGGTGGAAGACAGGCGCATCCAACGGTCAAGTTGCCCCTGCCTCAGGTCGCGCGCAACTGCGAGTCATGGTCCATTGAGAGCGACGGCACCGGGTATCAGCGCCATCGTGGCGCCAGGCGGCATCTGAACATACAGATCCCGGCCGGTCGCTGTGAGCGCGGGATACTGACGTCCTATCTCAGCCATGACTGCTATCAGGAAGGTCTCGGGGATCGGCACCCCTTGAACCGTGATAGTTCGCAGATGGAACCGGACCGCCTCACGCCCTGCCTGGGCGAGCTCGATCTGGGCTTCGAGTCTGGTATCGGGGGGAACTAGTAGTACGAGTTGCGACAACGCCGTCCTTGCCTCCGGCGGGAGGTCGGCGATCCGGCCGGCGATGCGAATCAGCGCGGTGTCGATTTCCACGGTGAAGGCGAAGTCCGGTGGGAGATCGCGGGCGCCGAGCCGGGCCATCAGGTAGGCCGCGAAATCGCCCCCGTCCACGACGGCTCTGGGCAGCAGGCGGTCGATGAATACGGAGTCCACGAGCGCCGAGGCGCGATAGACCCCTTCCGGGGCAATGCGCCTGGGACCCGCGGCGCTGTCGGTCTGGGCGGCGGCTGTGCCCGCGGCCAGCGTCAGGCTCATCAGGGTCAGGCAGATCGGGCGGGTCAGCATGTCGGGAATCCGGGTTGCGCCGCATATTGTTGACGACCGTCGGCGGCCATTGCCGCACTGAATCAATCTCGCGGGAGGCTGCATGGAATGGAACATCGTCGCGATGAATTTTCTGTATGCGGTGCTGGGCGTCATGCTTATGTTCGCCTCTTACCGGGCCATCGACAAACTCACCCCGGAAGTGAACTTCGCGGAAGAACTGCGGAAGGGAAACGTCGCGGTGGCGATCTTCATCGCAGCGATCTTCCTGGCGATCGCGATCATCGTGGGAGGTTCGCTCAATTGAGGGCCTGCTATCGCGCACTGCTGGTAGTACTGCTCGCGTCGTTCGCGGTTGGTCAGGCGAGCGCACAACGGCCCACGGAGCGGTACGACCCGACCTTTCGGAAGTACACCAAGCGCTACTTCGGCGTGGGGTTCGACTGGCGCCTGTTCAAGGCGCAAGGAATGACCGAGAGCAATCTGAATCCTGCGGCGACCAGCTGGGTGGGCGCGAAGGGCATCATGCAGCTGATGCCATCGACCTTCCTCGAGATCCAGACTCGGAATCCTGACTGGACATCGATCGACGACGTCGAATGGAACATCGCCGCCGGCATCTTCCACAACCGGCGGCTGTGGCGCCTCTGGAAAGACTCGGTCGATACCGAGGACCATCGCTACTTCATGTTCGCCAGCTACAACGCCGGCCGGATCCCGATCCTTCGGGCCCAGGGGCTGGCCCGGCAGAAGCAGCTCGATCCGCGATACTGGGCGAGTATCGAGGTCGTCGCGCCGGAAGTCAGGGGTTGGAGGCAGGCGGAAACGCTTAGCTACGTGCGGAGAATCCGGGCGAGCCTCGACCGGCTCGATGCCCGGGGCCGGGTCATTCGTCCAGCCGGTATGCCTTGAGCAGCCAGGCCTTCAGCCCATCGTCGATGTCGGAAAGGGAGGTAACGGTAATCTTGTGAGTGATCCGGTCCTTCTTCTGGTATCCCCCCGTCTCGACCAGCCTTCCTTTCCCCTTCAGTGCGCCCAACGCAAGCCCGAAATCAATTCGCGTCCGGGTCGCGGGTCTGATCTGTGCGATGACATGTCGGCGATAGACTGGAACAATGGTCTTGCCCGGCGAGAGCCGGATATCCTCGCCTAGGGAAAAGGCCAGTTCCTCCAGGGCGTCATGAATCTGACGCAGCCCCGATCTTGGCCCGGCGTACATCGCATCGACATGAGCCGGCGCTTCCTGCAGATATCTGGCCGCTTCCCTTGCGCCACCGCCCATGCGGGCGATTCCCGGATGCACCGCATACCGGGAGCCTCGCTTCACAGCAGTCCGCTGAGCGGGGTGGCGTAACTCGCGGAACGGGGTTCCGGCTCGCCATAGCGCCCCTCGTGGGCGTGCTGGCGGTTCCATTCCTCCCGGAGGCAGTACGGGTCGAGTCCGTGCGGGCGATCGACGGCGAGGACCCCATCGAGATGATCGATCTCGTGCTGCAACAGCTCCGCCCGGTCCCCCTCGAGCTCCACCACATGCCATTCGGACTTCAGATCCTGGTAACGGACCTTGATGCGGTGCGCGCGGGAGACCCTGACCAGCAGGGCGGGAAACGAGAAACAATCGTCCCAGACCGTGAAGTCCTCGTTGCCGACATCGACGATCTCCGGATTGATCAGCGGCCACGGCTTGTCCATTTCGGTGAACACGATGCGGACCGGAGCCCCGATCTGCGGCGCGGCGATCCCCCGTCCGTACCCGAACCGCGATTGGAAATCCCTCAGAGTCTCCCGCATGTCGTCGATGATCACGCGGACCGCCGTCGAGCCCGGCTTGGCGATCGGTTCGCATCGGGTGCGAAGCACCGGGTCGCCCAGCATGCGGATACGGTGGATGGTCATGGCATCGTCCGGTCAGGGTGCGGCTCAGGTCACCCAATCTTGTGTTTCGGTGGCGGGATCACAATAGCGCGCTTCGATCGACCAGAACTGCGCTCCGACGCAAATACGAAAAGTAGTACTATACAATACTACCTATCTTCTCGGCCCAGGGAAACCAAAGCGTCTCTGCGAAATCTGGCCACTCGTTGGCCGAGAGGAAGCAGAGAAGTTGTTCATGAACAACACACTACGGTGTTCGCTCCAATGAATTGGTATTTAGTTGACAAATGCCCGTACGAACCATAGGATTAGCCCCCTCTATGGGAACCTCGATTGCCGAACAACTCGCCGAGCATCCACTCCCGCCCGCTTACAAGGGGCCACGGGGCATGCTCCTTGTCGCCCTGAAGCGGTCCGGTTCCCTGACCGCGCGCGAGCTCGCGGAGCATCTCGGGCTCTCCTCCAACGCGATCCGGCACCACCTGAAGGAACTCGAGGCTGAGGCGGTCATCGGGTACCGGCGGGAGCAGCGCGGGGTGGGGGCACCGACCTATGCCTGGTACCTCACCCCGGCCGGCGAGGCCCTGTTCCCGCAGCGGTACAAGGAAGTGCTCACCGAGCTGCTGG
>Ga0209798_10000379_pt1 | contig 26139 bp, 25 predicted proteins | sample DOMMetBare3Fresh_FD_187475 | JGI IMG/M metagenome (GOLD analysis project Ga0209798, IMG submission 187475) | Wetland sediment microbial communities from St. Louis River estuary, USA, under dissolved organic matter induced mercury methylation -... | ecosystem: Environmental > Aquatic >... | reverse complement strand
TCCACCACGCCGGGAAACGCGAGCCGGCCGCGGCCGTCGTGCACGGCCTTCACGTCGCCGGGGTCGAGACCCGGCGCCACCTGCACGATCGCGCCGTCGCGGATCGCGATGTCGGCCTCGTGCACCGCCTGGCCGTGCGGCCGCACGACACGCACGTTCTTGATCAGCAGGTCGTGGCGGCGTTTCGGCTTGGCGCGTTCGCTCATCCGGGTCTCCGGGTCGGCGTTCAGAGGCGGGTCGGCGGCTGCAGCCGGTGCTTGAGCTGCGGCAGCAGGCCGCCCGCGCGCACCATGTCGAGCAGGAACTCGGCAATCGGCTCGCAGGCCAGTTGCGGCGCGCGGTCGCCGAGTTCGCGCCCGGCTGCATCGACGACGCAGCGCACCTGGCCCTGTTGCAGGTCGAACTCGATGCGCTCGTTCGCCGCGATCGCCTCGGCGTCGCGGCAGGTCAGCAGCAACAAGCCGACATTGAACGCGTTGCGAAAGAACAGGCCGCCGAACGACGGTGCGATCACCGCCGCGATCCCGAGGTGAACCAACGCCGATGCGGCCTGCTCGCGCGACGAGCCGATGCCGAAGTTGGGGCCGGCGACGATCACGTCGCCCGCACGCACGTCGAGCGCGAACTGCGGCAGGCTCGACTCCAGGCAGTGCTGCGCGATCACCTCGACGCTGTATTTCATCCACGCACCCGGCGCCAGCGTGTCGGTGTCGACATCGGCGCCCAGGCGCCAGACGCGGCGCCCGGGCTGCTGCGTGGCAGCCGCCTGGGTGCGGCGTCCACGCTGCAGCAAGCCCGAGATCGGTGTCGCGGCGCTGTCCATCAACGTGCTCCTTCGGATTCGCCGTCCCACAGCACCTCGCGCGGGTCGGTGATGCGCCCGCGCAGCGCCGACGCCGCCACGGTGTAGGGCGAGGCCAGGAAGACCTGCGCACTGGTCGGGCCCATGCGGCCCTTGAAGTTGCGCGCGATCGAGGCGATCACGGTGCTGTTCTCCGGCACCGTGCCCCCGTAACCCGCGCACATGCCGCAGGCGCTCGGCAGCAACTCGGCGCCGGCTTCCTGCAGGCGGCGCAGGATGCCCTCGCGCTCGGCCGCCTCGCGATCGCGCACGCTGGCCGGCGCGACCAACAGGCGCACGCGCTTGTCGACGTGATAGCCCGCCAGCACCCGCGCCGCAGCGCGCAGGTCGTCGAGCTTGGCGCCGGTGCAGGCGCCGATGTAGGCCAGCTGCACCGGGGTCGGCTCGATGTCGTCGACGTCGCGCGCATGGGCTGGGCTGTGCGGCAGCGCGATCTGCGGCGCCAGCGTCGATGCGTCGAAGTTGTGGCGGATGCCGGCGGCGTCTTCATCGCTGTGCCACGGTTCGACCTCGATGTCCTGCGCACCGGCCTGCCACAACCACGAACGCGTCTCGTCGTCGGGCGCGATCAGGCCGACCTGCGCGCCGAGTTCGGCGCTCATGTTGGCCAGCGTCATGCGTTCGTTCATCGACAACGCCGACACCGCCTCGCCGCAGAACTCCACCGCCTGGTAGTGGCCGCCGTTCATGCCGTAGCGGCCGATCATCGACAGCATCATGTCCTTGGCGGTCACGCCGTAGGCCAGGCGCCCGCTCCAGCGCATGAAGATGGTCTGCGGCACCCGCACCCACAACTCGCCGGTGACCAGCACGCCCAGCATCTCGGTGGTGCCGATGCCGAACATGTAGCTGCCGAACGCGCCGCCCGTGAGCGAATGCGAGTCGCCGCCGACGCAGAACATGCCCGGCCGGATGTGACCGTGCTGCGGCACCACCACGTGGCAGATGCCCTGGCCGTCGTAGACATGCGGCAGTTGCTGTTCGCGCGCCCAGTCGCGCGCGATGCGCACGATGCGGCGCGACTCCTCGTCGACTTCGGGCACATAGTGATCGATCACCAGCACGACCTTGCGCTTGTCCCAGATCTCGGCGCCGAGCTCGGCCAGCATCGGCTTCAGGCGTCGCGGGCCGCTGGAATCGTGGAACATCGCCAGGTCCACCTGGCAGGTGACGATCTCGCCCGGCGCCACGGCCGGCCGGCCGCTGGCGCGCGCGATCAGCTTCTGCGCCAGGGTTTGCGGTTTGGCGTTGGTGGTCATTGCGGGGGCGGCACCGGCGCTTGCGTCTTGCTGACCCAGACCTTGGCGTCGCGGCTGCCCACGCGCGACAGCTCCATCTGGTACTGGTAACGATCGGGGCGGTACAGGCCCTGCAGCCACTGCACCGGCTGGTCGTCGACGTCGTAGATCAGCCGCTGGACCGCCAGCAGCGCCGAGCCGACCGCGACATCGAGATGGCGCGCCACCTCGGCATCGGCCAGGCGCGCGCTGATGATCTGCGTGGCACGGCCGATGCGCGTGCCCGCAGCCTCCATCAGCACCAGGATCGGCTGCTTGGCCAGCTCGCGCCGGCCGAACGGCGCCAGCGCCTTGGGCACATGAGTCGTGATGTGCGACAGCGGGCCGTCGCGCGTCTGCCGCACCCGCACCGCCTTCTGCACCGGCGCACCCGGTGCGAGGCGCAGCAGCTCGGCCACCGCGTCCGGACACCGCATCACTTCGACCGACACCACCTTGACCGCGGTCGTGAGCCCGATGCTGACCAGGCTTTCGAGGAAGCCGCTGAACTGCGACCCGGCCCGTTGCGCGCGCGCGCCGCGACGTCCATCGGCCGGCAGCGGCACCGTCCCGCGCCCGGGCGTGCGCTGGATCAGCCGCTCGGCGGCCAGCCGCTCCAGCGCCTTGCGCACGGTGACGCGCGCCACGCCGAACTCGCGCACCAACGCCATCTCGCCGGGCAGGCCCTGCGCGAACCGGCCCTCGTGCAGTTGCTCGCGCAGCACCAGGTAGACCTGGTGGTACTTGGGCACCGGCAGCGCGGGCGTCATGGTGGCGCACCGTACAAATGTCTCTTTGTTCTGTCAATAGAACAATTGCAACGGTGCGGCGCTGCGGCAGGTCCCGGCCGTCGCCGAGGCAAAGATGGCCCGCGATCGGATTGCTGTTTCGGCGATCGTGCCCGGCCGGGGCCGCTACGCTGTGGTCTCATGAACCCACACATTTCTAGACCGAGGCCGTACCGCAGTCACGTGCTGCACGCGCGCCACCGGCCGCTGGATGCGATCGAATGGGAAGAGATGCCTTCGTTGGCCGGCAGGCTGCGCCGCAACGAGTTCTCCAGCACCCAGGGTTCGGTCTGGTCCAGCACCGAGCGCATGGAGCTCGACCGCTACCAGAGCGAACCTGAGCCGGCACCGGCGCCGTTCGTCGAAACGCTGTCGGGCCTGTACGTGCGTGAAATCGCGGGCGACGAGGTGTTTCGCCATTTCTTCGGCGACCCCGGCGCCAACCACTGACGGCACGGCGCCCCCGCCCGGCCCCGATTGACCCCGCCGCCCGGCGGGCGCACCATCGCGCGGACTGCTCTGCGCGACGATGGACCCTTCTGCCCGCCTGACCCGACCCGCCGGCGCCCAGGCCTGGCGCGACCCTAAGCGCCTGTGGTGGCTGCTGTCGCCGCTGCTGCCGCTGATGGCGGGCCTGAACGTCGAACGCTACGCCGCCACGGGCCACACGCTGTGGCTGTGGCTGATGCCGTTCTTCGTGTACGTGGTCATCCCGCTGCTGGACGCCTGGCTCGGTGAAGACCCGGGCAATCCGCCCGAAGCAGCCGTTGCGGGTCTTGAGTCACAGGCGTGGTATCGCGCGCTCGTCGTGCTGTTCGTGCCGTTGCAGTTTGCCGTCACGCTGCTGGGCGTCTGGGTGGCGGCCACGCAGGGCCTGTCCGTGCTCGGCTGGTTCGGCCTCGTGCTGACGGTGGGCGGCATCAACGGCGTGGCCATCAACACCGCGCACGAGCTCGGCCACAAGCCCGTGGGGTGGGAACGCTGGCTCTCGCGCGTGACGTTGGCTCCGGTGGCCTACGGGCATTTCTATGTCGAGCACAACCGCGGACATCACGCCCGCGTGGCCACGCCGGAGGACCCGGCGAGTGCGCGCATGGGAGAGAGCTACTGGAGGTTCCTGCCGCGCAGCGTGGTCGGCGGGGCGCGCTCGGCCTGGCAGCTCGAGGCGCTGCGCCTGAACGCGCAGGGCCGCTCGGTCTTCAGCCCGCGCAACCAGAACCTGCAGGCCTGGGCGATGACGCTGGTGCTGTTCGCTGCGCTCGGCGTCGCGTTCGGCGGCAAGGCGCTGGCGTTCCTGGTGGTGCAGGCGGCGTACGGTGTCTCGTTGCTCGAGGTGGTGAACTACATCGAGCACTACGGGCTGCTGCGAACGCCGGGCCCCGACGGCAGGCCGGTGCGGTGCACGCCGCAGCACTCCTGGAACTCGAGCCACCTGGTGTCGAACCTGCTGCTGTACCAGCTGCAGCGGCACAGCGACCACCACGCCCATCCGGCGCGGCGCTACCAGGCGCTGCGCCACTTCGACGACAGCCCGCAACTGCCGGCCGGTTATGCGGCGATGCTGCTGCTGGCCTATCTGCCGCCACTGTGGTTCAAGGTGATGGACCGCCGCGTGGTGGCCCATTACGGCGGCAGCATCGTGCGCGCCAACCTGCACCCGCCGCGGCGCGCCGCCCTGAAGGCCCGATACGGAGGACCCCCCGCATGACCGCCCCCACCCTGTCGCGACGGCGCGCACTGGCCGCCGCGGGCGCATGGCCGCTGCTGGCGCACGCCGCAACCAGCCGCGCCGCCAGCGCGACGATGCAGACGTGGCCGCTGAACACGCCGCAGCGCACCGGCATCCACGACGCTGCACCTGCGCCCGATGGCGGCGTGTGGTTCAGCGCGCAGCGCAGCGGGCATCTCGGCTGGTTCGACCCCAAGACCGGCAAGACCGAACTGATCGCGCTCGGTCCCGGTTCCTCGCCGCACGGCGTGATCCAGGGGCCTGACAAGGCCGCGTGGCTCACCGACGGTGGCCAGCAGGCCATTGCCCGCGTCGGCTGGCCCGAGCGGCAGGTGCGCCTGTTCCGGCTGCCGGAGGGCACGCCCTACGCCAACCTCAACACCTGCGCCTTCGACGGCGACGGCGACCTGTGGTTCACCGGGCAGTCCGGGGTGGTCGGCAAGCTGGCGCTGAAGACCGGCGCCGTCACCGTCAAGGACGCGCCGCGCGGCCGCGGCCCCTACGGCATCTGCGCCACGCCTGCGGGCGATATCTGGTGGTGCTCGCTGGCCGGCAGCTTCATCGCGCAGATCGACCGCCGCAGCGGCGAGTCGCGCATCGTCGAGCCGCCCACCAAGGGACAGGGCGCGCGCCGGGTGTGGAGCGACAGCGCCGGGCGCATCTGGGTCAGCGAATGGAACTCGGGCAACGTGTCAATGCACGACCCGCGCGCGCGCACCGCAAGCGGCCTGTGGAAGACCTGGAAACTGCCCGGTGCGAGCCCGCGCACCTACGCCGTGTACGTCGACGAGAAGGACAAGGTCTGGCTCAGCGACTTCGGCGCCAACACCGTGGTGCGCTTCGACCCGGCCAGCGAGACGTTCGAGAGCTGGCCCCATTCGCGCGAGTCCGCCAGCGTGCGCCAGATCCTCGGCCGGCCGGGCGAGGTGTGGCTGCCCGAGAGCGGCACCGAGCAGTTGTCGGTGATGCGCACCGGCTGAGCGACGGCGGCGCTCTCAAGCAAATGTGGCTCTGCCACTTTGCTTGATCCCCGCGGGGGGCGGGCTGGGCGCAGCCCGGCCCTTGGGGCGCTCAGAACGGCTTCACGCCGATCAGCGCGCCGTGCGCCCAGAAGGCGAAGACGGCCCAGGCCAGCACGCCCGCGGCCACCGTCGTCAGCGTCGCCGCAGTGGTACCCGGCGGGTAGGCAATCTGCGCGACGCGGTCACGCGCCCGCGCGGCGCGAAAGCTGAACACGGCCCACAGCAGGAAACCGCCGAACAGCAGCACGTCGGCCGCGGTGTTGTTGGCCAGCAGGTGGGCCAACGCCCAGGCCTTGACGCCCAGCACCATCGGGTGGTGCAGCCGCGCCTTGATGCCGTTGCGCGGCACGTAGGCGGCCGCGAGCAGCACGAAACTCACCAGGGTGAGCAGCGACGCCAGCGGCCGGGTCCATCCCGGCGAAGTCCACAGCACACTCGGCTGCAGGCGCGCCTGCCCGTAACCCCAGACGATCAGCACCAGGCCGAGCGCCGAGGCCAACGAGTACAGGCCCTTCCACGGCCCTTCGCCGCGCCGCGCGATGAAGCGCGTGCGCGCCCCATCGGCCACGATGCGCGCCGAATGCACGCCGAGAAACAACACCACCCCCAACAGCAATGCGCCCATGATGTTCTCCGTGGTTGCCCGTTCCACTGGCGATGGCCGCGATTGTCATGCCGCTCGCCGCACCCGGCTATGCTCGACGCCGTAAGGTCCAGATGCCGACATGTCCGAGACGAGCTATCGCTATTACTGGGAGGATTTTCCCGCCGGTTCGACCCGCGACTTCGGCCCGATGGCCGTGACCCGCGAGGCGACGATCGCCTTTGCGCGGCTGTGGGATCCGCAGCCGTTTCACCTCGACGACATGGCCGCCGAGGGCACTCTGTTCGGCCGCCTCTCGGCCAGCGGGTGGCACACCTGCGCGATGGCGATGCGCATGATGTGCGACGCCTACCTGCTCGACACCGCCAGCCTGGGCAGCCCCGGCGTGGATAACCTGCGCTGGTTGAAACCCGTGCACCCTGGCGACACCTTGCACGGCCGGCTCACGGTGCTCGAGGCCCGGCCGATGAACAGCAAGCCGACGGTCGGCCTGGTGCGCTCGCGCTGGGAGGTCTTCAACCAGCTCGACGAGCCGGTGCTGACGATGGAAGGCTGGGGCATGTTCCGGCGCCGGGCTCCGGCGAACTGAATCAGCTCCGTCCGGCGGGGCTGCGCACGAACAGCGACCACACCCGCGCCAGCGCCGCGCTGCCGTCAGCGCCCTTCACGTCGGCGAAGGCCTTCACCGCGTCGTCGCGGCGCCCGGCCATCCACATCGCGATGCCCAGGTGCAGGCGCGCATCGTCCGCGCGACGCAGGCCACCCTTGGCCACGCCGGCTTCCATCATCGGCAGGCCGCGGTTCGCCTGGCCACCGGACACCCACGCGAAGCCCAGGTTGACGAGTGCGTCGCCTTCACGCGCCGAGCGCGCCGAGCCCTCGCTCTTGGCCATGTCGGCGGCGTCCTTCTCGGCCGCCTTGTCGGCACGCTCACGCAGCTTGGTGTGGGCGTCGGCGTCCTTGCCATTGCCGAGCAGCGAGAGCGAGTAACCGCGGTCGATGACGCGCAGCGCCTCGGCCGGATAGCCCGCCTGGATCGCCAGCTGCGCCATCTCGACGTATTCGTCGGCGTTGCGCATCAGGTTTGCCGCCAGCCGCAGGCGGTAGACGTCGAGCCACAGCCGCTCGGCAAAGCCCGGCTGCTTGGTCGCCCGGGTGGTCAGCTCGGACCAGTATTCGGCCTTCGGATAGGCCAGCGCCATGCGCTCGAGTGTGCGCAGGTAGCCCGCGTCATCCTTGCCCTGGATGTAGCAGCTGACCAGCAGCCGCAGCGTGACCTCGGGCGTCACGCGCCCGGCGGCTTCGTCGGCCGCCACGCGCGGCTCGAGTTCCGCCGCCGCGCCCTTGAAGTCGTTGGCCAGGTACAGCGCCTGCGGCAACAGCTCGCCGACACCGGCGTCGCTGCCGCCGTCCTGCTGGTAGCGCCGGACCCAGCCCACCGAGGCCGGATAGTCCTTCTGCTGATAGGTGAGCTTGGCCAGCAGCTCGACGAGCTGCAACTGGTCGGCGCCGGTCAGCTGGTTGGTGGCCACCACCGCGGCGAGCGACTTGATGGCCTGGTCGTAGTCGCGCAGGCTCAGCGCCACGGCGCCGCGTGCCCGCTCGATCACGGCCTGCTCGAACGGCGACAGCGCAGGCACGGCGCCCGCTTCGCGCAGCTTGGCCTCGGCAGCCTCCTTCTGCCCGGCGCGGCCGGCGTCCTGCGCCGCGTTGACGGCGTTGGCCACTTCGGGCCGAATGCTGTTGGCCGGTGCACTGGCGGCGCCGGCCGGCGGCGCGGCGGTCTGCGCGACGGCCGGGGTGGCGGCCACGGCCAGGGCGAACGCCAGCACGGCGGCGGGGAGGACGGGCAAAACGGGCGACGCAGACTTCATTTCCGGCGCTTCAGGGGTGGGGCCGACATTGTCGCTGCAGCGCCGGGCCCCTTACCATGCACGCCATGCAAACCCCGGCCATCGAGATTGAAACCGGCCCCCAGCCGCGCAGCAGCATCATCGTGCTGCACGGGCTCGGCGCCGACGGCAACGACTTCGTGCCGATCTGCGAACAGCTCGACCTCAGTTCAGCGGGCCCGGTGCGCTACGTGCTGCCTAACGCGCCCGAGCGCCCGGTCACGATCAACGGCGGCTACGTGATGCGCGCGTGGTACGACATCCTGGGCCTGAACGGCCAGGGCGGCGAGGACGAGGCCGGCCTGCGCGCGTCGCAGGCGCTGGTCGAGGCGCTGATCGCGCACGAAACGGCGCGTGGCGTGCCGGCCGAGCGCATCGTGCTGGCCGGCTTCTCGCAGGGTTGCGCGATGACGCTGATGACCGGGTTGCGCCATCCGCAGCGGCTGGCGGCGCTGGCCGGCCTGTCGGGCTACCTGCCGCTGGCCGGCTCCACGCTGGCCGAGCGCGCGCCGCAGAACCAGTCCACGCCGATCTTCCTGGCCCACGGCCGCCACGACCCGATGATCGCGCTGGCACGCGCCGCCGCCTCGCGCGACGCGCTGCAGGCGCTGGGCTATGGCGTGCAATGGCACGAGTACGCGATGGAGCATTCGGTGTGCCTCGAAGAGGTGCACGACCTCAATCGCTTCCTGCTCGACGTGCTGGCCCGCTGAGCGCCAGGGCCTTCCTTTTCCGGCGCGCGAGGCGTATGTTGTGCCTCCCATTCCGCCGCAAGGCATTGTCTTGAAGGAGTGTTCCCATGAGCTACCTGCCCGGCAAATTCGTCTGGTTCGAGCACCTCTCGGCCGACATCCCCAAGGCGCGCAAGTTCTACGACGCGCTGTTCGGCTGGCACACCGAGTCGATGCCGATCGGCGACCAGCGCTACTCGATGATCCTCAACGGTGACGGCACCACCAGCACCGGCATCGGCGGCTATGGTGCCAGCGCACCCGGGGCGCGGCCCAGCTGGATGAGCTACCTGTCGGTGAGCGACGTCGACGCCTCCTACAACGCCGCGCTGGCGGCCGGCGCGCGCAGCATTTCCGCGCCGATGAACTACGGCCCGGTGGGCCGCGGCGCCGCGCTGGCCGACCCCACCGGCGCGGTGTTCTCGGTCTGGAAGAGCGCCGAGGGCGACGCCCCCGACGTGGCCAAGGCACCGATCGGCTCGTGGTGCTGGAACGAGTTGTGGACCAGCGACGACCGTGCGGCGCTGGCGTTCTACGAGCGGGTATTCGGCTACAGCCACGACAGCATGGACATGGGGCCCCAAGGCACCTATTACATGCTCAAGACCGGCGACGTGTCGCGTGCCGGCCTGATGCGCGCCGTGGACCGCAAGGCGCCGTCGATGTGGCTGCCCTACGTGGCGGTGGCCGATTGCGACGCCACCGCGACGCGCGCCAAGGCGCTCGGCGGCCAGGTGCTGGCCTCCCCACAGGACATCCCCAACATCGGCCGATTCGCGATCGCCCAGGATCCGCTGGGCGCGGCGATTGCGGTGATCAAGCTCGCCGGCTGATGTCGGCGCGGCGCGGCCGCCCGCAGCGGCGGCCGCGAGGTCAGCGGTCCCCGCGGCCCTGGTCAGCGATGCGCCGCAGCCGAGCCGGGCCGGAGCGGCGCTTACGCTTGCTAACCATTACTCCGGCGATCTACCGATCCGCCGGGTGCATTCGCCCCTTCAGAATGGCTTGAAACCTGCGCCCGCCCCGCTCGATGCCGCCCAACCTGGACCGAAGCTCCCGCGCCGCCGGCCCCCGCAGCCGGTGGTACCCGGAATCCGACGAAGCGGGTTCCGGCTGGGCGCATGCCTCCGGCTGGGCCCAGCTGTACGGCACGCGGCGTTCGGTGTCGTGCGTCATTCCGGCCCGCAACCACCTGCAGGTGTTGCGCACCTTGCTGCCTCAACTCAGCGATCTGCTGACCGAATGCGGTTACCCGTGGGAGACCATCGTCGTCGACAGCGCCAGCACCGACGGCACCGAGCCGGTGTTACGCGCCTGGTGCGAGCTGCCCGGCTACCGCTTGCTGGCGCTCGACGATGACGTCGGCCGCGCCTCGTCGATCGTGCTCGGCCTGGAGGCCGCACGCGGCGACGCGGTGATCCTGCTCGACGCCGGTGCCCCACACCCGCTGTCGATGATCCACGAGATGGTGCAGCGCTGGGAGGCCGGCGCGCCGGTGGTCTACGCCGCGGTCGACGCCTACTCGGGTGCCAGCGTGCTGCGCGTGCCGGGCCAGGGTCGCACGCTGCAGGAGCCGTCCGCGCTGGCCGGGCTGCGGCTGGCCGAAGATCAGAACGACCTGGTGCTGCTCGACAAGCTGCTGGTGCGCGAATTGCTGAGCTGAATGCCTGCGCAACGCGGCGGCCGGTCAAAGAAACTGGTCGAACCGAACGCCGAGCGCCTCATCAAACGTCGATGTTCGCCGCCCTCAGCGCGTTGCTCTCGATGAAATCGCGCCGCGGCTCGACCTCGTCGCCCATCAGCATCGTGAACACGCGGTCGGCCTCGATCGCGTCCTCGATCTGCACGCGCAGCAGGCGGCGCACCGTCGGGTCCATCGTGGTCTCCCACAGCTGCTGCGGGTTCATCTCGCCCAGGCCCTTGTAGCGCTGGCGGCCCACCTGCGACTCGGCCTGCGCCATCAGCCAGGCCATCGCCCCACGGAAGTCGCCCGCCTTGTGCTCCTTGCGTCGCTCGCCTTCGCCGCGCCGCACGACGGCCTCGGATGTGAGCAGGCCCTTGAAGGTCAGGCCCGAGCGCGCCAGCACCTCGTAGTCGGCGCCGTGTACGAAGTCCTGCGTGATGACGCTGGCCTTCACGTTGCCGTGGTGGCGGCGGCTGATGCGCAGCAGCGGCTTGTCGGTGCGCGCATCGACGTCGGTGGTGACCTCGGCGTCCAGCAGCGCGGCCTTCAGCGCCGCGGCGCTGGCCTCGGCGGCGTCCGGGCTGTCCAGGTCCAGCGCCAGGCCGTCGGCGATGGTGCGCAGCGCGCCTGAGTCCATCCAGTTGCCCAGGCGCTCGATCACGTTGTTGGCCAGCACGTATTGCCGCGCGAGCTCCTCGAGCGCGCTGCCGGTGATCGGCGGTTTGGTGCCGCCCGGCTCCACGCTGGCCTCCTGCAGCGCCACCTTGAGCATGTAGGCGTCGAGCTCGATGCCGTCCTTCAGGTATTGCTCGGCTTTGCCGAGCTTCACCTTGTACAGCGGCGGCTGCGCGATGTAGATGTGGCCACGCTCCACCAGCACCGGCATCTGGCGGTAGAAGAAGGTCAGCAGCAGCGTGCGGATGTGCGCGCCATCGACGTCGGCGTCGGTCATCACGATGATGCGGTGGTAGCGCAGCTTGTCGATGTTGAAATCGTCCACGCCGATGCCGGTGCCCAGCGCCGTGATCAGCGTGACGATCGAGTCGCTGGACAGCAGCTTCTCGTAGCGCGCCTTCTCGACGTTGAGGATCTTGCCGCGCAGCGGCAGGATCGCCTGGAACTTGCGGTCGCGCCCCTGCTTGGCCGAGCCGCCGGCGGAATCGCCCTCGACGATGTAGATCTCGCACAGCGCGGGATCCTTCTCCTGGCAGTCGGCCAGCTTGCCGGGCAGCCCCATGCCGTCGAGCACGCCCTTGCGGCGCGTCATCTCGCGCGCCTTGCGCGCCGCCTCGCGGGCCCGCGCGGCATCGACGATCTTGCCGCAGACGATCTTGGCGTCCAGCGGGTTCTCGAGCAGCCAGTCGGTCAGCGCCTTGCTCACCACGTCCTCGACCGGGCCGCGCACCTCGCTGGACACCAGCTTGTCCTTGGTCTGGCTCGAGAACTTCGGCTCGGGCACCTTCGTGCTGACCACGCAGGCCAGGCCTTCGCGCATGTCGTCGCCGCTGACCTCGACCTTGGCCTTCTTGGCCAGCTCGTTGTCGTCGATGTACTTGTTGATCACGCGGGTCATCGCCGCGCGCAGGCCGGTCAGGTGAGTGCCGCCGTCGCGCTGCGGGATGTTGTTGGTGAAACAGAGCACGGCCTCGTTGTAGCCGTCGTTCCACTGCATCGCCACTTCGACGCCGATGCTGGTGTTCTGCTCGCTCATCTTGTCGCCGTCGACGTGGAAGATGTTCGGGTGCAGCACCCGCTTGCCCTGGTTGATGAATTCGACGAATCCCTTGACGCCGCCGACGAAGGCGAAGTTGTCTTCCTTGGCGTTGCGCTCGTCGACGAGGCGGATCTTGACCCCGTTGTTCAGAAACGAAAGCTCGCGCAGCCGCTTGGCCAGCACGTCGTAGTGGAAGTCGATGTTCTGAAAGATCTCGTCGTCGGGCAGGAAATGCACCTCGGTGCCGCGGTTCTCGGTGTCGCCCATGACGCGCATCGGCGACGTGTCGAAGCCGTCGCGCTGCTCGATGATGCGGTCCTGCGGCACGCCGCGCTTGAACTCCATGAAGTGCACCTTGCCCTCGCGGCGCACCGTGAGTCGCAGGTTCTTCGACAGCGCGTTGACGCACGACACGCCCACGCCGTGTAGGCCCCCGGACACCTTGTAGCTATTCTGGTTGAATTTGCCGCCGGCGTGCAGTTCGGTCAACGCGATCTCGGCGGCCGAGCGCTTGGGCTCGTGCTTGTCGTCCATCTTCACGCCGGTGGGAATGCCGCGGCCGTTGTCGATCACCGAGATCGAATTGTCGGTGTGGATGGTGACGACGATGTCGTCGCAATAGCCGGCCAGCGCCTCGTCGATCGAGTTGTCGACGACTTCGAACACGAGGTGGTGCAGGCCCGTGCCGTCGGAGGTGTCGCCGATGTACATGCCCGGGCGCTTGCGCACGGCCTCCAGGCCTTCGAGGATCTGGATCGAGCTCTCGGCGTAACCGGACTCGTCGGGCTTTCGATCAGGGCTCTGCGATTCACTCATATCTGGTTGTGCGAGGGCCCGGTACTGGGCCGGGCCATGAACTGACTGGAACCCCCGCCAGGCGGGGGCAGGAGGTGCGAAACGGACCGGCGCAGCCGATGAGGTCTAGCCGCCAGCGGCAGCTAGATCCTCATCGGCATCACGACGTACTTGAATCCGGCCTGCTCGGGCACGGTGATCAACGCGCTCGAATTGCTGTCCTGCAGTTCGAGCCGCACCATCTCCTGCGGAATGTTGGCCAGCGCATCGATCAGGTAAGTCACGTTGAAGCCGATCTCGATCGCATCGCCGGCGTAGTCGATTTCCAGTTCTTCCTTGGCTTCTTCCTGCTCGGCATTGCTCGATGCGATGCGCAGCGTGCCGGGCTCGACATTGACACGAACGCCCTTGAACTTCTCGCTGGTCAGGATCGCCGCACGCTGCAGGCTCGCGAGCAACGGCACGCGACCGGTGACGATGGCGTTCTTGTGGTTCTTCGGAATCACGCGGTTGTAGTCGGGGAACTTTCCTTCGACCAGCTTGGTCACGAACTCCATGCCGCTGAAAGCGAACTTGGCCTGGTTGCCGGCAAAGCGCATCTCGATCGGCGTGTCCTCGTCGCGCAGCAGGCGCTGCAGTTCGAGCACGGTCTTGCGCGGCAGGATCACCTCCTGCTTCGGAATGTCGGCCGAAAGCGTCGCCTGCGCCAACGCCAGACGGTGCCCGTCGGTGGCCACCAGTGTCAGCGTCTTGCCCTCGGCGACGAACAGGATGCCGTTGAGGTAGTAGCGGATGTCGTGCACCGCCATCGCGAAGTGCACCTGGTTGATCAGATGCTTCAGCGTCTTCTGCGGCACCGAGAACGACGGCCCGTAGTCGGCCGATTCGTTGACCAGCGGAAAGTCCTCGGCGGGCAGCGTCTGCAGCGTGAAGCGGCTCTTGCCAGCCTGCAGCGTGAGCTTGTTCTGCGCCCCCGACAACGTGATCAGCTGGTCGCTCGGCAGGCTGCGCAAGATGTCGATCAGCTTGCGCGCGCCCACCGTGGTCGCGTGGCTGCCACCGTCACCGCCGAGCTCGGCATGCGTGCGCACCTGGATTTCGAGGTCGCTGGTGGTGAACTCGATCATCGGTCCGTTCTTGCGCAGCAGCACGTTGGCCAGGATCGGCAACGTGTGCCGCCGCTCCACGATGCCCGACACAGCTTGCAACGCGCCGAGCAAAGATTCTTGCGGAGCTTTTAGAACAATCATGTCTTCCTCATTCACTTAGTCGTTCTAGTAGGCAGGGCCACCCGCTGTGGAGAACGCTATTTTCGCCTGTCTTTTCAGTCATTTACAGCACGGCCAAGTCTGTGGGCGCCAAGCCTTGAACTCGAGCACAGACAGACAACAACTTCGACGATCGCGCCGCCCCTGTGGATGACCGACCGATTGCGTTGAAATTGTCCCCAGGGTTGTCACTTGACGGATCGTGTCGGGGCATGCTTAGCCCTTCAGCGTCTGCTCGAGCACGTGCAACTGCTGATTCAGCTCGGTGTTCTTGCCGCGTTCGCCGCCGATCTTGCGCACCGCATGCAACACGGTGGTGTGGTCGCGCCCGCCGAACAACTCGCCGATCTCGGGCAGGCTCTTCTGCGTCAGTTCCTTGGCCAGGTACATCGCGATCTGGCGCGGCCTGGCAATCGACGCCGGGCGCTTCTTGCTGTACATGTCGGCGACCTTGATCTTGTAGAAGTCGGCGACCATCTTCTGGATGTTCTCCACCGAGATCTGCCGGTTCTGGATCGACAGCAGGTCCTTCAGCGCCTCGCGCGCCAGGTTGATGTTGATGTCCTTCTGGCTGAAGCGGCTGTAGGCCAGCACCTTGCGCAGCGCTCCTTCGAGTTCGCGCACGTTGGCGCGCACGTTCTTCGCGATGAAGAAGGCCACGTCCTCAGGCATCTCGGTGCCCTCGGCCAGCGCCTTGCGGATCAGGATCGCCACCCGCATCTCGAGTTCGGGCGCCTCGATGGCCACGGTGAGTCCGGCGTCAAAGCGGCTGGTCAGCCGCTCGTCGATGTCCACCAGCCCCTTGGGGTAGGTATCGCTGGTCATGATGATGTGGGCCTTCTTGGCCAGCAGCGCTTCGAAGGCGTTGAAGAACTCCTCCTGCGTCCGGTCCTTGCCGGCGAAGAACTGCACATCGTCGATCAGCAGCAGGTCCAGCGAGTGGTACTTGGCCTTCAGCTCGTCGAAGGTCTTGCGCTGGTAGTTCTTGACGACGTCGCTGATGAACTGCTCGGCATGCAGGTAGAGGATTCGGGCGTCGGGCCTGTCCTTCAGCAGCGCATTGCCCACGGCGTGGATCAGGTGGGTCTTGCCCAGGCCCACGCCACCGTAAATGAACAGGGGGTTGTACATCACGCCCGGTGCGCCGGCGACGTGCAGCGCCGCGGTGCGCGCCATCTGGTTGGCACGCCCGGCCACCAGCGTGTCGAAGGTCAGCGCGGTGTTCAGGCGATGGCGCGAGGGCGGCGGCGCGGCGTTGATCTGCACCGCGGGCCCCACGTGTCCGTTGACGCGCTCGCCGGGTTGGACACCATTCAACCAGACGGCCGCCTGCTGGGGCTGGGCGACCGGCAGCGGCCTGGACACCTGCGCCTCGCGCGGCGCCAGGCTCAGTTCGAGCCGCACCGGCCGACCGGCCAGCTCGCTGAGCACGACTTCGATGCGGCCGGCGTACTGCGAGCGGATCCAGTCGAGCTTGAAGCGGTTGGGCACGCGCAGCGACACCACCGCGCCGGCATCACCCCGATCACTCAGATCGCCGGGTGGCAAAGGCCGGATCCAGGTGTTGAACTGCTGTTCGGGGATTTCGGCGGCGAGGCGTTCGCAGCCTCGTTCCCAAAGATCGACGCTCATTGTGGACAAGTTGTTCTGGGAGCGGCTGGATTGTAGGTCGGTCTGATGCCGCAAGCCGCGGTTATCCACAGTTTCGGTGCCGCGGTCAATCCCCGCGCAGATGCAGGCCGCACGGTGCAAGTGTTTGACCGAAAAGGGGCTTTTTGCTCTAATGCTAGGTTTCCCGAACGCGACAGTGGCTGACACGCCACGCGGCGATTTGGCGCCGGACAAACCGGCGCTGTCGACACGCCATCCAAGGATGAACAAGACATGAAGCGCACGTACCAGCCGTCCAAAGTCCGCCGCGCTCGCACGCACGGTTTTCTCTCTCGCATGAAGTCGCGCGGCGGCCGCAGTGTGATCAATGCAAGGCGCGCCAAGGGCCGCAAGCGCCTGGCGGTCTGAGCCGGCTGCGCGTTGGCATGCTGGGCCGCATCCTGCGCTCGGCCGATTTCGACCGCGCGCTGTCGACACCCGCCAGAGCCCGAAGCGCTCACTTCGCCGCACACCACGTTGCGATCGCCCCGACGCGGGCGAAATTGACCAACCCGCGGCCGGAGACAGACAAGTTGTCCACAGTCAATCCAGACCCTTGCGCACAGCCTGTGGATGAGTTCGCTCTCGGCATGCCGGATCGTTGCTGGTTGGGTGTCACGGTGCCGAAGCGCCATGCCCGCGAAGCGGCCACTCGCAACCTGATCAAACGCCAGATTCGCGCCGCGGTACGCCGACACGAGCCGCGCCTGGCGCGCGGCCTCTGGCTGGTGCGCCTGCGCGTGCCGTTCGACCGCCAGCGCTTTATTTCCGCCACGTCGGTGCGGCTGCGGCTGGCCGCGCGGCTGGAGCTCGATGACCTGCTGCAACGTGCCGCGCGCTGACGGCGAGCGCACAGGACCCGGCCCGATGCTCGAATCCCTCTCACGATTGCCGCAGAGCGCGCTGATGGCGGTGGTGCTGGCCTACCGCTGGACGCTCAAGCCGTGGCTCGGCAACGCCTGTCGATTCGAACCCAGCTGCTCGGCCTATGCCCTCGATGCGCTCGAGCGTCACGGCGCAATGGCGGGCGCGTATCTGGCGGGGCGGCGCATCCTGCGTTGCCACCCGTGGTGCGATGGCGGGCTCGACGCCGTGCCGGATCAAGCGCCGCGCCTGTTCACCCGATTCCACGCACAAAGACGCCCATGACCGATATTCGCCGCACCCTGCTGTGGGTGGTGTTCACGATGTCCCTGGTGTTGCTGTGGGACGCCTGGAATAAGCACACCGGCGCGCCGTCGATCTTCGGCGGTGCGGCGCCGCGGCCGGTTGCCGCGTCGGGCCCGGCCGGGGCCGACAGCGCGCCTGCGCGCAGCAGCGGCGCCGTGCCCAGCACCACGAGTGCAGCGACCGTTGCACCATCGGCTGCCGCGGTGCCGGCCGCCGGCGCGGCAGCGGGCGCCTTGCCGGCGGCCGAGCTGATCACGCTGACCACCGACGTGGTGCGGGCCAGCGTGGACCCCCGCGGCGGCGACATCGTGCGGCTCGAGCTGCTGCAGCACCGCGATCACGTCAACCCCGGCAACAACGTGGTGCTGTTCGATCGCAGCCGCGACCGCCTGTACTACGCCCGCACCGGACTGGCCACCGTGGACGGCACCGCGTTTCCGAACCACGAAACCATGTTGGTGCCCAAGGCGGGCGAACGCGAGCTGAAGGCCGGCGTCGATGCGCTCGAACTGCAGCTAGAGTCGCCCGAGATCAACGGCGTGCGCCTGCGCAAGACGTTGACGCTGCGACGTGGCGACTATCGCATCGGCGTCAAGCATGAGTTGACAAACGCCGGCGCGAGCGCGGTTGCGCCGCAGCTGTACCTGCAGCTGGTGCGCGACGGCAACCCGCCGGCCGGCGAGTCGAGCTTCTACTTCACGTTCACCGGTCCGGCGATCTACACCGATGCGAAGAAGTTCGAGAAGATCGACTTCAAGGACATCGAGAAGGGCAAGGCCAGCTATCAGCCCAGCGCCGACAACGGCTGGGTCGCGATGGTTCAGCACTATTTCGCCTCGGCCTGGCTGATCGGCGCTGGCGCACGCGATTTCGTCGCCAGCAAGGTGGGCGACAACCAATACGCCGTGGCGATGATGGTCAAGCTCGGCAGCCTGGCGCCGAACGCGACACTGGCCCACGAGGCCGTCCTGTTCGCCGGCCCGCAAGAGGAAAAGAAACTCGAGGCCCTGGCGCCGGGGCTGGAGCTGGTGAAGGACTACGGTGCGTTCACCATCCTGGCCAAGCCGCTGTACTGGCTGCTCGACCAGCTGTTCCGCGTGCTCGGCAACTGGGGCTGGTCGATCGTCGCGCTGGTGGTGCTGTTGAAGATCGCGTTCTACTGGCTCAACGCCAGCGCCTACCGCTCGATGGCGAAGATGAAGGCCGTCAACCCCAAGGTGATGGAGATGCGCGAGCGGCTGAAGGACAAGCCGCAACAGATGCAGCAGGAGATGATGCGCATCTACCGCGAGGAGAAGGTCAACCCGCTCGGCGGCTGCCTGCCGATCGTGGTGCAGATCCCCTTCTTCATCGCGCTGTACTGGGTGCTGCTGTCCAGCGTGGAGATGCGCAACGCTCCATGGGTCGGTTGGATCAGCGACCTGTCGACGAAGGATCCATTCTTCATCCTGCCGGCGCTGATGACCGCGTCGACGATGTTCCAGACGTGGTTGAACCCGACACCGCCCGATCCGGTCCAGGCCAAGATGATGTGGATCATGCCGCTGGTGTTCAGCGTCATGTTCTTCGTCTTCCCCGCCGGTCTGGTGCTGTACTGGCTCACGAACAACCTGCTGTCGATCGCGCAGCAGTGGTTCATCAACCGCAAGCTCGGGGTCAACAAGTAGCCGTCTGTCGCGCGGCGCGCGGGCGTGGTGAATGCCCGTGACGCCTGCACGCGGGGCCGCGAATGCCCCATTCGGGGGGTTGGATCTCAAGCGTGTGAGGTCCATCATTGACTCAAGTCGTCGGCGCTGATTGCCGACAACACCGACAGCGAAATGGCCCGGCAAACCCGGGCCATTCTGGTCAATGCGGGGCCGACCCGGCGCAAGCCGGCTCTGGACGCGACTTGCACGATCCAAGCGGATCGTTCAGCGCTCCCCCCCGCGCCAACCAAGCGGCGCGCCACGATGGCGCGCCGCTTTTCGTTGTCCGCCAGGCGGCGCGTGCGCAACCGCGACAGCGCGTCAGTGAGAATCGCTGCGATGCTGCCGCGCCTGCACGATCCGATCATCGCGGTCGCCACCGCCCCCGGGCGCAGCGCCGTGGGCATCGTGCGCGTTTCCGGGCGCGACCTGCAGCTCCTGGTGGCGGCGGTCTGCGCCCGAGCGCTGCAGCCGCGCCAGGCCACCGCACTGGCGTTCGTCGACGCGGCCGGGGCGCCCATCGACCAGGGCCTGGCGCTCTACTTCCCTGCGCCGAAGTCCTACACCGGCGAGGACGTGCTCGAGCTGCAGGCCCACGGCGGCGCGGTGTTGCTGCAACTGCTGGTGGCGCGTTGTCTCGAAGCGGCCGCCGAAGTCCCGCCCGGCGGCAGCCAGGCACGCCTGCCCGCGCTGCGGCTGGCCGAGCCGGGCGAGTTCACCACCCGCGCGTTCCTGAACGGCAAGCTGGACTTGGCGCAGGCCGAGGCGGTGGCCGATCTGATCGACGCCAGCACCGAGGCCGCCGCGCGCTCGGCGGCGCGATCGCTGTCGGGCGCGTTCTCGCAGCAGATCGACGCGCTCGGCGAGCAGATCGTCACGCTACGCACCCTGGTCGAGGCCACGCTCGATTTTCCGGACGAGGAGATCGACTTCCTGCAGCGCGCCGATGCGCTGGGACGCCTGTCGCGCATCGAGTCCTCGCTGACCGGCGTGCTGGCAAGAGCCCGCCAGGGCGCGTTGCTGCGCGAGGGCTTGCACATCGTGCTGGCGGGTCAGCCGAACGTCGGCAAGAGCTCGCTGCTCAACGCGCTGGCCGGGGCCGAACTGGCGATCGTCACGCCGATCCCCGGCACCACGCGCGACAAGATCGGCCAGACGATCCAGATCGACGGTGTGCCAGTGCATGTGGTCGACACCGCGGGCCTGCGCCAGGCGGCCGACATCCAGGACGAGGTCGAGCGCATCGGGGTCGAGCGCAGCTGGGCCGAGATCGCCCGCGCCGACGTGGTGATCCACCTGCACGACCTGACGCGGCGCGGACAGCCTGCCTACGAAGCCGAAGAAGCCGCGATCGAACGGCAGCTGTCCGAGGCCGGGCTCGCCGTGCGCCTGCACGTGCACAACAAGAGCGACGCCACCGCCGCGCGCCCGCACGACGGGATCGTGGTCTCGGCAAAGAGCGGCGAAGGCCTCGAAGCGCTGCGTCGCGCGCTGCTGCAGCAGGCCGGATGGCAATCGTCGCCCGAAGGCGTCTACATCGCCCGCACCCGCCACGTGCAGGCGCTGCAGCGCGCCGCGGCGCATGTGGCTCAGGCGCGGGCGCAGGCGGCGCACGGCGATGCAGCGCTCGAGCTGTTCGCCGAGGAGTTGCGACTGGCCCACCATGCGCTGGGCGAGATCACCGGCGTGTTCACCACCGACGATCTGCTCGCTGAGATCTTCGGGCGCTTTTGCATCGGCAAGTGAGCCGCCGCGGCGGCGCCCTCACACGCGCAGCAGCTTCGCCTCGGCCAGCGCCAAGGCTGCTGGCAGGCCCGACAGCACGAGCGTGTCGCCCGCCGTCAGCGGCTGATCGTCGCCGGGCACCACCACCTGGCCACTGGACTGGCGCAGCGACACCACCTGCACCCCGGTGGCGTGCAGCGCCAGCTGGCGCAAGGGTTGCCCGACACAGAGCGCGGCGGCCGGCACGGTCACGCTGGTCAGGCGCGCCTGCTGCAGCTCCTGCACGGTGTCGTCGTCGGCGCCATGGAAGTAGCCGCGCAGCAGCGCATAGCGCGCGTCGCGCGCGTCGCGGGTGATGCGGATCACCCGTTGCATCGGCACGCCCACCAGCGCCAGCGCCTGTGCCGCGAGCATCAGTGAGCCCTCCATCGCCTCGGGCACGACCTCGGCGGCACCCGCGGCGCGCAGTGTCTCGAGATCGCTGTCGTCGATGGTGCGCACGATCACCGGCACGCGCGGCGCGTGTTCGTGCACCAGTCGAAGGATCTTCAGTGCCGACGCGGTGTCGGGGTAGCTGACCACCAACGCGCTGGCGCGCGCCAGCCCGGCGGCCATCAGGCTGCGCAGGCGCGCGGCGTCGCCGAACACCACGCTCTGGCCGGCTGCGGCGGCCTGGCGCACCCGGTCGGGGTCGAGGTCGAGCGCCATGTAGGCGATGCGTTCGCGCTCCAGCAGCCGTGCCAGGTTCTGGCCGCTGCGGCCGTAGCCGCAGATGATCACATGCGCCTCGGCGCGCATCGCCTTCCTGGCAATCGCGGTCAGTTGTACCGACTGCAACATCCAGTCCGAGGTGGCCAGCCGCGTCACGATGCGGGTGCTGACCATCACGAGCGCGGGGGTGGCCAGCATCGACAACACCATCGCCGCCAGCACCGGGCTCATCCAGTTGCCCACCAGCAGCTTCTGCTCGACGCCCAGCGTCAGCAGCACGAAGCCGAACTCGCCCGCCTGCGCGAGGTACAGGCCGGTGCGGATGGCCACCCCCGGTGTGGCGCCGAACAGCCGCGCCAGGCCCGCCACGAGCACCGCCTTGGCCAGCACCGGCAGCGTGGTCAGCAGCAACACCAGCAGCCACTGGTCGATCAGCGGGCGCCAGTCGAGCTTCATGCCGATGGTGATGAAGAACAGGCCGAGCAGCACGTCGTGAAACGGCCGGATGTCGGTCTCGACCTGGTGCTTGTATTCGGTCTCCGCCACCAGCATGCCGGCGACGAACGCGCCCAGCGCCAGCGACAGCCCGGCCATCTCGGTCATCCAGGCCAGGCCGAGCGTGACCAGCAGCAGGTTCAGCACGAAGAGCTCTTCGCTCTTCAGGCGCGCCACCAGCGTGAGCCACCAGCGCATCACGCGTTGCCCGCCCACCAGCAGCAGGGTCAGCAGTGCTGCCGCCTTGGCCATGGCCACCGCCAGCGCCGCGCCCAGGCTGCCGGCGCCTTCGGCCAATGCCGGAATCAACACCAGCAATGGCACCACGGCCAAGTCCTGGAACAACAGCACGCCCAGCACGCGCCGGCCGTGCTCGCTTTCGAGCTCGAGCCGCTCGGCCATCAGCTTGACCAGGATCGCCGTCGACGACATTGCGATCGCCGAGCCGAGCGCGATGGCGCCCTGCCAGCTCAGGTCCCACGCACGGCCGAGCCAGGCGAAGGCCATCGCCAGCAACGCGTTGCCGAGCACCGCGCCGGCGATCGTCAAGCCCACCTGCGACAGGCCGAGCCCGAACACGAGCGAGCCCATGCTGCGCAGCTTGGGCAGGTTGAACTCCAGCCCGATCACGAACATCAGGAACACCACGCCGAACTCGGCCAGCGCGCGGGCGCCGGCCGGATCGCCCGCCAGCGACAGGGCGTTGGGGCCGATCAGCACGCCCACGGCCAGGTAGCCCAGCATCGGCGGCAACTTGAGCGAGCGGCACACCACGACGCCGAGCACCGCAGCGACGAGATACAGCAGGACGACTTCGAGTGTGGTGGCCATGACGAGCACGAGGCCCGCAGGTGTGCGGCCTAGAATGCCCGATCCTAAGCGAGCGACAACCGTCCACGTGGCCGTCCACAAGCCCTTCGACCCACCACGCGCGCTGGCGCTGGCGGTCGAGACCTTCGAGATCGAGGCGCGCGCATTGCTCGCACTCGGCGCGCGTCAGGGCGACGGCTTCACGCGCGCGGTGCAGGCGATGCTGCAGTGCGAAGGGCGCGTCGTTGTGATGGGCATGGGCAAGAGCGGGCATGTCGGCCGCAAGACGGCCGCGACACTGGCCTCCACCGGCACGCCGGCCTTCTTCGTGCACCCGGCCGAGGCGAGCCATGGTGACCTGGGCATGGTGCAGCCGGGCGATGTGCTGCTGGCCATCTCCAACAGCGGCGAGAGCGACGAGCTGGCGGCACTCCTTCCCGCGATCCGCCGGCTTGGCGTGACCCTGGTGGCGATGACCGGCAACCCGCAGTCCACGCTGGCCGGGCACGCCGACATCGTGTTGTCGAGCGCGGTCGACCAGGAGGCGTGCCCGCTCAATCTCGCGCCGACCGCGAGCACGACCGCGCAGATGGCGCTGGGCGATGCGTTGGCGGTGGCGCTGTTGGACGCGCGCGGCTTTCGCGAAGAGGACTTCGCCCGCTCGCACCCTGGCGGCGCGCTCGGGCGCAAGCTGCTGATGCACGTGCACGACCTGATGCGCAGCGGCGACGCGGTGCCCCGCGTCGGCCCGCAGACCGCATTCACCGACATGCTGCGCGAGATGACGGGCAAGGGCCTGGGCTTCACCGCCGTCGTCGACGCGCGCGACCATGTGCTGGGCATCTTCACCGACGGCGACCTGCGTCGCCTGATCGAGCGCGGCGGCGAACTGCGCTCGCTGACCGCGCAGCAAGTGATGCACCCGAAGCCCAAGCTCGTGCGTGCCGGTGCGCTGGCGGTGGACGCCGCGGGCGTGATGGAAACCCACCGCATCACCAGCGTCCTGGTGGTCGACGAGCACGACCGCCTGGTGGGAGCGCTGAACTCCAACGACCTGATGCGCGCCAAGGTGATCTGATGCAGCCGGTGCTGTCGTTCGCGCCCGAACTGCTGTTGCAGGCGCAGGGCGCACGCGCCGCCATCTTCGACGTCGATGGCGTGCTCACCGACGGCCGCCTGTTCATCGGCGAGCACGGCGAGGCATTCAAGGGCTTTCATGTGCACGACGGCCACGGCCTCAAGCTGCTGGCACAAGGCGGCATCGAGCCGGTCGTCATCAGCGGGCGCGACTCGCCGGCCTTGCGTCGGCGCCTGGCCGATCTGGGGATCACCCGCTCGGCGTTGGGGGCCGCCGACAAGCTGGCCGCCGCCGAAGGCGTGCGCGCGAGCTTGTCGCTGTCGTGGGCGCAGATCGCCGTGATCGGCGACGACTGGCCCGATCTGCCGCTGTTTCAACGCGCCGGGTTCACCTGTGCCGTGGCCAACGCGCACGCCGAAGTCAAGGCTGCCGCGCACCACGTGACCACGCTGCCCGGTGGGCGCGGCGCGGCGCGCGAATTCTGCGACCTGCTGCTGGTGGCCGCCGGGCGCTATGCATCGCTGCTGCAGTTGCAGCACGGCAGCCTCGACGTGCGATGAACGCCGCCGCGGCGCCGCCGGAACTGCACCTGCCGGACTTGCCGGAGGTCGAGGTTTCGCTCGGCGCGCATGCGCCGGCGCGCTCGCCACCCGGGCTGCGGCAACGGGTGCGCGACTTCGTCGGCGCCTACCTGCCGTTGTTGCTGATGGCGCTGCTGGCGCTGTCGACCTGGTGGCTGGTCAAGAACACGCCGCGGCCCGAGGCGCCGCATGAGGCCACCGCCGTGAGGCGCGACCCCGACTACGAGATGCGCGACTTCGCGATCACACGGTTCGCGGCCGACGGGCGCATCAAGGTGCGCATCGAAGGCCAGGTGCTGCGGCACTACCCCGACACCGATCGCATCGAGATCGATCAGGCCAACCTCCAGGCGGTGTCGGCCGATGGTCGCGTCACGCAGGCGCGCGCCGCCAGGGCGCTGGCCAATGGCGATGCCAGCGAGTGGCAGCTCAGCGGTGGCGCTCGGGTGGTCGCCGAAACATCGTCCGGACAGAAGATCGAGATCGAGAGCGAGTTCCTGGAGGCCTTCGTCGCCGACGAACGTGTGCGCTCGCACCTGCCGGTGCGCATACGACGCGCGGCCGACGAGCTGCGCGGTGGCGGACTGGACTACGACAACCTGGCGCAGCGGCTGCAGCTGATGGGCCCGGTGCGCGCGAGCTTTGCCGCTGCCGACGCGGCGAGCCGACCGGCTCCAGCGCGGCCGACGCCATGAACGCCGGCGCAGTCGGCCCCGGCCGCGCGGCCTCGCCACTGGTGTACATCACCGGTGCATCCAGTGGCATCGGCCAGGCACTGGCGTCGCGCTTCCAGACGGCCGGTTGGCGCCTGGCGCTGGTGGCGCGTCGTGCCGGCGAATTGCAGCAATGGACGGCCGCACAGGGGTTGTCCGACGCGGCGGCGCAGGTCTATGCGGCCGATGTGCGCGACCTCGACTCGATCACCGCCGCAGGGCGTTCGTGCATCGAACGGCAAGGCCTTCCCGACGTGGTGATTGCAAACGCGGGCATCAGCCACGGCATCGACAGCGCGCGGCGCGAGGACCTCGAGGTCCTGCGCGCGACGCTGGAGACCAACAACCTGGGGCTGGCCGCCAGCTTTCAGCCGTTCATCGCCGGCATGTGCGAACGCCGCAGCGGCAGCCTGGTCGGCATTGCCAGCGTGGCCGGCATCCGCGGCCTGCCGGGCCATGCCGCGTACTGTTCCAGCAAGGCCGCGGTGATCAGTTACTGCGAGAGCCTGCGCGGCGAGTGCCGGCCGCACGGCGTCAAGGTGGTGACCCTCCTGCCGGGCTACGTGGACACGCCGCTGACCCGCCGCAATCCGTATTCGATGCCTTTTCTGATGTCGCCCGACGCGTTTGCCGATCGGGCCTATCGCGCCATCCACGCGGGCACCAGCTACTGCGTCATCCCGTGGCAGATGGGCGTTGTGGCCAGGTTGATGCGCGCCCTGCCCAATGCCTGGTTCGACCGCATGATGGCTGGCCGGCCGCGCAAGCCGCGGCGCGCGGTCTGACAGCCGGCGCGGCGAAGCAAAAGGGCGCCCGAAGGCGCCCTGTCTCAAGCTGCGGATCGGCTCAATAGCCCTGGCTGCTCCCGCCGCCGCCGCGCGGGCCGCGGCCGGTGCCATAAGGGCTGCGACCGCCACCACCACCGCCGCCGCCGCCAGTGCCGCCGCCACCACCGTAGCCGCCGCCGCCACCACCACCACCACCGTAGCCGCCGCCACCACCACCCGGACGGCCACCGCCGCCCGGACGGCCGCCGCCGCCACCGGTGCGCGGACGGTCCTGCGCTTCATTCACGCGCAGCGGGCGTCCGCCCATGTTGAAGCCGTTCAGCGCCTGCATCGCGCGCTGCGCGTCGGCCTGCGGCATCTCGACGAA
>Ga0209798_10000376_pt1 | contig 26272 bp, 27 predicted proteins | sample DOMMetBare3Fresh_FD_187475 | JGI IMG/M metagenome (GOLD analysis project Ga0209798, IMG submission 187475) | Wetland sediment microbial communities from St. Louis River estuary, USA, under dissolved organic matter induced mercury methylation -... | ecosystem: Environmental > Aquatic >... | reverse complement strand
GTCGGTGAGGGTGCCCGGCTTGAAGTCGTCGAGGGTCAGCTTGTCGTTGACGTACACGTCGACGGTGGCCTCGGGCACGCCGTGCAGGACGAACACGGTAGCCGGGTCGGCGGCCTGGGCGGGAGCAGCCGCCAGGAGCAGTGCGGCGGGGGTCATCGCAGCGAGTGCGGTGACGGCCAGTCTCTGGCGCATCGTGGGTTCCTCTCGGTGGTCGGTGGGTGGTGCCTCACCCATCTATCGCTACCTGAGTGGATATCAGATGCACAAGTTATGAAGAAGTTTGCTCACTCCCAGCGGAAGGTCCTCGCCGCCAGGCCGAGCAGGGCCGCCGTCCAGACGGCAAGCACGAGCAGTGACGTCTGCGGGAGGCCGAACGCACCGCCCGCCCCGGTGCCGAGCACCGTCCGCAGGCCGTCGGCGAGCGCCGTCGAGGGCAGCCACTCCAGCAGCGGGCGCAGCCCGGACGGGAACCGGTCGAGCGGGACGCCGATGCCGCCGCCGAGCAGGAGCAGCAGGTAGACCAGGTTGGCCAGGGCCAGCGTCGCCTCGGCCCGAAGCGTGCCGGCCATCAGCAGGCCCAGGCCGGAGAACGCCGCGGTGCCGAGCAGCAGGAGCGCGCCCACCCGGACGGCGGTCGCCGGGTCGGGCAGCCCCCAGCCCAGCAGCCGGGCGACGGCCACCAGCAGGACGACCTGCCCCGCCTCCACGACGAGGACGGCGACGGTCTTGCCAGCCAGCAGCCCGGCCCGGGGCAACGGGGTCGAGCCGAGGCGCTTGAGCACCCCGTAGCGGCGCTCGAAGCCCGTGGCGATGGCCTGGCCGGTGAACGCCGTGGACATGACCGCGAGCGCCAGGATCCCCGGCACGAGGTAGTCGACGCGTCGGCCGGTCCCCAGGTCGACCACGTCGACCGTCGCGAACAGCAGGAGCAGGACCGTCGGGATGACCACGGTCAGCAGCAGCTGCTCGCCGTTGCGCATCTGCTGGACCAGCTCGAACCGGGCCTGGCGCAGCACCATCCGGGGCAGCGTGGCCGAGCCGGGCCGGGGGGCGTAGGTGCCGGCGGGGGTCACGAGCCGCCTCGGCCGGTCAGCTCGAGGAACACGTCCTCGAGCCGTCGGCGTCCGACGCTCAGGTTCTCCGGCATGATCCCGAACGAGGCGCACCAGGCTGTGACGGTGGCGAGCAGCTGGGGGTCGATCGTCCCCTCGACCACGTAGCAGCCCGCCGGCTGCTCCCGCACCTGTGCGGCCGCCGGCAGCGCGTCCCGGAGCCGATCGAGGTCCAGTCCGCCAGGGCCGCGAAAGGTCAGCGTGCGCTCGGCACCCGCCGACGTGAGGGCGCGCGGTGACCCGGCCGCCACGACCCGGCCGCGGTGGACGATGACGACGTGGTCGGCCAGCTGCTCGGCCTCGTCCATCAGGTGCGTGGTGAGCACCACCGAGACCCCGTCCTCGCGCAGCTGCTCGACCAGTTCCCAGGTGGCCCGCCGGCCGTGTGGGTCGAGGCCCGCGGTGGGCTCGTCCAGGAAGACCAGCTCAGGCCGGCCGACCAAGGCCAGCGCCAGCTTGACCCGCTGCTGCTCGCCCCCCGAGAGCCGCCGGAAGGGCCGGCGGCCGAGCGTCGTCAGGGACAGCCGGTCAGCCAGCTCGTCGGGGTCGTGCGGGTGCGCGTAGAGCCCGGCCGCGTACCGAAGGACCTCCATCGGGCGTGCTCCCGAGGGCACGCCACCGTCCTGCAGCATGACGCCGACGCGGGCACCGAGCGCCCGCCGGTCCCGCCGAGGGTCCAGGCCGAGCACCCGCACCCGCCCGGCCGCCTGGCGCCGGAAGCCCTCGCAGGTCTCCACGGTGGTGGTCTTCCCGGCCCCGTTCGGCCCCAGGACCGCGGTGACGGCGCCCGCAGGGGCGGTCAGCGTCAGACCGTCGACCGCGGTCAGGTCGCCGTAGCGCACGACGAGGTCGTCGATCTCGACCGCTGGGGCGACGTCGGGCACGGTCGGCAGTCTAGGAAGCGGGCGGCGGCCCGGTCGGAGCGGTCGGGGACTGGCGGACCGGGGCGAATTAGGTCATGATGATGTGGTGAAAATCAGTGAGCCCATCGGCGAGGTCGCCGACACCCGCAGCCGGGTGGTCCGCTCCCTGCTCGAGGACGGCCCGGCCACCGCGGCCGGGCTCGCGAACCGGCTCGGCCTCACCGCGCCAGCGGTCCGCCGACACCTGGACGCCCTCGTCGCCGACGGGCTGGCCGTCGCGGGGGACCGCCCACCGTACGGACCCGGCCCGCTGCGCGGCCGTGGTCGACCGGCCCGGGTGTTCTCGCTGACCGAGGCGGGTCGCGAGCCGTTCCACCACGCCTACGACGACCTGGCCGCCAGTGCGCTCCGCTACGTCGCGCAGCTCGGCGGCGTCGAGGCGGTGGCCGACTTCGCCAGGGCCCAGGTGGCGCACGTCGAGGAGCGCTACGGACCAGCCGTCGCGGCCGCTGCCGCCGACCAGCAGGTGCGCGTGCTGGCCGAGGCGCTGAGCGTGGACGGCTACGCGGCCTCGGTCGACGCGGCCCCGTCCGGGCGCGGCGACCAGCTGTGCCAGCACCACTGCCCGGTGGCGCACGTCGCGTCCGAGTTCCCCCAGCTGTGCGAGGCGGAGACCGAGGCGTTCGCCCGCCTGCTCGGCCGGCCGGTCCAGCGGCTGGCGACGATCGCCCACGGCGACCACGTCTGCACCACCTTCGTGCCCTACCCCCCGGCCGAGTCGGAGAGGACCCCCCGATGACCGACACCACGCACCCCGAGCTCGACGGGCTCGGCACGTACGAGTTCGGCTGGCACGACACCGACCAGGCCGGCGAGCAGGCCCGTCGGGGGCTGTCGGAGGAGGTCGTCCGCGACATCTCGGCGCGCAAGAGCGAGCCCGACTGGATGCTCCAGCTGCGGCTGAAGGGTCTGCGGCTGTTCGGCAAGAAGCCGATGCCCACCTGGGGGGCTGAGCTCGGCGGGATCGACTTCGACTCGATCAAGTACTTCGTCCGGTCCACCGAGAAGCAGGCGACGTCGTGGGACGAGCTGCCGGCGGACATCAAGAACACCTACGACCGCCTGGGCATCCCCGAGGCCGAGAAGCAGCGGCTGATCGCCGGAGTGGCGGCGCAGTACGAGTCCGAGGTGGTCTACCACAAGATCCGCGAGGACCTCGAGGAGCAGGGCGTCGTGTTCCTCGACACCGACACGGCCCTGCGCGAGCACGAGGAGGTCTTCAAGGCCTACTTCGGCTCGGTGATCCCGGTCGGCGACAACAAGTTCGCCGCCCTCAACACCGCGGTGTGGTCGGGTGGGTCCTTCATCTACGTACCCAAGGGCGTCAAGGTCGAGATCCCGCTGCAGGCGTACTTCCGGATCAACACCGAGAACATGGGCCAGTTCGAGCGGACGCTGATCATCGCCGACGAGGGCTCCTACGTGCACTACGTCGAGGGCTGCACGGCGCCCATCTACTCCTCGGACTCCCTGCACTCCGCGGTCGTCGAGATCATCGTCAAGAAGAACGCGCGGGTGCGGTACACGACGATCCAGAACTGGTCCACCAACGTCTACAACCTGGTGACCAAGCGAGCCGTCGCGCACGAGGGTGCCACCATGGAGTGGATCGACGGCAACATCGGCTCCAAGGTCACCATGAAGTACCCGGCGGTCTACCTGATGGGCGAGCACGCCAAGGGCGAGACCCTGTCCGTGGCCTTCGCCGGAGCGGGCCAGCACCAGGACGCCGGCGCGAAGATGGTGCACTGCGCCCCGCACACCTCGTCGACGATCGTGTCGAAGTCGGTGGCGAGGGGCGGCGGCCGCACGTCCTACCGCGGGCTGGTCCAGGTCCAGGAAGGGGCCTACGGCTCGCGGTCGACCGTGCGCTGCGACGCGCTGCTCGTCGACCAGATCAGCCGCTCCGACACCTACCCGTACGTCGACGTGCGCGAGGACGACGTCTCCATGGGCCACGAGGCGACGGTCTCCAAGGTCTCCGCGGACCAGCTCTTCTACCTGATGAGCCGTGGGATGACCGAGGAGGAGGCCATGGCGATGATCGTGCGCGGGTTCGTCGAGCCGATCGCCCGCGAGCTGCCGATGGAGTACGCCTTGGAGCTGAACCGGCTCATCGAGCTGCAGATGGAAGGGGCCGTGGGCTGACGATGGGTGTCACGCACCGCCAGCCCGGCGACGTCCGACCGGAGCAGATCTCCTCCTACGAGCTGGCCGATCACCCCGTGCCGCTGGGTCGCGAGGAGGCCTGGCGGTTCACGCCGCTGGCCCGCCTGCGCGGGCTGCACGACGGCACCGCCACCGGCGACGGCAAGGTCATCGTCGAGGTCGACGCGGCCCCCGAGCTGCTGGTCGAGACCGTCGACCGCGACGACGCCCGGCTGGGTCTCGCCGGGCCGCCCACCGACCGGGTGGCGGCTCAGGCGTTCGCGGCGTTCGAGCGGGCCACCGTGCTGACCGTGCCGGCCACCGCCGTCGCGTCCCGGCCCACGGTCGTCACCGTGACCGGAGACGGCGCCGGTGCAGCCGCGTACGGCCACCTGCTCGTCGACGCTCACCCACTGAGCGAGTCGGTGATCGTCCTGGAGCACATCGGATCGGCGACCTACGCGGACACCGTCGAGATCGTCGCCCACGAGGGCGCACAGGTGACCCTGGTGAGCCTGCAGGAATGGTCCGAGGACACGGTCCACGTGGGCAGCCACCGGATCCGGGTCGGTCGGGACGCTCGGGTCCGCCACATCGCGGTGACCCTGGGCGGCGACCTCGTCCGGCTGCACCCGGTCGTCGACTTCGCCGGGCCGGGCGGTGACGTCGAGCTGCTCGGTCTCTTCTTCGCCGACGCCGGTCAGCACCTCGAGCACCGACTGTTCGTCGACCACGCCGAGCCGCACTGCCGGAGCAACGTGGTCTACAAGGGCGCGCTCCAGGGCGCCGGTTCGCACACGGTGTGGATCGGCGACGTGCTCATCCAGGCCGAGGCGCTGGGCACGGACACCTACGAGATCAACCGGAACCTGGTGCTCACCGACGGCGCCCGAGCCGACTCCGTGCCCAACCTGGAGATCGAGACCGGCGAGATCGTCGGAGCGGGCCACGCGAGCACCACCGGTCGCTTCGACGACGAGCAGCTGTTCTACCTGCAGTCGCGCGGGATCACGGCACCGGAGGCCCGCCGGCTCGTCGTGCGGGGCTTCTTCGCCGACCTGCTCGCCCGGATCGGCATCGACTCCCTGGAGCAGCGCTTGCTCGCCGCGGTCGACGCCGAGCTCGCCCGGAGCGGCGCATGAACTACCTGCCTGCCTGCCCGCTGGCTGAGCTGGTCGAGGGCACCGCCACCCGCGTCGTCGTCGACGGGGTCGCCGTCTGCCTGGTCCGCACCGAGGGGGAGGTACACGCGATCGACGACATGTGCTCGCACGCCGACGTCTCCCTCTCGGAGGGGGAGGTCGACGGCCTCACCATCGAGTGCTGGCTGCACGGCTCCCGCTTCGACCTGGTGACCGGCCGACCGACCGGCCTGCCGGCCACCCGTCCGGTCCCCGTCTATCCCGTGAAGATCGAGGCCGACCAGGTCCTCGTCGACGTCACCGAGGAAGTGCTCTGATGGCCACGCTCGAGATCCGCGACCTGCACGTCAGCGTCGACACCGACGACGATCTCAAGGAGATCCTGCGGGGCGTCGACCTGACGGTCCGCGCGGGGGAGACCCACGCGATCATGGGTCCGAACGGGTCGGGCAAGTCGACTCTCGCCTACTCCGTCGCCGGACACCCGAAGTACCGGGTGACCCAGGGCTCGGTGACGCTCGACGGCGAGGACGTGCTCGCCATGAGCGTCGACCAGCGAGCCCGGGCCGGCCTGTTCCTCGCCATGCAGTATCCGGTTGAGGTTCCCGGCGTCTCGGTCTCCAACTTCCTGCGGACGGCGGCCACCGCGGTCCGGGGTGAGGCACCGAAGCTGCGCGAGTGGGTGAAGGAGGTGAACGCGGCCATGACGGCGCTGTCCATCGACCCCGCGTTCGCCCAGCGCAACGTCAACGAGGGCTTCTCCGGCGGGGAGAAGAAGCGGCACGAGATCCTGCAGCTGGAGCTGCTCCGGCCACGGATCGCGATCCTCGACGAGACCGACTCCGGCCTGGACGTCGACGCGCTCAAGGTCGTGTCCGAGGGCGTGAACCGGGTCCGAGCCACCGGCACCGTCGGGACCCTGCTGATCACCCACTACACCCGGATCCTGCGCTACATCACCCCCGACTTCGTCCATGTCTTCGTCGACGGGACGATCCGCGAGGAGGGCGGGCCGGAGCTCGCCGAGCAGCTGGAAGCCGAGGGTTACGAGCGATACGCCAGGGCGGCGGCGGGCGCGTGACCGTCGAGACCCACGGCCGCCTGGACGTCGCCCGGCTGAGGGCCGACTTCCCGATCCTCGCGCGCACCGTGCGCGGGGGGCAGCCGCTGGTCTACCTGGACAGCGCGGCAACCTCGCAGAAGCCGCTGCAGGTGCTGGATGCCGAGCGGGCGTTCTACCTGCAGCACAACGCCGCGGTGCACCGCGGGGCGCACCAGCTGGCCGAGGAGGCCACCGACGCCTACGAGTCGGCCCGTGCCACCGTCGCCGCGTTCATCGGGGCCGACCCCGGTGAGGTGGTCTTCACCAAGAACGCCACCGAGGCGATCAACCTGGTTGCCTACTCGATGTCCAACGCGGTCGGTCGCGGCGGCGACGCCGCCCGGTTCGCCGTCGGACCTGGGGACTCGGTGGTGGTCACCGAGATGGAGCACCACGCGAACCTGGTGCCCTGGCAGGAGCTGTGCCGGCGCACCGGCGCGACCCTGCGCTGGCTGGGCGTCACCGACGAAGGCCGGCTCGACCTGGATCGGCTCGACGAGGTGGTCGACAGGTCCACCCGGCTGGTCGCCCTGGTGCACCAGTCCAACGTGCTCGGCACGGTGAACCCGCTGGAGCAGCTCGTCCGGCGCGCCCACGACGTGGGAGCCGTCGTCCTGCTCGACGCCTGCCAGTCGGTGCCGCACCTGCCGGTCGACGTCGCCTCGCTCGGCGTCGACTTCCTCGCGTTCAGCGGGCACAAGATGCTCGGCCCGCTGGGGATCGGGGTGCTGTGGGGCCGCCGCGAGCTGCTGGAGGCGATGCCGCCGTTCCTGACGGGTGGCTCGATGATCGAGGAGGTCCACCTCGAGTGGTCCTCCTACGCCCCGCCGCCGCAGCGGTTCGAGGCCGGGGTGCCGGCGGCGGCGCAGGCGGTGGGCCTCGCGGCGGCGTGCGACTACCTCTCCGCCGTCGGGATGCCCCAGGTGGCCGAGCACGAGCGCGACCTCGTCGGGTACGCGCTCGACGGTCTGGCGGACGTTGCGGGCGTCCGGGTGATCGGGCCGGCGGGCACGCAGGGCCGAGGCGGGGCGGTCGCCTTCGTGGTCGACGGGATCCACCCCCACGACGTGGGGCAGGTCCTGGACGATCTCGGGGTCGAGGTCCGGGTCGGGCACCACTGCGCCTGGCCGCTGACCCGCCGGTTCGGCGTCACCGCCACGACCCGCGCGTCGTTCTACCTGTACAACGACCGGGCCGACGTCGACGCGCTGGTCGCCGGGGTGCACCGGGCCAAGGACTTCTTCGGGGTGGCCTGATGCAGCTGGAGTCCCTGTACCAGGAAATCATCCTGGACCACTACCGAAGCCCTCGCCGGCGCGGCCTGCGCGAGCCTTTCGACGCCGAGGTCCGCCACGTCAACCCCCTCTGCGGCGACGAGGTCACCCTGCGGATCCGGCTGGGGGCCGACCGCACCGTCGAGGACGTGTCCTACGAGGGGCTCGGCTGCTCGATCAGCCAGGCGTCCACCTCCGTGATGGCCGAGCTGGTGACCGGTCGGCCGTTGGCCGACGCCCTGGCGGCCGAGGAGGCGTTCCTGGCGCTCATGCACGCCCGCGGCGGGGAGCCGGCCGACGTCGACGACGAACGGCTCGGCGACGCGGTCGCGTTCACCGGAGTGTCGAAGTACCCGGCACGCGTCAAGTGCGCGCTGCTCGGCTGGATGGCGTTCAAGGACGCGGCGGCGCAGGCCGTCGGGATGAGGGAGCCGGCATGAGCGCGACCGCCCAGATCGACGAGCTCACCGAGGCGATGCGCGACGTCGTCGACCCGGAACTCGGGATCAACGTCGTCGACCTCGGCCTCGTCTACGGGATCACCGTCGACCAGAACAACGTCGCCGTCATCGACATGACGCTGACCAGCGCCGCCTGCCCGCTGACCGACGTCATCGAGGACCAGACCCGGGTGGCGCTGCACGAGCACGTCGACGACGTGCGGATCAACTGGGTCTGGATGCCCCCGTGGGGGCCGGACAAGATCACCGATGAGGGCCGCGAGCAGCTGCGGGCGCTGGGCTTCAACGTCTAGGACGACGTCGAGGACCTGGCTGAGGACGAGCCGTCGCCCCAGCTCAGCGGCAGATCTCGTGCTGGACCAGTCCGATCCGGGTTTGTCGGACGAAGTCCGCCGGGTCGATCCAGCGCAGGCAGCGCGGGCAGACGGCGTCGGCGTCCACGTGCAGCTCGTGGTGGGGGTCTCGCGGCCGGACACCAACGGAGTTGTCGGGCGCGCCCAGCAGCGAGCGCCACGCCCGGTCACCGACGCTGGTCGGTCCGACTCGTCGCATCTCCTCAGCGTGCACCACCCAGGTCAGGGATCGGTCACCGGCGGGCAACGAGTCGGTGACGAGACGCCGTCGGCTCGGCGCCGGTCCTACCCGAAGGTGTCGCAGCGTTCGATGTCGCCGGTGGAGAACCCCGTGGTGAACCACTGCTCGCGGTCCTGGGCGGAACCGTGGGTCCACGACTCGGGGTCGACGCGTCCGGTCGTGGTCTCCTGGATCCGGTCGTCGCCGACGGCGGCCGCCGCCCGCTGGGCCTCGCGGACCTCCTTCTCGGTGATCGCGACGTTGCCCCTGTCGTTGGCCAGCCGACCCCACACGCCGGCCAGGCAGTCCGCCTGCAGCTCCATCCGCACCGACAGGTCGTTGCGCTGCCTCGGGTTGGACTGCTGCAGCCGGCGCACCTGAGGCTCGATGCCCAGCAGCGTCTGCAGGTGATGACCGAACTCGTGGGCCAGGATGTACGCCTGCGCGTACCGGCCGCCGGCGCCGAACTGCTGCTGCAGCTGGGCGAGGAAGTCGATGTCGATGTACATGTGCTGGTCGGGCGGGCAGTAGAACGGGCCGACCTGAGACGAGGCAGCCCCGCACCCGGTCTGGACGCCCCCGCTGAAGAACGTCAGCGTGGGGCGCTGGTAGGGGCGGCCGAGCCGGGCGAACTCCGCCGACCACACCTCGTCGGTCTCGTTGTAGACCTTGATCAGGTAGCAGTCGTTGAACTGGTCGAGGGCGCCGTCGGCGTTGCACCGCTGGCTCAGCTGCTCGGTGGTCTCACCCTCGGTGCCGCCCTGGACGGCGCCCGGGGCCAGGCTGTTGAGGTCGATCCCGCCGCCCTGGCCCCCACCCAGCACGAGGGCGATGATCGTCACGATCACGGCCAGGATCCCGCCGCCACCGGCCATGGCCACCCCTCCGCCGCGGCCCCTGCGGTCGTCGACCCCGCTCACGTCGACGTTCTGATCATCGAACTGCATCCCGGTAGACTACGGCCGGCAGCGCTCCGAGCTGGGACATCGGCCGCCACGACCGCCCTCCCGTCCGCCGTCCGGAGACCCCGTGATCACCGCCACCGACCTCGAGATCCGCGCGGGCGCCCGCGTGCTGCTCGCGTCGGCGACCCTGCGGGTCGGCTCCGGCGACCGGATCGGCCTGGTCGGCCGCAACGGGGCGGGCAAGACCACCCTCACCAGGATCCTGGCGGGTGAGGGAGCCCCCGCCGCGGGACATCTCACCCGGTCGGGGTCGGTCGGCTACCTGCCGCAGGACCCGCGCACGGGCGACCTCGACGTCCTCGGGCGAGACCGGATCCTGTCGGCCCGCCGCCTGGACGACGTCCTGCGGCGGATGCGCGACACGGAGGGTCGGATGGCCAGCGCCGACGGGCGCACGGCCGAGGACGCGTTGCAGCGCTACGGCCGGCTGCAGGAGGAGTTCACCGCTGCCGGTGGCTACGCCGCCGAGTCGGAGGCGGCCCAGATCGCAGCCAGCCTGGGGCTGCCCGAGCGGGTCCTCGACCAGCCGCTGCGGACCCTCTCCGGTGGCCAGCGCCGGCGGGTCGAGCTGGCCCGGATCCTCTTCGGCGGCAGCGAGACCCTGCTGCTCGACGAGCCGACGAACCATCTGGACGCCGACTCGATCGGCTGGCTCCGCGAGTTCCTGCGCACGCACCGCGGCGGCCTGGTCGTCATCAGCCATGACGTCGGACTGCTGCAGGCGTGCGTGAACCGGGTGTTCCACCTGGACGCGAACCGGGCCGCCCTGGACGTCTACAACGTGGGGTGGACGACGTACCTGCAGCAGCGGGAGGCCGACGAGCGGCGGCGCAAGCGCGAGCGGGCCAACGCCGAGAAGCAGGCGGCGGCCTTGAAGGCGCAGGCCGACCGGATGCGGTACAAGGCCACGAAGGCCAAGGCCGCCCAGGGCATGGACCGGCGAGCCGATCGGCTGCTCGGGGGCCTCGAGGCGGTCCGGACCCGTGACCGGGTGGCCCGCCTGCGCTTCCCGGACCCGGCACCGTGCGGCCGCACGCCGCTCACGGCGACCGGGCTGTCGAAGTCCTACGGGTCGCTGGAGGTGTTCACCGACGTCGACCTCGCGGTCGACCGCGGGTCCCGGGTGGTGGTGCTCGGCCTCAACGGCGCGGGGAAGACCACCCTGCTCCGGCTGCTCGGCGGGGTCGAAGCGCCCGACACCGGCGTCGTCGAGGCCGGCCACGGCCTGCGCCTGGGGTACTACGCCCAGGAGCACGAGACCCTCGACACCCGGCGCAGCGTGCTCGAGAACATGCGTTCGGCCGCGGCTGACCTGCCGGACGTCGAGCTGCGCCGGGTGCTCGGTGGTTTCCTGTTCACCGGCGACGATGCCGACAAGCCGGCCGGCGTGCTCTCCGGAGGAGAGAAGACCAGGCTGGCGCTGGCGACCTTGGTCGTCTCCAGCGCCAACGTGCTGCTGCTGGACGAGCCGACCAACAACCTCGACCCGGCCAGTCGCGACGAGGTGCTGGCCGCGTTGCACACCTACCGGGGCGCCGTGGTCCTGGTGACCCACGACGAGGGGGCCGTCCAGGCGCTGTCGCCCGAGCGGGTGGTCCTGCTCCCGGACGGCGTCGAGGACCTCTGGTCGGCGGACTACCTCGATCTCGTCGCCCTGGCCTGACCGCCTCCCCGGCCCCGGGGCCTTCCGGTGGCCGACCGGCCGTGGTTGAGTGATCATGGCGTTGTCCGCACGAGGTTCTGGGAGGCTGCGATGGCCGAAGTCGGTAAGGGACGACGGGTGACCGGGGGAGAGCGAGACAAGCTGGCCGCCGACCTCCGCAAGAAGTACGAGGCCGGCACGAGCATCCGTGCCCTGGCCGCCGACACCGGCCGCTCGTACGGCTTCGTCCACCGGGTGCTCAGCGAGTCCGGGACCGCGCTGCGCAGCCGAGGCGGCGCGACGAGAGGCAAGCGCACCAAGTAGCCGGTGGTTGTCGGCACCGCCCGGGGCTGACCCCGACGGCGGGGCTAGGGTCGGAGCATGGCCGAGACGACGTCGCCGGTGGGCATCGAGAGCGGGTTCCGGGTCGAGGTCGACGACGGCGTGGCCACGGTCACGCTGAGCCGCCCCGACAAGCGCAACGCCCAGACCCCGCAGATGTGGCGCGACCTGGTGACCGCCGCGCAGGCCCTGCCGGAGACCGTGCGGGTGCTCGTCCTGCGGGCGGACGGTCCGTCCTTCTCGGCCGGGCTGGACCGCCGGATGTTCACGCTCGAGGGGATTCCGGGCGAGCCCACCTTCCTGGCGCTGGCCGGGCTCCCCGAAGCCGAGCTCGACGAGGTGATCGCCGGCTTCCAGGGGGCCTTCACCTGGCTGCGTGAGTCACCGTTCGTCACCGTCGCGGTGGTGCAGGGGCACGCCGTCGGTGCGGGCTTCCAGCTCGCCCTGGCGTGTGACCTGCGGCTGGTGGCCGACGACGTCCAGCTGGCCATGCGCGAGCCCTCGCTCGGGCTGGTCCCCGACCTGGGCGGGACCAAGCCGCTCGTGGAGCTGGTGGGCTACGCCCGGGCGCTGGAGATCTGCGCCACCGGCCGGTGGGTCGGCGCGGACGAGGCGGTGCGCACCGGGCTGGCCACGGCCGCGGTTCCCCTCGCCGAGCTGGACGACGCCCTCGCGGACCTGCTGGCCGCCCTGCTCGCACCACCGGCAGGCGCCGTGCGCGAGACGAAGGCGCTGCTGAAAGACGCGGCCGACCGTACGTACGGCGAGCAGCTGGCCGCCGAGCGGGCCGCCCAGCGCCACCGGCTCGTCGACCTCGCGCGGGCGGCCACCGAGGGCTGAGCGGGAACATCCGTCCCGCTCGGCCGGTTGACGGTGACGACTCGAGGAAGAGGAGTGCCCACCCGACATGTCGATGCCCCACGGTCCGTGGATGGTCTACCGGTCGTTCACCCGTGACGGCGACGTCAAGCGGCGCCTCGAGCCGGGCACGGCGAAACGCATCGTCGGCTTCGCCGGTCCGTACCGGCGCGAGATCGGCGCCTTCCTGGTCACCACCGTGCTGGGCGCGGCCGTCGTGGCCGTCACCCCGCTGCTCTTCAAGTGGATCATCGACAGCGGCGTCGGGGCCGGTCGATCCGACGTCGTCGTCCGGGGGGCGCTCTTCGTCGCCGGACTCGCCCTCGTCGACGCGGTGCTGGGACTGGTCGGTCGCTGGTACTCCTCCCGCATCGGCGAAGGACTGATCTTCGACCTGCGGACCAAGGTGTTCGAGCACGTCAACCGGATGCCGGTGGCCTTCTTCACGCGTACGCAGACCGGGTCGTTGGTCAGCCGGCTGAACAGCGACGTCATCGGCGCCCAGCAGGCGTTCACCTCGACCCTGTCGTCGGTGGTCTCCAACGCCGTGACCCTGCTCCTCGTGCTCACCTCGATGCTGGTCCTGTCGTGGCAGATCACCTTGCTGGTCCTGCTGTTGCTGCCGCTGTTCGTGCTGCCGGCACGGTGGATGGGGCGCCGGCTCGCGTCGATCAGCCGGGAGTCCATGCAGCTCAACGCGGCGATGAGCCAGACGATGACCGAGCGGTTCAACGTCGCCGGCGCCCTGCTGGTGAAGATCTTCGGGCGGCCCCGCGAGGAATCCAAGGGCTTCGCCGACAAGGCCGGCCGGGTTCGCGACATCGGGATCACCTCGGCCATGTACAGCCGGATCCTGTTCACCGCGCTCACCCTCGTGGCCGCGCTGGCCACGGCGATCGTCTACGGGGTCGGCGGCGTGCAGGCGGTCAACGGGCAGCTTCAGGTCGGCACCCTCGTCGCTCTGGCCGCGCTGCTGAGCCGGCTGTACGGCCCGCTGACGGCCCTGTCCAACGTGCAGGTGGACGTGATGACGGCGCTGGTCTCCTTCGAGCGGGTCTTCGAGGTGCTCGACCTGCCGCCGATGGTCGCCGACCGTCCCGACGCCGAGGACCTGCCCCCGGGGGCCGACGGGATCGAGTTCACCCACGTCGCGTTCCGCTACCCCTCAGCCGAGGAGGTCTCCCTGGCCTCGCTCGAGTCGGTGGCCGTGCTGGACGCGACGCCCTCGGCACAGGTGCTCGAAGACGTGTCGTTCCGGGTGGAACCGGGTGAGCTGGTCGCCCTCGTCGGGCCCTCGGGCGCGGGCAAGACCACGATCACCGCACTGGTGTCCCGCCTGTACGACGCGACCGAGGGGTCGGTGCGGGTCGGCGGTGTCGACGTGGGCGGGCTGACCCAGGACTCGCTGCACCGGGCGATCGGCGTCGTCACCCAGGACGCCCACATGTTCCACGACACGGTGCGCGCCAACCTGGTCTACGCCCGGCCCGAGGCCAGCGAGCGGCAGCTGGAGGAGGCGCTGCGCGCCGCCCAGATCTGGGACCTCGTGGACTCCCTTCCGGACGGGCTGGACACCGTGGTGGGAGACCGTGGATACCGGTTGTCCGGTGGCGAGAAGCAGCGGCTGGCCATCGCCCGGTTGCTGCTCAAGGCGCCGACGATCGTGGTCCTGGACGAGGCGACCGCGCACCTGGACTCCGAGTCCGAGGCCGCCGTCCAGCGCGCCCTGGCGACCGCCCTCAAGGGTCGGACGTCGTTGGTCATCGCACACCGACTGTCGACGATCCGCAACGCCGACCGGATCCTCGTCGTGGACGCCGGCCGGATCGTCGAGCGGGGCACCCACGACGAGCTGCTGGCCTCAGGCGGCCTGTACGCCGAGCTCTACCGCACGCAGTTCGCGACCCAGGAGAGCGGGAGCGCCGTCAAGGCCCCGGCCTAGCCGGACCGGGCCGTCCGGGTCAGACCCGGCGCTGCTCGGCGGCGGTGGCGAACAGGGCCGCGCCGCCCAGCAGCAGCAGGGCGACGCCGCCGGCGATGAGCGCCCGGATGATCGGGACGAACTCGACCGGCTTGAGCACCTCGAAGTTGTCCAGGTTCGCGTCGAAGGTCGAGACCAGGCCCTGGAAGCGCTTCATCGTGGTCGGGAAGCTCGTCAGCGCCGAGGCGGTCGTCGGGAAGTTCTGCGCGAGGAAGGTCTGCAGCTGGTCAGGCTGCATCTTCAGCTGCGTGGCGAGCGCGGGCAACATCGACGTCTGCATCTGCTCGCCCATCGCCCCGATCGTCGACAGGGTCTGCGTGGACTGGTCGACCAGAGTCTGGGTGTAGACGGGGGTCAGGTTCTTGTTCAGCTGGTCGGCGTCGGCGGCCTTGCCGGGGAGCGACAGCAGCAGCGGGGCCACGACCAGCGCGGCTCCGAGCAGCAGGGCGAGCACCGCGCCGGCCCGGGGGGTGAACCAGACCATGAGGCCGACGAGGATGCTGAGGATGCCGGCGGCGAGGAGTGACCACGGCACGGTCGTCGCGGGCAGGTTCGTCGTCGGGATCGCGTCTGCGGACTCGAACAGCGGGCGCTGCGCCTGCAACGTGTCGAGCAGGCCGCCGAACGCCGGCACCGCCTGAGGGATCGCCTTCATGCCGGCGTCCACGGCGGGGAACTGCTCAGTGACCATGCCGGCGAACTGCTCCTGCGTCATGCCCAGCTGCTGCGACATGGCGGGGGCCAGCTTGGTCTGGAACTCCTGGCTGACGGCGGTCAGGCCGGCGAGGTCCTGCCGTGCGGTGTCGATCGACTGCTGGGCCAGCAGCGGCCGGAAGTCATCGATCAGGCTCTCGAAACTCGGTCCGACCTTGAACAGGTTGCTCGCCAGGGTGAGCGCGATGAACACCAGCCCGACGACGATCATGAGGACCGACACGACCTTGCGGGGGAGTCCGGGCCCTCGTCTGGCCGGCTCGGCGGCGAGGGGCGAGGACATGGTCGACATCGCGGACACGATGACTCCTCCGAACGCTCGGGACGCTACGCGGGCACGCTGGCAGGATCCGGTGTGTGCGGACAGTGCCGAAAGGCCCCCGCGCGAGTGGCGACCCGCCAGCGCGGGGTCCGGCTACAGCGCGTGGAGCATGCCGCCGTCGACGGGCAGCATCACCCCGGTCAGGTAGGACGCCGCCGGCGACAGCAGGAACGCGGCCACCCGCCCGAACTCCTCCGGCCGGCCGTCGCGCCGCAGCGGGATCGCCGCGTGCGTGCGGGCGAGGTCGGCCTTGCTGCGGCCCGCGTCCAGGGCTCTGATCCGGTCGGTGCGGATCCGGGCCGGGAGCAGCCCGTTGACGCGGACCCCACGGGGCCCGAGCTCGGCGGCCATCTCCTTGGCGAGCATGGCCAGGCCGGGCCGCAGCCCGTTGGACACCGACAGGGCGGGAATCGGCTCGCGGACCGACGACGACAGCACGAAGAGCAGGGCGCCGCCGTCCGCCGGAAGCTCGCTGACCACGGCCCGCGCCACCCGCACAGCGCCCAGGAACACCGACTCGAAGGCGGCGCGCCACTGGTCGTCGGAGATGCGGTCGAGTCCACCCAGCGGCGGGCCGCCGACGCTCATCAGTGCGCCGTCGAGCCGCCCGAACCTGGCCATCGCCGCGGCGACGAGTCGCTCGGGCGCCGCGGCGTCGGCGTTGTCCGCCACCACCGCGAGGGAGTGGGTGGTGCCCAACGACTCGGCCGCCGCCCGCGCGCGGTCGCCGTCCCGCCCGGAGACCACGACCGAGGCCCCCTCGGCGACCAGGCAGTGCGCCGCGGCGAGGCCGAGACCTCCAGTCCCACCGGTGATCACGAACACCCGACCGTCCAGTCCCAGGTCCATGAACCCCATCCTGCCGGGTGCCACCCGGTCGTCACCGACGCCGCTACGGTTCGCGCTGTGGGTGAGCGGCTGGATCCGGTGGGGACCGTCTCGGGGTGGCTGGCGGCCACGGACTCGGTCAGCGTGCTGACCGGGGCGGGCCTCTCGACGGACTCGGGCATCCCTGACTTCCGGGGTCCGCAGGGGTTGTGGACCCGGGAACCGGGCGCGGAGCGGCTGTTCGACCTGCAGGCCTACGTGAGCGACCCCGAGCTGCGCCAGACCGCGTGGCGCCGCCGGCTGGAGCACCCCGCGTGGGAGGCCCGGCCGAACGCGGGGCACCTAGCCCTCGTCGACCTCGAGCGGACCGGCCGGCTGGTCGCGATCGTCACGCAGAACATCGACGGCCTGCACCAGGCGGCCGGCTCCGACCCGGCCCGGGTCATCGAGCTGCACGGCACGCTGCGCGAGGTCGCCTGCCTGTCCTGCGGCCGCCGGACGCCGATGGCTGAGGAGCTGGCCCGGGTGGCGGCCGGCGACGCGGACCCTCGGTGCCGCTCCTGCGCCGGCCTGCTGAAGTCGGCCACGATCTCGTTCGGGCAGCCGCTCGAACCCTCGACGTGGCGCGCTGCCGTCCGGGCCGCCCGCTCCTGCGCCCTGTTCCTGGCCATCGGCAGCTCGCTGCAGGTCAACCCGGCAGCCAGTCTCTGTGAGGTGGCCGTCGCCTCCCGGGCCCGGCTGGTCGTGATCAACGGACAGCCCACGCCCTACGACGGCCTGGCGTCGGCGGCCCTGCGCGACCCGATCGGCACGGTGCTGCCGACGATCGTCGCCGCGCTGCTCACGCGCTGAGCCTCGACACCCCATCCGGCGCCCGTCCGCCGCGCCTCGCCTGCACCTCCCGCCGGGCGAGGAGCACCCAGCCACCGACGGCCATCAGGGCGAAGAGCAGCCACTGCACGGCGTACGACAGGTGCGGGCCCGGGGTCAGCGTGGGTGCTTCGGTGGGCACGGGGGCGTCCGACGGCGCCGGCTGCTCGGACACCAGTTCGCCATACCCGTCGACGACCCGGTAGCCCAGGGCGGGCGCGAGGACGCCCGCGTTGAGGCTGAGCACCTGGCCCGGCGGCAGGTCGCCCGCGGTCCGTGCGGGCTCGGACACCCTGAGTCGGGCGACGACGACGACCTCGCCGGACTGGGGCGGCGGGACGTCGGGGCGGGTGCGCGCGGCGCCGGTCGCGGGGACGAACCCCCGGGCGACCAGCAACGCCGGCCCCTCGGCGGCCCGCAGCGGGGTGACGACCAGGTACCCGCTCCGGCCGCGGAACGACCGGTTCCGGACGAGGACCTCGTGCTCGGCGTCCCACCGGCCGGTCACCGACACCCGACGCCACTGCTCGCTCTCGGCGACGCGGCCCACGGGCACCGCGGCGAGCGGCTCGACGGGGCGGTCGATGTTGGCCCGGACGACCGCGTTGGCGGCTGACCGCTCACGTGAGCGGTCCAGCTGCCACTCCGAGAGCCGCAGGAACGCCGGCACCAGGACGAGGACGGCCACGGTCAGCGCGATCCAGCGGGGCGTCGCCAGGAACCGCAGCACGTCGGCGACGGTACCCGCGCCGCTCGGCGCCGAGGCGCTCGGGTCGCTGGCGCCACGTAGCATGGCCGGGTGCTGCTGGACACGTTCGGCCGGGTGGCGACTGACCTGCGGGTGTCGCTCACCGATCGCTGCAACCTCCGCTGCACCTACTGCATGCCCCCGGAGGGGCTGGACTGGCTGCCGTCGCCCGACCTGCTCACCGACGACGAGATCGTCCGGCTGGTCGGCGTGGCGGTGTCGCTGGGCGTGACCGAGGTCCGGTTCACCGGCGGCGAGCCGCTGCTCCGGCGGGGTCTGGTCGACATCGTCACCCGGACCGCCGCACTCCGGCCACGTCCGCGGCTGTCCGTGACGACGAACGGCATCGGGCTGGCCCGGATCGCCTACGACCTGAAGGCCGCCGGGCTGGACCGGGTGAACGTCAGCCTGGACACGCTGGACCGCGAACGGTTCGTCCGGCTGGCCCACCGCGACCGGCTGGACGACGTCGTCGAGGGGCTGGCGGCTGCCGACGCCGCCGGCCTGCGCCCCGTGAAGGTCAACACCGTGCTCATGCGTGGGGTGAACGACGACGAGGCGCCTGCCCTGCTGCGCTGGTGCCTCGACCGGGGGTACGAGCTGCGCTTCATCGAGCAGATGCCGCTGGACGCCCAGCATGGCTGGACCAGGTCGGCGATGGTGACCGCGGACGAGATCCTCGCCGCGCTGACGGCTGGCTACGCCCTGACGCCCGAGCGCGCGGACACCCGGGGCAGTGCTCCCGCCGAGACGTGGCTGGTCGACGGCGGGCCGGGGCGGGTCGGGGTCATCGGCTCGGTCAGCCGCCCGTTCTGCGCGGCCTGCGACCGGGTCCGGCTCACCGCCGACGGGCAGATCCGCAACTGCCTGTTCGCCCGTGAGGAGTCCGACCTGCGCCGACCCCTTCGCGCCGGCGCCAGCGACGCCGAGCTCGCCGAGGTCATGCTGGCGAGCCTGTGGGCGAAGAAGGCCGGGCACGGCATCGACGACGCGTCGTTCCTGCAGCCGGTGCGGCCGATGTCGGCCATCGGCGGCTGACCTCCCCGGGCGGTCCGCTCGTACGGTCCGGGCCCGGAAGAGGCGATGCCGGACGGCCACGGGGGAAGCCATCCGGCATCGCGTCTCGGGCGTCGCAACCGGGGGACCGCGACGTCCGCCGCGCAGTCTGGCACGACCGCCGTCGCCCGTTCGGTGAAACCGGGGGGTGGATTCACCCGTCCGGGTCGGCACCCGACCCGACGGCCGGTCGTCGGTCGTACAGCCGGGTCGTCAGCCCCTCGTCGATGATCCGCTCGCGGCCGGCGTTGGCGAAGACGACCGAGACGTACGGCAGGACGACCGCGCCGACGACGAGCACCCAGCGCAGCGGACCCGGGACGACGATCGCCCCCAGGAAGCAGGCGGTCCGCACGCCCATCGAGATGAGATAGCGCTTGGTCCGCCGGTCGAGGTCGGCCGACATCGACGTCTGGGCCCCGGTGATCGTGTACACCGGAGTCCGGATCGATCGGTCGGCCATGTCACGTCCCTGTCCTCGTCGGGGCGCACCCGCGTGCGTCCCCCACGGTACGTCCGATGGCGCGGTCCGGCACCCCTGCCGGATGGGCGATCATGGCAGTGGCTGACTGCCGCGGAGGAGGAGCGATGAGCAACCGAACGTACCGGCTGACCGAGATCGTCGGCACCTCGGAGGAGAGTGTCGACGCGGCGATCCGCAACGGGATCGCCCGCGCCGCGCAGACCCTGCGTCACCTCGACTGGTTCGAGGTGACCGAGATCCGCGGGCAGATCGTCGACGGGGCGGTGAGCCACGTCCAGGTCGGGATGAAGGTGGGCTTCCGACTCGAGGACGCCTGACCGGGCGCCCCTCGCCGAGAGAAGGGCTCAGCTGGCCCGGCTGACCGTGGACATGTTGAAGCCGTCGATGAGCACGGCCGGCATGGCGGTACGCGTGAAGAAGTCGTTCCACTCGCGCGGCAGGGCGAGCTGGGTGCCAGACGCGGAGACGATCCGCCCGAGCAGGTCCACCGGGCTCTCGTTGAACCGGAAGTTGGTCGCCGCACCGACGACCTCGCCACCGTCGACGACGTAGACCCCGTCGCGGGTGAGCCCGGTGAGCAGCAGGGTCTGCGGGTCGACCTCCCGGATGTACCACAGGCAGGTCAGCAGCAGCGCCGGTCCGTCGGTGCCTGCGACCAGGTCGTCGGTGCCGCCGACCCCGCCCGGGACGTCGAGCACCAGGTTGTCCACGGCGGGGGTCACGGGGAGGCCGGTCAGGTCGGCGGAGAACCGGGTCTGCAGCAGAGCAGCCAGCCGCCCCTCGTCGACCCAACGGGTGGGACCAAGAGGCAGGCCGTTGTCGAAGACCGAGGAGGCCGCGCTGGAGGCCGGGGTGAGCACGAACGGCTCGCACTCGAGCCCGGGGTGGGCGGGGTCGCTGCGCAGGGTCACGGGGCGCTCGGCGAGGCGCTCACCCACCCGAGTCCCTCCACCCGCCCGGCTGAAGACGGTTCGCCCGTCGTGGGCCTCGCGAGCCGACGCCGACCAGTAGAGGTAGATGAGCAGGTCGGCGACGGCGCAGGGCGGCAGGATCGTGTGGTGCCGGCCGGGGGCCATCTCGACGGTTCGCGCCGACCATCCGAGCCGGCGGACGATCTCGTCGTCCAGGGCGACGACGTCGACGTCCCGGAAGTGCCGGGTGTACTGCCCCACCCAGGTCGACCGGGTGCGCTCGTGCGACTTGCCGGTCACCTCGACCTTGCCTGTGGGCTGGACGTGCCGGAGCCGCAGGCCGGCGGAGCTGCCCAGGTAGGTGGTCACCAGGTCGTGCTCGGCGAAGCCGAAGAGCTCGCGCTGCTGCGCCCGGGCCCGGACGAAGACCTCCCCGAGCGCCGGCGAGAAGGTCTCGAAGACCGCCGTGGAGGTGACCTCCGCAGGCTCGGCCCAGTCCGCGGAGACCCTGCCCGGGACGAACGGCCGGGCGTCCTCGGCCGGGCCGGCCGACCGGGCCGCCTCCTCGGCCTGGGCGACCAGGTCGGCGACCCGGTCCAGGGCCACGCTGCTGCGCGACACCACACCCGCCGCGGTTCCCTCGGCGCCGTCCACCGTCGCGATGACGGTGAGCGTCCGCTGGCGCATGTCCCCGTTGGTGGTGAGGGTGTTCCCGGCCCAGCGCAGGTTCGCGCTGCTGGACTCCTCGGCGATCACGACACAGCCGTCCGCGGTGGACGCCTGCAGCGCCCGCTCGACGAGCTCCTGGGGGTTCACCGGCCGGCCTCCTGCACCGTGTTGAGGATGCGCACCTGCCGGAACAGCGTCGTGGGGCAGCCGTGGCTCACCGCGGCGGTCTGGCCCGGCTGGGCCTTCCCGCAGTTGAAGGCGCCGCCCGCGACGTAGGTCTGCGGGCCCCCGAGGGCGTCCAGCGACCCCCAGAAGTCGGTGGTCGTGGACTGGTAGGCGACGTCCTTCAGCTGGCCCGCGAGCCGGCCCCCCCGGATCCGGAAGAACCGCTGCGCGGTGAACTGGAAGTTGTACCGCTGCATGTCGATCGACCAGCTCTTGTCACCGACCACGAAGATGCCGTCGTCGACACCGGCGATCAGCTCCTCGGTGGAGGGCCCGCCGGGCTGCGGCTGCAGGGAGACGTTCGCCATCCGCTGGACGGCGACATGGCCCGGGGAGTCGCCGAAGGCGCAGCCGTTGGACCGGTCGAAGCCCTTCAGCCGGGCCATGTTGCGGTCCAGCTGGAACCCGACGAGGGTCCCGTCGCGCACGATGTCCCACTGCTGGGCGGCGACTCCCTCGTGGTCCCAGCCGACGGTCGCCAGGCCGTGCGGCGCGGTTCGGTCCCCGGTCACGTGCATGAGCGGCGAGCCGTAGCGCAGCACCCCCAGCTGGTCGAACGTGGCGAACGACGTCCCTGCGTAGTTGGCCTCGTAGCCGAGCGCCCGGTCCAGCTCGGTCGCATGACCGACCGACTCGTGGATCGTCAGCCACAGGTTCGAGGGGTCGATGACCAGGTCGTAGCTGCCGGATTCGACCGAGGGAGCGACCAGCTTCTCGGCCAGCAGCTCGGGAACCTCGGCGAGCTCGGCGTCCCAGTCCCAGCCGTGGCCGCCGAGCAGGTACTCCCAGCCTCGCCCGGTGGGTGGGGCCAGGGTGCGCATGGTCTCGAAGGCGCCGCTGGCCCGGTCGACCGCGACGGCGGTGAACTCCGGTTCCAGGCGAACCCGCTGCTGGGTCGTCACCGTGCCGGCGAGGTCGGCGTAGAACGCGCTCTCGCGGACGGCGTACACGCTCGCGTCGACGTGGTCGACCCCGGGCGCCCCGAGCAGGGCCCGGCTCCACCGCTCCAGCACCGCGGCCTTCTCGGGTTCCGGCACCGCCAGGGGGTCGATGTCGTACGAGGACACCCAGACCACGTCGGCATAGACCGGTTCCGGTGCCAGCTCGACGCGCTCGGTCGACAGCGGGCGGCTCAGCCGGGCGAGCGCGACCGCCCGCTCGGCGCAGGCGGCCGCGTCGTCGGTCGTCAGCTCGCCGACCGAGGCGAAGCCCCACGACCCGTCGTGGACCACGCGGACGCCGAGACCGAGGTCCTCGTCGTCGGACGTCCCCTCCAACCGGGCGTCGCGCAGGCGCACGGTCTGGCTGCGGATCCGCTCGACCCGCACGTCCGCGTGCTCCGCACCGAGCTCGCGGGCCCGACCCAAGGCTGCGTCGGCCAGCCGGCGCAGGGGACGGTCGAGGAACTCCTCGTCGATGGGGTGACTCATCACGTCCCTCCCCGGACGTCGAGAACCAGCTTGCCGACGCTCCGCCGGGACAACAGGTCCTCGTGAGCCAGCCGGGCCTGCGCCAGCGGGTACCTCCCACCGATGACCACCCTCAGCCGCCCGGCGCGCAGCAGTCCGAACAGGTCGTCCAGGGCGGTGTGCATCATCTCGGGACGGGCGAAGCAGTGCGCCAGCCAGAAGCCGGCGACGGTGGTCGACCGAGCCATCAGCTCCCCGGGCTGCACCGGCGTGGCAGGGGTGCGGGAGGCCATCCCGAACGTGGCCAGCCGGCCGAACGGCGCCAGGGACCGCAGGCTCTCGTCGAAAACCGCCCCCCCGGTCATCTCCAGGACGACGTCGACCGGGTGGCCGCCGTTGGCCTGGCGCAGCCGGGCGCGCAGGCCCTCCGGTGCGGCGTCGACCGCCTCGTGCGCACCGAGCTCGAGAGCCAGCGCCCGCTTCTCCTCCGTCGAGGCCGTCGCGATGACGCGCCCCGCTCCCCACCGTCGAGCCAGCTGCACGGCCACCGTGCCCACGCCCCCCGCTGCCGCGTGCACGACCACGCTCTCGCCGGGGCGCAGCCGGGCCGTCGTGCGGAGCAGATGCCACGCGGTGGCGCCCTGCACGATCATCGCCAGCGCCGAGGCGTCGTCGATGTCGTCCGGCAGGTCGTACGTCGTTGCCGGGTGGGTCAACGTCCGCTCGGCGTACCCACCGGTCGCCGCGACCGCGAGGACCCGGCGGCCGTCCTCGGTGCGGCCGACCACCTCGGAGCCGGGCACCAGCGGCAGGGCCTGCCGCGCCAGGTAGCTGTCCTCGGTCTGGTGCGTGTCGGCGTAGTTGACACCGGCCGAATCGACGTCGACCAGGAGCTGACCGGGACGCGGCGACGGGTCGGGCATCTCCACCAGGTGCATGACCTCGGGTCCGCCGAACTCGGTGATCTGGATCGCCCGCACGGCAGCGACCTTAGCCCGCCGACCGGTTCCGCATACCGACGAGTAGCCACTAGCGTCGCCGGGACGGACGCGGGTCCGGGCACGACTGGTCGACGTCGGGAGGTCGGGATGGCTCGGTCCGTCCTGGTGACCGGGGGCAACCGCGGGATCGGGCTGGCGGTGGCCCGCGCGTTCGCCGCCGCGGGGGACCGCGTGGCCGTGACGTCCCGCAGCGGGGAGGCACCCGACGGCCTGGTCGCCGTGGCCTGCGACGTGACCGTGCCGGACCAGGTCGACACCGCGTTCGCCGCCGTCCAGGAGGCGCAGGGGCCGGTCGAGGTGCTGGTCGCCAATGCCGGGATCACCCGGGACACCCTGCTGCTGCGGATGTCCGAGGACGACTTCACCGAGGTGCTGGACACCAACCTGACCGGCGCCTACCGAGTGGCCAAGCGGGCTGCGAAGGGCATGCTGCGTGCCCGCTGGGGCCGGCTGATCTTCGTGTCCAGCGTGGTCGGGATGCTCGGCTCCGCAGGCCAGGCGAACTACGCGGCGTCGAAGGCCGGGCTGGTCGGCCTGGCCCGCTCGCTGGCCCGCGAGCTCGGCTCGCGCGGCATCACCGCCAACGTGGTCGCGCCCGGTTTCGTCGACACGGACATGACGCGGGCGCTGGACGAGGAGCGCGCCGCGCAGATCCTCGCCCAGGTGCCGCTGGGGCGGTACGCCACGGTCGAGGAGGTCGCGGGCGCCGTGCTGTTCCTGGCGTCCGACGCCGCGGCCTACGTCACCGGGGCGGTGCTGCCGGTGGACGGCGGCCTGGGCATGGGTCACTGAGGGTCACTGAGGGTCACTGAGGGTCACTGAGGGTCACTGAGGGCCACTGAAGCACCGAGAGTCACTCACGGATCGGATGACGATGGAGGCGGGCGGCAGCTGATGGGCATCCTCGACGGCAAGCGGGTCCTGGTCACGGGGGTTCTCACCGACGCCTCGATCGCGTTCCACGTGGCCCGGCTGGCCCAGCAGGAGGGCGCGACCGTCGTGCTCACCTCCTACGGCCGGGTGCTCAACCTCACCCGCCGAATCTCCGCGCGGCTGCCCGAGCCGGCGCCCGTCGTCGAGCTGGACGTCACCAGCGAGGCCGACCTGGCGGCCCTGGCCGATCGGGTGCGCGAGCACGTCGACGGCCTGGACGGCGTCCTGCACTCCATCGGGTTCGCACCGGAGGCCGCGCTCGGCGGCAACTTCCTGCACACCGAGTGGCCGGACGTCGCCACCGCGCTCCAGGTGTCAGCCTTCTCGCTGAAGGCGCTGGCCGTCGCCGCCCTGCCGCTCATGCCCACCGGGGGGGCGGTCGTCGGCCTGGACTTCGACGCGACCGTCGCGTGGCCGAAGTACGACTGGATGGGCGTGGCCAAGGCGGCGTTCGAGTCCACGGCGCGCTACCTGGCGCGCGACCTGGGGCCGAAGGGCATCCGGGTCAACCTGGTCGCGGCGGGCCCCATCAGGACCATGGCGGCCAAGTCGATCCCCGGGTTCGAGGAGTTCCAGGGGGTCTGGGAGACCCGCTCGCCGATCGGCTGGGACCTGTCCGATCCCGAGCCGGCCGCCCGCGCGTGTGTGGCCCTGCTGTCGGACTGGTTCCCCAAGACGACCGCCGAGATCGTCCACGTCGACGGCGGCGTGCACGCCATGGGGGCCTGAGCAGCCCCCGAGGAGCGCCCCGGTTCGGCATGATGGCGGCCGTGGCACCCTCCGACCGCCCGGCCGCCGTGGTCGCGCGTCGGCTGTACCGGGGCCTCGGGCTGGTCGCCCTGGTCCTGGTCGTCGGCACGGTCGGGTACGTGATGCTCGGGTTCCCCCTGATCGACGCGGCCTACCAGGCGGTGACGACGGTCACCACGATCGGCTTCCGCGAGGTGGTGCCGTTCGGGACGTCGGAGAAGATCTTCACGATGGTCTACGCGCTGACCGGAGTCGGCGCGATCCTGTACACGCTCACGACGCTGCTGGAGACGCTGGTCGAGGGCCACCTCGGGGACCTGTGGGGGAGAAGGCGCATGGAACGCGACATCGACCGGCTGACCGGGCACACGATCGTCTGCGGGTGGGGTCGCGTGGGACGAGCGGCCTCCCACCAGATGGCCAAGGCGGGTCAGCGGGTCGTGGTCGTCGACCTGAGTGCCGACCGGCTGTCCGACTGTCCCTACCCGCACATCCACGGGGACGCGACGCTCGACCAGGTCTTGCGACGCGCGGGGATCGAACGAGCGCGCACCCTGGTGGCGGCGGTGGAGAACGACGCGACCTCGGTCTACGTCGTGCTCTCCGCCCGGGTGCTCGCGCCGGGGCTGACCGTCATCGCCCGCTCGCGCACCGACGACGGGACGAAGAAGCTCGAGCGCGCCGGTGCGGACCGCGTGGTGAACCCGCAGCGCATCGGCGGAGACCGGATCGCGGCCTTCGCCCTGCAGCCGCACGTGGTGGACTTCCTCGACGTGGCGATGCGGGACAGCGGGGTGGAGTTCCGGATGGAGGAGGTCACCGTGGGCCC
>Ga0209798_10000374_pt1 | contig 26306 bp, 33 predicted proteins | sample DOMMetBare3Fresh_FD_187475 | JGI IMG/M metagenome (GOLD analysis project Ga0209798, IMG submission 187475) | Wetland sediment microbial communities from St. Louis River estuary, USA, under dissolved organic matter induced mercury methylation -... | ecosystem: Environmental > Aquatic >... | reverse complement strand
TTGGAGAATCAGAACGAGGATTAACAGCTGAAAACTACTACCTGGGGTGGGTCAATTTTGGACGCCGATGGTGGGTCAATTTTCAAAGCCGATTGACAGTCCTTTCTATCAATGCCACGCTTTTTAAACTGCCGATCCATGATCAACAACCCCCAGCCATCAGGCAACGAATCGGCAAACAGGCCAAACGTGGCAGATATCATCCGCCGTGGATCAAGTTGAAAACTCCGTTTTTCGACCGGAAGTTCAAATGGTGAAAGCTCGATGCCACGTTTCACCCAAGCGTCATCGTACTCAAAAACCGTTGTTACGCCGGTTGTCGCCAGTCGTCCCACCGGGTTGAGAGTGTCACCATGATCATACAGTACGTCAATTTCACGATATTTCACGGACTCTTCTCCTGCCACGTTGGCGCGGTTTGATAGTACTCATTTTTTTTAGCTCGGCGATGGTTACTTGCTTTTCGGGGGGGGCAAAAGCTGTTACCAGAAGATCAAGTACACCAAGAGCAGCAAAGACCTTCATCTGTGTATCGGTTGAACCGGAGCCGTTTTTTTCAAGTCTTAAGAGGGATGATCTGCTTACTCCGGATCGCGTGGCAAGTTCTTCCAGTGTCATTTCCTGGTTGAGCCGGACGGTTTTGACATATTTTGCCAAAGCTAGCAGGGCTTCCTGTGGCGTATGTTGCAGTGTGATGGTTCTCATGGGGGCACTATATAGTTTTTATAATAAGGTGTCTAATATAAAACTATAGTTACAAATAATAGTATAAAGTCTCAAATATGGTGTTTTATGTGTTGGCTGCCTTGGTGTGTAGGAAGTGATTCAGGGGGGGCGGGGTCGGGTGGTTAAAGGCGTTACACCGGTTGTGGTTACAAGACAAAAAAAAGACCTGCGCGGCTGTGGGAGCCGGACAGGTCGGAATCTGTGTAAATAGGACGTAAATTTATGCGGTCTGCGGTCATTTGCAAGACCTGTGTGTTGTGTTTGAAAATATTTATCTTTAAGTGATTTGTACGCATGTACGGTTTCATGCTTTAATTCGTTCAACACCTTTGATTCTGCCAAGTTTCTTGTCAAATGTTGCCAACCGTAATTGGTTGCGGCTAGACTCTGCCAGAATAAGACAATCTGAAAAATCTGCAGAGTGTTGGCGAAACAGTGAAACAGCCACGTTAAAGCATTCGGGGGATTGAAGATGAAACTGCGGATGATTTTGCAAATGCTCTAACACCGTTCCGATGGCTAATTTATCAAAGTGATATGCAGATTCAAGTACCCACACAACTTCGACCTGAACAATCTGAGGCACATACAAAATACCGTATGTTTCAAGCAACGATCTTGCTGCCAGCATTTGCTCTGCAGCTCCAGGATCGTCTATGAGAATACGAACCAGGACATTAGTATCAACGGAAATCACAGATTGCCACCCCGCATACGAATGGCGTATTTCATTTCATCAAGACTTACGGATTGTGATGCACGCAATATACCTGCTGCGGGAGTCAATGCTGCTTTTTGTTCAGCAGTTGTCGCTGTTGGTAAAAGTGTAAGGAGAGCGCGTGATTTGCCTTTAAATGGCAAGGGGAATTTCTCCAACGCATGTATGTGCCCCTTATGGTCTATCTCCACCTCAATTGTCTGCAACATAGGATGTCTCCGTGATTATTTTAAGTTTTTTTGTAATTGCTGTTGGACTGTTGAAAATTTGGACCGGGCGCATGCCATGAGCCTCTATGGTAAAAACCTTGCCCAGAACTGAGTCAAAAAGGGTGGCATTCGTGAGTTCGATCTACGTTATTGGAATGCTTTCAAAGGTTTTTTAATTTTTATGAAAATATCGCTAAAAGTCAAGTGGTTTCAAAATATTGAAAGGCAGCAGACTCGCTCTGACTGGGCTAGAGATCGTCTCCGGTGGTGGTCATTACCAGCTTGCCGTGCTTGACCCCCTTGACGCTGATCAGTTCATGGGCGATCTGTTTGATCTTGCTGACGGTGGAACGGATGACCAGCACTTCCAGGCAGTTGTGGGGGTCGAGATGGATGTGCAAGGCCGAGATGATTTCCGAATGGTGTGAGTGCTGATGTTCGGTCAGCTTGTCCGACAGATCCCGTACATGATGGTTATACACCAGCGTAACCGTGCCGACCGCCTGCTGATCTTCCGAGCCGAGACGCTCTTCCACCAGCGAAGCCCGAATCAGATCGCGGATCGCTTCGGAACGGTTGATGTAGTGCTTCTGCTCGATCAGTTGATCAAAATTCTGCAGTAACTGCTCATCCAGCGATATGCCAAACCTGACGGTTGTTCCCATGTTGCTTCCCCCTGTGAATGTTGGAACGGTTATACGGGATGACAGCATCGCCGATCTTAAATCTTGTGTCAACATTCTCGCGATTTGTGCTATGGTCACGCTCATTGCGGTAGTTCCGCAGTAACAATGCGAAGACAATTCCCGTGAGACCATGAAACAGAAAACGCCCCCACCACGTTCCACCAGTCATTTTACGAAAAAACGCTCCGTCAAGGCCGGTCTTCCTCCCGGCAGCCTGGTGCATATCGGCGATCTGCCGCCGGAAGCGGCGTCGATCAGCTTCATGCAGTACGATGCCGAGCAGTTTGAAGAGCTGCAGTTCGGATCGGTTGAAGCGTGTCTCGATCATTTGCAGCAGCATGTGACCGGCCAGGTGGTGTGGGTGAATGTGGAAGGGGTTCACAATGTTGAGCTGATCCGCAATCTGGGTGAATACCTGGGGTTGCATCCGCTGGTGCTGGAGGATCTGGTCAATACGATTCAGCGGCCAAAGATCGAAGATTACGGCAGCTACCTCTTCATGGTGCTGCGAATGCTTAAAACGGCTGAGCAGGGGCACTTCAGCTCGGAACAGCTGGCGGTGATCATTACCAGCCGGGCGGTCTTCACCTTTCAGGAAGCGCTGAACGGCGATGTATTTGATGCCATTCGATCCCGTATCCGGGCTGCCAAGGGGAGAATCCGTTCCATGGGGGCGGATTACCTCGCCTATAGCTTGATCGATGCGGTGGTGGATGGCTATTTTGGTGTGCTGGAAAATACGGGTGAGGAAATCCTGGCGATTGAAGATCGCTTGGCGCTGGAGCCGGACCGTTCCATTCTGCAGAATATCAACGGTATCAAAAAGGAAATTATCTATCTGCGCAAGGCGGTCTGGCCGCTGCGTGAAGCGCTGAGCTTTCTGGAGCGGGGTGACAGCGAGCTGATTCAGGAGGGGACGCGGCTGTTTTTCCGCGATGTGTACGATCATACCATTCAGGTGATAGATACGGTTGAGACCTACCGCGATCTGTTGTCGGGGATGCTCGATCTCTATCTCTCCAGCATCAGCAATCGCACCAACGAGATCATGAAATTCCTGACCCTGGTCGGTACGATCTTCATGCCACTCACCTTTCTGGTGGGGGTTTACGGGATGAACTTCAAACATTTGCCGGAGCTGGAATGGTACTATGGCTACCCGATTTTATGGGCGTTCATGATTCTGCTTTCCGTGGCAATGGTGATCTATTTTAAACGAAAAAGGTGGCTCTAGACGATGACAAATCTGGCTTTGAAGTGGGCACTCAACTCGCTGGCGCTCTTTGTGGTGATGAAACTGGTGCCGGGGATTCATATCGACAAATTTACGGCGCTCCTGATGGCAACCCTGGTGATCGGGTTCTTGAACACCTTTGTGCGGCCGATTCTGGTGCTGTTGACTCTGCCGGTTACCTTCATGACGCTGGGGCTGTTTACTCTGGTGATCAACGGCATTATCTTTTACCTGGCTGCCCACCTGGTGTCCGGTTTCCGGGTGGATGGATTTGGTGTCTCATTGTTGGCGGCCATACTTTTCAGCTGTATCAGTTTCGTACTTTCACTGGTCTTCAGGACCAAATAACCTTTTGACAGGAGGTTGAAGATGAAATCAATGATGCTGTCTGCTGCCGTTGCTCTGCTTCTGTTGGCGGGATGTGCTACGGTCGATCAGAAAATCTCGCTCGATTACCGCCAGGTGGATCGTTCCTTTGGACGTCATCTGGCCCCGATCACCCTTGCCCGGACAGCTTCCCCGCCGACTAAGCGAAACGAACGCGGCGACTGGATGGTGGGGGAGCTCAACAATGCCAACGGTGTTCTTCAGGCGCACATTCTGGCAGACCGCTCGGTGGAGGAGTGGATCACGGAAGCGTTGCAGCTGGAGTTGCAGTTGCTGGGGTATACGGTCTCGTACCGCGCTCCCTTGCCGGCTGATGTCGTGTACGGTGTCAATTTATCCAATATCACCAACACGCTGGAGATCAATCAGGGGATCGTGACCGACGATGCCCGCCACGAGTTGAAGTTCAGCATCGATCTCTATTCCCGTGGCGCCAGAGTGAAATCGTTTGTGGTCTCATCCAAGGACAAAACTACCGTTCCCCTTTCCGCTTCACGGGAAGAGCTGGAAAAAATCATGCGCTCTTCGTTGCAGGATGCCATGCTGCAGATTATCCCCGAGATTATCAAGCTGACCGAAGCAAAGTGAAGCCAGGCACTCTCGGCACTTTTCTGCGCGAAACCGTCATCAGGCACGAACTGTTTCAACCTGGTGATACGCTGGTGGTCGGCTTTTCCGGTGGCGCCGATTCCATGGCGTTGTTGCATCTGCTCCACTCTCTGGCGGGATTTGATCTGATGCTGGTGGCGGCCCATCTGAACCATTCGTTGCGGGGGGAGGAGTCTGACGGCGATCAGCGCTTTTGCCGGGAGGTTGCCCGTAACCTGGGGGTGACGTTTGAATGCGAGCAGGTTGATCTGCGTTGTCAGGCTGCAGAAAACGGAGATAATCTTGAAGATGCCGGCCGGCAGGCGCGAATTGCGTTTTTCGACCGGCTGCAGCAGCGCTACCAGGCCCGGGCCGTGCTGCTGGCGCACCATGCCGATGATCAGGCTGAAACGGTGCTGATGCGGCTTCTGCGTGGTTCCGGGAGCAAGGGGTTGGCAGGGATCAGTTATCGCAATCAACGTGGCTATCTCAGGCCGCTGCTGCAGGTGACCCGGAACGAAATTCTGGCCTATCTGGCCGAACATCAGCTGAATTGGCGGGATGACTCCAGTAATAACGACTGCAGCTACTTGCGCAACCGGATTCGCCACGAGTTGCTGCCGCTGCTGGAAGGGTACAATCCGGCCATCCGGCAGCGCCTGGCAGCCAATGCCGAACTGTTTAGCGATGATGAAGATCTGCTCCATTCCCAGGCGCTGCAGTCGGTTGATGCTCTCTGTTGCACGACGGATAGCGCTGTTTCGTGCCCGATACCGGAGCTGTTCCAGCGGCATCGCTCCCTGGTGCGCCGTTGCATCAGGATTATGTATCAACGCTGTTGCGGAACGCTGACCGGTTTGGGACAACAGCATGTGGATCAGGTCATGGCCATCTGTCTGACTCCCCACCCCCATTCCTCCTGCGCGCTTCCCCACGGGGTGGTTGCCAGCCGGGAGTATGATACCCTGGTACTGGCCCGGCGTGGTTCGCTCGCTGCAGAGGTGGGTGAACATACCGTGACGGGGGAGGGGGATTATCGCTTGTGGAACGGCATGGAATTGACCGTGTCGCTTGGTCAGCCGGCGTGGTGGTCTCACCAGCCAGACCCGGATACGATCGTGGTTGATCTGGAGCGTGTGCCGTTCCCCTGGACGGTGCGAACCTTTCAGCCGGGTGATCGGTTGCAACCGCTTGGCATGACCGGAAGCAAAAAGGTGAAGGATATTTTGATCGATGCCAAAATACCTTTGTCGCAGCGGCGCACCGTTCCTCTGCTGTTCAGCGGCGAGACACTGATCTGGCTGGCAGGGCTGCGCATGTCGCAACTGGCGGCGCTACACCCAGCTTCAACTGCCGTTGCCAAAGTTTGTTTGAAACAACAACACCGATAAGGAGATGACTCAATGACATTGATCGAAGTTGCAACCAAGAATGCACCGGAAGCGATTGGACCGTATTCCCAGGCCATCCAGGCGGGGGGACTGATGTTCTGTTCCGGGCAGATACCGCTTGATCCGGCAACCGGTGCGGTAGTGGAGGGGGATATTACGGTCCAGGCCGAGCAGGTAATGAACAATATTGCTGCCATGCTCAAAGCTGCCGGAGTCGGATTTGACCGGATCGTTAAAAGCACCATTTTTTTGGTGGATATGGATGATTTCGCGGCGGTGAACGCGGTGTATGGCGCCCGTTTTACGGCACACAAGCCTGCCCGTTCGACGGTGGCGGTGGCGGCGCTCCCCCGTGGGGTCAGGTTGGAAATTGAAGTCGTGGTGGCAGTCGGCGAGGAATAAGGCGGAAAATGAACATGAAAAAGCCGCTGTGCAGAGGCACAGCGGCTGGATCATGCAGTGTGGTAACGATTACAACGCTTTGACAACGTGTCCCGAACGGATGCAGCGGGTACAGGCTTTAACGGTCAGGATGCTGCCGTTTTTTACAGCCCGAACTTTCTGCAGGTTTGGGTACCAGACGGTACGAGTTTTGTTGTTAGCGTGGCTGACGTTATTGCCGAAGCTGGGACCTTTTCCGCAAATATCACATTTTCTTGACATGGTGTATATTCCTCCCGTAATTACTGAAAGAAATTTTCTATCAAATTATCCCCCAAGTTGCAAGAAAAAATTGAGTCAACCATGAATCTTGTTAAAGCGTGCATATCGTTACTGGTCTTGCTGGTGGTTATTACCGGCGTGTTGTTCCTTGATTTTGCCTACAAAACCTTTTCCTATCGCCCGAAGATCGTTCCGGTCGATGCCATCGTTGTCTTGACCGGCGGCAAGGGGAGGGTTACGGAGGGGGTGCGTTTGTACCGGGAACGGGCGGCGCGCTATCTGGTGATTGTGGGGGCTGATCCGGCGGTGAAAGTTGCTGACATCTATCGACCGAAGATGGGTGATCCGTCGGCTGAAGGGGTGATCCTCGAAAAGAACTCCCGCAATACCCTGGAAAACGCCATCTATGGGCGCCAGGTGATCAACCGGCTTGAGATCCGATCGCTGCTGTTGATTACGTCACGTTACCATCTCAAGCGCGCCACCATTCTGCTGCGCAATGCGCTGCCATCCCAATGCGCTATTTATCCCTATCCGGTCGATACGGCCAATTTAAAACAAACCTGGTGGAAGGATGGCGGGAGCTTTACGCTGTTGTTTTCCGAATTCTACAAATACTGCCTTTTCAGGGCGTTTTTCCTGTTTGCGCCGGGTGAGTTGCAGCATTCGGTTATCCAGCCTCCGTAAGCGTCTCATCTTCTCTGCTGCGTTGAAGTTGCCTGCCTTGACTAATCCCGCCGACTCAACTTTCCGCGCGTACCTTGTCCAACCGGTTATGGCTGGGAGAGCAATCCCTGGGTCAGTTCCACGACGATCTCGGCCCGGTTGAGGGTGTAGATGTGCACTCCGGGAGCACCGTTTTTCAATAAATCTTCCGCCTGTTGCCGGGCGTGGCGCAGGCCGATCTTTTGCACTTCCGGCGCGCCGCCACGGGCATCGGCAGCTTCCAGTTCGGCCAGGAAGTCCGTAGGAATGGATGCTCCGCAGAGAGACACAATCCGTTTGAGTACTTTGAGATTGACGACCGGGAGAATGCCGGGAATGATCGGTTTGCCAATCCCTGCCAGGCGGGCGGTCCGGACAAAGTCGTGGTACTGGGAGTTGTCAAAAAAAAGCTGGGTAATGGCAAAATCTCCGCCACCCTGGAGTTTGAGCTTCAGGAAGTTCAGGTCACTTGCAGCTGATTCCGATTCGGGATGTGGTTCCGGATAGGCGGCGACCGCAATGCCGAAATATGGATGGGCAGCCTTGATCAACGGCACCAGGTCTGATGCGTGCTGCAGTGTGCTATCGCTGCTGGTTGGAACGCTCTCCCCTATTGGTGGATCACCGCGCAGTGCCAGTATGTTGCTCACTCCCGCTGCGGCAAGCTGGTCAAGAAACGGGAGAATTTTATCCGGCGTTGATCCGATGCAGGTCAGGTGTGCCATGACCTGCTGTTGAAACTCTTTCTGCAGTGTGGTTACAATCTCAAGCGAATCCTGGTGTGTACTGCCACCGGCGCCGTAGGTGACTGATACGAACAGCGGATCGATCTCTGCCAGGCGTTCGACGGTGCGAAAAAATGCAGGCCATTCCTCCCGTCCCTTGGGTGGAAAATATTCCAGCGAGATGAATTGCTGTTGCTTGATGTTGTTGATGATTTTCATATGCTTTCCTCTAGCGTTTACCGGGAGGTATCCCAAAATTTTGCCAGTATTGGCATATTTTTTTCAAAATCGAAACAAAAAGCTCGCCTGAAAGCGTGTGGCGGAGCGAAAATCTTTCATTTCATCATGTTTTCTGCTAGTGTTACTCCGCTTTTTATCAGCATCAGAAAGGATTTTCAGCAATGCGTTATATCAGTACCCGTGGCGGGATTGCGCCGATTGAGTTTAAAGATGCGGTTATGATGGGTTTGGCTACTGACGGTGGGCTGCTGCTGCCGGAGTCGTACCCGCTTATTTCATCCGAATTGCTGGAGAGCTGGCGCGGGCTTTCATATTCAGAGTTGTCATTCCAGATTCTTTCCCGATTTATCGATGACATTCCGACCGCTGATCTGAAGAGTCTGGTTGACCGGTCGTATGCGACCTTTACCGATCCTGACGTGACACCAGTTGTCAAGCAGGACGGGGTCTATATTCTGGAGCTTTTTCATGGCGTTACCCTGGCGTTCAAGGATGTGGCGCTGCAGTTTCTGGGAAATCTGTTCGAGTATATTCTGGCCGAGCGTGGTCAAAAGCTGACCATTGTCGGCGCAACCTCGGGAGATACCGGTAGTGCCGCTATTCATGGTGTGCGGGGAAAACACGGCATCACCATTTTTATCATGCATCCCGAGGGAAAAACATCGCCGGTGCAGGCTTTGCAGATGACAACCGTGACCGATGCCAACGTACACAACCTTGCCATTCGCGGCACCTTTGATGATTGTCAGGATATGGTCAAGGCCTTGTTCAATGACCTGGATTTCAAGGAGCAATATTCTCTTGGTGCGGTCAATTCCATCAACTGGGCGCGGGTGCTGGCCCAGGTGGTCTATTATGTCTATGCCTGGTTGCGAGTCAGTGAACAGCCGGGAAGCAAGGTTTCATTCTCGGTGCCGACCGGCAATTTCGGCGATATCTTTGCCGGATATGTGGCTCGTAAAATGGGGCTGCCAATTGATAAACTGCTCTTGGCTACCAATGAAAACAATATCTTGACCCGTTTTGTCGTTAACGGTGATTATTCGCTGTCACAGGTCGTTCCGACCGCTTCCCCCTCCATGGATATTCAGCTGGCATCTAATTTTGAGCGTTATTTGTATTACCTCTACGATGAAAATCCGGCGAAGGTTAAAGCTGCGTTTACCGAGCTGCGTGAAACCGGGCGGATTACCTTTACGGATGCTGAAATGGAGCAGGTTCGTTCCGTGTTTTGTTCCGCTTCCGTTAATCAGCAGGAAACCCTGGATGTCATCAGCTCGTTTTATGCCGAAACCGGCTATCTGCTTGATCCGCACACCGCAGTTGGCGTCAAGGCTGCCCGGGAATTGCTTTCTGACGATGCACCGCGGGTCTGTCTGGCAACCGCTCATCCGGCCAAGTTTGGTGAAACCGTCAAAGCAGCCATTGGTAAAGATGCGCCTCTCCCCGAATCAGTGTCGGCCTTGTACGGTTTGGCGACGCGTTGTGATGTCATGGACGCTGACCTGGAACAACTGAAAGCGTTTATTGTACAGAATATTTAAAACAAGGACCGTTTGAGCATGATTATTTCAATCAATCCGGAACATCCGCAACCATACCAGATTTCCCGCGTTGCCCAGTGCCTGAAGGATGGAGGGGTGATTGCCTACCCGACTGACACCACCTATGGTATTGGCTGCTCCATCTTTAACAAAAAGGGGATTGAGCGTATTTATCTGATGAAGGCTCGTGAAAAACGAAAGCCGTTTTCGTTTATCTGCTCCTCGCTATCCGAAGTGACCGAGTATGCCCGGGTCAGTAATATTGCTTTTAAAATACTGAAACGCTATCTCCCCGGACCCTATACTTTTGTGTTGGAGGCAACCCGGGAAGTTCCCGATTTACTGCTGACACGTCAAAAAACGGTTGGCATCAGGATGCCTGAAAATGCGATCTGTATGGAGTTGGTACGGGCGCTCGGGAATCCGATTGTCACTACCAGCGCCAATCTGTCCGGTGATGAGCCGGTTGGTGATCCGCTGGAGATTGATCGTACCTTTGGACATCAACTGGAGTATGTGATTGATGGTGAACTGTTGACAACCGATGTCAGCTCGGTGATCAGTCTGGTGGGAGATGTTCCCGAGGTATTGCGAGTTGGTTTGGGAGATGTGTCGTGGTGCCGATGATGGCTGATAGCGTGGTGACACTGCGTGCGTAAGAGTACCGTCCGTAACGGTTTGCGGCTGGTTGTCATCTCGCTGCTGCTGATTATTGGTGCCAGTTTTTATCATACCCCGTTGGCGTCGTTGTTGTCATTGTCTGTGGAATCGGAGCTGCGCTGGTATAAACTCGGTATCTTCTGGGGAGCGGCCATCGGCGGATATGGTGTGGTGCTGGCAGTGATCGGTTGTGTGTTGCAGGGGAGGAAACAGGATCTGGCAATTCGGATTTTTCCCTGGTTTATGATGATGGTAGCCATGGTGTCACTCTTTTTCTACCTGTTGACCGCCTCCTTCGATGCTCCCCAGATTCCTGGCCGGGAACGTCTCCGCCCGGGAGAAACCATCACCATTTGAGTACCACTGTCTGTCAGGGGAGATCCTTCTAAAATAAACTTGACTTGTTTGAAAGGGTACAATACTGTTTTAGGTACGTGATGTTTACTAAAATTGGAGGAATAGTATGCAAGCTTTTGAAACCCAGGCACTCCATGCAGGACAATCTCCTGATTCTGCAACACTTTCCCGCGCGGTTCCCATCTGTCAAACCAGTTCCTTTGTCTTTAAAAGTTCAGAGCATGCTGCCAACCTTTTTGGATTAAAGGAGTTTGGCAATATTTATACTCGTCTGATGAACCCGACCACCGATGTGCTGGAACAGCGTCTGGCAGCCCTTGATGGTGGAATCGGAGCGCTTGCCTTTGCGTCGGGGCAGGCTGCCATTACTGCGGCAGTGCTCAATATTGCCCAGGCAGGGCAGAATATCGTTTCAACCTCATGTCTGTATGGCGGGACCTATAATCTGTTTCATTACACGCTGCCGCGGCTCGGTATCCAGGTGAAATTTGTTGATAGTTCAAATCCGGATAACCTGCGTCAGGCAATTGATGAGAATACGCGCCTGGTCTATACCGAATCGGTTGGCAATCCCCGTAACAATGTGGACGATTTTGAAGCCTTGGCAGCAATTACCCACGCTGCCGGTATTCCTTTTGTAGTCGATAACACGGTCACTACTCCCTATCTGTTCAAGCCGCTTGAGCATGGCGCCGATATTGTGGTCTACTCGCTGACCAAATTCATTGGTGGCCATGGCACCAGTATTGGTGGTGCAGTGGTTGACAGCGGCAAGTTTGCCTGGAACAACGGTAAGTTTCCGGAGCTGGCCGAAGCGGATCCTTCCTATCACGGTTTGAACTACTGGGAGGCGCTCGGCGGGCTGGCCTATATCATCAAAATGCGTTTGACCATTCTGCGTGATATGGGAGCCTGTCTGTCTCCCTTTAATGCCTTCCAGTTCTTGCAGGGGCTGGAAACGCTGCATGTGCGCATGCCGCGCCATGTGGAAAACGCAGTCAAGGTTGCCACATGGCTTGAACAGCATCCGCTGGTTTCCTGGGTTAATTACCCCGGCCTTGCCAGCCATCCGGATCATGCCCGTGCTCAAAAATATCTTCCCAAGGGAGCCGGCGCCATCATCGGATTCGGAATCAAGGGGGGACTGGTTGCCGGGAGCAAGTTCATCGACAATGTCAAGCTGCTGTCGCATCTGGCCAATATTGGAGATGCCAAGTCGCTTGTCATCCACCCCGCTTCAACAACGCACCAGCAATTAACAGCGGAAGAGCAGATTTCAGCCGGTGTGACTCCTGATTTTATCCGTCTTTCGGTCGGGATTGAAAATGTCGATGATATTATTGCTGATATTGAACAGGCATTGGCGGCGACTCAGCTCTGATCTGTGAAAAGGTATAATTTATAGAATGTATGACGTTATGAAAGGCAACCCTTGTGGTTGCCTTTCATTTTGTGTAATATCCGAAAACGTTTGTTTACGCATTGAAGGAGTATTTATGTACAAATTAACAATTCGCACAAGTTTTGCAGCGGCCCATAATTTGATCAACTATCAAGGCGATTGTGAAAATCTCCATGGTCATAACTGGCGGGTTGAAGTGACCGTTGCCACCAACGAGCTTGATAAGGCCGGACTGGGGGTCGATTTCAAGGTTATCAAGCGTGAAACCGGAGTCGTTGTCCAGGAACTTGATCACAAATATCTTAACGATAATCCTGCCTTTGCCGGCATATCACCCTCTTCAGAGCACATTGCCCGTTATCTGTACGGGCGACTGTCAGAGCGGATGAATACTGAAACCCTTAAGATCGATTCCATCACTGTTTGGGAATCCGATAATGCATCTGCTTGCTATTATGAATAATAGCTTGCCGGTGAAGGAAATATTTTCTTCCATTCAGGGGGAAGGTCTGTATGCCGGCCGGCGTCAGATTTTTATCCGCCTGACCGGTTGTAATCTGCAATGCCGCTATTGTGATACCGAGCATCAGGCGGACTCCAGCTATCAAATTGAAAAATCTCCCGGCTCTGGAGTTTTTGTGGCCGATTCTCGGCCACTATCACTTGATTCTCTTGAAGAACTGGTTGCTGCGTGGTGTCGGCAGCTTCCGGCGGCTCACCATTCAATCAGCATTACCGGCGGTGAACCGCTGCTCCATACCGATCTGCTGCTACGGTTACTTCCCCGTCTGGGAGCCCTCCTGCCGGTTCATCTGGAAACCAATGGAACCCTTCCCCATGCTCTGGCTCGGGTAATGGAATATCTGGATTACATCAGCATGGATATGAAACTGCCGTCAGCGGCAGCTTGTTCAGAATCACTCTGGGAAATTCACGGCGAGTTTTTAAAGCTGGCGAGCGGTCGGCAGGTGGCTGTCAAGACGGTGATACGCCAGGAAACAACTGTTGATGAAATCAGAATGGCAGCTGAAATTATCAGTACGATTGCGCCGGCCACGCCACTCTTTCTTCAGCCATGCACTGAAAGAAATCGTATGCCGTCGGTTTCCGCAACCCACATCCTGGATCTGCAGGCTGCAGCTGCGCAATTACTATCCGATGTACGGGTGATCCCGCAGATGCACCTGATGCTGGGGGCGTTGTGATGGCAATGCCGGAGTTCAAGACCTATCAGTTAAAAAATGGTCTCGCTGCAATCATTACGGATGAAACCAGCCATTACTTTGGAGGCTATTACCATGTCAAGCTGCAGGTGACTGTCACTCTTCCCCTGTGTGCCGACTATTTTGCTTCGTCGGTGGAGTTTGACGATGCCCGTCATCGTTTGGGTGATAGTATCAGTTTCAGGCGAACACTTGAAAAAATGGCGGTGCCGGAACATGAACAGGAAGCAGTGCGACAACAATTATGCGCTGCTTTTGAAGCCAACCTGCTCCCCTATCTCAGTCATTCCGATTTTGCATCCGGTTTTGCCCGCCAGACCTATCGTGCGAAACTTAACAAGTCTTCCGCTTGCTATCGATTGTGAGTGTCATGTCATCCGAACTGGTTACCATAGAGAGTCTGGCTTACGGTGGTAGTGGCGTTGGGCGCCGCGCTGGCAAAGTCTGTTTTGTGCCGGCTAGTTGCCCGGGGGATCAGCTCCTGGTGCGCATTACGACCGATAAACGCTCCTATCAGATTGCTGAAATCACACAGGTTGTAACTCCATCTCCCCGGCGCATAGTAGCTGAATGCCCGCTTTTCGGAGTCTGTGGCGGCTGCTTCTGGCAGCATATCGGCTATTCAGAACAGTTGCAGGCGAAAAAGAGAATCCTGGCCGAAGCAATGTGGCGTGGAGCTCGTGTGGCAGCCGAGCAGATTGATGAGGTGGTTCCCTCACCTCAGCCATTCGGTTATCGAAGCCGGGTACAGTTCAAGCTCCATCAGACCAGGGAACAGCTGGAAATTGGTTTTTTTCAGAATGGGTCACATCGGGTGGTCGATGCTCCCGATGGTTGTCAGATTGCTCTGCCGATCATCAATCAGGTCGTGGGGATCATGCGCAAGCTGCTGAACGCTTTTCCTGAAAAACGGGCGCTGACCCAGCTGACGCTTGATTGTGCCGAAAATGGTGTGATTGCAATTGTGCATTATAATGGTAGGGATGCGGTGGGGTTGGAATCATTTTTAGCAAGCCGGTTTAGCGAATTGGCGCCGGTAAGCGGTCTGTATCTGCAGCGAGGAGCCCACAACCGCCCCAAACGGATTGTGGGGGATGAGAGTCTGAGTTATTCGCTTCCTTTTAGCACACAACAGGATCACATCTGTCGTCTGAGCTATTTTCCGGGCGGATTTTCCCAGGTAAATCGTGAACAGAACCGGGCGCTGCGCGATCTGGTGGTGGCGATGCTTGCCGTTACTCCTCAAACGAATCTGCTGGATCTCTATTGTGGTAACGGAAATTTTTCACTACCACTCTCTGATGCGGTAGCATCGGTGACCGGCATTGAGGCGAGCGAAAGTTCTATTGCAGCGGCACGTCAGAATGTCGTTATCAACTCGATTGCCAATGCAGAGTATCTTTGCGCTGACGCAGGAACATGGGTACGTCAGGCTGCTGCCGACGGGCGTCGCTTTGATTCCGTATTGATCGATCCCCCCCGTGCGGGAGCGGCAGAACTTGTGGGGGACCTGTGCCGTTTGCAGGCGGAAAAAATTGTGTATATTTCCTGTGATCCCAGTACGATGGCTCGTGATTGCGGGATTTTTGTAGAGCAGGGGTATCGTGTTGAGCGTTGTGTACCGGTTGACATGTTTCCCCAAACCTATCATCTGGAAAGTATCTGTTTGTTGAAAAAAAGTAGCTGAGGAGTTAATTATGGGTATTTTTGGTCGATTGTTCGCACGGAAACCGGAAGATTTGCTTGCCAAGGGTGAAAAACAGCTGGCAGCAGGAAGTTTTTATGAGGCGCGTTGCAGTTTTGAGGAAGGGATTGAACTCTGTGGTAAAACGGCAGCGTCGGGAGATCTCCTCCAGCGGTTGCAGGATCAGATCTCAGTAGCCAATACTGAGCTTGCTTTACGTAATATTGAAGAAGCATCGCATGCCATTTCCCAAGGAAATCAAGACAAGGCAGAGGAACATCTTCATCTTGCAAAATCGCTGACTACGGATCGTTTGCTACGGGAAAAGGCGGACATTTTGCTTGCATCCCTCGGCGAAAAAATCAATAATACAGCCAAATTAGAGAAGGCATCATCCTGTTCATCCTGTTCGTCCTGTTCTCCGGGTGGGCATTCAGCTGCGGCTGAGGCACAGTTTGATGAGGGTGAGCTTGATTCCCACATTCATTACGATCTTCTGATACACCAGCTCCCGGAAGAAATGTACGGTCGTTATTCTTGCTTGGGAGAGGATTTTGCATGTATGTTTATCGCTGCCAGCCGTGAAGAGCATAAGCAAGCCTTGGAGCTGCTGGAAGCGTGGCAGCGACAGTCAGCAGATGATGATATTTATTGGTATGAAAAAGGTAAAATACTCCACCAATTGGGCTCGGTAAAAGAATCGGAAGCCTGCTTCCGTACTGCTCTGCGCCATAACGCCGGAAATCCGCTGGCTCATTTGGGATTGTCGCTTCTGCTGATCGAAGCATCACGTTTTAATGAAGCTGGCGAACTGCTGGATGCAATGATTGCAAATAATATTTTTGCGGGACAATCGACCATGCTGCGTGCTGAGCTGTTTCAGATAACCGGCATGCTTGATAATGCCATTGATCTGTATAGTTCGCTTTTGAAATCTCCTCTGGCAAAAGCAGCGGCGGAAAAATTATATGAAATCCTGACGTATCAAGGACGACTTTCAGAAGCTGCGGCACTTCACAAGCAGTATCTGAAGTGTGGTGGCCATTAACAGTCATGTTGTGTTGCAATCTACTATTCAGTACACGGAGGGAAGTATGAATAAATCAGAATTGATAGAACAACTGGCACTTAAAAAAGATCTTTCCATCAAACGGGCCGAAGAAATCGTCAATCTTGTGTTTTCATCCATGTCGGATGCCATGGTGGCAGGAGACAGAATTGAAATCCGTGGGCTGGGTAGTTTTGTCATCAAGGATTACGGTACCTATACGGGAAGAAACCCGAAAACCGGTGAACCAATCAAGGTCAGTCCCAAAAAACTTCCCTTCTTTAAGGTTGGTAAAGAGTTGAAAGAGCGTATTCTTGGCTGACAGGCTGTGTGCTTATGTAATTAATTGAATTTTCTTCAAATATGTAAGGTGGTACGTCAGTCACCCATGAAAATAATCGTACTCATTCTGATAACGTTGTTGGTCTTTCCAGCCTACAGCGCTTTTGCCAATCCCTCACAAAGTGGTTCAACGGGATTGCTGATTGTTCCCTCCGCCGATACGTTGGATGCAGGTAATATATGTGTTGGCGCGTGGAGCGAATTCAGCAAGAACAGTTCGAATCCCTCCAAGGGGCTACAGCAGAACAGTCTGATTCTCCCGGTAACTATTACACTTGGCATTGGTACCTTCTGGGAAATTTACGGCGCCTATCCCAATTTGTTATTCAATCAGGAAGAGGGTGCTTCGGGACATGGTACCCTTGATATTGGCACTAAAATGCGTTTTCTGGGGGGGCGATCTTCGACATTCAAGGTAGCAGCTGACTTTCTGGCGCAACGTCATGTGTCGGAAGATCAGAATGTTGATGGTGTCACTGATCTTTCGAGCAAGGTGATTGCGTCTTTTTCCCTGGAAAATTTTGGTGCACATCTGTATGCCGGCTACCTTTTCCCCGGCAACCGCCCTGACTTATTACAGAAAAACGCTCTGATCTACGGTGCAGGACTGGAATACATGCTGCTGCCACGTTTTAAGATGACAACGGAGCTGGTGGGGAGTACTGGTCGCACGTCAACCGATGATTACAGCATGGAAGCCTCAATCGGAGCACAGTATTTTATTTCTCCCCATTTGACACTGAATGCATCGGCGGGAACAGGTTTTGGGAAAAATGATCCTGAAATGCGCTTGATGCTGGGTGTCAGCTCCTGCCAGGGGGTTGGCTCCTATGTAACGCCAATTCCGTCAGTCGGGCGCAAGTTTGCGCTCAAGGAAGCTCCCAAGACGTTAAAACCGCTCAAGATTATTCCGATTTCAACCCTGTTGTTGAAAGCCTCTGCTGCCAAGGATTCTCCTGCCAGCAAGCTGGAAGTTGAAGTCGAATCTGACAATGAAGATGTCATCATCAAGCCGTACGGGCAGATTACGATTGCGCCGCAGCAAGCATCATCGAACTTGACTTCACCTGTTATTCCGGTTGAAATACCGTTGAAAACTACGGCGGAAGAAATTGTGTTTCAACCACAGAAATCACAGGATCTGGAAGCAAGCGCGATTGATTATACCATGAACCGTATCCGGGGTATTACACCGCTCTTTGGTGTGGACGTCAAGGGAACGCAGGTTGTGGTTCCGCCTGCGGCTCCACTTCCTGAAACCATGTCGGTCTATCGTAAGTTCAGGTTCCCTGATTTGACGTTTGACTTTGATCAATGGACTATTTCAGGTGAAGGAAAAAAAATGTTGTCTGAGGTTGCCGAACAGATCCGGAAAGATAAAAAATGGCTCTATCTGAAAATTGACGGTCACACGGATAACATCGGATCGATCGCCTACAATATGGATTTGTCACTCAAGCGTGCCGTATCGGTTGCAACGCACCTGATCAGTTTTGAAGGTGTCGATCCTGCCAAGATATTTATCAAGGGACTGGGAAAATCGACACCACTTGCCGATAATGCCACGTCAGATGGCCGGCGTAAAAACCGTCGCACCGAGCTTTTGTTTCTTGTTAACAAAGGTGGAAGCTAGGCTATGAAACGATTACCAACCACATATGTACTACTGTTGATGTTTAGCCTCATGATGCTGGGTAGTGTGAGCCGGGTCGCTGCCGAAGAATCTCAGGATGTTGTCAACGCCACGGTTATCGGTGTCGTTAAACTTGATAAAGCGGGTGTTACTCCGACAATTCTGAAGCAGGTTGATCGTCTGGTTCCGGCTATCAAAAAAATGTCAACGGATAAGATTGTCAAGCTCGATTGCCGTTACATGGGTAAAACAAATCGTGAATCAGATGTGCGGGCTGCCTACAGTGCCGCCAGCCGGATTGAAAAATATCTACGAGAACACCATAAACTGAAACTTGATCTCTGGATTACCGCACAACTTCACACCGGTAAGCGAGATGAACAAAAACTTGTTTTTTCGGTTTTTAAGGATGAATTTCGTTAGACTCGATCGATTGCTGGTGATTTGATGAATGAGCCCGGATTCCTCTACTGCAGCTCTTTGGGAGAAAGACATGAAAATCTATAATTTACTTGTTGTACTTTTGATTTTTACTCTGACTGGGTGTTCTTCGCTCAAGGTTGTCCCGGAGCAGGTTGCTGATGGAACGGTCAATCTGGCTGAAAATTCACAAAAAATAAGTAAAAACGGTATTGAAATTACGGCAAAAGTATCAGACGTTGAGCTTAACTCCTATAATCTGGAAGGTATGGTTACGGCGTTTTATCTTTCGATTACCAATGCTATGAAAGGTGAAATCAGCTTTGGCGAAAACTCGTTTGTGCTGATTGATGAGCAAGGTCTGCAGTATGCGCTTCTGACGCCGGAAAAAGTTCGTGAAATGATTAAAAAAGATTCCTACTACCTGATGCCGTATCCCTACGTCGGGTTTTATTACCTGGAAGATTTTCAAAAAACCAGCTTTTATAATCGCACAACCTCGGCACTTCCCTATTTTTATGAGCTCTATCCCCAGGATATCTTTACCAAATCGCTTCCTCTGTCCGCCATTATCCCTGGTATGAAGATTGAGGGGTTGCTCTATTTCAAAGTTGATGTTGCCAACCACCAAAGTCTCAAATTATACGTGTACCGTAACGGTACGCCCAAATCCTCTCCACCGGATTTCATCTTCCCCTTCAAAGTCATAAAATAGTTTCCGGAGTTTCCATCTCATGTCGTTGACCCTTTTCGAAGGTGCCTTGGGGGGGATCGGTCTCTTTTTGCTCGGCATGCGACTGATGTCCGAAGGAGTGCGTACCGTGGCGGACTCCCGGATACGTGCGCTTTTTTTTGCGATCACCGCAAACCGCGTCTACTCCTGTCTGGCCGGTATCTTTCTCGCTCTGGTGGTACAATCTGCCAGTGCCGGCATCGTGTTTGTCTTTGTTCTCATGCGGGGGGGAGTCCTCAACCCGTTCCAGGTACTGAATGTGCTAGGGGGGGTCATATTAGGATCATCCCTGGTTCTGCAACTTAATGTCAGTTCCTATGATGTGATTGCTCCGCTCCTGATCTTTGCCGGCGTGATGCTCAAATTCTTTGCCCGGCGACGGCGTTTAGCCAATAGTGGTGACTTGTTATTGGGGGCCGGACTTCTCTTCCTCGGTCTTTCCCAACTGGAAGGAAGCTATCGCCCGATCAACAACCATCCCTTATACGAACTGTTTGACGGAGTCTTTGACCGGACGCCGTTTTCTGCCGCAGTTTTCGGCATGACCCTCTCCTTTCTTGTGCAATCTGCACACACGGCACTAACAGTTGTTGCCTCACTGGTACCCACCTCGCATCTTTCACTTCACATGGCCTCCTATATGACAGCCGGCAGTTTGACCGGCGTGTCCCTGGCAGGAGCTCTATCGGCAATTGGCGGCGGCTTTGCGCCACGTCGTGTTGCTGCAATCGTTTTACTCTTGTCGACACTGGCGGGGCTGGTCGTTGCCTTGCTTGGGCAATATTTTCCGACACTGCAGTTGATTCAAGGAAGCAGTACGGAAACTTTATATCATGGGTTTGCCATGCTGCATCTGTATGCCAGCATTCTGGCTGCCGTGTCATGCAGTGCCATCAGCAGTTATGTTTCGCGCTGGTTGGTGCAAACTGAATCTGCCCAAGCCAGTTCAACTTCAATTTCACATACCTATGCCGGATATCTTGATGACCGGGTTTTGACGACCCCAGCGATTGCCCTGGAACAGGGACGCAAGGAAGTACATCGCATGATGCGGGTTACCATGTTCATGTATGCCGACATTCAGGCCATCATAAGTGATTTCGATGCCCGCCGGGCCGCTACGATCCGGCAGCATGAACAAGTTCTTGATTCTCTCAATCATGAGATTACCTCGTTTCTGGTCAGATTATCCCAGTTGGTCAGCGATGGTGCACAACAGTCTGAAATCTCACGCTTACTCCGTATTGTTTCCGCCTTGGAACATGTCGGTGATCGTAGTGAGGAAATACTGGAAAGCATTATTGCCAAAAAAGAGGCTGGCTCGCTTTTTTCAGATGAGGCGATGCAGGCTGGTACCGAGCTTGCCGCCCGTATTGTCGATGTGTTGCTGCTGGTTGAACAGGCCGTTCTCAACGGAGTCTGCTATTCTCGTGATGAAATACAGGGAAGCAAACAGGTAACCCGGGCATCCTTTGAACAGATAAAACAACAACATTTTGTCCGCATCAGTTCCGGGGTCTGTACACCGCAGGCAACCATGTTTTTTAATGACATGACCGCTGCTTTCATGCGAATTGCCGAAGAGGGGTGGTCAATACTGGAAAGTTCACCACAGAAGGAGAATGAATGAAACAAAGGGTTGCAGCAATTGACTTTGGAACCAATACCGCCCGTTTGCTGATCGCCGATCGGCACGAGTCAGGTGTAGGGTTTGAGCCGGTTCGCCTGGAACGGCAAATCGTTCGCATGGGAGGGGGATTCAGCCGGGAAAGCGGATTATCTCCCGAGGCGATGGAGCGTGGCCTGAACTGTCTGCAGCGGTTTGCCGAAATCATGGGTGAGTACCGGATTGATGCGGTTCGCGCGGTTGCTACCAGTGCGGTACGGGACGGCAAAAACGGACCTGCTTTCCAGCAACTGGTGCGGGAACAAACCGGAATTGTGCTGGAAACGATTGATGGTATTCAGGAGGGGGCGCTAACCTTGCAGGGTGTGCTGGCTGGACTTGATACGCTTGCTGAACGGTTGCTGATCTTTGATGTGGGGGGGGGAAGCACCGAATATACCGTGGCCCAGAGCGGAACGGCAACCTTTATCCGCAGTCTTCCACTGGGGGTGGTGCGCCTGACTGAGGGGAAAAACAGCACCGCTGCCATGACAACAAAAATCGACCATGAATTGGCTCAGTTGCAGTCCGAAATGAGCGGTGCGTCCGTTGACTGGAGCAATGCTACCCTGATCGGCACCGCCGGAACAGCGACAACCCTGGCAGCAATCAGCATGGGTATGACGGATTACGATTATCGCCGGGTTAACAACAGTCTGTTGACACGCCAGGAAATCGAGCGCATCTACCGGATGTTATCTCCCCTTTCAACAACAGAACGGCTACAGATAGCGGGATTGGAAAAAGGGCGGGAAGACTTGATTGTTGCCGGCTGTCTGCTGGTCATGGCAACCATGGATGCCTTTGGGTGTCAGACCCTGAAAGTCAGCGATTATGGTTTGTTGGAGGGACTGGTAGTGGCTGGCTGTAATTGATCGCTGCTGTTGGTTTGTGATGCTAAAGCTGCTGCCTTGAGCAGCTCGCTTGCCCGTTGCCGGTAGACCAATGCTTCGACAGAGGCGCCGGCAGCCTGGGCGGTCTCAGCGAGCGACATCAGATCACGGGCAATCTTGCCGGGGATGCCGAGCAACTTGTCCCGTACCAGCGCTTCCTGTAAATAGTGACGGCTGACTTGATATTCCTGCGATCGGCGAGCGATTTCCCCCAGCAGATAGTGTGAGTTTGCCGTTTCCTCTTCCTCCCCGGCTTGCTGGTTAGTCACCAGTGCCTCAAGCGCTTCGCCTTTTGCCGCCTCGACATGTCCCTGCTGGAGTAAAATCCGGCTGATCAGGTTGGCGGGGCGTCCCCGATACCTTTCCTCTTCATCCTGGTAGGCCTGTTGTGCGCTTGCCAGCGCCTGCCTGGTATCCCCCTGAGCCAGTTTTAAAAGTGCCAACTCATACTCACCCTCGGCATTCGTATGGGGGGCGCGTTCCGGCAGCGCCAGCGTTGCCGATAATTGCTGTTCCGCCTCAGCCAGCCGATGCTCCAAACGGTACAGACGCGCCAGGTTGAGACCAGCCGTGAAGCGTCCCCCCGTGTCATCAATACTCGTGCTGATGGTCAGTGATTCCCGTAGCCATTTCTCCGCAGCATGGTTTTCCTGCTTGTGAGCGGAGCGGATTCCCCGTTGCAGCAGTTGTTCCGCCTTGAGGTGTGCCTCTGAACGGAGTGCTGCCGGTGTGCCGGCGCAACCCGCCAGCAGCAGGGAGATGACGCCGATGCTCCCGATGAATTGAGTGGCGCTCCTATTCATGGCTGTCACCTCGCAGATAGGGGGATGGTTGGCGGCCAGGATTGTTGTCGCGCAACAGCCAGCTGTTCTGCAATGATTGCAGAAGGTAATCGGTGCGCATCATCACGTCTTCCGTTTGTGACAGGATTCCGGGGATTTTCGGGAAGCTGGCATGAACCATGGTTCTGGTGTCGTCCGAGATGGCAGTGACATGAGCGAGGGTTGTGTCGATCTTATCCAGAATGGCGGGGACTTTAGTATCGAGTTTGTCCAGCGTTGAATTGACATGCAGCAGGGTCGGTTCAAAATCAAGCCGCTTCAGCTTGCTGTCGGTGGTGTCAAGCAGTTGGACCGTTTTGCTGCTGATCCTGTTCAGATCATTTTGTGATGACAGCAGCAGGGAGTCCACATTCTGGCGGGTGCCTTCCAGATTACGGGAAAGGGACTCCAGATTACGCACGGTTTTTTTAAGGTCACCGTCAGGACTGTTGATGTAGGTGATGATGTCACGCACCTCGATCAGTACCGGTTTGACCTTTTCTGCAATTTCGTCCGCCAGCTCATCCAGCGCCTTTGTTTTCACGTAGAGGATGTTTTCACCTTCCGCCAGGGCAGCTTTTTCCGGCGCACCGACCGAAACTTCAATGATGTTGTCTCCCACCAACCCTTCTTTGACCAGTTTGACGGTCGAATCGCTCCGAATCCAGTGCTGATATTTCTTGTCAATTTCCATGGTAATGTCGACCATTGCCAGCTCGTTCAAGGTGATGGAGGTGACGCGACCGATTCTGAAGCCTGACAGCTTGACCGACATCCCTTTATTGAAACCGGTGCCGCGATCGACCGTAAAGCGGAGCGAATAGGTATGGGTGAAGAAGTCTTTCTGCATGCCGTACAGTGCTGCCGCTACGGCAATGCCAAGGACGGCAACCAGGATGAAGATGCCGATTTTGCGTTCCAGATGTTTAAAACGTGGATCTTCCTCATTAATCATAGTCGCCTCGTAGCGGTCTCATTCCGATGGAGTTGCATAACCGGGAGATCGTGGCAGCGTTTCAGTACCTCGTGTGATGATGTCAAATACAGGGTGGTCATGGCAGCATCGGTTGTATGCAGCTCCTGGGCAACCTGCAGGAAACAATCGAAGAGATCTTCGGGAAGATCATCGAGAGCATGACTGTAGACCATCAGGCGCGGCTTGAGAATGGCGGCTCGAATAACGGCTGCCATTCTTTTTTCCGGCAGTGTCAGGGTTGCCGGTTGTGCCATCAGTTTTCCGGTATATCCAAACGAGGACAACAGCTTCAGGGCGTACGCTTCCTGTTCCGGTAAAACTGATCCATGGTGATAGAGCGTCGGCAGTACGATGTTCTCCCACAGTTTAAGATTGGCAATCAACACTCCGGAAGCGGAGATGATCCCGATCTGCTGGCGAAGTTGCTGCAGATCGTTGCTGGAAAGGGAGTCGTGTAGCTGCGTGCCAAGTACCTCAAGCGAGCCGGATCCGCATTGTGACATGCCGGTCAGCAGGCGGCAGAGCAGGTGGCTTTCCTGCTCCGTATCCGTCACCAGGATGGCTGCCGTTCCGGTTGCAATCCGGCAGGAAAAATCGCTGAAGCAGTTGTGGTAGGCGGCTTCTGTGAAGATGATGGCATCTGACATGGCACTATAGTAACGGTAATAGCGGCATTGTCAACCGGTAAGAAACCTTGGTGTGATTCCATGCAATTCAAACAAATTGCAATCAATCGTCCCTTTTAGTATAGTGCTGAGACTTTTCTCGGTTGCAGGTTCATTTTATCCCGATTGGACAGGAACTAATGCTATGAAAGAAATTCTCTCCGGTAACGAAGCAATTGCGCGCGGTGCTTTTGAAGCAGGGTGCCGTGTTGCCTGCGGTTACCCCGGAACCCCCTCCACCGAAATCCTTGAAAACACCGTTAACTACCCGGAAATCAACTCTTCCTGGGCTCCCAACGAAAAAGTTGCGTTGGAAGTCGCCATTGGCGCTTCCTTTGGTGGTGGCCGCGCGCTCTGCACCATGAAACACGTGGGGGTTAATGTTGCGGCTGATCCGCTCTTTACCCTTTCGTACACCGGCGTTAATGGCGGCCTGGTGCTGGTGGCAGCCGATGATCCCGGCATGCACTCATCCCAGAATGAACAGGATAGCCGCCACTATGCCAAGGCGGCCAAGATACCGATGCTGGAACCGTCCGATTCCATGGAATGCAAGGAGTTTACCCGCCTGGCGTTCCAGATGTCGGAACAGTATGATACACCGTTCATGTTGCGCTCCTGTACCAGGGTGTCACACAGCAAGTCGGTGGTTGAGCTGGGTGAACGGGAAAGCGCCTTGCCGGAACCGAAGCTGGTCAGGAATGCCGCCAAACAGGTCATGTTGCCGGGCAATGCCCGTGTGCGTCATCCGCTGGTGGAGGCGCGTATGGCAAAACTGTCCCAGGATGGCGTCACGTTACCGCTCAATCGCCTGGAAATGCGGGACAGCTCAATCGGTATTGTAACCTCGGGCGTCTGTTATACCTATGTTCGTGAAGCGGTCCCCCAGGCTTCCACTCTCAAGCTCGGTATGGTGCATCCGCTCCCCCACGAGCTGATCCGCCAGTTTGCGGGAGAGGTTGAGCAACTGTTCGTGGTGGAAGAACTGGATCCGATCATTGAAGAACAGATCAAGGCGATGGGGATTACGATCCGCGGCAAGGAACTGTTTTCCCTCTGTGGTGAGCTGACACCGGGACTGATCAGTGATGCTTTCAGCAAGCTCGGTATTGTCACCGCTCCCGGGGCCACATCCGTAGTGGAACAACCGGAAGCGCTGCCGCCACGCCCCCCCAACATGTGTCCCGGATGTCCGCACCGCGGTGTCTTCTATACCCTTAATCAATTGAAAGCCTATGTTACCGGCGACATCGGCTGTTATACCCTTGGTTTCCTGCCGCCGCTCTCCGCCATGGATACCTGTGTTTGCATGGGTGCTTCCATCGGCATGGCGACCGGTGTCACCAAGGTCATTTCACCGGAGGAACAACAGAAAGTGGTTGCCGTGATCGGTGACTCCACCTTTCTGCACACCGGCATCAACGGGCTGATGGACATGGTCTACAACCAGTCGCCGGCCACCGTTGTGCTGCTTGATAACCGCATTACCGCCATGACCGGACGTCAGGACAATCCCGCTTCCGGATTTACCCTGATGGATGATCCGACCGGCAAAATCGATTTTCCGCTGCTCTGCAAGGCGTTAGGGGTCAAACATATCCGTGTGATCAACCCGTTTGACCTGGAAGAAACACGGCGGGTACTGCAGGAAGAAATGAACCGTCCCGAGCCGTCGGTAATTATTACCGATAAGCCGTGTGTGCTGGTAAAGCGGGATGGTGTTTTTCAGAAGGGAGCGGTGCTGGCGGTCGATGAACAAGCCTGTACCGGTTGCCGCGCCTGCCTCAAAATCGGCTGTCCTGCCATTGAATGGCGTCCGGCGGAGGATGGCAGCAAAAAAGGGAAGGCATACATCGATCCGCTGCTCTGTACCGGGTGTGATGTCTGCCGCCAGTTGTGCAAGTTCGGGGCGATCGGGGGAGCAGCATGAGCGAACAAATTACCAACATACTGCTGGTGGGGGTCGG